>ERZ840057.3-NODE-3-length-332783-cov-20.213856_pt1 | contig 332783 bp, 311 predicted proteins | sample MGYA00519907_ERZ840057 | MGnify/ENA primary metagenome ERZ840057 (study PRJEB31850, sample SAMEA3708862) | human gut metagenome | biome: human gut; feature: human-associated habitat; material: faeces | place: China | collected 2014 ...
AAAAGTCAGTACTTGGTCGAAGGAAACCTTCCCTCTTCAGAGGGGAGTTGTTTAGAAATTCGATGACAGATCCGAAGGCCTCGATATGCAAACCGTCTATCTGAGTGCCGGCTATACAATGGGGCCGCATTACTTCGCCGGCTCTATCGGGTGGCTAAACGCAGAACTTAACGGTTCGGCAGAAGGATATCCTCAAGACAATGGGGCTGCTTTTCTCGGGGCGTTGGTCTACTACTACAGTCTGAGTAAACGCACCCAGCTTTATGCCTTCACATCGTTTATGGACGGCAAACAACTTTTGGATGCCGGCACAGATTTCAATCAGACAACAGGTGGCTTTGGCCTGATGCATAAATTCTGAGGCCGACACTTACCGACACCATTGTTAGAAATTTTTGAGCCCTGGAGAATCCTGCATTTTTCTGACGGAAAGGTGCAGGATTTTTTTGTTTTCGCTAAACCAAAGCAGACTTCTCGATATACAGCTATTTCGCCTCAAATAATCGATAACTCTGCATATCTTGATTTTCGATGTCCTGTTCTCAGACTCAATCATGACTTAATGGTTTTGCAAAGGATAGAAAAACTCCCGGACTACCTTAATGATCCGGCAGACCGGGAGTTTGAAACACGAACAGGAGCGGCTGTGAACCGCTCCCGTTTTAATCACTGTTAAACGACTATCTGATTACTTTCCGAAGGCCTGCTTGAGGTCAACAATGTGGCCCTGATAGTGCGGAGCAGAGGCCTTGTTGTTATAGACGTCAATTTCAACCTTCACGTCCTTGGTCTTGTAATCAACTTCCTGCAAGCGACCGATCGTACCCTTGGTCTGATCGAACAAGCCGACGGAGCCGTAGAAGCCGAACATCGTGTCCTTGTCAGCCTGATAGGCGGCGTTGGACGTGATCGGAGCAAAGCTCTCGTAACCGCGTTCCTTACCATATTCCCAAGTCTGCTGAACCGTCATCTTCTTCGGGTCAATCTTGTATTCGACCAAGCGAGAGTAGTTCATTTCGGGCAAAGCGGGCTGCTCGTAGTGGCGAACCTGGCCGTTATCAAAGACAACGATCGAGCCCTTCTTGGAAGCGCGCGGCCAAGCGGCGTGCTGCGTGTACGTGAAGTCAAAGCCGCCTTCGCAGTCGCCCGTGGGCGAGCACTTGATGGCCTTGCCGTTGGCGTCAACCGGCTTGAGCAGCTTCTTTTCCAGACCGTTCTTCCAACCCACGGACGGAGCAAGAATCCACTTCACCTGCTTGTCGCGGCCGATCTTCATCACGCCCTGGTGGCGAGCGGAAATGATGATCGAATCGTCCGTCGGATCGTATGCAACCGAGTTGACGTGCGCCCAGTTGCGGCCCGTACCGACGCCTGCAGCGTCACCGAACGGTGCGAGCGGTTCGGAACCCACGCTCTGACCCTGAGCATCCAGGTCAACGTTCATGCAGACGGCGCCGAGGTCGAGATTCTTAATCAAAGCGTCGCGCGTCGGATCCAAAATGGTGTTCAGATCCCATTCGTCAATCACGTTGCCGGAACGGTCGACTTCGATGATGAAGTCGCGCACGGTCTGAACGACCTGACCGTCAGGACGATGGTAGCGGTACTTGGCAGCACGCAGCAACACATGACCGTTGGGCATTTCCCAGGAAGCATGGCTCAGATCAATGTAGCCCGGCGGCAGTTCGTGCTTGGCCACGACGCGACCGGCCAGATTAAGTTCGATCCAGCGTTGGCCCTGAACGAACGTGTAGGTGCCGGCCTTGGTCGGGAAGAAACCCATCGCGTAGCCGCGATCAGCAATGTTGTAGTTGATGCCGTCGTAGATGGCTTCGGGTTCGAGCCACCAACGGAATTCGCCCTGCGTGTCAACCACGTAGTTCAGAGGAATCGTTTCGAAAGCGAGAGAACCGCCGGAGGGATTAGCCGCACTCTTACTCATCTTGGGCGTCTTGGGCATGATCCAGTTGACTTCGGAGCCCTTGGGAGGACGCGTGCCGGAGTTAACGAGATACAGACGGTTCTTGAACTTGGGATCAAGCTTGGTGACCTTGGGCTGCGGCAGAGCCGTGATGTTGCGGTTATCCATATAGGGCATCGTGAGCGCCGGCGTCAGGATGCTGTACGTGTCGGTAATCTTCTTGCCATCAAGCTTGTAGCTCACGACAACCGTGTTGCGATAGTCGGGATAGAGGCCAAACACGGGAATACCGTCGTTGGAAAGCAACGTCGAGCGACCGACGTCGTAGGTGATGTCGATGCCTCCGTTGGGCTTGCCCTTAACAGTCACTTTGATATCCGTCGGCTGCTTGGTGTTGCGATTGATAACAGCCGTCAAAGGCGAGTAGCCGTAGGGGTTGACGATCACATTGCCCAAATGCGTTCCTTTCGGAGTGGGAGCGGGCGCCATGGATTCGGCACTGGCAGCCATTGAGAAGGCAACGGCAGCGGCGGCAATCGTCAAGTGAAGAATCTTCATTTGTCTTTCTCCTCGTGGTCTAGTCGACGCACCGGCTCATTGTTTTTATTGAACCGGTTCCTTGCAAATCAGTCTATAGAGACTTGAATTTCAAGGAAATCGGCTCATACCCAGATTGGATCGCCACGGGTCGCAACGCGCGGTTGCAGGATTTGCAAAGACGCTTAAGATGGAAACTGTTCCTCCTCAAGAACGGCTAAAACAAGGCAGAGTTTTATGCACAATCAAAGCCACCACAATTACCCTGACAACACTGTTCTTCTGGTTCTCTCTTCGCTTTTTAAAACGATGAGTCTCACACTTACCGGAAACGAACTCGGTACTTCCACGGCCACCATCAGCCGTGCCCTGTCAACGGCACGCGAGTTTTTTGCCGACGAACTTTTTGTCAGAAGCGGACCGCGGATGGTACCCACGGCCCGCATGCGTGAGTTATTGCCCGACATTAACGATGTGTTGCGACGGCTCGAGAAGCTTTCGGCGCCGACCGTGTTCGATCCGGCTGATTTATCCCGAACCTTTCGAATTGCGGCAGCGGATAACGGCGTACTCGCCTTTCTTTTCCCTGCTTTCAAACGAATCTTGAGGCAAGCTCCACAAGTCAAGCTTGACGTCATCGGCCTCAACGGCGACCTTTTTGAGGATCTTCGCAACGGACGCCTTGATCTGGCCATGTTCCCGTTTGACCCGATTCCGCCCGAATGCCGCAGCGTTGTACTTGTTGACGAACCCGATGTGTTACTCGTTAAAAAAGGACATCCTTTGGTCGCCATCTACAAGGAAAAGGGAGAATTGTCGCTATCTGATATCCAGGCCTATCCAAAAGTCAAAATCAGCAACGTCACGCACAATTTCTCGGCAGCTGTCGTGCGTTACCATGCCAGCCTCATGGCACATGAAAGCGACGGAGCGAGCATCTCGATGCCCTACTTTTTGGCAGCGCCCTGGATGGTTTTGGAAACCGAAGCCACCGTGAAAATTCTCGAAAAAAACGGCAGGTTGCTTGCTCGCTACCTGCCGTTGGAGGTTTTACCGCTTCCGCCTAGCATTGCCGGCCATTATGAACGCCGCGTAATCTGGCACGAAAACGCTTCGGGCGATCCGGCTTTGCGATGGTTCATCGCCATGCTTCGAGCTTCGTGCCAAGAGCAGGCGCAGCAGTCAACATAACAACCGTCGGAAATTAGGCTTTTTTCACAAAATCACGCATCACCCAGCCGAAGATCATGGCGGCAAGGAAGATGGCCGCAACGATGCAAGCGAGCAGGCAGCAGGAAGCCATGTCCATGAACTTCCACTGCGGAATCAGGTACCAGCCGTCGGAAGACTGATAGAGCTCGATGAACCAGCGCTGCAGATCGCTCAATACGGCGCCGTCAGGAACGACGGGAGCGTCGTAGCCGCAGTCGCCTGTGGGCTGGAACCAGGCCGGAGCCCACTTTTCAAGCGGCAGACCAAACGGAAAGTGCGGTTCCGTCGAGCAACCCTGCATGCCGAACATGGCCATCGGATCGTCGGAATGCACGGCATCGTGAATGCCGATGAGCTTCCACGAGCACATGATTGTGTAAACGAGACCGTAGAGCGAAATCACGTAACCCACAACCTTGGCCCAGAGCGCCTTCGGGTTGACCATTGCGATGATGCAACCCAAGGCCATTACCAGATTGCCGTAGCGAATGTAGACACACTGCTCGCACGGCAGCATGTGCATCCAATCCTGAAACACGTAGTGAGCCAGCAGCACCATGGCGATCATGGCAAAGGCGATGATGCCCCAAGGCCAGCGCGAATCCTGCCAGTCGGCAAGCGTATTGACAGGATCTGTCTTCAGACCACTAAAAAATTTTTTCATCGCAAAAATCCCCCGCCTGCCGCGCTGAAAATTTGGCTTCGGGCTTCAGTGCCGGCTCGGTGTAAAAATCGAAAAAAATACCGGGAGAGACAACCGCGCTTGCAGCCTGCCGCCGTCCCTCCCGCTAGGAGAGAAACAAGAAACCTGTCGGAGTTACTTCATTTCCTTGAGTTCTTTGACCAGATTGACCATACCGTCGAAGTTGCGGATGCTCTTGGTCATGATCAGATACTTGCCGTTGACGACATAAGCCGGGATACCCTGGATCTTGGCCACGTCGTAGGAGGTCTTCCATTCGGCGCACAGAGCCTTGACTGCTTCGTCGTTCTTGGCCTTGTTGAATTCGTCAAGGCTAATGCCCGTTGCGTCCGTCAGAGTCTTCAGGAACGCGGCTTCACCGGACGTCCAGCGTTCGCCCTTCTTGTGATAAGCCTGATAGATGGCGTCCTTGGCCTTCTTAAAGAGCGAATCCTTGGATTCGATCGACACGCCGGCGGCCTTGTCCTTCAGCATGCACATGGCGAGGAATTCGCTCGCAACACGGCCGTACTTGCCCTTGGTTTCCAGATGCACCGGATTGAAAGCAAGGCCCAGTTCCTTTTCGATACGCGGCAGAACCTTCGGATCCACGCCGACGTCGTACTTGAAGCAGAACGGGCAGTCGTAACTGAAGATCTTGGTGAGCTTGCCTTCGGCGTTGACCATGGGCTTGTCGAGTTTCACATAGTCGGTACCTTCGGTAGCGGCCATCGCGGTGGCGGCGATAACCGAAAGGCCGAGAGCAAACAAAGTCTTTTTGAACATTTTGAATTTCTCCTCGCTAACTTCAGCCGATGCCCAGTCAGAAAATCGTGCAGGCAATCGCGCTCAATTCTTAACACTCAGTTTAGAAACAAGATGCCTGCAGAACAATCGAGATTTGCCAAAGGGCACCTGCGTGTTCGTGCAATGTCTAGTTGCAGAAATTAAAAAATCCTTCCCGACCGGGCAAAAACAGCTGCAAAACGCCGCCGTTTTTGCCGGTCTCATGCCGTTACGGAGTTACTTGGAGAAAGCCTTGGCCACCGAAACCGGAAGCGCCTGGTAACCCATCGAACCCACGATCACGATCTCAACGGACGGTTCCTTTTCGCCCCACTTGAACTCGTTGATAACAGGCGAAGCGATGCCGGCCTTTTCACCGGGTTTCAGTTCGGACGGACGGCGTCCCATGCCGGCCGTAGCCGAGTAGACCATGATGGAGTTCTTGTCGGCCTCGTAGCGGGTAAGCGACGTCACCGGGCTGTACCACGCAAAGCCGCGTTCCTTACCGTATTCCCAAACCTGTTCGGCCGTCATCTTCTTCTGGTCGATCTTGTAGACCACGGCGCGGCTGTACTTCATTTCAGGCAGGGCGGGCTGTTCCATACCGCGGGCGTCGCCGTTGTCGAACACCGTAATGTAGATGACGTTCTTGTCAGACTTTTCATCAATACGGAAGGCCGTATGCTGCGTCCACGTGAAGTCAAAGTCACCTTCTACCTGGCTACCTTCGATCTTGAGCTTCTTGCCGTTGGCGTCAACCGGAGCAAGGAGCTTGTCGGCCCAGGGCTTCTTCCAGCCTTCAGGCGAAGCGAGAATCCACTTCACCTTCTTGTCTCGACCGATCTTGATGATGGCCGACTGGTGACGGGACGACAAAATGATCGAGTCATCGGTCGGGTCGTAGTCAACAGAGTTAACGTGCGCCCAGTTGCGGCCCGGACCCGTGCCAACGATATCGCCGAAATGATCACTTGCGTCAAGCTTGGCCAATTCCTCGGCAGACAGCGTCTTACCGGCCTGACTTGCGTCAATGTTCAGGCACACCGCACCCTGATCGAGTACCTTCATCACGTTGTCGCGGTACGGATCGAGAATTTCCCACAGACGCCATTCGTCGACCACCTGACCGTTGCCGTCGACTTCGACAATCACGTCGCGCACGGTGCGAACACGCTTGTTGTCGGCGCGGCGCAAATCGGCGCTCGCCGCACGGATAAAGGTGTGGCCGTTCTGCGCGTTATCAAGCGAATGCGAGAAGTCGATGTAGCCCACCGGCAGACGACGGTTGTAAATTTCGCGGCCCATCAGGTCGTACTTGACGTAACGCTGACCGTAACCCCAGGTGATGTTGCCGTCTTCATCCTGCTGGAAGCCCATCATCACGCCCGAGCGATACATCTGCTCGACGTCGTAGATCGGTTCAACGTGCATGTACCAGCGCACTTCACCCTTGGTGTCAATGATGGCGTTCATCGGATAGAAGTTCCATTCCATCGCGCCGCCCATCGGGTTGTTCCAAACCATGCGAGTGGCCTTGGCGTACTGCTGCATCAAATTGTTGACAAGGTACAGACGGTCGGAGAACTTCGGATCCATCTTGACGACCTTGGTTTCGAACATATTGTGCGAAAGCGTCGGGTTGCCGCTCACTTCGTGATATACGGGGGCGGTGTAGATCGAATAGGTTTCCGAAATCTTTTCGGTCTTGCCGTGGAACTTGCGCGTGTAGCTCACCTCAACCTTGTTGTTGTAGTCGGCATAAAGGCCGAAAACAGGAATGCCGGCGTGGGTGAGAAGCTGCTTGCGACCCACCTTGTATTTGATTTCTTGACCGTCTTTCTTGGGCACGATGCGCACCGTAGCTTCGGTGAGTTCGTAACCGCCGTTTTTGATGATAGCGGTAAGCGGAGCAATCTTGTACGGATTGACGACGATTTCGCCGAGCTTGCCTTGTGCGGCAAACGTCACGCGCGGGCCCGACGAGCCGCCGGCTGCGGCAGCCGTCCCCGAGAAAGTGCCCGCAACAAGTGCGGCAATGGTGCCCATGAACAAAGAACGACGACCGATGGTGACAGCCATGATTATCTCTCCCAACAAACAGTTCAAAAAACAAAAGCCCAAATGAGCTTTCGCCTCTTTGTTCATCGTAAGCAAGGATCGTTTTTGCCGAAATGGCGATTTTCCTTTCCTTTTTCGACAAAAATGACATAAGCTTTTGTCGATAATCGAAAAGTCAAACCAAAGAGAACGTCCCAATCATTCTCCGACGGTTCCTACGTATGCTTTCCTTGCGCTTCAACCACTTGCTGGTCGTTCTCAAAATTTACGACACAGGGTCGCTTTCCGAAACGGCCCGGCAGCTGAATCTGACAATTTCGGCCGCGAGCCGCTCGCTTCGTAAGTGTCAGGAGGAGTTCGGCGACGAGCTTTTCGTGCGCAACTACCAAGGCATGGCCCCCACCGAAAAGTGTCGTGCGGTTGTACCCATCATCCGCAAGTTGCTGGCAAACTTCAACGATCTGACCGATACTAAAACATTTGCGCCGGCTGACATCACCCGCACGCTTTCGATTGCCGCCGCCGACAATGCCGTCGTGATGATCCTGCGTCCCGTACTGCGGGCGCTTTTGCGTGAAGCACCGCAAATGAACTTCCGCTTGTTGCCTTTGTCGGAGAATGTCTTTCGCGAGCTCGCCGAAGGCAGTGTTGATCTGGCACTTTTCCCGACCTCACTGGGCGAAACGCTTCCCGAACATTTCCACGGTCTCAAACTTTTCGACATTCATCGCGTCTGTTTGCTCCACAAGGAGCACCCGCTTGCAACAAGTTATGCCCAAGGCAAAAAACTCACGCGAAAAGCATTTCTTAAATACCCGAAAATTGCCGTCGAACTGCGTCAGAATGCTCGGGGCCCCGTGTTTGACATTGATACGTCATCCACACACGACCAACGAAAAATCATTGAGGTGCCGCATTTCCTGGGTGCCCCCTATTTTCTCGAGGACACCAACGCTACGCTTGTGTTGCCGCACACCACCGCAGAGTTTTTCGCCCGAATGCTGCCCACGCTCACCGTGATCCCAATTCCTGGCGAAAAGCGCGTCTATTCCACCCGTCTCATCTGGCACGAGCGCAATCACGCCTCTTCGGAAATGCAGTGGATCCGCAGTGTCTTTGTCTCGACTCTGCGCAAAAACGCATCCGAAGAAAACCAAACTGCCCGCTCGGAGGACCTCTGAGCCATGACGGCGCTTTGGATTCTTTTTTCGTCGTTCTGCAGCGCATGCATTCTCGCAAGCATTCAATGCCTACGGGAAACACTTGCGTTCATTGATGTGGCCTTCGTACAGTTCTTGTTCGTATTGGCCGTCACCGTCGTCGTGATGCTCGTTCGCCAGGTTCCGTTCTCAACCCACGTCTGGCACCTGCACCTGTTGCGATCCATAATCGGCGTAGGGGTCGTCATAACACAGATCATCACCGCCATGAACATGCCGGTGGCGGCCGCCCAGACGCTGCAGTACACCTCTCCGCTTTTTGTGGCTGGCTTCTCTGCGATCGCCTCTTTTCGCAATGGCGAACACATCGACTGGCGCATCTTGGCGTCCATTACGGCGGCTTTCATCGGCATCCTCGTGATGTTTCATCCTTCGGAGCGCTCTTTTCCGGCCGTCTACGTCCCGATCGGATTATTGTGCGGGTTGTCTACGGCCGCCGCCATTCTGATACTCAAGAAACTGGGAAGCGTCAATGAACCGGTCCCCCGCACCGTTTTTTACTTTCATCTGCACGGTGCCGTCGTATTGGGAGTCTTGGAGTTGTTCTGCGGACAACTTACCGTCTCCCAATTGCAGCAAACGCCTCTGGCTTTGATGCTGATCTTTCTCACATGCGCACAATTTGCCCGGGCGTTGGGCTGGGGCAAAGGCAACACATTCCTCGGTGCCGTTTTCACGTTTTCCGGTGTGGTTTTTGCCGCCTTTATTGACAGCGCCTTTTTCGGCGTCACACCAAGTCTGCGTTCCCTTTTCGGCATGCTCATCATTGTTGCTGCTGCAGCCGCCTGCCTTGGTCTGATTGCCAAAGCTGAAAAAAACGGTAAGTTCGTCCCTACACTTCGATCACAGCCTTCGGATTGAAGTTAAGTTCCTTTCCGGGGCGAACGGTGCCAAGCTGATTGGACACAATGCGTGTTCTACCGTACTGAACATTTCCCGAAACATGAGAGTGTCCGTGAATCCAAAATGCCGGCTGATACGCGTCAATCAAATCACAGCAATCGGCGATGAAAGCCTCCCGAACGGGCGAATTGACGTAGCGCTCGGGCGTAGCCTGCGGCACAGGGACATAGTGCGTGACCACCACCGTTTTGTTCGGATTGCACATCTGAAGCGTCCGATCCAAAAACGCTCTGCTTTCTGAATGCAAACGATTGACAATTTCCGTTGAAATTGTTTTGCCATCAAAATATATCTGACGATAGTCAACGACTTCTTCTTCGATTTCCGTCTTTTGCAGAGTGATTGCGGACCAAAGCGTTGTCAGTACCAACGAAACTTCTTCGACGTGAACGCATACGTTGTTGGAGTAGGTCACGTTCGGCCGCACAGGAACCTGAAGCGACGCAAGGCCGAGCAGATTTGATCGATCGGCGTGGTAGTCGTGGTTGCCGGGCACAATCCACGTGTGCTGAAAGCTCCGAACGCACTAATCCCAGAATGCATCAGCTTTGTGCCAGTCGGTCAGAAAAGAAATATCGCCGGCCAGCAGCAAATAGTCGGCTGCAGGCTCAAGCGCGCCTGCGAGCACAAAGTCTCGATTAGCCGGTATCTCCAAATGCAAATCGGAAGCGTATTGCAACCGCATGACAAAGCTCCGTTGTTCCGTTCGAAACAACATACCCGAGAAGCAGTAGTGCCGCAACTTTGTCGCCTCCTGTTGCTTTTGCTTACAGCATCTGATCGCCAATTCGGGCAATCCCTAACGAAAGAGCAGGCGCCGTACAGGTATGCTCGAAAAAGCCCCGAGCTCAAGTTCTTCTCAAACCGCCCATAGCGACTTGCAAAAGGACAGCACCATGATCGAATCCCGCCGCCTCTTTTTAGCCGCTCTTATAACTGCCGCTCTCGGCCTCGGCACCGCACCGCTTTCCGCTCTTGCGGGTGACGATGATGACGATGATGACGATCGTCGCTTCGGTTCTCGTCGCCACCGTCGAGACGATGACGACGATGATGATGATGACGACTGGGACGATCGCGAGGATGACGATGACGAAGACAGACGGCGTCGCCCCGGCTCAAGAAGGCGTCGACGTGACGATGATGACGATTAACTCAAATTTTCTTTCCCAGTTGTGAAATCGTTTGCATCGTCAAGCATCCGGTGCGTCTGCTTGCTCTTGCCTTGTGTAAATCTGCCCGCAGATGGCGAAAACCCGCTGCACACCGGAACATGCAGCGGGTTTTCTGTCCCCAAGGAGAGAGGAGAGAAATTTGTATCGGCAGCCTGCTTCAGACTGCCGAGCCTGCGATCGATTACGGCATCGTGAGAGTCACAACGCGGTTATGGTCCACCACTTCGAAGGTGTTGCCCTTCTTAACCAAACCGCGGATATCGGTCAGGTCGGACGGCAGACCCCAAGCTTCAACAACAGCTTCCTTGGCGATGTCAATCACCACGAGTACGTTGTAGTTCTTGGAAACGGCATAGAGCTTGCCGTCTTCGTACACCATACCCGTGACATAGAGTTCACCGAGCGTGCGCTTGGCCTTGAGGTCGGCAGCAGGTTCGAACTCAGCCGAGAGAGTCCAGTCGGCCATCATGGCCTTGGAAACGACAAACTTCGACTTGTTCTTGTTGTCGGGCACCGTGGCAAGGTAAACGTACCTGCCGTCGGTTGCAGACGAGTGCACGTAGCTGAACTTGGCGCGTTCGGTGCCGATACGGGCGCGGCCGAGACCGCCGACGTGTTCAACCTTGTCTCCGCCCACCATGAAGTTCGCCCAGCCCTTGACGTCATCGGCGTTGGGGTTCCAGCGAGCACGCAGCAGCGACTTGTTCGAACCCATCAGGACAAAGGCGTCTTCCTTAAACGGCGTGATGCTGACGATGTCGAGCACATTGGCGCTGTACCACGGATCCATCTGAGCATGCACGACAGGCTTGAGATTGCTGTCCAGCTTCCAGAAGTCGTACTTGCTTGCCACGAAGTATTCGCCGCGAATCTGAGCCAGAGTGTTGACCGGCTGCTTGATGCCTTCGATGACACGGATCTCTTCTAGCTTGAGCATACCGTTAATGGCAACAGGAGCGTCAGCAGCATCGTGCTTAAAGGTGATACCCAGCTTCTTGTCGTTGGCCTTGTAAGCGAAGTCCGGATCCTTCACATCGCGCTTACCGAGGAAGCTGATGCCGTCCCACATACCGTGCCAACTCGCATCAGACCAAATAACGTACTTCGGATTGAAGGAGAAACGGACCGGATCGCCCTGACCCCAGTTGGGCGGCAGACCGGTAGACCACAGCGCCTGGAAGGTGTTGGAAGCCAAAATGAAAGCCACGATGCTGAAGGCGATCTTGTTAAAGCGCGACAGCGGACGGAAGGGTTTGCCCTTCATTTCGGCGATGAGTGCATCAAAGCGCGGTGCCAGGAACACAGCCAGACCGAAGAGCATCACCACGCACCAGAACACGATTTCGGCCCACATCTGAGTGTGAATGCCGAAGACGTCAAGACCGAAGCCCTGACCCACGTCGCGCATGGCGTGATTGCCCAAGTGGCGGAACGACATGTAGAGGCCGAAGGCAGCCATCACAAGCAGCATGCCCAAGTACTTGGGCTTGAAGCCGTAGCGAACCATCATCAGCGCAATGACACCGATATAGGCCATCTGCTGACGTTGCGCCCAGCACAGCGTGCAGGGAGAGTCACCGAGCAGATAACCCAGAATCAAGTTGGCGATGCCGACGGGCAGCAAAACGATGAGAAGACCTCCCCAGCAGACGATGTCGTAGAACGTCTTGGCACGGTTGAGATCGTTGGAATTGATCGGAGCGGAGTAATCAGTCATTTTCTTCATCCTCCCCGATTACAGATTAAGTACGCCAAGAATGCCGGTCGAAACATGACCGACGTACATGAAAGCGACGACCGCCCAGCCGGCAACCGTCAGCCACCACGCCCATTTTTCCTTCTCGGGCTTGAAGATGATGAGCAACACCGCAATGGTGAGCATCAACAGTTCAACGAATTCCATTGAAAGGGACTCCTTATTTGCTTGATCAGCCCGATTCGCCCGAGGCAGACCATCCCCAAAGCAAACCGGCGCGTTCGGGCGATGGTAGGTAAAAACAGCGTTAAGTATCGGATAAGGGTTTTCACCTATAAAGAAAATGTACAGTTATGACTGACAATTCCGTGCTCACAAGAATGGTTCTCAATTCGCCACTAAATATCTTCGGCACTTCAATCGCCCCATAAACTCGAACTTGATGAAATTCGCGACTTTGTGTCTCTTGTTGCTCTCGGCCTTCCACGCATGGGCCGCGCCTCTGCCGTCGGCTACGGAAGATTCCGAGGAATGCGAACCGCCGGCCGCCGTTATACGCTCCCCCGAAAGCGTCATTCGCGTGGGATACACCCCGTTCGGCCTGATGATTGATGAGCGGCTCATGCTCAATTCGCTCAAGTCCACGCTCACACCGGAAAAACTTGGCCACCCGGTCACCTTTCGTCAGTACTCGGCACACGACTTGGCCAAAGCTGTTCGGGCTGGAGAAGTTGACATCGTTTTTTCCGAGTCGCCCTTTTATCAAACCTTGATTTCGGAGGGACTGAGAAGCGTCACAACCTTCGTGTGCGATGTACAGCCCGATCCCAATCGCAACGATGGAACCGCCGTCATTGTCCGAAGCGATTCGCTGGCAAAAACGTTTGAAGATCTCCGCGGAAAAAAGTTAACGGCCGTGTCCCGCGACACCTTCAGCGGGTATCTTTACGCCATTCGCGAACTAGTGCAACGCAAACTCGGCGACCCCGATCACTTCTTTTCAAAGCAAACCTTCGTCACTGATCGCACGCAAAGCGATGTCAACGAACATGTCTTCAACGATGTCGTGGGCGGCAAGTCCGATGTGGGATTTCTTCCCCTTTGCGCACTTGAGGAAATGTCCCGACGAGATCCGTCGATTCTCTCGAAAGTTCGCGTCGTTGAGGAGCGTCTCACAGACACCGTCACCGACTGCCGTCACTCCACACCTCTGTATCCGGCGCTGACACTCTCAGTCACACCCCGCATCAGCGCCTCAATGAGCAAAGCCATCACAATGGATCTGCTGATGCTCCCAAAGGGCGAGAGCGGCTTTATGTGGTCAGTGGCAAGCGACTTTCAAAGTGCCAACAACGTACTCAAAGACCTACAACTCGGTCCCTACGAATATCTGCAACAAACTGGACTCAAACGCATCTGGCAGGAATATCGGTCGGCCATCATCACGGCTCTCTTGTTGATACTGGCTTTGATCGCACACGGTGCACGCAGCCAGTGGCTCGTGAAAAAACGCGAAACCGAACTCAAAGCGTCAATCGGTTTGCAGCTTGCTCAGCGGGAGAAAATGGAACGTCTGCAGAAAGTGGGGGCCGTCGGGCAAATTTCCGGTCTCGTTGCACATGAACTGAGGCAACCGCTGTCTGCCATCAGCCTTTACGCCGAAGGTCTCGAAGAGATGGTGCGCAACGACGCCATCGGCAAAAAAGAGATGCTCGACATCCTGCACAGCATGACGACGGATGCAGCACGCGCAAGCGACATCGTTGAGCGCGTGCGTCAGTACGCCAAGCAAAAGGCTGAGCTCAAACCGATTTCCGTTCGAGAAGCTTTTGACAAAGCTGACGAAATGGTGACGCATTTCGGCATCGGCAACGTTCCGACGCATGTCAGTGCCTTTGAAGACTCCACCGTTCTTGTAAATCCTCTGGACCTGCAACTGGTGTTCGGCAATCTCATCAAAAACGCCAAGGAAGCCGCTGCGCAACAAACTGATGAATCCCCCCAACTGCTGGTCAAAGCTCAAGTGATGGAGGGCTTCATCTGTATCGAACTCGAAGACAACGGCCCTCCCCTTTCCGATCGTGAACTAGCCGGCCTCAACGAAGTGGTCACAAGCGCCAAACCCGACGGCCTGGGCTTGGGGCTTTCGATTTCGCGCAATATCGTCGAAGGCGTCGGCGGAAATATCGTCTTTAAACGTCGTTTCCGGAACACCGGCTTACGGACTTGTGTGAAACTTCCCGTCTCAGCCGGAACAGTCAAACCTCTTGGAGACTAACTTTTATGCGACGCGTTTATGTTGTCGATGACGACGAGAGTCTGCGAAAAGCGCTCTCCTTCGTGTTAAAGGGATTGGATTGCGACCCCGTTCCATATCCGAGCGCCGAACATTTCCTGACTTACGTTCCTCACAACGAGCCCGGCATCGTGCTTCTGGATGTGCGCATGGGGCAAATGACCGGACTCGAGTTGCAGCAGCGTCTGATTGACACCGGCATCGATTGGCCCGTTATCTTTCTTTCTGGTCACGGTGACCTTGAGATGGCGGTAGAAACGATGATGAAAGGGGCTGTTTGCTTTTTGCAAAAACCCGTACGTCGAGAAAAACTCAAGGAAGCTTTGGATCGCGCAACAGCTCTGTCCGAAACTAAAGCCAACCAGCGGCAAGCCGCTTACGATGCGCTTTCGTCTCGAGAAAAACAGTTGGTCAAATTGGCCGCACAGGGCGTTGCCATGCGCGCAGCCGCAGAGCGTCTCGGAATCGCTCAACGCACCGCCGAATTTCACAAGGCAAGCGCCATGCGCAAACTCGGCGTACACACGATCACCGAATTGACCGAAGTGCTCAAAGACGTAAAGATCTGATAGACCGCTTCGCAATGTTTTTTTCAAAGGCTCAAACGCCATTCATCCGCCGGCTGACACGGGCGGTCTTTTGACACTAGTCAGATGGAAACTGACTTTTTTCGTCTCACAGGAGGAACATGCACCCATTTTCAGTGATGCAGTCCTTTCCGACTGGACGTTTTATAACCCTTTGTTTTTATTGTTTTTTCTGGCTGAAATCGTTTTTCCGGGTATAAAAAAACAGCCCTGAGGCTGTTTCTTGGTGCGCGGTACTGGATTCGAACCAGTGACCCCCGCCGTGTGAAGGCGATGCTCTACCACTGAGCCAACCGCGCGCTGAATTTTCAATCTCTTCTCACGAAGAGAATCGGGATTTTACAGACATCTATAAAATTTGCAAGCGTCGCCCAATCGGGCAATACTGGCATCGCGTAAAATCCAGCCTCTTTCCATCCTATCCAGGCATCAAACGGCATGAGCAAGAAACGCATTCTCGGCATCGACCCGGGCCTCAATCGGACAGGCTTCGGAGTCATTGACGCTGACGGCAGCCGCCTGACATTCGTCACTGCCGGATGCATTCATGTGCCCACCGGAACACTAAGCGAACGCCTGGGCACCATTTTCCGAGAACTCTCTGCAGTCATTGCAGAAACCAATCCCGATTGTGCTGCCGCCGAGCAGGTGTTCGTCAACATCAATCCGCGATCCACGCTATTGCTCGGACAAGCCCGCGGTGCCGCGCTAGCTTGTGCGGCACACCACGGTCTTGCGGTAGCGGAATTTTCACCGTCCGAAATCAAAAATTCGATTGTCGGCACCGGCCGAGCCACCAAGACTCAGGTACAAGTGATGGTCTCAACCCTTTTGAAGCTTTCCGGCGACATTCAGGCTGATGCCGCCGACGCCCTAGCCTGTGCCGTTACGCACGCACATGCCATGCAACTGACTCAGGTTCAAGCGATGGCCGCCGTTCCTTCACGCACCGGCAATCGCACGATGACATCGAAAAAATCAAAACGCAACGCCTGGGCTCAACTTGTCAACAACAAAATCAGGAATCAATCATGATCGGACGCATTCGCGGCACGCTTCTTGAAAAAAATCCTCCGGAAATTCTGGTCGACGTCCACGGCGTCGGCTATGAAATCAACGTTCCGATGTCCACCTTCTACAACCTTCCGGACGTCGGACAGGAAATCACGCTGCTAACGCATTTCATCGTGCGCGAAGATGCCCAACTGCTCTACGGTTTTGGCACGGCAAAGGAGCGCGCCGCTTTCCGACAGCTCATCAAAATTTCCGGCATCGGCGCCCGCACTGCTCTGGCCGTTCTTTCCGGCATGACGGTCGATGCTCTGGCTCAAGCCGTCGCCAAGCAGGAAAGCTCGCTTTTGACGCGAGTGCCCGGCATCGGTAAAAAGACGGCCGAGCGTCTTGTTTTGGAACTTAAAGGCAAGATCTGCGCCGATCTGGATGGTGTGACACTGGCGGCAGCCCCGGGAGACAACCGCGCCGACGTGGTTGCCGCCCTGGTTGCTCTGGGTTATTCGGATCGAGAAGCCACAGCCGCGGCCAAGAGGCTCGCCCCGGACGTCAATGTTTCCGCTGGCATCCGCGAAGCCCTAAAATCCATGGCACACTAATTTTTCGAACGGTAGAAAATTTTTCTCATGCAAAACGTCGAACGCGTCGTCTCCACGGAAGCAACAAGCCCTAATGAAGAAAGCATCGACCGCGCCCTTCGCCCGGTAAGACTGGCCGATTACGTTGGCCAAAAGGCGGTGCGCGAACAGCTCGAAATCTTCATTGCCGCCGCCAAGCAGCGCGGCGAGCCGCTTGACCATCTGTTGGTGTTCGGGCCTCCGGGCCTGGGCAAAACGACGCTGGCTCACATCGTAGCCAACGAAATGGGCGTCAACCTGCGCCAGACTTCCGGCCCCGTTCTTGAGCGTCCGGGTGACCTGGCGGCGCTTCTGACCAACCTTGAGAAAAACGATGTTCTCTTCATCGACGAAATTCATCGTCTGAGTCCCGTGGTCGAAGAAATCCTTTACCCGGCACTTGAGGACTACCAAATCGACATCATGATCGGCGAAGGTCCCGCGGCGCGCTCCATCAAACTTGACTTGCCGCCCTTTACGCTGATCGGCGCCACGACTCGCGCAGGCTCTTTGACCAATCCTCTGCGCGCTCGCTTTGGCATCGTCAACCAATTGCAGTTTTACGACACGGACGATTTGGCCCGCATCATCACACGATCGGCCAACCTCTTAAATGTTCCCATCGAAGAGGCGGGCGCATTTGAAATTGCCCGTCGCTCCCGCGGCACGCCCCGCGTAGCTAATCGTCTGCTGCGTCGCGTGCGCGACTTTGCACAGGTGCGCCATGACGGCGTCATCACGGCCGAGGTAGCCGACGCGGCACTGCGTATGCTCGAAGTCGATGCCATGGGCCTGGACTTCGTGGATCAACGTTTTTTGCTGACCATCATGGATAAGTTTGCGGGCGGCCCGGTGGGCATCGACAACCTGGCTAGCGCCGTCGGCGAAGACCGCGAAACGCTAGAAGATGTAGTTGAGCCCTACCTCATTCAGCAAGGTCTGGTACAACGCACGCCTCGCGGACGCATTGTCACGCAAACTGCCTATCGGCACTTCGGCCGAATCGCCTCGGCGCAGACCACGCCAATGGCCGACCTTTTCTCGGTTTGATTTGCCTCAGCGCGAATACGTCTGAGCAATCGACCCCTTGTGCCCGGATTCGCTCGCCCACAGCGCCGCTTCCACACGCGTTGCAAAACCAAGCTTTTTGAGCACATGCTTGACGTGCACCTTCACGGTGCCATCCGAAATCTTCAGATGCTCGGAGATCTGACGGTTGCTCATGCCGTTGGCGATGCAATAGAGCACGTCCACCTCACGCGGACTCAGGCGAGAGATGTCACGCGAATCGTCAGCCACGGGCACATTGCGTAGCGACACCGCCAATGCTGCGGTCAGCGAGTCGCTGATCACCATTTCGCCTCCGGCAGCCAGATGCACCTGAGCGGCAAGCTGTTGCACCGACAGTCGCTTGGTGATGAAGCCGTCGGCCTGCAAACGAATGGCCGCCATCAAGGATGGCTGCGTGCCGTCGGTGATGAGCATCACGCAACGCGGCGCGTTTTCAAGAAGTTTGATGTCTTTGAGCAACGTCACACCAATGTCGCCGCCGTCAAGATCGATAAAGACCAGATCCGGATGCTCATTTCGCGCCTCTTCGAGCGCATCGTTGGCGTTGTGCGTGATGCGACGCACCGAGCCCGGTACCTGTTCGCCGATCAGTTCGCTCAAAGCCCTTGCAAAAAGCGGACACTGGTCAAAAATTAAAATTCGCGCGGGCTGTCCGTCGCTAAGATCAGTTGTTGTCATTTTTTATTTCTAACGTTTCGGAAGCGTCTCGCGTCTCCGCGTTCCGTCGCAAGACCTTTACGCGTCGTAGTCGCGCACAGTGTGCCAAAGCACGTTGACACCCTTCATGAAGTCTTCAATCTTCATGGCTTCATACGGGTTGTGCGAGCCGTTCTGATTGGCAACGAAAATCATGGCCACAGGCACACCGCTATTGCCGATGACGGCAGCATCGTGACCGGCACCGCTCGCGAGTCGACGCACCGGAATGCCCGCCACCTTTGCCGCCGCCTCGATCCGGTCGGAGAGCGCCGCATCCACCTTGGCCGCATCCGTCACAATTTTGCGGTCGAACTCAAACTTCACGCCGCGCTCCTTGGCAACGGCATCGGCTTCCTTCAGGAGCAACTCATGGAAGCGCTCGCACGTATCGATCGAAAGACTGCGCATGTCGACCGTAAAGGTCGTCTCACCCGGAATCACGGAGATTGCCGAGGTTTCCGAGGTTTTCAAAACGCCTACGGTAAAGACAAGGTCTTCGCCCTTGGCAAGCCACTCGTCCCAGTGCTTGTCCATACGAGTGAGAAGCTCGGCCGTCGCCATCACGGCGTCGTGTCGATAAGGCTTGTCGACTGCGCCCGAATGCGCGGTCTGTCCCAGACAAACCACCTTCTTGTGGCGCACGTTGCCGCGGATACCCGTAACGATGCCAACGCGCTCGGATTCCGAACTGTCAAGTGTCGGCCCCTGCTCGATGTGAAGCTCAATGAATGCCGCAATCTTTTCAAGCTCGACCAAAGGACGACCCGCCGTGATGTCTGCCGGTACGAAACCGCAGGCCGAGATGCATTCGCCGAGTGTCGTGGGCTGTGTGCGGTGCTTGAGAGCCGTATCGGCAAGCGTGAGCTTGCCGGTGAGCGCCAGTGAGCCCACATAAGCCTTACCGAAGAAACTCGACTCTTCGCAGCGCATCATCAGGATCATGTAGTCGCGTTCGGGCACAAACCCCGTGCGGCGCATCCACCAAGCCACGGCCAAAGCAGCGGTGATACCCGCCAATCCGTCGTAATTGCCACCCTGCGGAACGCTGTCGGCATGACTGCCCGCAACGAAGGCGGGCAAATCGCGGTTTTTGCCCGGCAGGCACATCCAAACGTTGCCTGCCAAGTCCGTGTTGATCTCCAGGCCGAGTTCCTGCCCGATCATCTTGAGATAGTCAAGCACTTCCGTTTCGGTTGTGGAATACCCCTGTCGGGTTACACCCAAACCATCGGCGCTCATTTTGCGAACCGTATCAAAAATAGAGCGGCAGAATTTCACGCCGTCTCGCTGCAGATCCCCAGCCATAATGCGACTTCCTTCCTTTGGTCAGTACCATGTCTTTGCCCCTCTGACGGGAGACAAAACACCCCGAGCCCCGAGGGCACAAGCCGACATGATTACCTCTTTATTATTATTCGAAAAACGCCGCGGCAGTTGAAAAGGTCCCCTGAATTTTTGACTTAATGCGAATCTTCGCGATAAAAGCGTCTTCTCCTTTGCCCCTTTTGAGGTATTTTCCTTTTCAAACCTTTCATCGGTTCCGCAACCGATCGAAGGCCTATCATTCTTTCGTACAGAGTGCGGCCTCGTCTGACCTCAGACCGCGCTCGTGCATTGTTACATCTCAATTCGGCACCGCGCTTGCTCACCGGTTGCCGGAAGGCTTTGTGTGCGTGCGTTTTTGTTTGAAAAGGAGCGAGTCGACATGCTCAGCGCTTATCACGATCAATTGATCAACATTCGCCGTCAGCTACACCAGAACCCCGAGGAGGGCTGGTCGGAATTCACCACGACGGCCTTTCTCGTCACCACGCTTCGCGGCTACGGCTATGACGTATTGCTGGGCCGCAAAGTGATCGACCCCGAAGCCTGCCTCGGCCGTGAAGAATCCGTCGTCAAAGCCGGTCTGGAACGCGCCCGCCGCAATGGCGTGAGCGAAGAACTCCTTGCCGAAATGGAAGAACTCACGGGGTGCGTAGCCGTGCTTGATACCGGCCGTCCCGGTCCCACTTTGGCCATTCGCTTTGACATTGACTGTGTGCCGGTAACCGAATGCACGGATGAGACACACGTACCCGCCAAAGAAGGCTTCATTTCCAAGAATCCGGGCTTCATGCACGCCTGCGGTCACGACGCTCATATGTCGATGGGCCTCGCGGTCGCTCACTGGGTAATGGATAATAAGGACAAGCTTTCGGGCAAGATCAAGATTCTCTTCCAACCCGCTGAAGAAGGCGTGCGCGGCGCTGCAGGCATGGCCGCAAGCGGCGTTCTCGACGACTGCGACTATTTCCTCGGCTCTCATGTAGCCATGAGCGCCAAGTCGGGCGAAATCGCCACGAACCTCTACGGCTACCTCTGCACCACCAAGCTCGACGTCACCTTCCACGGCAAGCCCGCTCATGCCGGCGCCTGCCCGCAGGACGGCCGTAACGCGCTTACTGCCGCTGCCAACGCCACCGTTCAGATGATGGGCATCTCGCGCCACTCGGGCGGCATGACCCGCATCAATGTCGGCCAGCTCATCGCAGGCGAAGGCCGAAACGTCATCCCGAGCAAGGCAGTCATGAAGCTTGAAGTGCGCGGAGAAACGGGCGAAATCAACCAGTACATGGTTGATCAAGTCACCAACATCTGCAAAGGCGTTGCATTGGGCTTCGGCGTGACGTACGAAATGCGCAAGATGGGCGAAGCCGTCGACCTGACGGCTGATCAGGAACTCGTGGACATTCTCAACGCCGCCGGCCGCGCTACTCCGGGCATCACTGTCGTTGACAAGGCCCTGAACTTCGGCGGTAGCGAAGACGCTACGATCCTCGCGCGCCGCGTGCAGGCGCACGGCGGCAAGGCCGCTTTCTTCCTGTGGGGTTCGGATCGTCCGTCGGGTCATCACACCGCTACGTTCGACATCAAGGAATCGGATCTTGATCCGGCCCTGGAAGTCTGGACACACATCATCCCGTCGATCCTGAAGTGATCTCTGCCAACGGCAGCGTTGTCACAACGCTGCCGTCGCTGCTGAAGGCCGCTGAAACGCGAACAAATGACGTTCCGGCGGCTTTTTGCTACACCAAACGGGCAAAGGTCAGAACCAAAGGCAACGCAACGAGAAGCGCCAACGTCGAGATGCCGATGGCTTCCGAGCAGAACTCTTCATCGGCGCCATAGTTTTTCGCCAGCACGCCGATAACGGACGACACGGGCATGCTCGAAGAAACGATAAAGACCTGACGTGCTTCGCTCGACATATCGACCCAACCGGTGGCGAAATACATCACAACCGGACGCAGCACGAAGCAGGAAAAAAGGATCAACCAGACTTCCTTGGGAATGTGTTTGATTTTTTCAAAACCGATGTGCTGAATGGTCATGCCGATGAACACCAACGCCAGAGGCGAAGTGACTCGCCCCAGATCACGCGTGATCATCGCGATGGGATCGGGCACGGGCAACGCGAACACCACAAAGAGCACCCCCAACAGAAAGCCCTGCAGCGGAGGCTGGAAGAACATCTTGATGCTGCGCTTGGAAAATAGCCGAGGTTGGGCGCGGCCGGCACGATGCACGCCGTCGAGCTGAATGCCGTATAGGCCGATCGTCCAGATAAAGATCACGTTGGCAAAGAAGTAGACAAGCAGGTAGCCGATGGCCGCTTCCCCAAACATGATCGAAATCACCGGGATGCCCAGAAACGTCACGGTGGCGCCCGTAAAACAGGCAATAAAAGCCCCCGCAATCTCCTTTCTCACCCACCCCATCTTCACAATGGCCAGGGACACAAGCCAGTTGAAGCCGACCGTCAGAAAGGGCAGCCCCGCGACCTGTAGCACATTGATGAGATCCTCGTGCGTGAATTTGGACGTGACGTTGTAAAAGAGAAAAAGCGGCAGACACAAATTCACGAGCCGCGCCATCAGGCGGCGGCTGTCTTCGTTGTACCAACCGCGACGCGACGTCTCGAAACCGACGAACGCGATGGAAAAGAGAACAAGAACCGCTTCGGCCGAATGCAAAACCGCTTCGAGCATTTCCCGCAACCGCTTAAAACCACAAAAACCTTTGCCTTGAAGCAATATTTTTGTACTTTAGCGCGCGCCGAGACGAGCGATTTTTGCTTGCGTTTCAATATCTGAAGAAAGATTGACAAATGTCAGCGCCGAGAGAACACCGCCGAGGCAATGCTGGCTACATCAGCGTATTCGAGTTCAACTCCGGTGGGCAGTCCCTTCGAAAGACGTGTCACTCGCACTTCGGGAAAGTGTTTTCTGACGATGCCTGCAATCATGTGCGCCGTCACGTCGCCTTCGGGCGTATAGCTCGTTGCCAGAATCAATTCGCTCACTCGATCCTGATGAATGCGCTGCAGCAGCAGCGGCAACCCGAGCCGTTCGGGATCCGTCCCTTCCAGCGGATTGATGCGTCCCATCAACACGAAATAGCCCCCTTGGTAGGAAAGACTCGCTTCGAGTGCCTTTTGATCAGCGACACTTTCCACAACGCACAAGTGCGTGTTGTCACGCGTGTTGTCTGAACAGAAGTTGCACAACGGCTCCGTCGTCAGCGTATGGCAACGAGGGCAGTGATGCACGCGGGCCAGAGCCTCCTGCAGTCCGTCTTTGATCGCTTGCGCCTCTGCGCGCCGCGTCGTCAGAAGCTCCGACACCAAACGAGCGGCCGAGCGCGGCCCCAGACCGGGCAACGAAGCAAAAAGCTCCTCGAGCTTGGCGATGCGGGCGTCCGGGTGCGTAGTGGTATCGGCCATTTGTTTTTCAGAATTCTTTGATGGGATCTAAGGGAATGTCCAGGCATTGTAGCGAGGCTGCGGCCCTATAATCGAGAGAGGCATTAGTGCCGCAGTCATCCGGAGAAATCCATGCGAAGAAAGCCTATTCATCGCGGAGGCATTGTCTCTGCCGGCTACGATCCGGTCACTCGAACTCTGGACATTGAGTTCGACACCAAACGCGTGCTGCGTTACGAAGGCATCGGCAGCGAGGTCGCCGAGCGGTTTTTATGTTCCGCCGAGCCCCTGAGCTACTACCGCGATGTCATCGAAGAAGAGTATTCGGCAACCGAGCTCTCGGCAAAGGCACTCGCAGAAACCAAGAAACCCGCCAAAAAAGGAATCCCCGACGAGCTTAGAAAACTCTTCGGGGAATAGGTTTTTAGCAACTCAGTTTCGCGAGCGCTCTTTTCAGTAAGAGCGCTCCTGCGTTTTGGCTGGCGTATCGGACTCCAGCATACGCTCGACAATTTCGTTGGCGCGGCGTGCCTTCTCTCGATTGATCGCTTCCTTCGTCTCGATGTCGCTTCTCTTGGAGCGCACATCCAGACGCTTCATTTCGAGCTCAAGCTCACGCTCCTCATCCTGGAACTTTTCCTGTTTGGCAGCTTTGCGGGCCGCTTCCTTGGCACGAGCCTCAGCGGCTGCCCGTGCGCGAGCCTTTTCACGTGCCTGAGCCTTGGCCTGAGCGGCTTCGCGCTCTTCCTTGGCTCGACGTTCGGCATCAAGCCGCAACTGCGCACGCGCCTTGACGTCTTCGTAGTTGCGGCGCACGGCTTCGATCTGTGCGTCCACCGGGTTGGTCGGATACTGCGCGGCCTGCGCAGGGTAGTCGGGCGGCACTTCCCCGGTCTGAGCCCAGCTCATGGAACAGGCGGCTGCTAAGGAGGCCGCAAGCAGAATCTTTTTCATTTTGCTCACCCGAAAAAGTTACTTGGATGTCCCGCACCCGTAGGGGTTGTTGGGCTGAATGCGCGTTTCGTTAGGAGCCGGAGAGACCATGATGGCCGTACCCGTCTTGTATTCGCACACGCGTCCTACCTGGGCGGAATTGAAGATCTTGTTGTCGTAGCGGAAAGTAATCTGAACGCCCTCGACAAAGTTTTCCGAACGCCCGCTCATACCCTTGCCGGCCACATTGCCGAGCGCGGCACCGCCCACTGTGCCCGCCACCACGGCGTCGGGCGAATCGCTTACTACTGCACCCACCGCGGCACCGGCCAAGGCACCGAGAATCGTACCCATCGTGGCCGAGTCACTCCGATCACGTCGGTTGTCGACGGTAATACGCGCGGGCATCACGGCGATGATCTGCACCGTCTTCACTTCCTGAGCCTGGTTGACCTGGCCAGCCCAATAAACGTCCGAGCGGTACGCCGTACCGTCGTTGGCACAGCCCGCAAGCAAGAGTGCGGCAGAAAGCGCGCCACATGCTGCAATTTTCTTGTTCATCTTTTTTCTCATGTTCTCGTCGCCTCAAAACGTTCGAGGTAACGGTTGTCCAATCCCGGTTTCTTATTGTGACTTTACCGCGTCTGCGGCATTTTGGACAGCGTTTCTGTGGCAAGTTGATGCGCCCGAAAGTAAGACGCTACAACTGCTGACAGTTCTTTGCAAAACGTGTTGTCGTCAAAAGACACTATGGCACACGCTTAACGGAAAAACACCGAGGCGAGCCCCAGAAAAATCAAAAAGCCTCCCGAGTCCGTCATAAACGTCAACAAAACGGACCCGCCCATCGCCGGGTCTTTGTTGAGTGCCTTAAGCACCAACGGAACAGCCAAACCCATAGCCGCGCCCAGCACAATATTAAGTAGCATCGCCAAGGCCATCACTCCGCCGAGCATCATGCCCTGCGCGCTGTCGTGGTACAGCCCCCAGACGCAAAGCCCCGCAATAACGCCCCACACAAGACCGTTCAACAACGCCACCAACAACTCTTTTCTCAACAGTCGGCCTGTGTTGGCGTCCGTCACTTGACCCATAGCCATGGAACGCACCAGAAGCGTCAGCGTCTGATTGCCCGAATTGCCGGCCATGCCCGCAACCACCGGCATAAGCGCCGCTAGTGCCACCACCTTGGAAATCGTGCCGTCAAAGGCGCTGATCACGCGTGAGGCAAAGAAAGCCGTGCACAGATTGACACCGAGCCACACCCAGCGACTTTTGGCGGAATCCCAGACACTTCCGAAAATATCCTGTTCTTCGTCCAGACCGACGGCCGCATATGCATCTTCGGCACTTTCCTCGCGAATCACATCAACGACTTCGTTAACGGTCAATCGGCCCACCAAGCGTCCGGCTTCGTCCACCACAGGCGAACTCACCAAGTCGTAGCGTTCGAAGGCCTGCGCCGCATCGCTCGCATCATCCAACGGGTTAAGCGTCAGGATGTCGGACTGCATCAGAGAAGACACCGAGCGAGTCGGTTCATGCACCAGAATCTGCGCCACCGGCAACGCGCCCAAGAATTTCCCCTGGCGATCAACAACAAACAGCTGATCGGTGTGATCGGGCAAAGACTCGAAGCGACGCAAAAACTTCAGGACGATCTCAAGCGACACGTCCTGTCGAATCGAGATCATCTCAAAGTCCATGCGAGCGCCAACGCTGTCTTCCGGATAGCTCATCGCCGCGCGCAACTGCGCACGTTCTTCATGCGACAAGCCTTCCTGAACCTCGGCCACCACATCCGGCGGCAAATCGTCAACCAGGTCGGCAATCTCGTCCGTATCAAGCCCTTCGACGGCATCGACGAGCTCCTCGCGATCCATCGAGTCGATCAGGGTTTCACGAACGCCTTCGCTCACCTCGACCAGAACATCGCCTTCGTGCTCATGACGCACGAGGTTCCACACCGCCAGACGCTGTTCCGGCGGCAATGCTTCGAGAATGTAAGCAATGTCGGCCGGATGCAGATCGCTCAGAACATCGGTAAGTTCAGTCTCGGCCGTCAGGTCAAGCGCAGCAGTGTCCGGTTCCTCGGGATCGTTACCCGAGACCTTGCCTCTGTCTTCCTGATCTTCAAAGATTTGGGAAATGCGCTCCAAGGCGCGATTGGCCACTTCCGGATCGCGCGACAGGAGATCGTCTTCTGCTGCCAAGAGCTCTTCTTTTTTGTCGTCGGGCTCTGTCACTGCGTTTCTCCCTGCGGATGCCGCGAAAAATGGTTGACGGGGAAGTTCGAAAGGCGTGCCTTCTTGAATCAATGACCGTAAGCGCTTAAACAGTATGGGCGCAACGCCGCCTGCACGGTCAGACAGTCGGCGCATCTTGAAAAAAGCTTACGGGCGGCATTGTACGCCGAGATCAGCGTCTGCCGCCGCTACTTCTTCAGAAGTTAGGCAAAAACACAACTCGAAGATGACAAAGGTTCCTCCGCAACAAGACAGTTAACTGTCTGATGATACAGTTGCCTATCAAGTCGAAAAACGAACCACCCGTTGCCACAACAAAACAACGGCGAGCCTCCGCAAAAGAAACCCGCCGTTCAATTTTTCGCCAAATACCGGCAATCAGAGCGCTACGCTGGCATCAAATGCTGCACGCAACTTTTCGTACACAGGCTTGGTGTCCGGCATGCGGCCCGTCCAAAGTGCGAAGCTTTCAGCCGCCTGAGCAACCAACATGCCCAAGCCGTCTTCAACGCGAACAGCCCCGGATTCTTTCGCCAATTGCATGAAGGGCGTCGGCAAAGCCGCATACGTCAGATCCACCGCAAGCGAGCATTCGGAGAAGACGCAATTTGGAACAGCCGGGGCCGCCCCGGAGAATGCGGCACTCGTCGCATTGACGATAATGTCGAATTTCTCGCTGATCAAATCCACGAAACTGCCCGACGCACAGCCGAGCGCCGCACCAGCGGAGTGCGCTCTCTCAGGAGTACGGTTGGCGATATAGATACGCGCACACCCTTCTTCCTGAAGAGCTGCCGCCAAACCGCGGCCGGCACCGCCAGCCCCCAGGATAAGCACACGAGCACCGGTCAAGGAAGCGCCGCAACGCTGCGTCACGTCGTTCACAAAGCCCTTACCGTCGGTGGTGTCGCCCAGAACACGATTACCGTCGAAAATGAGCGTGTTGACCGCTTCGCATTTGCGCGCACGCGGCGTCACTTCGTCACAGTACTGATAAGCGTCCATCTTGAAGGGATGCGTCACGTTGGCGCCCTTGGGAGAATCCTCGCGGCGAAGAACTGCCATACCTTCGATGAAGCCGCCAGGTTCGAAATCTCGAGTCTCGTAGCTCATCTCGATGTCAAACTGCGCGGCAAACATCTTGTGGATTTCTGGCGACAGCGAGTGCTTAACCGGATGACCGATCACAAAATATTTATCCATACAACCTCCCGCAGGTAGACAATCTCATAAGAACTGCAAATCACGAGTCCTTTCCTCGATTTTAAACGCTTGGCGCTTCGCCGCCGACAGTTTCGGGCGACTGTTCTGTTACCTGTGCATTCTGCTCGGTCGCCTCGGCGGCCTGCGGCTCTACAACAGCTTCGCTTTCTTCCTCAAGTCCGTCACCTTCTTCAAGCGCTTCCTCATCGGTTTCGTCCAGAACGGCCAGCAGTTTGCCCTCAAAGAGCACGTCAATGTAGTCGAAACCGAGAACGCCCAAGAGCACCTTTCTGCCGCGGTCAAGTTCCGGCATTCCGGGAATGCGCTGCACCAACGGCAATCCTTCCACGCGAACCAGATCGCCCTTGATCACCACGGCCTCGATTTCCTTCAAACCTTCCTGCTCGATCCACTTGAGCGACCAGAAGCGCTCCATCTTGCGTTGGAATTCGCCGTAGATTTCATAAACGGACTCGAACTGGCTCACGATGGTATAGAAGTCCGAATCGTTGCCCATGTAAGCAGGTGCCGTTCCCGCCGCCGCACAAATGATCTGCCGCTGGTTGACCAAGTCCACATAGCGGCGCAACGGCGAAGTCGACCAGGCGTAACGCACGACACCCAAACCATCGTGCGGTCCGGGACTCGTGCTCATGCGCACACGCCCCATGCGCTGACTGCGGTATATGCCTGCGGTCTTGCATTCCTCAAGCCACAGCCCCCAGGTGCTGTTGGCAAAAATCATCAGCTCGGCCACCATCAAATCCAACGGTTCGCCGCGCGCGCGTCCCTTTCGGATGATGCGCAGGTTCTCGCCCTCGCCTTCAAGTTCCAGGTACCAATCAATGCGGCCCGTCGGCTCGGGACGGCCGCGGCGCTCTTCTCGCTCTGCCAGCCGCGCCTTGGCAAAACGCCACAGAAATCCGATCTCGTGAGCACAAGGCACCTCAAGCGTACCGTCCTCGATCGCTTCAGCAGTGACTTTCTCGTGAATCAGGTCGTAGCGCAGATTGTGCTTGACGGTGATTTTCTCCACGCGCGTTTCGGTGGCCTGAACAGCCATCGTTTCGTCGTCGACCGTCACATACAGCGACACACAGGGCACGCATTTGCCTTCGTCAAGGCTGGTGCGTTCGATCCAGCTTTCCGGAAGCATCGTCGTCTTCATGCCAGGAGCATAGACCGTTGACATGCGACTGCGGGCCGACTCGTCGGCAACGCTCCCGCGGGGCATGATCAGTGCGGGCGCCGCGATGTGAATACCGATGCGGCTCTTGCCGCCTTCAAGGTGTGTGACGCTGGCCGCATCGTCAATTTCTGTGGTCGACGAATCGTCAACGGAAAACGCCTCGACGGCTGCCTCTGGAAGATCGTCAGGTGCCGCGGGCACTTCACTGGCAGCCTGAGTAAACCCCTTACCCTTGGGGAAATTCGTGCGATAGAAGCTCTCGACGTGCCAGGTAAAGGCGTCGGGCACGGCGCCGAGCTTCATCATCAGGCGCAGCGGACTCATGCGAACTTCGCTAGCGGCATCGTTGAGCGCCTTCCACTCCGTGCTGTTCTTGTCGGGCCTCAGGAGCAGTTCGTAAACACGACAGGCAATCTCCTGCGGCAATTCTCCGGCAATCATCTGTGCGGACAAATTCTTGCGGCGCTCTTCTTCGAGCCGCTTGCGTTCGACCGCCTGCAACGCGCGCTGCAGGATATCTTCGGGAGCCTTTTTATAGTTGCCCCGGCCCTTGCGGTAAAAGTAAACTGGATTGGAGTGCAGCGCAATCAGCGCGGCGCCCTTTTCCACTGCCGTCACCGAAGAAAAGTAATCAGCTGCAATCGATTCGTAGCCGAATTCCTCTTCGGGAGCCACCTCCCACAGGAACATGGGATCCATCTCAGCGGCAGTTTCCTGCGCCTGGGTTAAAAAGGTCGCAGCCGAGGGAGATTCAAATTCGAAAAAAACGTGATTGGCCTTAACCTTGCATCGACGTCCCGTCGTAAGTTCGACTTGATAGTTGGCTCCGTCTTTTTTCAGAACCGTTCCGGCCTTGAAGTCTCCGGCCTCTTCAAAAAACAAATACATCGAGTTGGCTTTCTTAAATTCTTATGTCTGATTCAGGACCGGTCGGAACCGGCAAGCAGGAAGTCACGCACGCCGACCGCATACTCTTCAAAACACGAGATCCGATGGTCGCTACCGTCAATCACAATGCTCTGCACATCGGAAAAACGTTTTGCGGCGCGTCTCCAGTCGAGCACTTCGTCTCCCGTACAAAGCACCATGAGAACGCGTGCCGGATCGGCAAAGGACTTGGCATCAAGCGCTCGCAGCTGATCGGCATAGTCGGGCGTCACGCGCACGATCTTGTCGCCCGTAAACGACTTGTACTCACCGTTATAGAGCTTGACGATATCCCAAGGTTCGACCGCCGGATTCAAGAGCACGGCACGGATGCCAGTTCGTCCGGCAAGCCAAGCGGCATAAAAGCCACCGAGACTGGCGCCGGCCACGGCCACCGTCCCGACGGCGGCCGCCTTCTCGTACTCCGACCAGATCAGAGCGGCAGCATCTTCGGGCGACATATTAAGGTCGGGCGCCACATAGTTTGCGCCCTCAGCTTCGCACAAGTCGCGCAGCACGCAGGCCTTTTTCGAGCCGGGCCCCGACAAAAAGCCATGCAGATACAAAACGGTCTGCATCAACGGGCTTCTCCGTTTATCTTCAAATGCTCAAGGATTCGTCCGCAGATGCCGCCGAAACTTCCGTTGCTCATGCAAAGGACGGTATCGCCGGGTTTGGCGTCGCTCGCGACCAACTGGGCCAAGGCGTCAATCTCACCCGAAAACGTACTTGCCTTGCCACCCAAAGGAAGCAGCGCTCCGGCCGGATCCCAGTTGACACCCTTGCCCTTGTAGCAAAATACGCGATCGGCATCCTTGAGGCTTGCGGCCAGGCGATCCTTCATGGTGCCCAGCTTCATCGTGTTGCTGCGCGGCTCAAACACCGCCAGAATGCGTGCATCGCGCCCGACTTTGCCGCGCAAAGCCGCAATCGTAGCCTCGATGGCGCTTGGATGGTGCGCAAAGTCGTCAATAACCGTCACGCCGTTTTGCATGCCCTTGACTTCCAGACGACGAGCTACACCCTCAAAGCTCTTGAGCGATTCAATAGCCTGCTTGGGGTCGACCCCGACGTCATGCGCAGCGGCAACGGCAGCCAGCGCATTTTGCGCGTTGTGCATGCCTGCGGCCGGCATCTCGGCCAACGAGCCCTGCACGGTCGCGCCCAAACGCACAACTCGATCGTCGTCCACGCTCCAACCCGAGGTCGAATTGAACTCTTCAACTCGGCTCCAGCATCCCATGCCCAGCACGCGCTCGAGCGCTTCGCTCTTGGCATTGACAATCACAAGACCATTGCGGGCAATGGTGCGCACCAAGTGATGGAACTGCTTTTCGATGGCAGCCAGATTTTCAAAGATGTCGGCGTGGTCGTACTCGAGATTGTTGAGAATCGCCGTCGACGGACGATAGTGCACAAACTTGCTGCGCTTGTCGAAAAAGGCCGTATCGTATTCGTCGGCTTCGATCACGAAATACTTGCTCTTTCCCAAGCCAGCCGAGGCGTGCGTGCCAAACGGTACTCCGCCGATCAGCCAGCCGGGCTCCAAACCCGCCTTGGAAAGAATATGCAGGAGCATTGAACTTGTGGTGGTCTTGCCGTGCGTACCCGCAACGGCCAGCACGTGCCGGCCTCTGAGTACGTTTTCGCTCAACCACTGGGGACCCGACGTATAGGGCAAGCCACGATCGAGAATTTCTTCCAGAAGCGGATTGCCGCGGCCGATGGCGTTGCCGATCACCCACAGATCGGGAGCAACGGAGATATCTTCGGCGTTGTACCCCTGGGTAAGCTCAATGCCGGCATCCTTGAGCTGATCGCTCATCGGCGGGTAGACGTTGGCGTCGCTGCCAGTCACTTTGTGGCCTGCGGCAGCGGCCAGACGCGCAACGCCGGCCATGAAGGTACCGCAGATACCGAGAATATGAATGTGCATAAAGACGAAAGCCTTTCCAAAAAAGCACCGCTGTCCCAAGACAACGATGCAACACTGTCTCGAATTTTAGCTTTTGCCGCAGCCTTTCTTTGAGGAGACCGAAAGGAAGAATCTCAAAGCGAGGCTTCGAGGCTTGTCGGCAAGTTTCTGTACAATCGTTCGGCTTGACGTCGGAACACTTACCGCTCTTCAACAACACTCTTTTCTACTGTTCATTCGTTTTTTTGATATGACCACGGCATTTGTCACTCGTTGCCCGTATTGCGGCGCTGTCTGGCGTCTTCCCGACCGGGATACTGCAGAGCGCGGCCCGGTGCGCTGTTCTGCCTGCCAGCACAGTTTCGATGCCACCTGTCACCTACTTGAAGTTCCTCAGGACCGCTTCCCTGATCTTCCGCCGGCCCCCGTTTTCGCCGTTGAAAGCGAAAAACCTGCACCGACTCCCGCTGCCGATCCCGTCGCAGTCGAAATGAAATCGACTCCGGCTGTTCAGCAAAACCCGACCGATCCGACTCCCTCGGAACTTCCCTCCGCCAATCTTGTGAACGAACAATCACAAGAGAAGCCTGCCGCCGCAGAGCCGTCTGAAAAGCCTGCGGAAGAACCGGACGCAGTCGTTCCTGCCGCAGCACCCGCAGGCACACAAGCGCCTCAGGTCGAACCGTCGGTAACAGTGGCCGAATCTCAGACGCAGGCTGCTCCTCTGAAAAACGAAACGCCTGCCGCAAGCGATCAACTGTTGCGTCTGCACGGCATGACGCCCGGCGAAGAGCTTCAGGTGAGCAAGCCCAACGCATCGCTTGCCAGAATCATTCCGGCCAAGAACAAGCCGCAAGCAACCCAGGCCCACAAAATCCGCGTAGCCGAAACGCTCACGGATCCCGCACCTCGTCCTCGTGCCCGAACGGGCGCTTTTGCAAGCGTCTTTACTGCCTTTTTGCTGCTGATGATCCTTGCGGCCGCACTTGCCGTGATCTTCAATCAAAAGATCATCGCAGCGTTTCCGCAAACGACGTCGATCTTTCACAATGTGTGCGGCAAAGTTCCCTGCCCGGGATTTTTCCTCTCGGACATTTCGGCTTTTGTGGTGAGCAAGACCAATCTGCGTGCGCTCGACGAATCGGGCAATTATCAGTTGGAGATCACTCTCATCAACGGCTCGGACATGCCGCAGGCCATTCCGTCGCTTGACATTGAACTCGTGGACGATGCCGACACGACGCTGATGCACAAGACGCTCACGCCGGCCGAATATCTGAGCAACCCACCTCCGGCCAGTCTCGCCGCTGACCGTTCAATCACGGTGCGCTTCAGCATGCAGACCAATGTGACGCCGGCCCGTTGCATCGTCACGCCCGTATACGCTAAATAACATGGTCTTTGAGTTTGCCAACGAGGCTTCGCGCACACGCATTGAACTCGCTCAGCGTATAGCTGCCCACATCGTCGACTCAGGCATGTCGTGGTCAGCCGCTCGATCCCGCGCCATTGAGGAGTGCGGAGGCCCGAGATTGCTTCCGGGCAACGCACTTCCCGCTTCCGATGAGATTGAAACGGCCGTGCGCGCGCATTTTGCGCTTTTTGATCCCGAAGGCCACGCACAAACGCTTTTTTGCAAACGCAAACTTGCCCTTTCGGTTCTCGAAAGCCTCCGGGGGTTTGAAGCCTACCTCACCGGCTCAGTTTTAAACGGGGCGGCCACGGAAGACTCTCCGATCTGCCTGGAAGTCTTTACCGACGACGTTAAGTCTCTGTTGGCTGTCTTGATGGATGAGGGATATGAGCTCGAAGCGCTCGACCCGCAGGTAAGCGCCTTTGCACGCGCCAAGGAGTCGATGGGGTTTGTCATTCCATGGCAGGGTGCCATGGAAGCCATTCGCATTGACGTTCTGGAACCCCATTTGTCCCGCAGCAACCCCGCTCGCGGCGAAAAGGACGAATATCAGGCCGATTGGGAAGCCGAAGGACGCATCAGCGCCGAAAATCTTCAAAAAGTACTCCAAAATCGTGCAAATTCGTAACCGAGGATCATCCGTGAGGATGATTTTTCGCTTCTTTGATCTTTTTCTTTCTACAATGCGGTACCAACCTGGGCAAAAAGATAGCCCAAGATGCCTCAAAACTAGTAGGAATTAAGCGCAATTGGGCGCATAATCCGCAAATAGGCTACTAAATCAGAGCTTGTTTGCCGCAGGAAACGCTTTAAGCACTGTATTTTCGAACTTCCTGCTTCTCACCGTTTTATCTATCCTGAGCGTACATCATGGATCTTCGCAAACTTAAAACACTGATTGATCTCGTTAGCGAAAGCGGCGTTGCCGAACTCGAAATCACCGAAGGCGACGATCGCGTCAAAATCGTCAACCGCGTCGGTGCCGCCCCCGTGGCCGCAGCCGCTCCCGCCGTGATTGCCACGCCTGTGGTTGCCTCCGCTGCTCCCGCAGCCGCTCCGGCTCCGGCTGTCGCAGCCGAACCTGCCGCCGCTCCTGTTGCCGCTGAAGACACCCGCACCATCAATTCGCCTATGGTCGGCACGTTCTATCGCGCACCGAGCCCCGGTGCCAAGCCCTTTGCCGACGTTGGCCAGAAGGTCAAAGCCGGCGACACGGTTTGCATCATCGAAGCCATGAAGCTTCTCAACGAAATCGAAACCGAATACGACGGCGTCATCAAGGAAATCCTCGTCGAAAACGGTCAGCCGGTTGAATTCGGCCAGCCGCTTTTTGTGATCGCTTGATAATCCTGCTTCTGACGCCTGAACCATGTTCGGAAAAATACTTATCGCAAATCGCGGGGAAATCGCCCTGCGCATTCAGCGGGCCTGCCGCGCCATGGGCATCAAGACGGTCGTCGTGCATTCGACGGCCGACGCTGATGCCATGTACGTGCGCCTTGCCGACGAAAGCGTCTGCATCGGCCCGGCTCAGTCCTCCCAAAGCTATCTCAACATCCCGGCTATCATTTCTGCAGCCGAAGTCACGGACGCTGAAGCCATTCACCCCGGTTACGGCTTTCTGTCGGAAAACGCCGACTTTGCCGATCGCGTTGAGAAAAGCGGCTTTGCCTTCATCGGTCCGCGCGGCGACACGATCCGTCTGATGGGCGACAAGGTCAACGCCAAAAAGGCGATGATCGATGCGGGCGTTCCCTGCGTTCCCGGCAGCGACGGTGCTCTGCCCGATGATCCGAAGGAAATTCTTCGCATTGCCCGCGAAGTCGGCTACCCCGTGCTCATCAAGGCGAGCGCGGGCGGCGGCGGTCGCGGCATGCGCGTGGTGCGTACCGAAGCCGCGCTGCTGACCTCGGTCAACATGACGAAGACGGAGGCCAATGCCGCATTCGGCTCGGACAAGGTCTATCTGGAAAAGTTCTTGGAAAATCCGCGCCACATCGAAATTCAAGTGCTCTCGGACAACTTCCAGAACGCCATCTATCTGGGCGAACGCGACTGCTCCATGCAGCGCCGTAATCAGAAGGTTGTGGAAGAGTCTCCCGCCCCCGGCATTCCTCGCAAGCTCATCGAAAAACTCGGTGCGCGCTGCACGGAAGCCTGTCGCCGCATCGGCTATCGCGGCGCCGGTACGTTCGAATTTCTGTACGAAAACGGCGAGTTCTATTTCATCGAAATGAACACCCGTGTCCAAGTTGAGCACCCCGTGACCGAATGGGTGACGGGCGTTGACATCATCGCCGAACAGATCCGCATCGCCGCAGGCGAACGTCTGCGCCTCAAGCAGCGCGACATCGTTCTTAAAGGCGCCGCTATCGAATGCCGCATCAACGCCGAAGACGGCTTTACCTTCCGTCCGTCTCCCGGCAAGGTGACTCGCTGGCATATGCCCGGCGGCCCCGGCATCCGTCTCGACAGCCACGTCTACGCCGGCTACACGGTGCCCCCGTACTACGACAGCATGATCGGCAAGCTCATCGCCTACGGTGAAACGCGTGACGAAGCGCTGGCCCGCATGCGCGTGGCTCTTTCGGAAACTCTTGTCGAAGGCATCAACACCAACATCGATCTGCACCGTCTGATCATGAGCGACAGTCGCTTCAATCAAGGCGGCACCAGCATCCATTACTTGGAAGAGCGCATGGCCGAGTGGGTTGCAATGCACAAAGACAAGGACATCAAAAATGCTGCGTGAAATTAAGTTTCTGTGTCTGGAGCGCTCGGCCGAAGACTTCGCCGACATGATGATGGATGCGGGCGCCATGAGCGTTTCGATCGAGGATGCCGATCTTGGCAGCCCCGATGAGAAGCCGCTTTACGGCGAACCGGGCACCGAACCCGATACTTTCGCCTGGAACCGCTCCATCGTTTCCGTGCTTGCCGACGATACGTTCGACGCATCTCAGGCCGCCGCCATCGCCGCTAAGGCGCTCGGCATCGAAACACCGGTCGTGAAGTCCGATACGACGGTACCCGACGAAGACTGGGTGCGCATCACGCAGGCTCAGTTCTCCCCGGTAAAGGTAAGCGACCGACTCTGGATCGTTCCGAGCTGGCATGAGCCACCCTCAAGCGAAGCCATCAATATCCGACTCGATCCGGGTGTGGCCTTCGGTACGGGCTCTCATCCGACGACGCATCTTTGTCTGCAGTGGCTCGATACTCACGTCACGAGCGCCGATACGGTCCTTGACTACGGCTGCGGCACAGGTATTCTCGCCATCGCCGCCGCCAAACTCGGCGCAGCCAACGTCACCGGTACCGACATTGATCCGCAGGCCGTCGAAAGCGCAGCCTTCAACGCCGAACACAACGAAGTGACGGCCAAGTTTGTGTTGCCGGGGGATTTGCCCGCCGATCGCTATTCTTTGGTTGTCGCCAACATCCTTTCCAACCCTCTCAAGGTACTCGCTCCGGCCCTGCTTGGCCGCGTGGCGCCCGGCGGCCGTCTCGTGCTCTCGGGCGTTCTGGCCCGTCAGGCCGAGGAAGTGATTGAGGTGTACCGCAAGACGGATCCGAACGTCGAACTTTCCGTTTGGAGAGAAGAAGACGGCTGGGTTTGCATCGCCGGACAGCGACGGAATTAATCGTTCCTACATGTTTGTTGAATCCAATTGCGTAAAAAGTCCTTTTTGCATTTGTTATGGCTTCTTCCCAGAAACAACATACCGTCGCTATAAGCACTCCTCCGCTATAACGCGTGTTCGGGTGGCGGGCTGAGGATATTTCCTCAGCCAAACTTCCACAAAATCCTCTGTACGAGTGTCGCAGTGAGTTCCTGATGAACCGACTGCCGATATCGGCCGTGGTAGGTCGCTTTGTTCTCTCGAAATATTTTCTCGCAGATTTAGGCCACTTCGTGGTCAAGGCAGTTCTGCTATTTGATTTCGGAACGGCCGTCAGGTGACTTGACCATTTCCGATTCTTGCACGATTTCTGCTCTTCAAGTGCTGCATCGAATACCTGATGCAACTTCTATTTGTCAGTCCGCAAATTGACTCGGACTAGCTTTAGATTTCACTGCTCGGTGCGGCCTTCCTATTTTCGGCTATGCACTTGCCCCCTGTGCCGGGAGCTCTACCGATTAGAACACGCTCATGCGAGCACACCAGCAAAAATCCCCGTCTCAAGAGCGCGGCGGGGATTTTGACTCTGTACCAGATCCATGCGGATCAGTTCACCACACCGACCCGCATAAAACTAGTTCAATCTCAGAAGACGTAACGTAAGCCCGCACTGTAACGATAATCATCCTGATAATCGTCACCATTGGCACGTTCAAGCGTTCCGTAAATACTCAAAGATTCAGTTGCGTAGATCTGCAGGCCAAGACCATAACTTACCCACGTCCCGTCCAGTTCGGAGCTAAAGTGCTGCTTTACTCCTCCTGCAACAGCAGCATCAAAGTCGTTATCTCCCAAAAATTCATGGTTCACAGAAGCGTGCAGGTATAGGCTTCCAACATCCTTCGGGAAATTGGCGCCAAACCGAGCGCCCAAACGACCGACAAGTGTTTGGAAATTATCCTGTTCCACCTTGACCTGAGTCGATGTAGTGAAATCATCTCCGAAAACATAGCCGTACGACAGTTCCACCTGCGGTTCTACATAGAACGTATTCGAAAGTGCCCAGTGATAGCCAGTTTCAATTGACAGGCCAAGCGCCGTGTTATCGTACGACCCGTCAAACAACGCACCCCCAGTTGTGTGTGTGTCGATATCCGTGGACAGTCGCCCAACGCGACCGATAATGTCAACATAACCGCCACAATCAAAGAAACCACTGGCATATGCACTCAGCGTGTAGGTTTCGCCATCCGCCGTACCGTTTGAAATGTCTCCATCCATGCTCGTATAGCTAAATGCACCTCCAACGACCCAGTTGTTACCAACAGTTGCATCTCCGCCAACTTGAATAGTCGTCGTCTTGACCTCTGTTGTCACCCCATCTGAAATCTTGGAATCCGCACCATACAGCCGAGCCCATGCTCCGGCGGAGCCGAGATTGTTCCGGACATCCCCAAGACGCTGGCTCAGATGGTTCACTTCATAGCGCCACTGAGCAAGTGTGGCATTGTTGAACTGCTTCAGAGCCGTCATTGTGGTGCTTTCGGTTGATGACTGAGTATAGCTACCGTCAGCCCCGACCCTCCAGGATGTAGCACCGTTTACCAGCCCTTCATCCAAAGCTGCAACGTAGGATTGATCTGTCTTTGTTACTACATTTCTCAATGCCTCACCAACAGCATCAACGCCATACAGATCCCCATTTTCTCCCGCCGCGCGAATCGTCAAATTTGTCGATTCGTTTTTTGAAACCTTGACATTGTCCGCCACGTTTGCCACATAAATTTCATTGTTTTGGCCGCTTATCGTGCCAATTTCCATCGAACCGCCGGCTGAGTTGGCAATGGTGCTTCCTTGTCCATCTACCTGAGTGATCTTGAAGTTTTCAAACGCAGAAGAATCAGAATCTCCGGGCTTTGAATAGTTGGCAAGCGTACTGCCCTCTTTCATAGTCAGATTCTCAATTTCAACCGTAGTCGACGTATCGCCTGGCATCGCTTGAGATCGGTGGAAACGGATCGTTCCATTCTGATCGACTTGCAGGTTTGTGATATCAAATTTGATTTCACCCTCCTGCCCTTCTGCACGATAGGCATTGAGATTGGCAGTGCCTCCCTCACTCACGGACAAGCTGTCAATCGAAGAAGTTGTTCTCGTTTGAAAAAGAGCATCTTCTGTCGTATCTGCGAAAGTGAGTTTGTCGATCGTTGACTTACCGTTTTCTCGGAACATCAAACGAGCGGATCCTTGCAATTCCAGTTCAGCCTGCTCTGTATCTGTACCTTCGACCGAGAAATCACGGTTGACTGTCATCGTCACACCGTCCCGGACGGTCATCTTGCCCGATACAGTGAACTTTCCTGCTGGAGAATTGTCGTCAGGTTCTTCATCCCAAACCTGTGTCCCTTGGCCAATATCCAGATTCTTTATGTCAATCGTCGGATTTTCGGCACCTCCGTCAAGCAATCTGACTGTTCCGGTGAAATAAGCAGTGTCTTTAACTTTTACCGCGCCTGACAGTGCCCCTTGAATATGCGCCTTGCCCGCTTCAACTGTACCCGTATTGCCGGTGATTGAAACCGTTTGCCCCTCTGTTCCGAGACTGCCAACTTTTATTTCCCCTTCATTTGCCGTAATGCTATCCACTTTAAGCGTGCCTGTGACCTCAATGAGCCCCCCTGCGGCGTTCTTAAAGCTAGTCTTATCCGTTTGCTTAATGCTTAAGTCGCCGCCGATCTTAACTTGACCGCTATTATTGATTTTTAGCAGATAAGCATCAGATGTACTTTCAATGCTCCCGGAATTGTCCGTGATATTCACAAAATTATCCGCAGACCCAATTGTGTCAGCCACGATAGAAGAATCCCCATCCGTGTTTCTCACCGTTTTGACATTGAAACTTTTTACGTTGACTTCTCCAGTATTGGTGAGACTTTGTGCTGTTATGTTGCCGTTTTCAGCAGAAATCTTCCCGGAATTTGTTATCGACTCGACGACTGCAATTGAACCATTGTCAGATGTAATCGATCCTGCGTTCTCAATCCATCGATCAACTGAAACATCTTCTTTTACCTGAATCTTGCCCTTCTGTACCTTTAAATAACTGTCATCAACCTTTAGTGAGCCTACGTCTGTAATGGACGAATCTTCATGCACCAACTGGAGCGGACCACGCTTTACCGTAACTGTTGACGCAGTTTTAATGTGACCGCTAGTCTCAGTAGTGCCAGTAGTGCCGAGGTTGAGATTAGTTACGTCAAAAACCATCTCCGTCGAACCTGTTCCACTCAACGTCGCACCATCACGAATCGAACTACCTTTTTGATCCTGATACTTAGACTCTTCAGAAGAATACTTTTCGTCCGTAAAAACATGAAAAGCCGAGGCACTGCTAGAAGCGAGTAGGCAAGTAATCGCTGTGGCAATCAGTGTTTTTTGTTTGAGCAACATCGTAATCTCCAGGGGAAATAGAACTACATAAGTCTGGACAACATTAGAATGCCCCCCCCCGAGAACACCTTGTCAAGTTTCTGTGGCTTATCGGAAACACCATATATTTGCCACTGGCAACTCTGTCAGCCATTTTTGTTGCCTAAAAAACGGATGCGTCTGAACGCAGTACCGTTTGAGGATTTCTAACTAGAAAAGACCTTTCACTGATAAGTGCTGAAAGCACACCTTTTGAATGAGTCCCACTAACCAGAACACGATCAATCCAGCTGTTTTTTCTGTCGCAGCAAAAGTTTTTCTATCGTCTATTCACACCCGTAGCCGCACGGCTGCCCTTGGGAAGAAACAACCTACACTCTCGGCACAGAGTCTCACCGATCCATCTCGTAGTCTCGACATGATTTCAGTCCCGCTTTGATTGATCACTTTCCCAGGCTCCTCCAACGCACAGGTTCTGCAACGCTCGGTGACCTTGCTAGAATCGGTGAATTCCAATACAGACGCACCTTTTCGCGCCTTCGCTTTTTATTTGAAAACTTAGAAATCTCGAGGTTCATCATGCGCATCATGATCAGCGGCTCGATCGCTTACGACAACATTCTTTCCTATGGCGGACGCTTCAGCGATCACCTCGTACGCGAAAGTCTTGACCACATCAATCTCACCTTCGTCACCGACTCCATGACGCGCAACTACGGCGGATGCGCCGCCAACATCGCGTATGCGCTCAAGTTGCTCGGCGGCCATCCCGTCGTCACCGGCGCCGTGGGTACCGACGGTTCCGACTATCTTTACCGTTTCGAACAGCTGGAAATCGAAACCTCGGTGGCCAAATTCAACGATGTCTTTACGGCTCAGTGCTTTGTAACAACCGACAAGACCGGTTCGCAGCTTGCTACGTTTAACCCGGGCGCCATGTCCCGCTCTCATGAAGCGGCTTTCCCTGAAGGCGAGATCGGTTTGGCTCTCGTTGCTCCCGACGGCAAGGAAGCCGTGATTCAGCGCATGAACGAATGCTTCTCGCGCAACATTCCGGTGATCTTCGACATCGGCCAGGCCATCTCGATTCTCTCTGGCGACGAAATCCGTGAACTAATCAGCAAGACCACATATCTGGCCGCCTCGGCTTATGAGCTTGAACTCATTAAGCGCGCCACGTTTCTGACCACCGACGAAATCGCCGATCTCGTCAAGGCTCTGATCGTCACCTACGGGGAAAAGGGATCGACGGTTTGGACCGAAGGCAAGGAAATCACGGTTCCCGCCTGCCGCGTGCCCAACGCTGTGGACCCGGTCGGTGCGGGTGACGCCTACCGCGGCGGTCTGCTCTACGGTCTTTCCAAGGGCTGGAGCTGGGAACAGACGTTGCGTCTGGCTTCCGTCATGGGCTCGTTCAAGGTCGAAAAGACAGGCGCTCAGAACTACGCTCCAACCAAGGAGCAGATTGCCGATCGCTACAAGGCGACCTACGGCGAAGAAATGCCCGCCTAAAAGCCAAAAAAGTGGCCGGACAGAAGCTGCCCATAAAAGCTTCCGTCCGGCCGGGCACCCGTGCTCAAACAGGTGTTCTTTACGTCAAGCGTCTGTGTCGAATTAGGCCAGGCGCTTTTTCTGCATCTTGTCGCGGATCAAGATGGCAATCAGGTTCATGGCAAACACGAGGACAACCAAGAGCAGCCCCGTACCGTACTGCATCGGGCGAGTCTTTTCGATTTCGGTACCGGCCGTTGCAAGCACGTACATGTGGTAGGGCAACGCCATCACCGAGCTCCAAACGCTCTCAGGCAGTTTCGGCGTATAGAAAACGGCGGCGGTAAACATCACGGCGCTGGTTTCGCCTGCGGCACGTGCCACAGCCAGAATCGCACCGGTCAGAATGCCGGGCAGAGCCGAGGGCAGCACGATGCGGCCGATCGTCTGACTCTTGGTGGCGCCTAATGCAAGACTCGCGTCGCGCCAGGATCGGGGCACCTGCTTGAGGGCTTCTTCGGTTGTGTTGATGATCACGGGCAGAGTAAGAACAGCCAGTGTGAGGATGCCGGAGAGCAGACTCACGTTAAAGCCCAGGGCCGTCACGAAGAAGGCCAAACCGAACAGACCGAACACAATCGAAGGAACGCCGGCAAGGTTGGCAACCGACAGACGAACGATATCGACCACAGGACCTTGCTTGCCGTATTCGTTAAGCCACACGGCGCAAGCCACCCCAAAGGGCAATGCAATGGCAATGGCACCGGCAGCAAGCAGGAAAGTACCCACAAGGCACGGGAACACGCCGCCCGAAGTCATCATTTCACGCGGCGAATCGAGCACGAACTCAATGTCGAGCGCGCCGATGCCGTTGACAAACAGAAAGACGCAGGCGATCACGAGAGCAGCGCAATTGACGAAGGCGGCCGCACGCAACGTGAAGAAAGAGAAAACCTGCGTGGCCGCGCGCTTGGCGCGAGTCTTTTCGCGAGCCTGACTGCAAATGCTTTGTTGCTGATTCATTTTTTGCTTTTCCTTAATTCAAATGCATCACACGGCGGGCGTCTTGTACTTCTGCGCTAGGCGGAAGGCGATCGCGTTGAAGATGAAGGTCATCACGAAAAGCGCAATGCCGGTTGCAAACAAAGCGTGGTAATGGGGACTGCCGAAGGGAGCTTCTGCCATTTCGGCGGCAATCGAAGCGGGCATCGGACGGATCGGGTCAAAGATCGATTCGGGCACAATGGCAGCGCCGCCCGCGACCATCAATACGACCATCGTTTCACCGAGCGCGCGGGACATGCCGAGCATCACGGCGGTACCGACGCCCGAGAGTGCATACGGGAAGGTCACGTTCTTGAGCGTTTCCCAGGGCGTAGCACCGAGAGCAAGAGAAGCGTCCTTCAGTGAACGAGGCACAGCGTGCAGAGCGTCTTCCGCAATCGAGCAGATCGTGGGAACAGCCATGAAGGCGAGCATCAATGCCGCATTGAAAAGATTCAAACCAGTGGCGATGCCGAGCGTGTTCTGCAGCCAGGGCGCAACGAGCACCATGCCGATGAAGCCGATCACGACAGAGGGTAACGCAGCAAGCAGTTCAATAAAAGGCTTGATGATACGGCGCGTAGTATTGGCAGCCACTTCCGATAGGTAGGCGGCCGTCATCAATCCGAGCGGAACCGCAAACAGGCTTGCCAGGAAGGTCACGGCAAGCGAACCGGCAATCAGAGAACCGATTTCAAAGTCGGGCTGATCGCCGACCGGATACCAATCGGTTCCAAAGACGAAGTCGAGAAAGCCGGTGCTGGCAAACACCGGAAGGCCTTCACGAAACAGATAAAACACAATGCCTGCGAGCACGGCAAGCGAGAGCAAGGCCAAAGCGGCTAATCCGCCTTCGACAGCCTTTTCTCTAAAGTCATAACGCATTATGGGCCTCTTTATAAGCCGCCGGCTTCTTTCGTGCGGCAACTCCAGGTGAGCTGTTGCCGCACGTTCGAGGCCGGCAGACGATGTTCATTTCTAAATTACTTCAGAGGAACGAACCCGGTTTCCTGAACAATCTTCTGGCCGGCAGGAGACACGACGAAGTCTGTAAAGGCCTTGGCGTCACCATTCGGAGCACCGTTGGTGAAGAAGTACAGTTCGCGGGAAAGCGGCCATTCCTTGGTCTTGGCGGCTTCAGCCGTAGCGACCTTGCCGCCGAGCGTCAGAGGCTTGGTCTGCTTGTCGAGGTAGCCGATGCCGATATAACCGATGGCGTTCACGTTCTTAGCCACCGTCTGCACCACCGTGCCGTTGGAGGTCTGCAGCAGAGCGCGCGGGGTCACACGTGCACCCTTCATCACGAGGGATTCCCAGGTTTCAAACGTGCCCGAGCTCGAGTCGCGGCTCACCACAACGATCGGGGCGTCCTTGCCGCCGACTTCCTTCCAGTTGCGGATCTTGCCTTCGAAAACGGCCTTGAGTTGTTCCTGCGTAAGATCCTTCACCGTGTTGGCGTTGTTGACAACCGGGACGATAGCGTCAACTGCAACGGCCGTACGATAGGGCTTGACGCCGCGCTGTTCGGCAAGCTTGACTTCGCTCGCCTTGATATCGCGCGAACTCATGGCGATGTTGGTGAGACCGTCAATCAGTGCCTTGACGCCGTTGCCGGAGCCGCCGCCCGAAAGAGCGATGTGCACATCCGGATTGGTCTTAGCAAAGGCTTCGGTGGCCTTCTGAACCACGGGCAGAACCGTCGTGGAACCGTTGATGACCAGATCACCGGCAAAAGAGGTGGCCGCAGCGGCAACCATCGCAGCGGTAAGGCAGAGTTTCTTGAACATTTGCGTTTTTTCCTTCATTGCAATTCAATGAGTGAAGGTCTGCTTTGACTTCCTGATTTGTCAGCGCCCCAACGTCAACGGAAGTCTGACCTTCGAAAATTTTCTCTTCGGCGCTTTTCAGAACCGCAATGCTGAACGTCGTTTGTGACAAACAAGCGAACGTTTTATGACGATTTGATGACAGCGAAATCTTTTTTGTCCTTGTCATCAAACTGTCATCAAAAACGAATCAAACAGTCACGTTTCCTGCCTACGATCCGCCTGCCGCGCAAGAAAGAAAGTGCTTCGCGCGCCTCGACAGAGTGCAACCTCTCGTCCGCCCTCTGCGTATTTCTTCTGCCCATACGAATTGAAAAAAATGAACGTTTCCGAACCCAAAAACGAAATCAAAATCCGTGCCGAACACGTCGATTTCAGCTACGAAAACACCCAAACGCTGTTTGATATCAACCTGGAATTCCGCAATCACGAGGTCACCGCACTGATCGGTCCTTCGGGCTGCGGCAAGTCGACCTTCCTGCGCACGCTCTCGCGCATGAACGAACTCATCTGTGACACCACGCTCAAAGGAAAGATTCTTCTGGACGGAGAAGACATCTACGCTCCCAACTACGATGTGGTGCAGCTGCGCCAGCGCGTGGGCATGGTCTTTCAGAAGCCCACGCCGTTTCCAAAGTCCATCTTTGAAAACGTCGCCTACGGCCTGCGCGTTGCGGGCATCAGCAGCCGTTCGATTCTGGCCGAAAAGGTCGAAGAAAGTCTGCGCCGTGCCGCGCTTTGGGAAGAAGTCAAGGATCGCCTCAATGAGAGTGCCCTGGGCCTTTCGGGCGGCCAACAACAGCGTCTTTGCATCGCCCGCGCCCTGGCCGTGGAACCCGAAGTGCTCCTGATGGACGAACCGTGCAGCGCTCTGGACCCAATTGCCACGCAACGCGTGGAAGAAAGCATTCTGGAACTCAAGCAGTCCCTGTGCATCGTCATCGTGACTCACAACATGCAGCAGGCCGCCCGCGTGTCGGATAAGACCGCGTTCTTCTTCATGGGCAAGCTCATTGAGTTCGACGATACAGACACGATCTTTAATAACGCCGCCAACGTCCGTACCCGCGACTACGTCAACGGTCGTTTCGGCTAAACGTCATCATCGTGCCTCAGATGCAGCAAAAAAGCGGCCGACTCGGGCCGCTTTTTTACGTCTGAATGCCGTCGATTGCCCGGCTATGCCGCGGGAGCCTCTTCAGCTGCCCCCGTACCTTTGAGCGTCACTTCGAGCTTGTCGTAAGGAATTTCAATGCCCGCCTCGTTGTATGCCTTGAGAACGGCTCGGAAAATATTGCTCTTGAGTACCACTGTCCCGTCGCGGGGATCGGCAATCCAGAATGCTGCGCGCAGATTGATGCCGCTTGCGGCAAACTCGGTTACGGCAAACCAGGGCTTGTGACCGGGATCGTGCAACACGCGCGGCTGGGCAAGAACACAGTCGGAGAGAATACGCAGTGCCTCGTCGACGTTGCTTTCGTAAGCACACGAAACGTCAAGAGTGACAAGCGTTGCCGTATCCGTGTGCGAGTAGTTCATGACGCTGCCGGTAACAAAATTTTCGTTGGGCACGATCATTTCTTCGCCCGAAGTGTTGCGCAGCACCGAATAGCGAGTGTTGATCTGAGTGATGATGCCGGTAAATCCCGCAGCGTTGACCATGTCGCCGATCTTGATTGACTTGTCGCACAAAATGATGAAACCCGAAATGTAGTTCGAGGCAATTTTCTGCATACCGAAGCCGATGCCGACGCCGAGCGCTCCGCCGAAGACCGAGAGCACCGTCAGATCAATGCCCGCGCTCGACAAGCCGACCAGAACGCCGAGAATTAAAAAGCCCACACGGCACAAACGCGCCAGAACGACGCGGGAATTCATCTCCATCTCGCGCATGTTCATGATGGCCGCTTCGCACAAACCGGAAATGCGGGAGGCAATGCCCAAGGCCAAGAACAGCGTGAGAAAGCCGACGATGAGAGCCCAGACGGTCAGTTTGTCTGTACCGATCGGCAGCTGACAGGCTCGCATCCAGTCAACAATCACCGGCAGCACGTCGATGATTTGCAAAATCGCAAGCACCCAGAAGGCGATGCGCACGGCGTGCCGCAGACCTTTGCCGAACATGCGCTCGCCCAGCAGCACCGTGAAAAACTGCATCAGCACCAGCAGGATTGCCCAGGCGTAGAAGATCTGGTAGGCCACGCGCACGAGCACAAGTTCGCTACGGTCGCTTAAAAAGCCGGTTTCCGTGATTCCCCACACGCACAGCGACAAAAGAGCTGCGGCCGTTGCCGAGAACAATATGTCATTGATCGTATTGAGGCACAGCTCGAGAGCTTTGGCCTTCCATGTCTTGCGCCCGATGCGCAACGTCAGCGCCTTGATGTGCGCGCCTGCAATCTTATGCACCACCAGCCCGGCAAAAACCGCCAGCACGATGGCTGCAACCTGCGCAAGAATCACGTAGCCGTGCGTGGTGCCGGTAAAAAGCGCCACGATGTCACCAATGAGCGTTTCCGAAGTGTGGATCACCGCCTGTCCTGCGTTGGCGAGCACGTTGTCCGCATCGGCGGGCAGATTCGTTGTTGTCGTCATCTTGTTACCCCCTTCGTGCTCTTAGAAAACGTACAGACCCATGCTGGCAGGAACCAGAAAGCGCAGCGCCAAATTCAGAAGCAAAAAGAAGAGAATCGGCGACAGATCAAACCCTTTGATCGGCGGCAAAAGACGGCGGAAGGGACGCAGGAACGGATCAAGCAGCGTCCCCAAAAGCGCCATGTATCCCGACCAGCGGTTAGCAAAGAACGACATGATGCAGTAGATGATGGTGCCCCAGATCAGGAGATTGACGAGCCAGCGCAGCGCCATGGCGATAATCGCTACGATGAAGGCCGTCGCCGTCTCGGGCATGCCCATCAATTCGCGTCCGGCCCAAACCTGCACCAATGCCACAAAGATCGTTGCGGCCAGCGTTGGCAAATCCCAATCGCCGCGCGGACGGACCACAAAGCCGAAAGGCGTCACGAGCCAATTGGTGGCCTTCCAGATGAAACCCACCACCGGATCGCGCGGCGTGATGGCAAGCGTCCAGCACCAGGCACGCAGTAAAAGAAGACTTCCGATCAGTCCGGTCAGAAAAGAAAAAATCGTGTACATAGCTATTGGCCGAGCTTTGGCAAAAGCAGGCCCGTTAAGGATGAAAGCGTCGCGGCTTTAGAAAACTCAAGCGCGCGCGAAGGATTGTTCGAGAATGCTCAACTGCAGTCGCGCGGCGGCGCCCGCAAACTGCGGACTGCCGAACGCCGATCGGGAGCCGTTTAAGCGCACCCAGTCAAAGTGCGGGCCCGGATCGGTTTTTCGACCCGGTGCAATATCGCTGTGTCCCACAATATACGAAAGACCATATCGGGCGTCAATGGCGCCCAAAAGCTTTACCAGCGCCTGATACTGGGCTTCTTCGAAGGCCACGAAATCGGTTCCTTCCAGTTCGATGCCGATGGAAAAATCGTTGCAGTTATCGCGCCCGTTAAAGCGGCTCACACCGGCGTGCCACGCCCGCTTTGCGCAACTTACGAACTGCTCGATGCGCCCGTCGCGCGCAATAAAAAAGTGACTCGAAACCCGCAGCCCTTCGAGGTCTGTCAGATCTGGGTGGGTCTTGGTGTCGAGCTCTCCCATGAAGAGATCCCGCACAAGCCCCGTCCCAAACCGATTCGGAGGCAAAGAAATGTTATGCAGTACGACGACATGCGGCTCGGCATCTTCGTCCGGGCGTTCGTTGTAATGCGGACTCTCGTGCCGCTCTGCCGCGACAAGCCAGCCCTCGGGGTCAATGACGAGATCCTGCTCCATCTCAGGCCTTGTGAGCGCGCGCCTTCTTGCGGCAGCGCTCCGAGCAATATGCCTTTCCGTCGCCCAGCACCGCCTCATCTTCAGGAAAGTATGCGCCGCATTCCGGACACTCGATCATGGCCGTCGGAAACTTCGATTTCTTGCCGTCAACCTGCTTGTGTGAGTCACCCTTGGTGCGGCGGCTGCGCGCAAACACAAAGGCGGCATAAATGGCGACAATCAGAATCACCCAAAACAGAATTCGTCCCATGATTGACTCGCTAGTGGATCATCGCGTCAAGGATGAAACGATACACGAGATAAGCAACCGCCAGGAAGACGATGCCGGCCCAGAACCAAGCAAGAGCCTTCTTTTTGCGCCAACCTAGGAAGTAGCGGCCTGCCAGAAGCACGGCAAACACGATCCAGGACAACCACGTCAGAATCGTCTTGTGCTCGAATATGAAGTAGGTCTGGTGCAGTTCGTAGGTGGCCATCGCACCCAGAAGCAGCACGCAGGTCAGGCAGGCAAAGCCACAGGCCACGATGCGGAAAAGAATGCGTTCCATCGCCAACAGACTCGGCATGCTCGACAAAAGACCGCCCTTATTGAGCGTAGCGGGGTTAGCCACTTCGCGTTCCTTGCGAGTAAGCAAAATCGCCTGCACGACGGCAATCGTCATGAAGCTGTAGGCCGCAAGCGCCATCAGAAGATGGACGCGAAAAAGAATCGACCATTCCTGCGCCGGGAAAAGCTCACCCTGAAATACCACGGGCAGGGCCGTACCAAAGGCAGACACCACGATCACGATGCCCATCAAACCGTTGATGCGGTGCACGAGACTTTCAACGAGAACGATCGCCACGGAGATGCACAGCAGAGCCGAGACAGCCATGCCGAAACCGAAGCGAATCGCCCCGGGAGCAAACATGTTCATCAGAACGCCCACGGCGTGCGCGGCAAAGCCCACAAAGCCCACGGTGCGAAGCCAGGCAGGCGCCACCGCTTCGGGTGCGTTCAAAACCTTCACAATGCCAACGCCACAGACAAGGTAGGCCAGGGCGGCAATCACAAGCAAAATTTCGCTCAGAGCCATCTGAGAGTAATCCCAAAAAGAAAAACAGCACGTCTGAAAGGATGTTTTTCAAACACGGAAACAGACGGCGCAGTGCTTTAAAATATCCGACCGCGTGTCTGCCGCAGACTGGCGAGCCGTCGTCTTTCGGATTGAAAAACGGTCCGCTCACTGATCAAACAGCCTCTCTTTTTTATGCGATTCTAGTCGAGCCTGCCCCGCAGGAACCTTAAGAGCGGTCTGCTTTGCATTGCGTCTGGGCTTTCACTCAAGGTAATTTCCATTTTTTCGCTTTTTCCAGCCGTTTTTTCATGCTTGAGAATCTGAGTTCCCGCCTTTCGCGCATCGTCAAAACCATGCGCGGACAGGCCCGCCTGACCGAACAAAATACGCGCGATATGCTGCGCGAAGTACGCCTTGCGCTGCTTGAGGCCGACGTCGCCCTTCCCGTGGTGCGCGAACTCACCGCCCGCATCAAGGAAAAAGCGCTCGGCGAAGAAGTTGTCGGCAATCTCAACCCCGGTCAGGCTCTGGTAGGTGTTGTGGAACGCGAACTCACCGCAGTCATCGGCGGCGACGTTCCCGAAAAAGATCGCCAGATCAACCTCTCCGTTCAGCCGCCTGCCGTAATTCTCCTGGCCGGTCTTCAGGGTTCGGGTAAAACCACGAGTGCGGCCAAGATCGCCAAGTGGCTCAAGGAAAATCTTAAGAAAAAGGTTCTCACTGTCTCGGCCGACGTGTACCGTCCCGCCGCTATTGATCAGTTGAAGACCGTTTCCGCGCAGGCCGGCGCCGACTTCTTCGAATCCACACCGGATCAGAAACCGCTTGACATCGCCCGCATGGCGCTCGACCATGCCAAGCGTCACTTCTACGACGTGCTCATCGTCGATACGGCCGGACGTCTGGCCATCGACGAAGCCATGATGCAGGAAGTGAGCGACCTCGCCGACTTCCTCAACCCCGCCGAAACGCTCTTTGTGATCGATGCAATGCTCGGTCAGGACGCCGTCAACACGGCTCGCGCCTTCAATGAACGTCTGACGCTTACCGGCGTTGTTCTCACCAAGCTCGACGGTGACAGCCGCGGCGGTGCGGCCTTGTCGGTGCGCATGGTCACGGGCAAACCGATCAAGTTTGTGGGTCTGGGTGAAAAGCTCGACGGCTTTGAGCTCTTTAACCCCGAACAGATGGCCGGCCGCATCCTCGGCATGGGCGACATCGTCTCCCTCGTCAAGGACGTGCAGAAGTCGGTCGACCAAAAGACCGTCGAGAAGCTCGCCAAGAAGATCAAGTCCGGCGACAAGTTCGACCTGGAAGACTTCAAGGGACAGATCTCCCAGATGAAGAACATGGGACCGATCTCGGGCATCATCGAAAAGCTCCCGGCTCAGTTCCAGCAAGCTGCCGCGCACGTCAACGACAAGGACGCCGCCAAGCAGATCCGCCGTACCGAAGGTATCATCAATTCGATGACGCCCAAGGAACGCCGCAACCCTGAAATTATCAAAGCGAGCCGCAAGCGCCGCATTGCAGCGGGTGCGGGCGTCACCGTGCAGGAAGTCAACCGTCTGCTCAAGCAGTTCGAGCAGACCCGCGACGTGATGAAGCACATGCAAAAGGGCGGCATGGCCAAGATGATGCGCGCGCTCGGTCAATTGGGCGGCCGTTTCGGCGGCTTCGGACGCCGTTGAGCGTACGACGGTCATGCGCTCGGTCACCTGGGAATCGTTTCTCGCCTCCCCCGCAGGCCGCACCGTATTGGCCTGGGAGGAAGGGGCCTGCGCACGGTTTCTTGCCAACAAATCGGGGAATCGGGCCCTTCAGATCGGTTTCGGCGCATTGAACCCCTTTGCCGCCAGCCCGATCACACACCGCATTCTCATTGACGACGTAGTGCATGCGCACGCCAGCGAGAGTGATTTTCGAGACCGCGTGCTTGCGCAAGCCGACGCACTGCCACTGTGCGACGAATGCTGCGATGCGATCGTGCTCGCGCATACGTTCGATCGACACCCCGAAAAGTTGCAGGCTACGGTAAACGAAGCCGCACGCGTGCTTGCCCCCAACGGCCTTCTCATTGCTCTTTTTTTCAACGCGATGGGAAGCTGGACACTGCGAGAAAAAGTTTTCCCTTCGCGAAAAATTCTGCCCAACGGTTCGGCCTGCATTCCGATCCTGTCCATCAAGGCGGCCATTCAAAAAGCGGGACTTTCGCTCGAAGGCGGCAACTTCGGCGTCTATGCCGTCAGTCCCGACAAGAACTCCGCCAATGTGCGTCTGCCGGGCTGGCTTGATAAGGCCGGAGACCGTTGGTGGCCAACCTTAAGCAACGTCATTTTGCTGTCGGCCCGCAAGGTGACCGTCAAAACAACGCTTGTCGGCAAAGTCAATTTCGCGGCCGCCAAATCCGGAAAAACCGTCTCGGCCACACTGAAAAATTCCGAATCTTTGAAGATCTCCAATGACGCAGCAGACTGTTCTTGAAATCTGGACCGACGGCGCCTGCAAAGGAAACCCCGGCCCCGGCGGCTGGGGTGTTTTGATGCGTTTTGGCGCTCACTCGCACGAGCTCTACGGGGGAGAAGCCCAAACCACCAACAACCGAATGGAACTCACCGCCGTTATTGAGGCCTTGAGCGCCGTCAAGCGTCCCGTGCCGATCGTCCTGCATCTGGACTCGAGCTATGTACGCAACGGCATCACCGGCTGGATCCACGGCTGGAAGAAAAAAGGCTGGCGGACGTCCGACGGCAAACCGGTCAAAAACGTCGAACTTTGGCAGCAGCTCGATTCGCTTGCCGGAAAATTCGACATTGACTGGCGCTGGGTTAAAGGCCATGCCGGAGACCCCGGAAACGAACGCGCCGATGAGCTGGCCAATATGGGTGCGGCGCAATTTGCCGAGTAACCGACACGAGAATTCATCATGCGTCAAATTTGTTTGGATACGGAAACCACGGGACTTTACGCCGATAAAGATGATCGAATCGTGGAAGTCGGCTGCGCGGAAATTGTCGGCCGAACCCTCAGCGACCGACCCGAGGCGTTTTTCCACCGCTACATCAATCCCGAGCGCGACGTGCCTATTGAGGCAGTGAACGTGCACGGTCTTGACAACGCCTTTTTGGCCGACAAGCCTGTCTTTGCCGACATCGTTGACGATTTTCTGAAGTTCATCGAAGGCGCCGAACTCATCATCCATAACGCAAGCTTCGACGTGGGCTTTCTCAATATGGAGCTCGGACGTCTGGGTAAAGGCCGCATCGAAGACTATTGCCTGAAGGTGACTGACAGCCTGAAAATGGCTTCCGACATGTTCCCGGGGCTTCGCAACAACCTTGACGTACTCTGCACGCGCTATGAAATCGATCGTTCGGCCCGTACCCTGCACGGCGCCTTGCTCGATGCGCGACTTTTGGCCGAAGTGTATCTCGCCATGACCCGCAAGCAGGGCGAATTGCTGGGAGACACTTACGAGGCAGGAGAAAAGGGCTTTCAAATTCCGGACAAGAGTCTGTTTGTTCGAGCCGAAGTGCCTGCCGACGAACTGGCAGAACACGAAGCCTTTCTCGAGCGCATCGCCAAAAAGTGCAAAAAAGGGTGCCGCTGGACGCAGGCACTGCACTCCGAAGAAACGACGAATGCGTCCTGAGCACCTCCCCGACCACGGCCTACGCCAAAATACTCAAGAAAAACAAGGCAAAAACCGATAGAATGCGCGGATTACACTCAGGCGCCGTTCCTTTTTGATACGGCGTCCTTTTTTCCGAACTTGCGCGATGATTGATCTACAACACATCACGCAGCGCTATCCCACTCCCGAAGGCGGAGTTTTTTACGCTCTCAAAGACGTTTCGCTGCACATTGAACAAGGCGAAATCTTCGGCATTATCGGCCGCTCCGGGGCAGGCAAATCCACGCTTGTGCGCTGCATCAACTTCCTTAACCGTCCGAGCGAAGGCACGGTCACCGTCGACGGCAAATGCCTCAACACCATGACGGAAGCCGAACTGCGCGCTTCGCGCCGCAACATCGGCATGATCTTTCAGCACTTCAACCTGCTGAGTTCTCGTACGGTGTTCGACAACGCCGCTTTCCCGCTCGAACTGATTGGCATGGACAAGGCCAAGATCAAGGCCAAGGTGGACCCGCTGCTCGATCTTGTGGGGCTTACCGAACACCGCAACAAGTATCCGGCCCAGCTCTCGGGCGGTCAGAAGCAGCGCGTGGGCATCGCCAGAGCGCTTGCCAACGACCCGCGCGTTTTGCTCTCGGACGAAGCCACGAGCGCTCTTGACCCCGAAACCACCATCGCCACGCTCGAACTTCTGAAGCGCATCAACAAGGAGCTCGGCCTCACGATCGTCATGATTACCCATCAGATGGACGTGGTAAAGCAAATCTGCGACCGCGTCGCCGTCATGAACAAGGGCATCGTCGTGGAAGAAGGTTCGGTGATCGACGTTTTCCGTCGTCCCCAGACCGAAACCACCAAAGCCCTCATCGGCAACATCATGGCTCAGGAACTACCCGGCTCCATGCTCGAGCGCGTGCGCGAACAAGTGGCAGGCCTCGATAAGGATTCGGTGCACATCCTGCGCCTGAGCTTCGTGGGCAGCGAAGTGACGCGCCCGGTGATTTCCGAAGCCAGCCGAATGTTCAACATTGACGTCAACATCCTGTTGGGTCAGGTCGACGAGGTGCAGGGTAAGGGCTTCGGTACGCTCACGATTCTGACGAGTTGCAACACGGACACCTTCTCTCAGCTGCTCGAATATCTGCGCAAGCATAACGTCACCGTCGAGGAGGTCACAAGCCATGTCCTCTGATTTGATGCTCATGCTATGGGACTCGTTCGTCGAGACCGTCATCATGGTGGGCTTGTCGGGCTTCATCGGCTCCGTCTTCGGCATCCCGCTGGGCATTTTGCTACATGTCACCGACAACGGCGGCGTGCACCCGATGCCGATCTTTAACAAAGTGCTCGGCTGGATTATCAATGCCGTGCGTTCCACTCCCTTCATCATTTTGCTCGTGGCAATCATTCCGCTTACGCGCGTCATCGCCGGCACCTCCATCGGTACAGCCGCTGCCGTTGTGCCGCTGACGATCGCCGTCGCACCCTTTATCGCGCGTCTGGTGGAAACGAGCCTGCGAGAAGTAGACAAGGGCCTTATTGAGGCCGCTCAGGCCATGGGCGCCACCAATCTGCAGATCGTTATGAAGGTGCTTCTGCCCGAAGCCATGCCCGGCATTGTGGCAGGTCTCACTATCAGCCTCGTGAGTCTGGTGGGCTACTCCGCCATGGCCGGCGCCATCGGCGGCGGGGGTCTGGGCGACATGGGCATTCGTTACGGCTATCAGCGCTTCATGCCCGATGTGATGCTCGCCGTGGTGGTGATCCTCATTGTGTTCGTGCAAGCCATGCAAAGCTTCGGCGACTGGCTGGTGCGTCGCATGAGCCACAAATAAGGTATTTCACCCTGAAGATAACGCCGCGCACTCGCGCGGCGTTTTGCTTTGGAATATCCTTATTGCTGTCGGCGCTCGACTTTCCTTGCCACGCGCCCGCTCCCTTGTTGCAAAAGCCTGATATCGCCATGCCTGTCTACCATCTCTATTTTTCGCCGTGCTCGAGCACGTATGACACGACGTACGCCTTCTGCCGCGCCATCTCGCAAAACGCCGCCATTGAGGTGAACCTTACCGATCGCGAAACCGAAGTCCCGGAAATTCCTGCCGGTTCCGTTGCCGTCGTGGCAGCCCCCGTTTATGCCGGTCGCATTCCGACGCCGATGGCCGACAAGCTCGCGCGCGCTCGTCTAGAAGGCGTCAAGGTCGTCACCTTTGCGGTGTACGGCGGACGTGCTTACGAAGATGCGCTTCTGGAACTCAACGATCTGTGCGAAAAAGCGGGCGCCACGGTTCTGGCAAGCGCAGCAACGATTGCCGCACACGTTTTTGTACCAGATCTCGAACGCGGCCGCCCCGATGCGAACGATTTCGCCGAAATCAAAGACTTCGGCCGCCGCGTCTGCGAAAAATATGCCAAGGGCGAAACCACGCCCGTGATCGTTCCCGGCAACCGGCCCTATCGCCCCGCCTATAAAGCTGCTTTCGTCCCCGAAACCGACACGGCCATGTGCCGCAAATGCGGCGTGTGCGTCGCCGCCTGCCCGACGGGGGCGATTGACGCGCAGGATCCCTCCAAGACGGACATTAACTTGTGCATCAACTGCATGCGTTGCGCCGCAAGCTGCGCCTCAGGGGCCAAAGCGCAGCCCGCTGCCGCCAAAGCCTTTATTACGGCCCGCCTGTCGCCGCTGTTGGGAGGACACAAGCCCAACGAGTTCTACGTTTAAGCACTCCGAGAGGCGCTGAAATTCTTCCAAGCTCTTGGTTTCCTTGTGAGTTTTGGGCATAATTAGCGACTCATGCGGGCGTAGTTCAATGGCAGAACGAAAGCTTCCCAAGCTTTATACGAGGGTTCGATTCCCTTCGCCCGCTCCAAGATTCGACGAAACGGACCGCTTTTGACAACGGTCCGTTTTGGCTATCTACTGTCCTCCTTTTTTCAGCATGTCCGGCAAAGAACTCACACCTGAAGAGCTCGAGGAGCTCAAGAACCGTCATATCCGCAGTTTCGTGCTGCGCCGCGGCCACATTTCCGTCGCCCAGGAGCGAGCTTTCGAGGAAATCTTCCCGAAATACGAAGTCAAGTACGAGGCCAAACCCTTTGACGACGAGGCCGCCTTCGGCCGCAAAGCGCCGTTGGTTCTTGAAATCGGCTGCGGCATGGGCGAAACGACGGCCGCCATCGCGCAGGCTCATCCGGAAGTCAACTTCCTGGGCTGCGAAGTGTTCGTCGCCGGCGTCGGCGCGCTCAGCAAGCGTATCGATGAAATGGGCCTTGAGAACATCCGCATCGCGCGTCACGACGCCGTGGAAGTGGTCCGTGACATGCTCGCGCCCGATTCACTCTCGGGCATCCACGTCTACTTCCCCGATCCCTGGCGCAAGGCCCGTCACCACAAGCGCCGTCTGATCCGTCCGGAAATCGTTTCGCTGCTCGCCTCCCGCCTTCAGCCCGGCGCCTATATCCACTGTGCCACCGACTGGGAAAACTACGCCGAACAAATGCTCGAAGTGCTCTCGTCCGAACCGCTTCTGAAAAACCTTCATCCGGAAGGCTTCTCTCCGGTGATGGCCAATCCCTTGTGCGAGCGTCCCTGCACCAAGTTCCAGGCCCGAGGCGAACGACTCGGCCACGGCGTATGGGATCTCGTCTTCGTGCGCATCTGAATTTCCCCGCACCCTCAAAAAAAGCCCCGGCGAGGCTTCGTCCCGTCGGGGTTTTCATTTGCAAAGCGCTTGCCGATCAGGCGATCGTGATCATGCGCTTGGCAGGTTCCTGATGCTCGGGCTGCTTGGGCACTTCGATCGTCAGAATGCCGTCTTCAAAGCCAGCCTTGCAGTCTTTCTCATCCACGCTTTCGCCCACGTAAAACGTGCGGCTGCAGCTGCCGCTGTAGCGTTCCTGGCGAATCAGCTTACCTTCCTCGTTCTTTTCTTCGTCCTGATGGCTCTTGACCGCCGTCACCGTCAGGTAGCCGTCCTTCAACTCGGCTGAAACGTCTTCCTTCTTGAAGCCCGGCAAATCGATGCTGAACTTGTAGGACGAATCCGTCTCGCGAATGTCGGTTTTCATCAGATGCGAGGCGTGCTTGCCGAACACGCGGTTGTGGCCGCGACCGAAATCGGCAAACGGATCAAATACATCAAAAACACTGTCATCAAACAAACGCGGAAGCATTGCAGACATGATCTTCACTCCTTCTGAGCGGAGTGCCGCCGCACACTATCTTCATGCGGTCGGACGCTTCGTTCGCATTAAATCGCTATGTCACACCGGACGAGGACCTTTTCGGAAACCCTCGTCCTTTCCTACAGTGCTATATGGCTGCGCGTCCGCACCTTTTATATTGGATCAAATCCCAATTGGAATTACGCGTTTTAGCCACAGTGTCGCCTTCGTTTTCCACGAGCAAGCCGATTCCGGGGTTGTTCGCCGCCGGCGAAGCAACCTCCGGCGTGCACAGCGCCGTCCGTCTGGGTTCCTGCGCCATCCTTGACTGCCTGGTCAACGGTCGTATCGCCGGCCAGGAAGCCGCTAAGGCCTAAATCTGAATGAACCGTTGCGCTGACGGCCTCGCGCCGCAGCGCAAGGTGACTTCCGATTGATTGCGGCGAAACGATTTACACAAACCGTTTCGCCGCGTTTTGTTCTGATTTCCTCCACAAAGGCATTGTTTATGCGTTTTGCCAAACTCGTCGCTCTGAGCGCAGTTCTGCTGTGCGCCGTCACTACGAGCGGCTACGCGGCCACCGGAGCCGAACGGCACGTTGCCAAAGGCGTGAAATGTGAGATCTGCCACGGTCCCGACAAGGTCAACCCGCAGCTGCCGACCATCGACAACTGCAAGACCTGCCACGAAATCAAAGCCTTGGTTGAAAAGACCAAAAACATCAAGCCGACCAATCCGCACGTCTCGCCGCACTATCAGGATCAGCTCGACTGCGTCAACTGTCACTACATGCACGAAGAGCCGGTCAACTTCTGCGACCAGTGCCACACTTTCGGCTTTAAGGTACCCTGACAAAAAGCCGCCCGAAGGCGGCCCGACACATTGTCTTTAGTGCTTGGCATAGAGCCGATCCGGCGAAACAATGACCGGGTCGGTGGTATGCCATTCGTCGTTTTCAAGCCTGCGGTAAAAGCAGCTCTCTCGTCCGGTGTGGCAAGCCATACCTCCCACTTGAGTGACAACGTAGAGCACGCTGTCGCCGTCACAGTCAAGCCGAATTTCGTGCAGCTTCTGCACGTTTCCCGACTCTTCGCCCTTACGCCAAAGTTTGCCGCGCGAGCGTGAGAAGTACACGCCGCGACCGGTCGAGCATGCTTCCCGCAACGCCTCGGCGTTGGCCCAGGCAAGCATCAGCACGCGCCCGCTTTGAAAGTCCTGCGCCACCACGGGAACGAGCCCGTCTGCGTTGAACTTCACCTCGTCGATCCAATCCTTTGTCACAGCCGCACCGTGATGCCTTTTTCGGCCATGTATTCCTTGGCTTGACGCACGGAATATTCGCCGAAGTGAAAAATCGAAGCAGCCAAAACAGCATCGGCCTTACCGATCGTGACGCCCTCGACCAGATGATCGAGATTGCCGACGCCGCCCGAAGCGATTACGGGAACGGAAACCGCCTCCGACACCGTACGGGTGAGTTCCAAATCAAACCCCTGCTTGGTGCCGTCGCAGTCCATACTCGTGAGCAGAATTTCTCCCGCGCCGAGCGCCGTGACCTTCTTGGCCCATTCGACGGCATCAAGTCCCGTTGCCGTACGTCCGCCGTGGGTGTAGACCTCCCACCCCTTGCTCGGATCGGCCTTGTCGCGTCGTCTGGCATCAATGGCCACCACAATGCACTGAGAGCCGTGCAGCGCGGCCGACTCTCCGATCAGATCGGGATTGTTGACACCTGCCGTATTGATCGAAATTTTGTCGGCGCCGGCATTCAATAGCCGGCGAATGTCTGAGACCTTGCGCACGCCGCCGCCCACCGTAAGCGGAATGAACACCTGGCCGGCCACGGCCTCGATTACTGACAATATGATGTCGCGCTGATCACTGGAGGCCGTGATGTCGAGAAAGGTCAACTCATCGGCCCCTTCTTCGTTGTAGCGGCGGGCGATTTCCACGGGGTCGCCAGCATCGCGCAGCGAAACAAAGTTAACGCCCTTGACGACGCGCCCTGCGGTCACGTCCAAGCACGGGATGATGCGTTTGGCAAGCATGGTTCGCGTCCTTTAATGAGTTCAGTCATTCGATGCCGACGAGCTTTTGAGCTTCGGCAAAATCAATGGTGCCCTCGTAGAGACTGCGGCCGAGCACCGCTCCCATGACGCCATCGCCTTCGACCTTCAAAAGCGCGCGCACGTCCTCGAGCGTATGCATGCCGCCCGAAGCAATCACAGGCACGGAAACAGCGCGGGCAAGCGCGGCGGTCGCTTCCACATTCACACCCGAGAGCATGCCGTCGCGGGTGATGTCCGTATAGAGAAATGCTGATACACCGTAGTCTTCAAAACGCTTGGCCAGATCTATGACATCGTGCCCGGTACTCTTCACCCATCCGTCAGTGGCCACAATACCATCCTTGGCATCCAAAGCCACGATGATGCTGTCGGTAAAGACGGCGCAGGCTTCCTTCAGAAAACCCGGAGTCTTCACGGCAGCCGTGCCGATCACGGCATAACGCACACCCGCATCGAGATACGCTTCGATCTGATCAAGCGTGCGGATGCCGCCGCCCACTTCAATTTCGGCGTCCTCTCCGATTTCTTCGATCATTTCACGAATGAGCGGCGCATTCACGGGCTTGCCCGTCTTGGCGCCGTCCAAATCCACGATATGGATGCGCTCGGCACCCAAATCCGCCCACTGACAGGCCTGATCAACCGCGTCTTCGTTGTAAACCGTGATGTTGTTTTCCAAATCGCCCTGACGCAGACGCACGCAACGCCCCTTTTGCAGATCGATTGCAGGAATTAAAAGCATGATGAAACCCGATTGTTTTGAAAAAAGGCTTTCCTTTAAGCCGGAAGATCACCCCGAAGACCTCTCCGAGGCGCAAACGAATGTTCAAATGTTCCAGTGCACGAAATTGGAAAAGATCTTCAAACCGCTTGCGGCGCTCTTTTCCGGGTGAAACTGGGTTGCAAAAATATTGTCTCTGGCAACGGCGCAGACAAAGGGCAGACCGTAGCTCGAGGTACCGGCCGCAAGCGCATCGTCTTCAGGCGCCACGAAATAGCTGTGCACGAAATAAAACCAGCTCTTGTCAGCAATGCCGTTCCACAAGGGATGTGCCATGCGCTGCGTGACGGTGTTCCACCCCATCTGGGGCACTTTCAGTCGTTCGCCGTTGGCGCGTACCAGCGCAGCTTCCGGGAAGCGAATGACTTTGCCTGCCATGAGACCCAGACCCGCGCAGTCGTTTTCATCGCTGCGCTCAAAGAGCATCTGCATGCCGATGCAGACGGCCAAAACGGGTTTGGAAGCCAAAGCCCGCAAGACGGCGTCCTTCAATCCCGATTCTCCAAGACAGCGCATGCAGTCACCCATCGCTCCCTGTCCCGGAAAGATGACGCGGTCGGCCGCATCAATTTCGGCCGCGCTTTGCGTAACCAACACATCGGCACCGTCGGCCACGGCCTTGACCGCTTGACCGACGCTACGCAGATTACCGGTGCCGTAATCCACAATGGCTATTTTCATAGCGCACCCTTCGTGCTCGGAATCACATCGGCGGCGCGCGCATCGGTTGCCACCGCGGCACGCAACGCACGCGCAAACGCCTTAAAGATCGACTCGGCCTGATGGTGAGCGTTCTCTCCCTTGAGATTATCGATGTGAAGCGTCATACCGGCATGATTGGAAACCGCTTGGAAAAACTCGCGCACAAGCTGCGAGTCGAGTGCGCCGATCATCGGCGCGGCGAAGTCACACGAGAAATACAACCCCGGACGCCCGGAAAGATCAAGCACAACGCGCGACAACGATTCGTCGAGCGGTATGCATGCCTGACCGTAGCGCACGATGCCCTTTTTGTCGCCGAGCGCTTCCTTGAGCGCCTGCCCGAACACAATGCCAGCATCTTCGACCGTGTGATGGCCGTCGACGTAGAGGTCGCCCTCGACCTGCGCTTCCAGGTCCATCAATCCATGGCGGGCGATCTGCTCAAGCATGTGATCAAAAAAACCGATGCCCGTGTTCACGGCGCAACGACCGGTGCCGTCCAAATTCAGACGCACCTTGATTTGCGTTTCTTTCGTGTTACGCGAAATGGCTGCGGTACGCATCAACGGATACTCCCTAACATCGTTGATTGAACCCGAGCGGGCGCCGGCCTCGGCCACGCCCGTGCTACAGGTTTATGCCGATTACTTTTCGTCCTGAATACGGTAGTGGGCACTGGCGGCGTGAGCATAAAGCGACTCGCCCTTACCCAGGCATTCGGCTATGCGTGCCAGAGGCGTAACGCCCTGCTGTTGCACGTAAATCATGCTCGTACGTTTCTGGAAGTCATAAACGCCCAACGGCGAAGAGAAGCGGGCCGTGCGGCTCGTCGGCAGCACGTGGTTGGGACCAGCGCAATAGTCGCCAAGTGCTTCGGACGAGTAGCGGCCCAGGAAAATGGCGCCCGCGTGGTGAATCAGATCTGCCCACTTTTCCGGATCGTCCGTACTCATTTCCAAATGTTCAGGAGCGATCGTATCGGCAATGCGGCAGGCTTCCTCCAAATCGCGAGTGACGATAATGGCGCCGCGGTTGGCAAGCGACTGACGGATGATGTCCTTGCGCGGCATCGATTCGATCTGACGATCCATCGAAGCTTCGACCGCATCGGCAAAAGCCGCGTCGGGCGTGAGCAACACCGCCTGCGCGAGCACGTCGTGCTCGGCCTGACTGAAAAGATCCATCGCAATCCAGTCCGGATCGGTCTTGCCGTCGCAAATGACGAGAATCTCGGAGGGGCCGGCGATCATGTCGATACCCACGCGGCCGAACACCTTACGTTTAGCTGCCGCCACATAAGCGTTGCCCGGGCCCACGATCTTGTCGACCGGCTCAATCGTTTCGGTACCGTAAGCAAGAGCTGCCACAGCTTGCGCGCCGCCGATCGTAAAGGCGCGGGAGACTCCGGCCAGGCTTGCCGCTGCCAACACCAACTGATTCTTCTGTCCGCCCGGAGTCGGCACCACCATTTCGATACGCTTGACGCCTGCGACCAGAGCCGGCATCGCGTTCATCAGAACGGAACTCGGATAGGCCGCCAGACCGCCCGGGACATACAGACCGACCGAGTCGACGGGCGTGACACGCTGCCCCAACTTGTTACCGTATTCGTCGCAAACCGTGAAGCTCTTTTCGAGTTCGTTTTCGTGGAACACGCGGATGCGGCGAGCCGCTTCTTCCAGAGCCGTACGCTGATCTTCAGGCAGCGTTTCGAGCGCCTGACGCATCTCTTCGGCCGAGATCACCAGATCGGAAAGCTTTTCTGCGGGCAGTCGGTCAAAGCGCGCCGTGTATTCGAGCACGGCCGCATCGCCACGCTCACGCACATCATCGACAATCGCTTCGGCCCGACGCGTGATCTCCGGATCAACACTCGCGTCAACGGCCACCAATTCACTGAATTTCTTTTGGAAGTCTGCCTCGGCAGACGACAAACGACGAATCTGCATTATTTCCTCCCTACAAATCTTGCGTTCTTATTCCTTTCGACGGCGCTCTTCGGCAACCGAGCGCATGGCGTCCATGATCGGCATCAGTTCTTCACGCTTGAGCTTCATGGCAGCCTGATTGACGATGAGGCGCGATGAAATCGGCGCAATCGTCTTAATCTCCACCATATTGTTGGCTTTGAGTGTCGCCCCTGTACTCACCAGATCAACGATGGCGTCGGCCAGTCCGGCAATCGGGGCAAGCTCCATGGAACCGTATAGCTTGATGAGGTCAACGTGAACGCCTTCGCGGGCGAAGTAGTCTCGCGACCACTTGATGTACTTGGTCGCCACGCGAATGCGGCTGCCGCGGCGAACATTGGTATCCCAGTCAAAGCCGCGGGGAGCGGCCACGCTCATGCGGCAGCGGGCGATGCCCAAGTCCACGGGCACGTACAGGCCGTTGCCGCCGTGCTCATAGAGCGAATCCCAGCCGGCAACACCAAGGTCTGCCGCGCCGTACTGCACGTACGTCGGCACATCGGTTGCACGAAGCACCACGATGCGGAGATCCTCCCGATTCGTTCCGATCATGAGCTTGCGCGAGTCTTCCGGATTTTCCAGCGGACGAATGCCGGCGGCGGCCAGAAACGGCAACACCTCCTCAAAGATTCGTCCTTTCGATAGAGCAAGCGTAATCATTTCTGCGCCTTATTGTTTTCTTTTTTGGTTTTGGATCTAGTTTAACCGTTCGATCTGCGCTCCCAACGCAGAAAGCTTGGCTTCAATGTGTTCGTAACCACGATCCAGATGGTAGATGCGTTCGATGACAGACTCTCCCTGTGCTGCCAACGCCGCAATGACAAGACACGCCGAAGCGCGCAGGTCGGTGGCCATCACATTGGCTGCGTCGAGCTTTTCAACACCCTGCACCACGGCCGTGTGACCGTCGACGTGAATGTCCGCTCCCATGCGCTGCAACTCGGGCACGTGCATGAAGCGGTTTTCGAAAATGGTTTCCACGATGCGGCCCGTGCCCTGGGCAACGGCATCGAGCGCCATAAACTGCGCCTGCATGTCCGTCGGAAAGCCTGGATGCGGAATGGTGCGCACGTCCACGGCCTTGGGACGTCCCGAAATCTTGGCGCGAATCCAATCCTCGCCGACTTCCACGTCGCCGCCCGCTTCGCGCAGCTTGCCGATAACCGCTTCCATCGCCCAAGGCACCGTATCGGTCACCATCACATCGCCGCCGGTGGCCAGCGCCGCACACAGGAACGTGCCCGTTTCGATGCGATCGGCGATGACGGAGTGTTCGCAGCCGTGAAGCTTTTCCACACCTTCGATCACGATCTGAGGCGTACCCGCACCTGTGATCTTTGCGCCCATCTTGTTGAGACATTCGGCCAGATCCATGACTTCGGGTTCGCGCGCCGCGTTTTCAATCACGGTCGTACCCTCGGCAAGTGCCGCGGCCATCATGATGTTCTCGGTGCCGGTCACCGTGACCATGTCGGGCACGATGCGGCAACCCTTCAGGCGGCCGGCGCGAGCCTGCATGTAACCATGATCGATTTCGATTTCCGCGCCCATCATCTTGAGCGCCTTAATGTGTTGATCGACCGGTCGCGCGCCGATCGAGCAGCCACCCGGTAGAGAAACTCGTGCGTTGCCGAAACGCGTCGTCAGAGGTCCGAGCACCACAACGGAAGCACGCATTGTCTTGACGAGCTCGTACGGAGCCTGCGTGGAGGTGAGATTGCCCGCATTGATGCGAACCGAGCCGTTGCCCAGCTCTTCGAACGTCACGCCCATGCCCTCGAGAAGTTTGGCCATTGTGCGCACGTCAGCGAGATCCGGAACGTTGTGCAGCACCACATCGTCGGCCGTTAAAAGCGCCGCGGCAATGATCGGCAACGCGGCGTTTTTGGCACCAGATGCCTTTACTTGTCCGACAAGGCGACGACCGCCGACAATTCTGAGTTTCTGCATATCTCCGTATCCATTCTTGATCATTACGCCGGCAAACGCGCCAGGCTCTCGGAAACTTACGTCCGAGTTTTTGATTTTACCGCAGTGGTCTTGCCTCATACCGCGGTGCCAACGCCTTTTCTTAGCACAGATTCAGCATTTCAACGCCTTGTGTGCAAAGAGGCATTCAAGCTCGAGCTAGGTCATGAAAGAAACCGTGTTTCTCAGGAAAAAAGCGACTCGAAGCGCACGAAATGATGAATCGGACCGTGGCCGCTTCCCACTGTCAGATCGTCCGAGGCCGTGATGGCCTCTTCGATATAGCGGCGAGCCAAACGCACGGCCTGCGGCAGATCTTCGGTACGCGCCCAGAGTGCCGCAATGGCCGAAGACAGAGAACAGCCTGTGCCATGCGTGTTTTTCGTGTGCACGCGAGGGCCGTCAAGGTCAATAAAAGCCTTCCCGTCGTAGAAGACGTCGCGCAGCGTTTCTTCCACACTGTGTCCGCCTTTGAGGTACACGGCAGTCTTGCCGCCGCACATGTCCCAGAGCTCCTGCGCGGCTGCGTACATGTCCTTCATGTCTCGCACGTTATGACCGAGCAGAACGGACGCTTCCGGCAAATTGGGCGTAATCACGTCGGCCAACGGCAGCAACTCTTCCTTAAAGAAAGCCACGGCGTCGTCCGGCATCAGACGATCGCCACTTTTGGCCACCATCACCGTATCGAGCACGATCTTAGGCGCCTCGTGCGCACGCAAAGCCTGAGCCACGGCAGCCATTACGTCCTGAGCGCCCAACATGCCAATCTTGACGGCATCAATACGCACGTCGGCAAAAAGGGTATCAATCTGTTCCTTTACGAATGCAGCGGGGACAGGCATCACACCCGTTACGGCCTTCGTGTTTTGAGCCGTCAAAGCGGCGATGACACCGGTTGCAAACGTTCCCAGCGCCGACATCACCTTGACGTCGGCCAAAACACCGGCGCCGCCGGAAGGGTCGACGCCTGCAATCGTCAAGACATTTTTGATGTTTCTTGCGCCCATATTTCTCTCACAAACTGCATCTGACGCTGCGTGGCGCCTGTATAAAGCGACGCAAATACCAACGCGCGGCGACTTCGTTCGGCCAACGTTCCATCGACAAACCAGGAAAGCGCCGTTTCCACAGCATCACGGGGATGCGCCGCGTGCACGGCTCCGCCCTCAGCCAGCGCATCGGCCACCGCCTTTGCAAAATTAAACGTGCTCGAGCCCACCAGCACGGGCGAACCGGAAGCGGCCGGCTCAATCAGATTCTGGCAACCGAACTGTCCGAAACTTCCGCCCATGATACAAACGTCGGACAGAGCGCAATAAAGGCTCATCTCCCCCATCGTGTCGCCGAGAAGCACCGCAGGCCCTTCGGCAAGCCCCGCAAACTCGGGATCTTCGCTTCTGCGAATCACGCGGCAACCCGAGCGCTTGAAAATGTCGGCCACTTCATCAAAACGCTGCGGGTGACGAGGCACGACCAGAAAAATAGCCTCTTCGAGGTGCTCGGCGATATGCGGCGAAAACATCGCCTCTTCGCCCTCGCGCGTACTAGCCAGCAAAATGACTTTCTTCTTGAAGGCACTCTTGATCTTTGCGGCAAGCTCAACCTGTTTGGGATCCGGGCGGATGTCAAACTTCACTGACCCGCAAACGTGGATGTTGTTCGCGCCCAAGGCCTTAAGTCGCTCGGCATCCTCTTGGCTCTGCGCAAGCACGGCGGTGAAGGAAGCAAATGCCGGCCCCATCAGCGAAGCGACCAATCTTGCCTGCCCCGCGCTTTTTTCCGATTCACGCGCGTTGGCAAGCACCACGGGAATGCGGCGCTTGACGGCCTCCTGCATCATGTTGGGCCAGACTTCCGTTTCCATCACGACACCCATCACGGGCTTCGTTTCGTCGAAAAATTTAGCCATGAGGCGCGGATTGTCGTAAGGCAGGTAGCACTGCACAATCCGTCCCGGATAGCGCTCGGCGATCTTGGCACCCGTATCGCGCCCCGTCGGAGTCATGCAGGTCAGCAAAATTTCGGCTTCCGAATTTTCCGTCAAAAAGGCATCGATCAGCGTACGTGCCGCGGCGGTTTCGCCGACGCTCACAGCGTGTAGCCACAGGCGTGGCTTTTCGGGAGCCGGGTAACGGCACCAACCGAAACGTTCATCCCAGTGCTTGAGATAGTCGGGCTGCTTGCGGGCCCTCTTTCGGAGATAGCACTTTGCCAGCGGCAATGCGCAGTAGGTCAACCCTCGGTAAAGCGTCGAAATCAGCATCGCATGCGCCTTTAAAAAATTCAGTTAGGAGTCGGCCGCCTGGGCCAGGACAGAATGCATGGCCGCTAGCACTTCTTCGGGCTGGGGAATCACGCCCTTGTCGCCCACAGTTGCGCAGGCACTCTCGGAAACCAACGAAAAGAGCTCGGCACTCGTCCCAACAATGATGCCCACGGAAGGGATGCCAAGCGCCGCGCCCAGATGCGTAAGCCCCGTATCAACACCAAGCAGACAACGCGCTCCGGCAATCACTTCCGCAATGGCCCTGAGGCTCAGGCGCGGCAGAACAACCACCTGTCCCGGCACGCTCGAGGCAATCTCTTCGCAATAAGCTCTTTCCTTGTCGTTGCCCCAGAAAAGCACGCTCATGACCCCGTCTTCGGCCAATTCGCGAGCCACCTCCGTCCAACGGCTCTTGGGCCACAGCTTTTCAGCTCGGCTCGTATTCACGGTCAGCGCGGCGTAGGGTGTTCTGACGCCCGTCGGCGTCATCGGCTTGACGTCAAGTCCGTAGTGAAGATCCTCGTCTTGCAGCGTGTACCCCAATGCCTGCGCGGCCATAGTGCGGTAGCGAACCACCGGCACCAGTTTGTTGGATACCGGCAACGTACGGCTGTAAAAGCGTGCCGCCAGAGGTTCCTTGATGTTTTCCTTCGAATAGCCAACGCTCTCGACACCGGCCCAACGCGCCACAACGGCCGTACGGATCAGCCCCTGCAAGTCGATGACAATGTCGTACTTGGCTTCTGCGAGCGCCCGACGAACGGCAATGATCTCGCCTCGCACAGACGCAGAAAAAATGTGCTTGCGCCAACGCCGGAAAGCCGTCACTACAAGCTTGTCCACATAAGGCGAAAGCTTCGGAATGTCAGTAAAGCTCTCCTCGACCACCCAACTCAATTCGCTATCGGGAAAGTGCTTCTTGATGTCGTAGGCCACCGGCAGCGCGTGCACGATGTCACCCATTGACGAAGACTTGATGATGAGAATCTTTTTGGGCATATCCGCTGTTTATTCGTAAATCAAAGAGCGCAAGGCGGCGAACTGCCGCCCCAAGCCGGATTGTTTCGGGCAGTCTCAGATGACCGTCGCTTCGGCGTGGCGCGAAAGCTTCTTGCCAAATTCGACGCCGGGCTGGTCAAACGGATTGATGCCGTAGAGAGTACCGAGCATCGTGGTCTTGTGTTCGTAGAGTGCCATCAGCGCCCCCAGACGAGCCGCATCAAGCTGATCAATGCTGATCGTGGATACAGCATTGAAGCAGTCAGTTTCTTCACGCGTGATCAGCGCTTCGGCCTGAGCCTTGGCGTTGGCAATCAGTACGCGGTGCAGGTCGGCGTGACGGTGACCGGGCTTTTCGCACCACAGGAGATCAATTGAGGTCGATCCGGTGCCTTCGCGCAACCACTGATAGAACGAATGCTGCGATTCGTTGCCGTGACCGCCCCAGATGGCCTGCCCCGTCGCCCCTTCAATGAGCGCGCCGTCAGAGCCCACGTGCTTGCCGAGGCTTTCCATTTCAAGCTGCTGCAGCCACATCACCATGGTGCGCAGACGTTCGTCGTAAGGCAGGAAGCAATGCTGTCCGATACCCAGGCGAGTCGAATTCCAGTAGGAGATTAGGGCAAGCAACAGCGGCAAATTTTCACCGGCAGGAGCCTGCGCCACATGCACGTCCATGGCATGCGCGCCGTCGAGCAGCGCTCGGAATGTATCCGAACCGAGCGCCACGGCATCGGCCAGACCTATGGCGGACCACACCGAGAATCTGCCGCCCACCCACTCCCAAATCGGGAAGAAGTTTTCTTCTGGCAGATTCATTTCGCGGGCGGCATTCTTGTTGGCCGAGATCACCACCATATGACGCGCGCGGTCCTCACCCGAAATGCCGGCTTCCAAAAGCCACTGATCGATGGCGGCGGCGTTGACTGCCGTTTCGCGGGTCGTAAAGCTCTTGGATGAGACAATCACGAGCGTCTTGAAGGGATTGAGGTCGCCCACGATACGGTCAAACGACACGCCGTCGGCTGCAGCCAGAAAGTGCAGCCGCACCTGTTCGCGGGTCGTGCGAAGCGCCTGGTAAACCGTCTTGGGACCCACTTCGGAGCCGCCGATACCCACATTGATCACATCGGTGATCGTATCGCCACGGCAACCGCGGCGGCGTCCCGATCGAACATCGTCGGCAAAGGCGCACATGTGTTCGAGCGCCTCTTGCACTTCCTTGTGAAAAGGCGCACCTACGGCCGGATCGCGCAACGCGGTGTGCAACGCAGCACGGCCCTCGCTGGCATTGACAATCTGGCCTTCTCGCATCGCCGCATTTGCTCCCAGAACGCCCTTTTCGCGGGCGATTTCCAAAAGCGAATTGAAGTCGGCTTCCGTCATACGCTGCCGCCCGATGTCAAGCGTCAGTCCGCAGGCGGGAAAAGTGGTTCGAGAAAGTGTGTCGCGCAAAAACGGAACGGTGTTGGAAGCCATGTTTTTATCTTCTGTTGTTCATCGGTTGCCCGCATCTGGATTGCAGGCGCCACATCTGGAGAGTGTAGCCAAGCGTTGAGCAAAAAGCGTCCTCTGCAAGGTTTGGAAAACTTTGCTTGCACGCATCCAAACAAAATTTCGGCAAACGTCTCCCGAAATCCGGACGCAAAAAGAGCCCGAAAACGCATGTCTCCGAGCTCTCCCAGCCGTCAGGACTTGTCGAAAATCAGTGGTCGGACTTAATACCGGCGCCGCACATCGTGATCAAGGTGTCGGGCGTGGGACCATGCTCCTCGCAGTAGGCCAGATAAGCCGCGTAATTGGCCGCCGTCGTGTGCTCACAGTAAATGCCGCGGGCGGCGATCTTGGCGCGGGCTTCCAAAATTTTTTCTTCCGGCGCACGAACAAACGCGATGTTATGGCGATAGCTCATGTCGAGCAACTCATCGCCGCGCATCGGCACGCCGATCGCAATGCCTTCGGCCATCGTGGGCTTCGGAACAATCGAAGCCGGATGCGCGTCATGCGTTTTGACTGCACGATAAAGCGGATCGCAGTTTTCGCTTTGCAGCGCGATGATCTGCGGAAACTTATCGATTGCACCAGATTTCTCGAGATGTTCGAGCGCCTTGACCACACCGATAAAGAGCGTGCCGTTGCCTACCGGCACGACGATGTGCGCCGGAATGCGCCCGAGCTGCTCAAGCGTTTCGTAGATGTACGCCTTCATGCCCTCGTAGAAGAATGGGTTATAGACATGGTTGGCGTAGTAAGCACCTTCATCGCGTACCTTGGCGCGGCAAACGTCAGCACAATGATCACGCGTGCCCGGTACCACATTGACTTTGGCGCCGTGCGATTCAATCATGCGAATTTTTGAGGGACTCGTGCCTTCGGGAACGAAGATTTCGCACTTGATGCCGGCTCTCGCCGCATAAGCTGCGACAGCATTACCCGCATTACCGCTCGAGTCCTGCACACAGGACTTCACACCGATAGCCTTCATGTGCGCCACAAGCGTTGCTGCACCGCGATCCTTAAAAGAAAGGGTCGGCATCATGTAGTCCATCTTGAAAAGCACGTCATCGTCAAACCGAACGATCGGCGTGTGGCCTTCGCCAAGCGTCACATCGCGCCAGGCGTCACCTTCAAGCGCCATGAAGCGGCGGTACCGGAACTGACTCCATTCTTTATCGTCGATGAGTTCCGGATCCCATGCCTCGGGCGTGAAGTCAAGCTCGAACAAACCGCCGCATTCGCACGTCGGCTGCATCGTCGTCACGGGCGTGCGCTTGCCACACTTTGTGCAAATGAATTCCATCAGAAACCTCCGTCAATAAAACTGTTTCAGTTCAGTTTTTGTCCGTTTTGCGCCGTTCTCGAACGGCATCCAAGTCGCCGTAAAGCGTCGCTTTGGCCAAATTTAATTTCTGCGCTACAAGCTCAATCGAGCCTTTAACAAGGAACACGCCGCGGCGATCCATGAACTCGAGCATTCGCAGACGAGCTTCGCGTGAGAGTCGTTCGCCGCACGCATCTTCCTGCACAATTCGATCCACAAAATCGGCTACGAAATCCTGGACACCTTGTTCGGGAAGCTCTCGAGCGATTTTGTGCGGCATCGTTGCAATTGATGCAGATGTCGACAGGTGTTTGCCGCTCGGGGGTAGTCCCGGCAACAATGACGCCAAATAGTCCATCGCTTGCGTGGCGGCTCGGGTATCCAAGTTGATACACAAAGCTCCGACCAGTCGCTCCGAATCGTCTCGAATCAAAAGCGTCGAGGAACGGATCAAACGACCGTTCTTCTCAAAATAGTAGTTGGCGAGAATGCCGTCCTCAGGATTGCCGGCTTTAATAGCCTCCTCAATCAAATGCTCGAAACTTTCGCCGACTTTGCGACCGGTCACCACCGGATTGGCAACGTACACAACCGAGCGCTGAGGAACAGTGAGGTCATGGAGCACCACCTCGCAATGGGCGAATGTGCGTACAAGAAGGTCGGCAACGCCAATATACGGTCGAAGAACAGGATGTATGGTCATGTCACCCATTGTACATAATTTTTTATTTATTATTGATAATTTTTTATGGATCCAAGATTTGAAAAAAGGTACCTTCGAAATGCTCGGAGATACCTTTTCGGACAGCGTCACCGCTCGCGGTCCTCAAACAAGAAAATCAGTCGTGTCCCAAATAATCCCTTTGCCACTCTGCCACCTGAGGATCGCTTGTTTTGAGGTTCGGGTTCGGGCATGACCATACGAACATCCGCACATTAGTAGTACCAGGTTTGCCTTTGGTATAGCCGACGTGAGTAGCGCCCTTGACACGAAGAGCCTTGCGAACCGCTACTTGCGTGTTGCGCTTGGACCCATTAACGAGAATTGCAGATACCGAACCAGCCTTGTCCAACAGAACACAATTGTTGGCCTCAGCTTCCTCGGCCGTAATCATGTTAATTCTCTCTGCACCTTGAGGAATGGATCCGCACCCCGCAAGCACCAACGCAGACAAAGCACTCAAAAAAAGAACTTTTCTCATTTACTAGTCCCAAGTCATCAAAAAGTTTTCTTCTTTGTTCCAACTCTTTGTTGTCATTCTAACGACAACACTCTGTTGAGATCCTTGCCTGAGTAGCCATTACGCCACTCGCCCAAGCAACGGCGTTCGCCATACTACCTCATAAGCTCTATTGCCGTAAAAAACGCTCTCTGTTATCCGAGGTTTCTGGTATTTGCTAGTTACGCCAGACACCTTCCGTGATTTGTGCACTTTCCTTCAGGATCAAAGACCCAGAGACTTAGTTTTTTGCCAAATCCCGCCCTTTATAATGACTCTTCCTATGGCACGAACGCTCTGCCGCTAAAGGATTTGACCGATCGGCTCCGCCTTCTTGCCTCAGGCATTTCGTCAAACTTCCGTCATCGCTACAAGTCGATCCCATGTCCCGGTCAGCGCTCTACATCCACAGTCTTGGAACCGTTTCGGCCGCCGGCATCGGCTTGCAAGAGCTTCGCCAGACCTTGTTCGGTCAACGTTCCTCGGCTATGCGCTTTCACAACGGACTGGCCCCCGATCCGAACAAAGCCTTTTTCTGCGGATTTCTCTCGGATCTGAAGCCGACGAACGACAGCAATCGAACAGCATTGCTTCTCGAGCTCTGCTTGAAGCAGATGCCCGAACTTCACGAGTTACTCCGAACCGTTGCCCCCGATCGCGTCGCCGTTGTGCTCGGTGCCTGCACTTCAGGCATGCATTGCATCGAAGAAGACATGTCCGAGTACGTTCGCACACAACAACTGCCGAAAAATTTTTCCATCCGGAATCTCAATCTTTTTGAACCCGCCCGCTTTGTCGCCGACAAAATCGGGGCGCTCGGCCCCGTCTACACGGTCAGCAACGCCTGCGCCTCCGGCCTGTTGGCTCTTGAAAGCGCCGCTCAACTTCTTTGTGCCGATCTGGCCGATCTGGTAATTGCCGGCGGCTGCGACGGCTTCTGTCAGTTCACAAACGCAGGCTTTTCTGCGCTTTCGGCCGTCAGTTCCGAACCCTGCACTCCCTTTGCCGAAAGTCGCAAAGGCATCAACCTGGGCGAAGGCGGAGCGCTGGTGGCCATGTCCCGTCAAGCCTCCGAGGCGCTTCTGGCATACGGCGGCGCCGGGCTGACAACCGACGCCCACCATCTGTCGGCCCCAGAGCCCGAAGGCATTCAAGCCGCCGAAGCCATGCGTCTGGCACTGGTTGCGGCCGGCATTGCTCCGACCGACGTTGATCTTGTGCTTGCGCACGGTACCGGTACGCCATTAAACGACAGCATGGAAGCCAAAGCCATTGATGCCGTTTTCGGCTCAACCACACCTTGCGCTTCGTACAAGGCTCTTTTCGGGCACACCCTGGCCGGTGCGGGAGCGCTTCAGGCCGCTATTGCCGCCGCTCTTTTAACCGACAATCCCGACGGTGTGTTGCCGCCGAGTGCAGGAATCGAAACAACCGATCCCGCACTTGCGCCGGCTCATGTGCTCACGCAGACTCGCGTCCTTGGTCGGGAGATTCGTCACATCGTTGCCAACGCCTTTGCTTTCGGAGGCTCCAACGCTAGCGCTGTTTTCAGTCGAGTTTCGCCATGAGTTCCTTTTGCTGCGATCCTTCCCGTTACCTGCCGCATCGCACTCCGATGCTGCTCATTGACCGCGTGTTGGCGGCAGATGCCGAAACGACTCGCTGCCGCGTGACCGTCGGCGAGCAATGCTCCCTATTTCGTCAAGCCGACGGCTCGTATCCCAACAGTCTCTTCATCGAATTCATGGCGCAGACGGTGGGCGTTTTTGCAGGCATCCGAGACAGCGAGTCGGGCATCGGCCCTCGCGTAGGTTTTTTGTTGGGCTCGCGCAAAGTGCAACTGCAAAAAAAAACACTTGCCGAAGGCGACGTCTTTGACATTGATACGCTCTGCCTCTTTTTCGGACAAGAAGAACTTCCAAGCCAATTCGAGTGCCGCGTGCTCGAAAACAACACCGAAGTGGCCAGCGCCGTCCTCACGGTTTACCGCCCTCGCGACCTTCAAGAATTCGTTCGAACAAACTTTGCATAACAATGACTTCTTCAACCAACCTTACCGTTCTTGTTACCGGCGCCTCCCGCGGCATCGGCCGCGCCATTGCTCTGCAATTGGCCCGCGACGGCTTTTGTGTTGTCGTGCACGGGTCCAAACCGTCGGCCGCACTTGACGAAACGCTTGAACTGATCACTCAAGCCGGCGGCAAAGCACGCCCGCTTACCTTCGACGTCTGCGACCGGGAGGCCGCGCAACAGGCGCTGCTGGCCGATGTGGAAGCAAACGGCGCCTACTACGGCATCGTCGCCAACGCCGGCATCGCCCGCGACGGCACGTTCGCGGCCATGCCCTCCGAGGACTGGGACAGCGTGATTCATACTGACCTCACAGGCTTCTACAACGTCGTGCAGCCGATGGTGATGCCTATGGTGCGCCGCCGCAAACCGGGGCGCATCGTCGTCATCAGCTCCGTTTCGGGCGTAGTGGGAAACCGAGGCCAAGTGAACTACTCAGCCGCCAAAGCCGGCCTTATCGGCGCAGCCAAAGCACTTGCTACGGAACTCGCAAGCCGTTCGATCACCGTTAACGCCGTAGCACCGGGGCTGATCGAAACCGAAATGGTTACCGAAGAAGTGCTCGAACACGCCATGCAACTCATCCCGATGCGTCGCATAGGCAAACCCGAGGAAGTCGCAGGCGTCGTCTCTTTCCTGATGAGCGAAGCGGCATCTTATGTGACCCGTCAGGTCATCTGCGTTAACGGAGGTCTGGCATGAGAAAACGCGTTGTCGTCACCGGTTTCGGCGCCATCAGCCCGCTTGGCAACGATTGGGAGTCTGTTTCTGCAAAACTCAAAAGCTGCACCAACGCCGTGCAGGTGATGCAGGAATGGTCCGACATCAAAGGGTTACATACGCGCTTGGGATGCCCCGCCGCCCCCTTTGAACTCGATCCTGTCAAGTACAACCGCAAAAGCACCCGCAGCATGGGCCGCGTGGGACTTTTGGGCGTTCGAGCCACGGAAGTGGCACTGGCAGATGCGGGGCTTCTGGACAATCAGGCGTTTCTGAGTTCGGGAGATCTCGGCATCGCCTACGGTTCGAGTGCGGGTACGCCCTCGGCCGTCGCCGACATCGCAAGCCTCATTTTGAAGCGCTCCACATCCGACATGAACGCCAACACTTACGTGCGCATGATGTCGCACACGGCAGCGGTCAACATCGGCGTGTTCTTCAAGATCAAGGGCCGCATCATCACGACGAGTTCGGCCTGCACCTCGTCCTCGCAGGCCATCGGATACGCCTACGAATCGATTCTCGCAGGCCGCGCCAAAGCCATGATCGCAGGCGGCAGCGAAGAGCTTGACGCTTCCGACGCCGCCATTTTCGATACGCTTTTTGCTACAAGCACTAACTACAACGACCATCCGGAGCTGTCTCCGCGTCCCTTCGATGCCAAGCGCGACGGTTTGGTGATCGGCGAGGGTGGCTGCACCTTGATTCTCGAAGAACTTGAATTCGCCAAAGCGCGCGGCGCCAAGATTTATGCCGAAGTTCTGGGTTTCGGCACCAACTCCGACGGCACGCACATTACCAGTCCCCAATCCGACCAAATGGCACAGTCGATGCGTCTGGCGCTTGCTGATGCGGAGCTCAGCGCCGAAGACATCGGCTACATCAATGCTCACGGCACGGCCACCGATCGCGGTGACAGTGCCGAATCACAAGCCATGGCCGCCGTTTTCGGCAATAAAACCCCCGTATCAACCCTCAAGAGCTACATGGGACACACGCTCGGCGCCTGCGGGTCACTTGAAGCCTGGATGTCGATCATGATGATGAATGAGGGATGGTTCGCGCCGACCATCAATCTGGAAGATGTGGCTGAAGACTGCAGTGATCTCGCTTATATCCGTAATCAACCGCTGGAATTGAACACCAACTACATCATGAGCAACAATTTTGCCTTCGGCGGCATCAACACGTCGCTCATCTTCGGCCGATACAAGGAGTAGTCCGATGCCTGTCAAACGCAAACCGGATCAATCCATCATCGAAGCGCTTAACAAGGCGCAGCGCATCGCGTTTGGGCCGGTGCTCTTTCAGGCCGTTCGTTCGGCGCTTGCCACTGGGCTTCTATCACATATTTCAGAAGCGCAAGACACCGAAGACGAAGCCGCCCGTGCCTGTGGACTGACGGCATACGCCGTCGGCGTACTCGTTGACGTACTGATCGCAGGCGATGTTCTCACCAAAGCCGACGACGGCAAACTGGCGCTCACCAAAACCGGTCAGTGCCTGCTTCTTGACGAAATGACCCGCGTGAACTTCAATTTCACGGCCGACGTCTGCTACCGCGGCATGGATCACCTCACCGAAGCTCTCACCGAGGGTAAACCCTCCGGGCTCAAGGAACTTGGCGACTGGGAAACGATCTATCCGGCAATTTCTCAGTTGCCGCACCCGGCGCGCGAAAGCTGGTTTGCGTTTGACCACTACTATTCAGACCGTTACTTTGTGATGCTCGCCGAGGAGTTGAGAGATCGACTCAACCCGCAGACACTTTTCGACGTAGGCGGCAACACCGGCAAGTTTGCGGCCGCCTGCCTCAAAGCCATGCCGCAGACTCGAGTCACGCTGATTGATCTGCCGCAGCAGTGCGCCACGGCGTGCTCCAATTCGATTCTGGCTCCCTTTGCCGACCGATTCTCCGCGGCTGAAGTCGACTGGCTCAAGCCCGATTGCTTTCCCGCCGTTGGGCACAAAGCCGACGTGATCTGGATGAGCCAATTCCTCGACTGCTTCTCGCCCGAAGAAGCCGTTAGCATCCTGCAACGGTGCAAGCCCCTTTTGTCTGAACGCGGTCGCTTTGCCGTTCTTGAATGTCTAGTTGACGGTCAGAAGTTCCCGGCAGCCGGTTTTTCGCTTGCTGCCGTGTCGCTTTACTTTACGACAATGGCCAACGGCAACTCGCGCTTCTACCGCCGCAATGACTTGCTCTCGGTATTCAAGAACGCGGGACTTGATGTCGAATATTGTCGCGATAACGTGGGCGTCAGCCACACGCTCTACATTCTCAAACCGACGGCCGCTAAATGACTGCGATTCGACTCCATGTGTCCGACGTCTCCGTCGTAAGCTCCCGGTGCGACAATCCGGCACTTTGGCGGGCCTGGGCGCAAACTTCCGCACCGGCTCCCCTTGCCGAAACGACGACGAGCTACGCCGCGATTCCCGCCGGCGTGCGCCGTCGTCTGTCGCCTCTAGGCCGCTGCGCGCTCTCGGCTCTGGCTTCTTTGAAGCCCCAAGCCGACGAACCGACCGTCTGGGCCTCAAGCTGGGGAGACATTTCCCGCACATTCAAGCTCACACAAACGCTTTCGCAGCACGAAGACATGAGTCCGGCCGACTTTGCCCTGAGCGTACACAACGCCGTGGGCGCCCAAGCGGCGATTTGGCTCAAAAATCACGCCTCGACTTCGGCTGTGGCCGCCGGTCCTGTCACGGCCTCGTGTGCACTGCTCGAAGCATTTTTGAAACTGCAATCAAGCCCTTCTGTTCTCGTCGTGCGTTATGAAGAATCGATGCCCGAACTCTGGCGTAATAACGACAGCGACAGCGCTCCGCTGCCCTGCGCCTGGGCGCTTCGCCTGACTTCGGCACCGAACGCTCAAACGATCAAGCTGAAAACCGTTGATGCGGCAAACGTGGAAAAAAGCGCCTGCCATATCCTCGACGAAATCCGCTTTCTCATAAACGGCACGGATACTTACGCCGAGTCTGACGGGGTAAGAGCCTGGCACTGGGGGCGCCTGTGACCGCATTTTTGAGCAAACTGTGGCGAATACCCGCAACCGGCTTTTGCTTTCTGGCCTTTTTTACGGGCGGCATTCTCTTTCGGTTATTAGTCTTCCCGTCCCTGAACACTTTCATTTCGGATCAACGCCGACGAGAATTGCGCGCGCGAAAAGTCGTGCAAGCCAGTTTCTCAGGTTTCGTTCGCATGATGCGCTTTTTGCAGGTTCTCAAGCTTGAAGTCGACCCGCAACTCAAAAAGAGGCTTGCCACGGAGAGCCTTTTTATCTGTGCCTCCCACCCGACGCTCATCGACGTCGTCATCCTGCACAGCCTCATTGAAAACGCCAATTGCATCGTCAAGGCAGCATTGCGCGAATCGTTTGCCCTGAGTTCTCCCGTCAGGGCAGCCAGCTACATTGCCAACGACTCGGGCCCCGAACTGATCGAAGCCTGTGCAGCAAGCCTTGCGCGCGGCGACACGCTCGTCGTTTTTCCTGAGGGCACCCGTTCGGTGCCGGGAAAAGAACCCAAGCTACATCACGGCGCGGCGGCCATTGCCTTAGCTTCCCATCACAACATCACGCCCGTGTGCATCACCTGCACGCCCCCGGCCCTCATGAAGGGAATTTCGTGGTATCAGGTTCCTGAGCGTAAAATGTGCATTTCTGTGCGCGCAGCCCCCGACATCGGGATCGAGCCTTTCTTGGAAGCTGGAAAAGATCTCGGCCGACCGATTGCGGTGCGCCGTCTGACGCAAGAACTCAAAAACCGACTCTTTGCACAGGCCCGATAAAACGACTCGCCCCCCAATACAAATGACGAAAGAAGAACTGCAGATCGAACTCAAGGCCTTGATCGTCTCCGCGCTTGGCCTTGAAGACATCAAGCCCGAAGACATCGAAACCGACGCCCCCTTGTTTGTCGACGGTCTCGGTCTGGACTCGATTGATGCGCTCGAACTCGGTCTGGCCATCAAAAAGAAATACGGCATCACCATGTCTGCCGAAAATGAAGAAAACAAGAAGCACTTTGCCAGCGTTGCCGCTCTTGCCGACTTCATCGCCGCCCACAAAGCCGACGCCTCCTAACCTTTTTGATCCTTGACAACTGCCATGGTGACCGAACAACAAATTTTCGACGAACTCAAGCGTGTGCTTGTAGAAACCTTTGAAATCAATCCCGAAGACGTTGTGCCCGAAGCCAAACTCTACGACGATTTGGATCTCGACTCGATCGACGCAGTGGATCTTCTCGTAAAGTTGCGCCCCTTCGTCGGCGACCGAAACATCTCCCCCAACGACTTCAAACAGGTGCGTACTGTGGGAGACCTCGTCAAAGTCCTGGATCAGATCCTCAACGACTAACGCCACTATCCGGCGACCGGAAGGAAAGCACGACGCTTCCCGCCGACAACACTTTCCCGGAGGGCGGCCGACTTTTAGCGACTCATGATTGTCCGAATCTTTGCCGTCCTCGTTCTTCTGATTTATCCCTTTGCCGTCTGGCAGCTCCTTGAGCGCGGCATGATTGCGAGCGCGGCGCTTTTTCTGGCCGTCGCCGCCCTCTTGAGCGCCTGTATCAAACGTTCCCCCATCGGCTTTATATGCGTGGCCTGCGCTCTGGTTCTTGCGTTTTGCGCGGGCGTGCTCGACATGCAAAACGCGCTCAAGCTCTATCCCGTTTTCGTCAACGCCGCACTGTTTACTGTCTTTGCCGCTTCTCTCAGAGGCACTCCCATGGTGGAAACCTTTGCGCGACTTCGGCATAAAAATCTGCCCGCTCACGCCGTTGTCTACTGTCGCCGCGTCACCGTCGTGTGGTGCGTCTTTTTCATTGTCAACGGACTTGTCGCACTCGATTCGGCGCTCTTTCGCAGCGACGCCTGGTGGGCCTTATACAATGGCGCTGTCAGCTACGTGCTGATCGCAATGCTTTTTGCCGCAGAATTCGCCGTGCGAATGTACGTACAGCGAAAACACGAAGCTTCCGGAGAAACGCCTTGACTGACTGCTCCCGCGTGCTGCCAGAGGCAGCCGACGACAATCGTGCCTTTACCGTTTCAGACGCCGGCGTACGCACGCGCCGCGACTTTGCGTTAGCGGCCGCCGGCTGGAAGGCAGCCGTGCAAGCCAGCGGCGCCAAAGCCGTGGCTCTCTATTTTTCCGACATCTTCGACTCCGCCGCTGCGCTTTTCGGCTGCTGGGCGGCAGGTGTTCGAGCCGTGCTGCCCGCAGATACGTCCGAAGCGCTTGTTGAACGATTGAGGGCCGAAGTGCAGGCTGTGGCAGGCGAATTTCCAGCCGGCTGCCCCATTGCTTCGCTCACCTGTCAGCAAGCAAGCGAACCGTGCCGCGACGTCATCGATGCATCCAAGCCGCTCGTGGCTCTTTTCACGTCCGGCTCGACGGGCACACCCACCATGGTGGTCAAACGCTTAAGCCAGCTTTTCTGTGAAATCGAGAGCATCAATGCGCGCGGTCACGGCCAGGAAAAAGAACTCACCGAAAACACGGTGATCTTCTCTACCGTGTCGCAGCAGCACATCTACGGACTGCTCTTTGCATTGCTGTGGCCGCTGCGTTCGGGCCGAGCCGTCTGGCACACCCGCATTCTCTATCCCGAAGAACTGCTCGGACACATCTGCAAGGTCAACGAAGCCGCTTGGATTGCCAGTCCCGCGCATTTAAACCGCCTGCCCGAGCATCCGCTCTGGGCAAAAGTGCGCCCGCTTTTGCGCGCCATCTACTCAAGCGGCGGCCCCTTAAGCGACGAAGGGCTTAAAACGACGCTTCTTCGCACCGGCATCGCTCCCGTCGAACTTCTCGGCAGTTCCGAATCCGGCGGTATCGCCTGGCGTAAGCGATCCGTTGAAGCCGACGGCCGCATCATCGGCACCGGATATCGTCCGCTTCCCGCTACGCAAATTCGGATTGAAAACTCGCTTTTGGTTATTAAAAGTCCGCAGCTCTCAACGAACGACTGGGAGACCACGGCCGACATGGTCTCGCTCAACGCCGACGGCGAAACGTTCACGCTGCTAGGCCGCGCCGATCGCATCGTCAAGATCGAGGGTAAGCGCGTGTCGCTCAAAACGGTAGAAAACGCACTTCTAGCCACCGGGCTCGTTTCCGAAGTCAAGGCGTTTAGCCGCAAAACCAACGCTCAGAGCACGGTCGAGCGCATCGCTGTTGCCGCCGTCACAACTCCCGAAGCAAGTCGCCTGATTCTGCGCGCAGGAAAGCGCGCCTTGGTCGACACGCTGCGTGAGGAACTTCTCAAGCACATCGAACGCGTTTGTCTGCCGCGCCAGTGGCGTTTTACCTGGGCACTACCGCAAAACGCACTCGGAAAGGCAACAACGCAGGCCGCCGATATGCTCTTTTCGCATCAGGCACCGCAGGCTGTTCTGCTGGTAGCGTCCAATGCCGATGCCGCCGACATGGTGCTTTCGGTACCCGCCGATTCTCCTTACTTTGAAGGTCACTTCCCGGAATTTGCTCTGCTCCCCGGTGTAGTGCAGGTACAGTGGGCTAAAGACATTGCGTGCCGGTATTGGAATCTTGAAGCCAACCTTCTCGGCGTGAAGGCGCTCAAATTCATGTCTCCGATTCGTCCCGACGACACCGTCATACTCAAGCTCTCCCGCAGCGCTGCCGGCGTCGCCTTCGTCTACCAAAAGCCCGACGGCAGTACGCTTTCGCGCGGTACGCTCGTGATGGAGACGGAGAAATGAGCCTGAACACATTTCGCCCCGTAGCCCTGATTCCGGCCTACAACCATTATCAAGTCATTGACGAACTGCTCGATGCGCTGGAGGCTCTCGACTTACCCGTTATTCTCGTCGATGACGGCAGCAACGATCTATGCGCCCGCTCGCTGGACGTTTCTGCTGCATCGCATCGGAAGGCAAGTCTCGTGCGCCTTGCGAAAAACGGCGGCAAGGGAGCGGCGGTGATTGCCGGACTATACATTGCCGACAACATGAACTTCACGCACGCGATCCAAATTGACGCCGACGGGCAGCACGATCTCGCTGCCGTCACCGACTTTTTGGATCAAGCTCGCCACAACCCGGAGGCACTTGTCTGCGGCTATCCCGTTTACGATCAGACGGTCCCCTTAGCTCGTCTTTGGGGTCGAGAACTCACCAACTTTTGGGTGCATGTCAACACGCGCTCGAAGGCGCTCAAAGATGCCATGTGCGGCTTTCGCGTCTATCCGATTGCGCAAACGCTACCCGTTTTGCCTTCCGTTAGGACTCGGCGCATGGATTTTGATCCCGACATCGCCGTTCGCCTGCTTTGGGCCGGTGTCCCGGTCATCAACCGACCGGTGCGCGTCACCTATCCCAAGGACGGCATTTCTCACTTCCGAGGCTTCTCGGACAACATGCGCATCAGTCGCTTGCACGCGGGGCACTTCTGCACCATGCTGTTGCGCCGCATGGGACTGGCAAAGTAACCATGGCTGCCAAGCATTGGTCCGAAACACAGGAAAAGACGAACACGGCAGGCATTTCGCTGCTTCTTACCGTTTTTCGCCTCGGCGGACGCACGCTTTTTCACCTCAGTCTGTGGCCCGTCATCGTTTTTTACTGGCTCGTGAGTCCCACGGCGCGATGCGCAAGCCGACTCTATCTTGATCACGTCGCGCGCACAAAAAAAGAACCGCGTCCGGGCTGTTTGGCGACACTCAAGCACATCTGGCGCTTTGCCGACACGATTCTCGACAAACTGCTGGCTGTCTCGGGCTTTTTTACTGCAAAAGACCTAGCTGTTGAAGGCGTCCCCGAACTCCTCGCCGACCCCAGAGGAGCAATCATCATCACAGCACACACTGGCTGTCAGGAGCTCTGTCAATTCATCGGCGAAACTGAACTGGAAAAAAGCGAAGCCACCAAAAATCGCTTAGTCTACGTGCTCACGCATACAGCACACGCTGCGCGTTTTACCGAAGTTGTCTCCAAACTCAATCCTAAATTTGCCGTACGTCATCTTCAGGTGACCGATGTGGGCCCTCAGACGGCCGTACAAATGTCTGAAATCATCGAAGCCGGTCATTGGATCGTGATCGTCGCTGACCGCACTCCGATCGGTTCTTCAGCCTGCGTACGCGTTCCTTTTTTGGGAGAAGAAGCCCCCTTGGCGCTCGGCCCGTTTCTGCTCGCCACACTTCTGAAATGTTCGGCCTGGAGCATGATCTGCACACGGGAAACGGAACCTCAAAGCGCGGCGCGCTACCGCGTCTCGTTTACGCGCATCTACGACGGCGTCCCTGTTGCTCGTGCCAAACGCTCGCAAACGCTTTCGGCCATGGCCAATGCCTGGGTACGGACGCTGGAATCCCGACTTTTAAAAAGTCCCTACGACTGGTTCAACTTCTTTGACTTCTGGCATCCTGCGCAAAGTCGACTGGCGCAGAAAAGTCGACGTCCTCAGGCACAGCAAAACCAATCAACTGCAAACAACGCCGACCTTTCCGAGTAAATTCACCTCTCACTGACACATGCGGAATTCCGCGGCCTTTCGTTAAAATGGGCGGCGAGCTTAAAGCGCGAATTTTCACCGGCTCCAAGCCGTCGCGCTTTTGATATTTGAAAGGAAATTCATGGATTCATCCGTTCTTGCCGACAAACGCGTTCTCGTGGTCGGCGACTGCATGCTCGATCAGTATTGGTTTGGCGACGCCGAGCGCATTTCTCCCGAAGCGCCGGTTCCCGTTGTGCGAGTACTGCGCACCGACGCCCGTTTGGGCGGCGCCGCCAATGTCGCGCTCAACATCACCACACTCGGCGCCAAAGCTTCTCTTATGAGCGTTGCCGGAGAGGATGAAGCCGGCCACACGCTACGTTCGCTTCTGGAAGCTTCCGGCATTGAATCGCTGCTTCAGACCGATCCTTCGATCAAAACGACCGTCAAGCTGCGCATCATTGCGCGCCAGCAACAGATGTTGCGCGCCGACTTTGAAGACGCGCCAACGCGAGAAGTTCTGGCAGCCATTCTCGGTTCGTTCAACGAGCAGGTCGAACGCGCCGATGCCGTGGTTCTCTCCGACTACGGCAAGGGCGGCCTCAATCACATTCGCCAGATGATCGAACACGCCCGTCAGGTCGGCGTCCCCGTTTTGATTGATCCCAAGGGAAGCGACTATAGCCGCTACAAGGGCGCCACGCTCATCACGCCCAACCGAGCGGAACTCGCTATGGTCACCGGCAGTTGGTCGTCTGAAGAAGAATTGCGCAACAAGGCACAGCGCCTGCGCGAAGAGCTCGACCTAAAGGCTCTGCTTCTGACCCGCAGCGAAGAAGGCATGACGCTTTACTCGGCCGACGGTGAACTCACCGTTCCCGCCCAGGCGCGCGAAGTGTTCGACGTCTCGGGCGCCGGCGACACCGTGATTGCCGTCACGGCCGCCATGCTTGCCGCAGGTGCCGACCTACAGGAAGCCGTTCGCATCGCCAACCGCGCCGGCGGCATTGTCGTGGGCAAGCTCGGCACCGCTTCCGTGAGCTACAAAGAACTTTTCGAAGGGGAACACTAATGTCCATTCTGGTTACCGGCGCGGCCGGCTTCATCGGCTGCAACAACGTGCTCGAACTCAACCGCCGCGGCTATAAGGACGTCATTGCCGTAGACAATCTCACCAAGAGCGAAAAGTTTCTGAATCTGGCCAAATGCTCGATCAGCGACTATTTCGACAAGAACGACTTCATCGAACGCGTTCGCCGCGATGAGCTGCCCATTCCCGAAGTGATCTTTCATCAGGGTGCCTGCTCGGACACGATGGAAACCGACGGCCGCTACATGATGGAGAACAACTACCGCTACACGCTCGACCTCTTTAACTGGGCTCAGAAGCACCGCGTTCCTTTCATCTACGCGAGTTCCGCGGCCACGTACGGCGCCTCGCAGGTTTTCGTCGAGGACGTCGCCTACGAAGGTCCGCTTAACGTCTACGGCTACTCGAAGTACTTGTTCGATCAGGTGCTGCGCGCCAACATGAAGTCGCTTACGGCTCCCGTCGCCGGCATGCGTTATTTCAATGTCTACGGTCCGCACGAACAGCACAAGGGCCGCATGGCCTCCGTTGCCTTTCACCAGTATTTCCAGTTCAAGAAAGAAGGCCGCGTCAAGCTCTTTGAAGGCTGCCTCGGCTACGGCAACGGCTGCCAGATGCGCGACTTCGTCTTTGTCGAAGACGTCATCGACATCGCCATGTACTTCATGACGGCGGGCAAATCGGGCATCTTCAACTGCGGCTCAGGCCGCGCTCAGCCCTTCAACGACGTGGCCCTTACGGTGGTCAATTCGCTTTCGGGCACTGACTATACGCTTGAGGAAGCCGTTTCCAAGGGACTGATCGAATATATTCCCTTCCCCGAAGCTCTTAAGGGCAAGTATCAGGCTTACACCCAAGCGGATCTCACCAACCTGCGCGCAGCGGGTTATGAAGGCGAACTGCACACCGTGCAGCAGGGTACGGCCAAGTATATGCAGTACCTGAGCGAAACCTATCCCACGGGAGAGCGTGCCTGACGATGCGCAAAGCCGCTTTTCTCGATCGCGACGGCGTGATCAACATCGATCACGCCTACGTGTGCCGTCGCGAGGATTTCGAGTGGGTTGAAGGTGTTTTGGACGCCGCTCGCAAGCTTTACGAAGCGGGCTACGCGCTCGTGGTCGTGACCAACCAGTCGGGCATCGGCCGCGGCTACTACACGGAGACCGATTTCGAGGCGCTCAACGTCTACATGTGTCGGATGTTTGAGGAAGCAGGAGCCCCTTTGGCCGGCATCTACTTCTGCCCGCACCATCCGGAAAAAGCGCTCGGCCAATACAAGGTCGCTTGTACCTGCCGCAAGCCTCAGCCCGGCATGATTCTGCGAGCCGCCGAAGAGATGGCCATCGATCTGTCGCAAAGCATTCTGTTCGGCGACAAGGAAAGCGACATGAAGGCCGCGCAGGCCGCAGGCATTCCCCGCCGCATTCTGCTCGGCAAGGACGGTCTTGAAGCACCGCAAACAACCGATGCCGGCACCGGCGTCTCCCGTTCGCTTGCCACGGCGGTGGCCGAACTCGGCCTCTGAGTCTTTCCGCAGTCCGCTTGAACAAACGGCAGAGCCGCCCGAAAAGCTGCTCTGCCGTTTTGCTTAGAGTACTTATTGCCTCTTAGGACGTCGTACCACCGCCCACCTGATGCGCCGGACGTCCCTTGGCTCTTTCCTTGGCGCGTCGGGCAAAGATCCAGCCCAACAGCACCACCAGAATGGCACCGACCACCGCGGCAGGATAGTGATAGGCCGCCGCATCTGGGAAGTGCTTGACGACAAAGCCGTCGGAAGTCACCAGACCGCCGCCGATCCAGCCCAACAGACCGCCGCCGATCCACACGATCACGGGGAAGCGATCAAGCAGTCGAAGAACGATCTGGCTGCCGAACACAATAAAGGGCACGGAAACCAGAAGACCGAAGATCACCAACATCGTCTGATGGTCATCGTGAGCCTGCTGAGCGGCGCCCGCAATGGCAATCACGTTGTCGAGACTCATCACGAAGTCGGCCACAATAATCGTCTTAATAGCTCCCAAGAGCTTGGCCGAGCCCTCAATCTTTTCGCTTTCGTGTTCGTCTTCAGGCACCAAAAGCTTGACACCGATCCACACGAGAAGCGCCGCACCCACCATCTTTAGGAAGGGCAGATCGAGCAGCATGACGGCAAACGTGATGAGGATCACGCGCAGCGCAATCGCGCCGAACGTACCCCAGAACACGCCCTTCAGGCGCTGTTCGTGCGGCAGATTGCGGCAAGCGAGCGCAATAACGACCGCATTGTCGCCGCCGAGGAGAATGTCGATCATGATGATCTGACCGACGGCACCCCAATGAAGATTAACCAATAGATCCCACAGCCATTCCATGGTGGAAATTGCTCCTGATTTTTTGATTTACGGATGTTGTGCGCAGACCGGCTCACATCGGATCGGCGCGCCAAGTTTGCTTATCCTATCTCAACAAAATTAGCCTTGTCTTTGTTTGTGCGGGCTTTTGCGGGTTTTTCAGAGGACGGAGGCAAGCAGTTTGCCAATTTCCGACGGATCTCTCGTTGTACGGATACCGCAATCGTTGAGGACTCGGATCTTTTCTTCGGCCGTTCCTCGGCCCGCGTCAATGATGGCACCTGCATGCCCCATGCGCTTACCGACCGGGGCCGTCACACCGGCAATGAAGCCAACAACGGGCTTGGTCATGTTGTCGCGTGCCCACTGCGCCGCAATTTCCTCGTCGCTGCCACCGATCTCACCGATCATGACCACTGCGTCTGTTTCCGGATCCTCATTAAAGAGTTTGAGCACATCGACGTGCTTTAAACCGTTGACCGGATCACCTCCGATACCCACGGCCGTCGACTGGCCCAGTCCAAGGTCGGTAAGCTGCGCCACTGCTTCGTACGTAAGCGTGCCGGAGCGGCTTACCACACCAATGCGGCCCTTGCGGCAAATATGCCCTGGCATGATGCCGATCTTCATTTCTTCGGGCGTGATCAGACCCGGGCAGTTCGGCCCCAGCAGAAGCGTCTTACTGCCGAGTTCGCGCATACGGCTTTTCACGCGAAGCATATCAAGCACCGGAATGCCTTCCGTGATGCAAACGACCAGATCAAGCTCAGCTTCCACAGCTTCAAGAATCGCTGCAGCTGCGCCCGCCGGCGGCACGTAAATCACGGACGCATTGGCGCCGGTGGCGGCTTTAGCCTCGGCAACCGTGCCGTAGATCGGAATGCCGTCCATATCGGTGCCCGCCTTGCGGGGATTGACGCCGGCCACAAAGTTGTCGGGGTTGGCGTAGGCGCGGCAGGCTCGAGTGTGAAATGCCCCCGTCTTGCCGGTCATGCCCTGCGTGATCACGCGCGTGGAGCTGTTGACAAGAATGCTCATTTCGCACCTCCTTGCGCGGCTTCCACGGCTTTATGCGCCGCCTGCGCCATGTTGTCGGCCATGATGATCGACAGGCCGCTTTCGGCAAGAATCTTGCGGCCGATCTCTTCGTTGGTTCCGTTCATGCGGATCACCATCGGAACGGAGAGCTTGGCGCGGCGGCACGCCTCCACGATGCCCTCGGCAATCGTGTCGCAGCGCATGATGCCGCCGAAAATATTAACGAGCACCGTGCTCACCTTCGGATTGGACAGCATGATTTCGAAAGCCGACGTCACCTTCTCGACCGTCGCGCTGCCGCCGACGTCAAGGAAGTTGGCAGGTTCGCCTCCGTAAAGCTTGATGGCATCCATTGTGGCCATAGCAAGACCTGCGCCGTTGACCATGCAGGCAATGTTACCGTCGAGTGCGATATAGCTCAGCTGACTTGCCTTAGCTCGCATCTCCAGCGGATCCTCTTCACTCGGATCACGCAAAGCCTCAAACTCCGGATGGCGCCACAGAGCATTGTCGTCGAACGTCATCTTGGCGTCGAGCGCCTGAAGCGAGCCGTCAGCAAGCAGCGCAAAAGGATTGACCTCAACAAGAGAGGCATCGTTGTCGACAAACACGCGATAGAGCCGTCGGAAGAAATCGGCAGCCTTCTCCACAGTCTCGCCGGCAAAGCCCAACACCTTAGCAAGTGCCAGCGAGGCTTCGTCGGTCAGGCCGATGCCAGGATCAACGGCAAGCTTCAAAAGAGTTTCGGGCTTGGTCTTGGCGACCTCTTCGATGTCCATCCCGCCACTGCAGCTTGCCATCAGGCAAATCGTCTGCGTGACACGATCAACGAGCACAGCGGCATAGAACTCAGCTGCGATGTCGGCCGCCGCTTCGATATACAGACGCTCGACACGCTTACCCTGCGGTCCGGTCTGCGGCGTAACCAACACCTTTCCCAGAATGTCGGAAGCTGCCGCTCTAACTTCTTCCAAGGAACGGGCAATTTTGACGCCGCCCGCCTTGCCGCGGCCGCCCGCGTGAATCTGAGCCTTGACTGCCCAACAGCTGCCGCCGATTTGCTCGGCCGCCTCCACCGCCTCTTCGACGGAAAACGCCGGACGCCCGGCGGCGACAGGAATCCCTGCCGCCGCAAAAAGCGCCTTGGCTTGATACTCATGAATTTTCATTTTTATTCAGGAACCGGCACATGATCCGTTTTACAACGCATCGAGCTCCCACTCTGCCGGTTCCACTCCCTGTCAAAAAATCTATTGTTTAGCCGAACAGGCCGCCGAGGGCGACGATCAGCACGAACAAGGGCGAAATAACGCCAATCAGAATGCGTGCGGCCTTAAGCCACGAGTCCGAAACGCCTCCTTCGTAATTGAGCTGATTGCGCATCACGGGCCAAGCCACCCAAGCTGCGGCAATTGCGATGCCGAAGGTCGACAAAGGCATGCCGACGTTACTCGTGACGAAGTCAAGCAGATCGAAAATGTTCTTGCCGAAGAACTTCACGTCAGACCACGCACCGAAAGAAAGGTTGGCAATCAAGCCGACAACGGCGGCTCCGGCAACAGTCGTGAAGATAGCGGTGCGGCGCGGCAGATTGAATTCCTTACTGAGTAAAGCGGTGCAGGCCTCAAGCATCGACACCGAGCTCGTCAGGGCCGCCACGACAAGGCACACATAGAAGAACACTGCAAAAAGCTGCCCCATCGGCATCTTGCTGAAGATGGCGGGCATCGTCACGAACGTGAGTCCGGGACCAGCGGCCGGATCGAGCCCGAAGGCAAACACGGCGGGCATCACCATCAGGCCTCCCAGCAGAGAGGAGAGGATGGCAAGCACCGCCACCCAACCGACACTGCCAGGAAGATTGGCCTTGTCGGACAGATACGTACCGTAGGTGATCATGGTCCCGGCGCCAAGCGACAGCGAGAAAAAGCAAAAGCCCATGGCGTTAAAGAGCGCCGAACCGCTGAAGTCTTCCCAGCGGGGCATAAAGAGAAATTTCACGCCTTCCCAACCGCCGGGCAACGTGACGCCGCGAATAATGAGCACGATCATCAAAACGAAAAGCGCCGGCATCAGCACCTTGGCAAAGCGCTCCACCCCCTTGTCGATGCCGCGCAACACGACGATGGCCGTGATGAACAGGAAAAGCAGCAGCATCAGATAGGAGCTCACGCCATCGGAGACGAAAGCCCCGAAATAAGCCCCCAGCTGCTCGGGCACGATCTTGAGACCAGCACCGGTTGCCGCATCGGCGGTGTACTTCAGACACCAGCCGCCTACGATCGAATAGAAAGAAAGAATCAAGAAGACAGTAAAAACGCCGATGCCGCCGAAAATGCCCCAGGGCTTGCCGCAAACGTTGTTAAGGCTGCCCACCGGGCCGCTGCGACCGGCGCGCCCCATCGCGAATTCAGCAAGCAAAAGCGCCATGCCGACCGTGACGGTAAAGAAGATATAAGGAAGCATGAACACGGCGCCGCCGTTGGTGCCGGCCATGTAGGGGAACTTCCAAATGGCCCCAAGCCCGACGGCCGAACCCGCCGAAGCCAAAATAAATCCCAGGCGTGATCCGAAGTTTGTCTGTTTGGTGCTACCTGACATATGAAACTGACCGTTTTTTATTGTGATTGTGGTTTCGAGGATGAAACACTACGGTCGAAGTTTCGGGAGGCACTTACTGCCCAACAGGATTCCGACCGCAGGTTCCTTTGATTTGATGGCGCATTAGTCATCCTCGTCTTTGCAAGCTTCTTCGCGAGCTTTATCAAAGACTCGTTCAATCATATCAAAGCCAAACCCACGGGCGGCTAAAAATCTCGCCTGTCTTGTCTTCTCTTTGTAGTCTTCGGGAGGATTCCCGTAACGTCGACTCCAAACGACCCAGGCCCGTTCAAACTCGTCGCCTGCTTCCTGTAAGGCCTCTTGGACCTCCTCGGCTCCAATTCCCTGCATGGACAATTCGTAAGCCAGGCGTCTGTTCCCATAGCGGGCGCTTCGCATCCGCACGCGGCTTCTGGCATATCGCTCGTCGCTCAGGTAGTTCTTACTTTCGAGCGCATCGAGCACATCATCTACTTCAGCAGCTGATTGTCCTTCTTCCAGAGCATGAACCAGCTTTTCCCGCAGTTCCTTGCGCGAATATTCCCGGCGCGATAAAGCGTCAATGCCCCGCGCCATAAGGCTGCGGGGCTGATTCTCGTTGGCCGGACGTTTCGTGTCCGTTGTCATGTGTTTGGGTTATTCGTAGAAGTCTTCGGGTTCGAGCAAATCCTCATCCGGAGAGGGTTCACGCACGGGCGTTGCCTTGCTGCTCTTGGCTGCCTTCGGAGCTTCGGGCTTGGGAGCCGGTTCTCCGGGAGTAAGCGACGTCGGACGCCCCTTCATGCCGCGCAGTTCACGAATTTTGTTTTCGATTTCAAGCGCTTTTTCCGGATTAGCTATCAGCCATTCGCGGGCCTTGTCCTTGCCCTGGCCGATGCGCGTTCCTTCGTAGCTGTACCAAGCACCCGATTTGCCGACTACTTCAAGTTCCACACCCAAATCGAGAAGTTCGCCTTCACGCGAGATACCTTCACCGTAGAGAATATCGAAGCTTGCCTTCTTGAAAGGAGGTGCCACCTTATTCTTGACGACCTTGACGACCGTTTCGGCACCGTAGATTTCTTCTCCCTTCTTAAGGTTGGTCTTGCGGCGAATATCCACACGAACGGTACTGTAGAACTTGAGTGCGTTACCGCCTGTCGTCGTTTCGGGGTTGCCGTAGGAAACGCCGATCTTCATACGGATCTGGTTAATGAAGATCACCAGCGTCTTGGTCTTCTTGATGGAACCCGTGAGCTTACGAAGAGCCTGGCTCATCAGACGGGCCTGAAGGCCGGGAAGCGCCTCACCCATATCGCCTTCGATTTCACTGCGCGGCGTGAGTGCAGCCACCGAGTCGATCACCACCAGATCAACCGAACCGGAACGCACCAGCGCGTCCGTGATTTCCAAAGCCTGTTCGCCGGTGTCGGGCTGCGACAGCAACAGATCATCAAGCTTGACACCTAAGTGCTGAGCATACGAAACGTCCAAAGCATGTTCGGCGTCAATGAAGGCGCACGTGCCGCCAATTTTCTGCATTTCGGCAATGATGTGCAGCGTAAGCGTCGTCTTACCGGAACTTTCCGGACCGTAGATCTCGACGATACGTCCGCGCGGCAAACCGCCCACGCCCAAAGCCAGGTCAAGGCCCAGAGAACCGGTGCTCACCACCTCAACATCCTCGGTCTGGGTACCCTCGCCCATGCGCATGATCGAGCCCTTACCGAATTCCTTTTCAATGTAGGACAAGGCCGCGGCCAGCGCCTTTTTGCGTTCATCCGCATCATTGACGCGCTCAACTCGCGTTTCCGCGCTCGTATTCTTTTTCTTCTCAGCCATCTCTCTATTTCCTTTTGTTTAGGAATTGGTTTTTCAAAAAATATCGATAGATATTTTCTATTACCAATTCCCTGCACTCTATTCCCTTTGTTCTGAGGATCAATATTTGATCATTTCAGATCGACAAAGATCCACAAACCCAATAACGAAGCCGATAACATCAAAAAACATTTCGCATCGTTACTGCGCATAATGCACGAAATTTTTCAGAAATGCGAGACAATTTTAGGTCAATTTTGTTAGGGTTTACCCAGACTAATGAGACAAGCTCAAAGTTTTGAAAAATAAAAATATCTATGATCCAATCAAGTCAGAAAAAAATTTTGCTTCTGCCCCTTGACAAGCATTTTTGGGTTCTTCATAATGCGGTTCTCGGTTGATCGTCGTTCCTCTCAGAACTAAGGCAGACCGCCTGATACGGGGGTCGTTAGCTCAGTCGGTAGAGCAGCGGACTTTTAATCCGTTGGTCGTGAGTTCGAATCTCGCACGACCCACCACTTCGATTAATCGCCTGGGAGCGTAGCTCAGTTGGTAGAGCAGCGGACTCTTAATCCGTCGGTCCAGAGTTCGAGTCTCTGCGCTCCCACCATATTCCAACCCGCAGCATCGAAAGATGCTGCGGGTTATTTGTTTCCGGCAGGCTACAATGTGCCCGACTTTCGTCGAGGCTACTCTCTTTATCCAGTTCCATGCGTCTTCGTTTCGTCCTGCCCTGTCTCCTGATTGCAAGCATCCCAGCGTTCGGTCAGTCCTCCTCTGAATCCGAAGCCTGCTTGCGCAACGTCGCGGAAGTTTTGCAACCACAGGCTCGGTTGACGGCCGACTTCCGGATGCAGAAGTTCGTGCCGGGCGTTACCCACCCATTACCGGGCAAAGGGCGCGTGGTGTCCGACCCCGTTGACGGTCTGATCTGGGAAACCACCTTTCCGTTGCAGCATGTCCGCGTATTCGGCAAAAAACACTATGCCGTAACCGACGAAAAGGGCGAGCTGAGAGTGCATGAGCATCAAGCCGCCGATTTCATGAGTGATCTGACTTCTCGGTCATCCGAAGAACTCATCATGCTCCTGAACCGCTCTTTTTTCGTTTCCTGTTCGAAAAAAGACAACGCGTATTCGCTCATCCTGTCGCCCAAAAACGGAACGCTTGCCAACTATCTGACGGAATTTGCACTTGCCGCTCAGGACGGCAAGGTCACGCACGCTACCATCACTCAAACCGACGGCACGATCACGCGTCTTCAGTTTGACAACGTGAAGCTTCCGGCCGAAGCTGCGGCACGGGACGACGCTTTTTTTGCCCGCGTGAGGTAACCGCACCATGAAGCTCATCGGCAAGCTGTGGCTCCTATTCTTTGTAGCCGTGGTGCTTATGGGCGTGGTGCAGTTTTCGCCCTCGAACATCCACACCGACATTCGAGCCCTGCTTCCGACGTCAACCGATTCGGCATCGGCCGACAAAATTCTCGCGCACAGCACGCAAGCCTCCCGCGACATCTGGGTCTTGGTCGGCTCCAAAACAATAGAAAGGGCCGCCATCGCCGCAAACATAATCACGCAGACGCTATCTCAAGAGGGACTGCAAGCCTCTCAGCCTTCAGAAGCTTTTGACGTTAAGGCCTTTGCCAAAGCGTTGTTGCCGTACCGCGGTGGGTTCCTTTCACCAGATGATCAGGCGTTTCTAGCCGCAGCCAAGGACGAGGATCTCCTGAGGCGCAGCCTTGCGCTTCTCTACCGTCCCTTTGCAGCTTCTTTTGCGCCGTTTCAGGACGATCCCCTGGGTACCTTCGAAAATGCTCTTCTGAAAAGCGCCGCTCAGTCGCCTTTTCAATTTTCGGGTCCTTGCGTCAGCCTTCGCACCTCCCCAGACGGTCTGAACTACTGCGCACTCAGCATTCGCAGCAGTGAATCGATGGGAGCGGTTGACGACATGCCGGTCACCAAGGCATTGGACACAGCCCGACAAGCCGTTCTTGCAGCTGATTCCGATGCGCGCATCCATAGCGCCGGTGTAACCCTCATCAGCGAAGAAGCCGCTTCAACCGCCTCTTCGGAAGCCACACTCATCGGCGCCATATCCGCTGCGGCAATCATTTTGCTGGTGATCATCTTCTTTGCGCGCGTGGCGCCGCTATTGCTCACGCTGGTTGTCCTTGCCGCCAGTCTTATTTTTGCCGCCTCAAGCGTGGTGGTTCTTTTCGGCGAAGTTCACATCTTAACGTTGGTGTTCGGCGCCACTCTTTTGGGTATATGCGTTGACTACGTCTTTCATATGCTGTGCGCAACGGCTACGGGTCTGTCCGGCCCCGAGGCCGGAGCAAAGCTTCTCAAGCCCCTGTCACTTTCGCTTCTCACCACCGGCATCGGCTACGCCGTGATGATCTTTTCTCCCATGCCGGGCTTGCGTCAAATGGCCGTCTTTTGCATCGCGGGCCTTATGGCCGCCTACTGCAACATGCTGTTTGTGGCAGGCAGTTTTTTGCGCGCCGATATACCCACGCGTGCCGCTGCCGCATTCTCTCGAGGCTTTGCGCAACTGCCGCGAGCCAAGGGCATAGCAAAGGCGGCGTTCGTTGTTTGTTTGCTGATAGTCTCGGTGTTCGGTGCCCTGCAACTCAAAACACAAAACGAACTCGCGCTCCTCAATCGAATCCCGGCACACCTGATGGCTGATATGCAATTTGTCGGCAAAGCTCTGTCGCCTGTCAGTCCCGGACAGCTGTTCGTAATCCAGGGCAATGACACCGAAGCTGTGCTGCAAGCCCACGAGCTACTGCAAAAACATCTCGCGCAGTTGGCTGCCAACGGCGTAATCGGCACTGCCCCCAACCCGACTGCCTTGCTACCTTCCCGAAAATCGCAGCAACAGGCGCGCACGCTGACGAATCCAGCAACCCACCGCGCTCTGACACTAACTGAGGAAACGCTTAAAAGTGATTTTCCCGCTCCATCGGCAGACAATTCGCTTTTGACACTTTCTGCCTTCAAAACCATCGCGCCGCAATCTCTGACGCACTTCTGGTTATCGGATACAAGCCTTTTGGTGCCTCTTTCCGGCGTCACGGCAGAGTCGTTGCCGCATCTGCAAAAGGTTGCCGATGAAATCAACGGTGTTCGCTTCGTGAACACCACGGCTGAAGTGGCAGACAGCCTTGCGACCTATCGCAACGGCGTTTTATACGCTCTGCTCATTGCTCTGGGCGTCATCGGCGCAATTCTCGCGTTCAGCATGCGGCAGAGATTCGTTGACTTCTGGGCACCGACGGCTCTCTCGATTGCGCTGACGTTTGGTTTGTGCGGCTTTGCCGGCATTCCCCTCTCGCTTTTTTCCGTTCTGCCGCTGGTGCTGGTTGTGGGGCTCGGCGTTGATTACGCCATCGTGCTTTACAGCGAGGACAACGCCGTTGCCGCCCGCAATTCGGTTTTCCTGGCCGCCTCAAGTACGTTGTTGGCTTTTGGACTTCTTGCCTTATCTTCAACGCCTGCGCTTCACATTTTCGGTCTGACGCTGCTTCTTGCCATGGCCTCAGTGCTTGTCACCACCGTCGTGCTGCGTCCTCGGGACTAGCGCCGGAGCCGACGCAGAACGGCAGACAAAAAGCCCGCGGGAAATCACTCTTCGCGGGCTTTCGACTACTAAAGATCAGCAGCGCATCAGGCGCTTTGCTTTTCCTCTTCCGTTTTTTCCTCTTCGTCCTCAATCTTCTTGCCGAAGATCCGCACGCAGATGATGCCGGCTTCATAAAGCACCACAAGCGGCACGGCCAACAGAAGCTGCGAGAGCACATCGGGCGGAGTGAAGATAGCGGCAATCACGAAGGCACCGACAATCACATAGGGGCGCACGTGCACGAGCTTTTTGACGTCAGCCAACCCCAGACGGTTGAGTACCATCACGAGAATCGGCACCTCAAACGTGATGCCGAAGGCAAAGAACATGCGTAGCACGAAGCTGAAATAGCTGTCGATGTCGGGGGCAAAGTTCACAGACTCGGGCGAGAACCCTGCAATGAACTTGAAAACCATGCCGAAGACGATGAAGTAGCAATAGGCCATACCCACAGCAAACATCGTCACGCCCGAAACGATAACGGGTAGCACCAGTCTCTTTTCATTGCGGTACAGCGCGGGCGCAATGTAGGCCCACATCTGATAGAGCACGAAGGGAAGCGCGATCACAAACGCCACAAAAAGCGTGACCTTCAGCGGCACCATAAAGGGTGCCACCACGCCGGTGGCCAAAAGCTTGACGCCTTGCGGCAGCGCCACCATGAGCGGCTGCGACAAGAAGTCAAAAATCTGCTTCATGAAGGGCGACAAGCAAGCGAAGATAATGAGCACCGCCAGAGCCGCACGCACGGTACGGTTGCGCAGCTCAATCAAGTGCGAGACCAACGGCTGCTCGTTGGCGGGGTCTTCGGGCCCTTCGAGGCGTTGAGGTTCCTGAGCCATCTTTTATGAATTTCCGTCAGCGGTAAATGCGCACGCGGTTGGAGCGGGCTCGCATGGCATAGCGTCTGTTGTTGCCGCCAAGCTGAGGCGAACGGTCACCCAACTCGGCTTTCAAGCGTTCGATCTGTTCGGCCAGATCGTCAATGGAAGGACCGGATTTATAGCGCTTTTCGAAGACTTTGCTGTTGTCGTCCTCGTCAACGTAGTTGTTTTGATTGCCGTACCAACCGTAGAAGTCGTCGACGGGACTCGCGGCATCCGAGGAGGTCGTGTCAACCGTACCCGTGTCTCCTACGATATCGCTTGCGCTGTCGGCGGCGTCAAGCGCAGGCTTTTCGCCGAAGCCCTCTTTGGCAGCCTTGTCAAAACTTGCCGAGAGCTCGTCGCCAACGTTATTGACCGAACTTTCCAGATCCTTGATTTCGGAATTGATCTGATCGACCTGTCCTTTGACGGTCTTGTTGAGATCGTCGGCGACGCTCTTGGCTTCCTGCTGAATTTTTTTCAGCTCGGAAAGTTCGGCTTCGCGTTCAATATCACTCTTTACCTGCTGCACGAGGCGCTGCGCCTTGCCGAGCCATTCGCCGGCGGTGCGGGCAACCGTCGGCAGACGCTCGGGGCCCAGCACCACAAGCGCAACCGCACCGATGACCATCAACTCGGAAAAGCCGAAATCAAACATTGTGTTGTTTCCGAAAAGAAACCGCCCGACGCATTGCTCAACGCCGAACGCAGGCTAAAAAGACAGCTCAACAACGCCGGAGTCGACACATACGGCTCCAGGCGCTGATCTATTCCAGGAATCGAGCGGGCTCAAGACCCGCAAGCCAATTAGGCTTCTTTCTTTTCCGTGGCCTTGACGTCAATCGTTTCGGCCGCCTTCTCGGAAGCCACCTGCTTGGGCGCTTCAGCGGAAGCCTTCGGGTCGGCATCGCCTTCCTTCATACCTTCCTTAAAGCCCTTGATGGCGCCGCCCAGATCCTTGCCCATATTCTTGAGCTTGCCGGTACCGAAAACCAGCACAACAATGACGAGAACGATGAGCCAGTGCCAAATCGAAAGGGAACCCATTTGTTAACTCCTAGTGGTTAAGGTTCAATTTGTTCAAGTTCGCAAATTTTGCCCGAAAGAAGCGATTACTTCCACGGCTGCGGTCCGCCGAGCACGTGAATGTGCAGGTGCGGCACCTCCTGACCGCTGTCGCGGCCGGTATTGATCACCGTCCTGAAGCCGCCTTCGCAGCCCATCTTCTTTGCCAGAACGGGAACAAGGTTGATCATTTTACCCAGAAGTGCGGCATCTTCGGTACCGGCTTCGGCAAGAGAAACGATGTGTTTTTTCGGAATGATCAAAAAGTGAATCGGAGCCTTCGGATTGATGTCGTTGAAGGCGACCACGTCGTCGTCTTCGTAGATGAGCGGCGTGGCGATTTCACGGTGAGCGATCTTGCAGAAGATGCAGTCCATTTTCTTACCTCTTACTTCAACGGATCGAAACGACGACGCTTCTCTTCCAGTCCGCTCAAGCCTTCGCGGCGCTCAAGCTCCGCGAGCACGTGCTCCGGACGCAGGCCGTACTGCGAAAGCATGACGAGGGAGTGAAACCACAGGTCTGCCGTTTCGTAAATGATGTCCTTTTTGTTCTCGTCCTTAGCTGCCATCACGCACTCGACCGCCTCTTCGCCGATTTTTTTCAGGACGCCGTCGGGAGCCTTGGAAAAGAGCTTGGCCACATAGCTTTTCTGAGGATCGCTGCCCTTGCGGGACTCAATCACATCGGCCAATGCCGACAAAACCCCCGAAACATCATGATCGGGAAGTTGCGTGCTGACAAGCTCATGATCGGCCATTCGGCCCTCCCCTTGCGCGCGTGCGCATGTGAAAATCGTGCGACAAAAACAAAAAAGCCGCAAACCCGTATTATTGCAGGGAATGCGACTTTTTGTTCTGCCTCGTTCGTTTGAACGCTGCATAAAAATTTGGTGGCGCATCACGGACTCGAACCGCGGACACAAGGATTATGATTCCTCTGCTCTAACCGACTGAGCTAATGCGCCGAGAGATCGGCATTATTCCAAAGCCTCTTGCACTTGTCAAGGGGGTTTCAGAATTTTTTTCTTTTGCCTCACTTGAAGTACGGCGCAAGCAGATCGTTCACACCGTAGAGCCACATCAGAGAGAGCATTTTTTCCGGCACGCAACGGATTTCCGGCGTGCGCTGCAAGGACTGAAGCGTACGCACCCACGACATCAGAATCGACACGGACGTCGAATCCACACTCTTGACATTGGAAAAATCAAGAACAGTGTCTCCCGCCTGCGCCGAAGCCAACACCGCCGCCTTCACGGCAACGGCGTTGCCTCGCGTGATCTTTTCCTCACTTAGACGCATTTTGAGCCGCCTGTTCGTTCTTCTCGCGCAGCGTCTTAATCAGGCCATCGATACCGGACTGATTGGCCACGCTCGCAAACTGCGTGCGGTAGTTGTCCACAATCCAAATGCCTTCCACGTCCACGTCAATGATGCGCCATTCGCCCTTTACTTTCTTCAGTCGGTAGTTGATGCGCATATCGGGCTTACCCGGAGACACAAGCAGCGTACGAACAATCGCGTCGGTCGCCGTGGGCTTTACTCGATTGGGCGCAAGCTTAAACGTCTGATCCTTGACGGTGGCCAACGCACCGGAATACACGCGGATGAGCTGTTCGCGGAACAAGTCCATGAGCTCCTTGCGTTGCTCCTTGGTAGCCTGACGCCACTTCGGGCCAACAGCCGTGCGTGTCATGCGCTCAAAGTCGACCACCGGCATGATCTGTTCATCGACGAAGCGACGCACGCGTGCAGGATCGGCCTGACTCAACTGAGCGTCCGTACGAATGTCTTCAAGGATCTTGTTGCTGATCTCCACAATCCACTGTTCCGGATCGCCCTTGGCGTCGGCAGCCCATGCTGCAGGGCCCGTAATGGCAGCCAAAACAACCGCCGCCCCCATTGCCGTCAGCAAACGGCGCTTACCGATCATCATATCCAGCATGGCTTTTTACTCCTTTGCTTCAGCGGCCGGCTGCTGCGGCGCTTCTGCAGTATCGGTTGCTTCGTCTTCAAGCTCGTCTTCGAATTCATCTTCCGGGAATTCCAGTGGAGGATTGCCGTCGTAGACCGCGTTGCGGCGAGTCGACAGATAGGCTTCGCGAGCCATCAGATAAGGATCGACCGCGCCCTCGAGAAGATCGGTGGCGGGCATCATGCGCAGGCGATAGTCCATCGCAAACACACCCCAGGCCGCCCATTCGGCCCAACCACCGTCCAGCCAAGTCTGAGGAGCTGTCAGATAGTCAACGCCCAAACTCGGTGCATCGCGCAAGGTCGACGGTCCTAAGAACGGAATCACGAAATAGGGACCGTTGCCGACGCCCCAAACGGCTAACGTCTGCCCAAAGTCCTCTCGGCGAGTGGGCTGGTTGGCTGCAGTACCGGCAACGTCGTACATACCGCCCAGACCCAGCGTCGTATTGATCATCAGGCGGAACAAGCTTACAAGAGCTCCCTCGCCCTTGCCCTGCAGTGCGTTGTTGATCGCATTGGCCGGCTCATTGAGGTTCACGTAGATGTTGCCGATGCGTTCGCGCGCGTATTCCGGAACGACAAATTCATAGCCCTTGGCCACCGGACGGTACACATACGTATCGAGCTTCTGGTTGAACGCAAACGTATTTCGGTTCATTGTCTCCCAAGGATCGGACGGATCTTGTCCGGCATTGTCAGGCACGGAAACACACCCGGCCAAGGAAGCAACGGCCGCAAGCACGAGAGCGAACTTTGGCAAAGTCTTCATTTTTATCCTGCTTCTACTTTGCGAATGTCTGTTGTCATAAGGATGAATTATTTGTCGGAGCCGCCTTTTTCAGCAAACTGCAACATGAACTGACTGATCAGGTTTTCGAGTACGACAGCCGACTGAGTCTGCTCGAAACGTGCACCCGGAGCCATGTCTTCATCGGCTCCGCCCGCAGAGATACCGATGTACTGTTCGCCGAGCAAGCCCGACGTCAGAATCTGCGCCGAACTGTCGGCAGGGAACTTGTACTGCGACTCGATGTTGAGCACGACGGTGGCCTGGAAGGAGGCCTGATCAAACTTGATCTCTTTGACGCGTCCCACCACAACACCGGCACTTTTGACGGGAGCACGCGGCTTCAGGCCGCCGATGTTGTCGAAGTTGGCATTGAGCTCATACGTTTTCGCGTTCCAGCTGAAGTTTCCCAGATTCGCCGCCTGCAGCGACACGAAAATCAAGGCCAAAAACCCCAGCAGTACGAAAAGTCCCACACAAAATTCAACTGTCTTGCGTTCCATAGTTTTCACCGAAGTCCGTGGCAAAACCGTTTATCGATTAAGAAAACATAAAGGCCGTCATGATGAAGTCGAGCCCCAAGACCAGGAGCGAACTCACCACCACGGTACGCGTCGTCGCCTGCGAAACCCCTTCGGGCGTCGGGCGCGCAATATAACCCTGAAACAGTGCGATCAACCCGACAGCAATGCCGAAGACCACGCTTTTGATCACGCCGTTGACCACATCCGAGAAAAAGTCCACGCCGTCCTGCATCTGAGACCAGAAGGCGCCGTTATCGGTTCCAATCAGCCCGACACCCACGATCCAGGCACCGATGATGCCAACGGCCGAGAAGATAATGGCAAGCAGTGGCATCGAGATCACCGTGCCCAAGAAACGCGGCACAACAATGCGACGAATCGGATCGACCCCCATCATCTCCATGGCCGCCAACTGTTCGCCCGAGCGCATCAGACCGATTTCGGCCGTAAGCGACGTCCCTGCGCGGCCGGCAAACAACAGCGCCGCCACCACAGGCCCCAATTCACGCATCAATGAGAGCGCTACCATCACGCCGAGCGCCTGATCACTGCCGTAGCGCACAAGTACGTAGTAGCCCTGCAGCCCTAGCACGAAGCCCACGAACAGGCCCGAAACCGAAATGATCGACAGCGAATAGTTACCGATGAAGTGCGTCTGCTGCGCAATCAGATAAAAGCGCGAGAGCGCACCCGGAATATTGCGAAAGACGTGAAACGAAAAAAGCGCCAGACGACCGATCGCTCGAATCTGGCGAATCGAGTAGCGTCCGAGCCAGCAGAAAAATCGCATCAAGATGTTCATGAACGCACCCCGAATTCTTCTTCAACCGACTTGGCCGGATAGTGAAACGCCACCGGACCGTCGGGCAATCCCTTGAGGAACTGGCAAACGTATGGATCGGTCGAAGCCGTGAGTTCCTCGGGCGTTCCCTGCGCAGCAATGCGACCGGCGTTGACCATATAAACGTAGTCGGCAATCTCAAACGTTTCGGCCACGTCGTGCGTCACGATGATGGCCGTGGCCTGCAGCGCGTCCGTGAGCTTACGGATGAGCTGCGCGGTGATGCCCATCGAAATCGGATCCAAACCAGCAAATGGCTCGTCGTACATGATGAGCGCGGGATCCAGAGCAATGGCGCGCGCCAGAGCAACGCGGCGGGCCATCCCCCCCGAAATGGCGCTCGGCATCAGATCGGCGGCTCCGCGAAGCCCCACGGCATCGAGCTTCATGAGTACCAGATCGCGAATCATTTCCTCATCGAAGTCAGTCTGCTCGCGCAGCGGAAACGCCACGTTTTCGAATACCGACATATCAGTAAAGAGAGCGCCGAACTGAAACAGCATGCCCATCTTGCGTCGCGCGCGGTACAAGGCTTGCGTATCGGCCGTCGCCACATCGGTGCCGTCAAAGAGGATGCGCCCCTTCTGGGGCCGGATCAAACCGCCGATGAGCTTTAACAGCGTCGTCTTGCCCATGCCCGAACCGCCCATGATGGCCACAACCTGACCTCTCCCGAATCGGAGCGTCACATCGTTGAGAATCACGCGACCGTTGCCGTAGCTAAACGTCACGTCCTCAATGCTTAAAAACGGATCGGATAAAGACATAGTAACCGGCTGAAAAAAGAGCGCACAAAGCCCTGAACCTGCGTTCATTAACAAAAGCACAGGTGATTATTGCACGAATGAAACCCCTTGCTCGGGCTTCAATCTTCAAAGATCAGGAACGATTTCCTCATGCGCCGTGCGTCGTTCGCATCGCCGTGGGCAAATAGCGAACGGGCCGCGCAATGCCGAGTTCCTTAAGGCGCGGATCATCGGCGGGCACGATCCTGAAGCACGATTCGACCTGTTCGGGCAGCTCGCTTGCGCGGCGCGTCTTCAAGTCGATATAAACCCATTCCGTTGCTGCCACGCAACACAATTTGCCGTTCACCTTCATGGCATAACGGCGCAGACTGGTGCTTACAGAAAACTCCTGCACCCAGGTATAGACCTCAATGATGTCACCCAGTTTGCAGTCACGAAGATATTCGATCCAGTGCTTGCGCACAACCCAGGCGCCCAGGCCTTCCCTGAAATAGCGCTCGGTGGGCCAGCCCGCGTCCGCGCTGCCCTCGCGCGCGGCCATTTCAAGCCAGCGCATGTAGACGACATTGTTGACGTGGTTGAGTTCGTCAAGGTCCTCAGGCTTGACTTGAACCTCAAACTTAGTAATTCCATCAAACATCACGCACCTGCTTTTGCTTTTTCGACAACCGCGGCGGGAGTCTGAATTGATGCTGTCTCCAAATCCGCTAGCGGATCCGCACAACCGATCAAAGCGCACATATCAGCACTCACCTGGCGGCATAACGCGTGGCGATTTTCACCGCGAAGCGGCTCGAGAATGTGAATTTCCAGATGAAGATCCTCCATCGTCACCACTTTCCACAAGCACTCGAAGAGTCCGACGTCGCCGACGTAGGCGGGCGTCGTCGTCACCTGTCCCTTCGTTTTGTATCGCAGCACCACGGGGATCACCTCGGCATGCCGGCGCACGGCGCCTTCCATCAGATTGCCGTGCATTTTTTTGAGCCCGGTACCATCGGAGGTCGTTCCTTCCGGAAACATCAAAAGATTTCGTCCTTCGTCCAGTGCCTTAGCCATGGCTTCGGCCGTGTTGATGAGAGAACGGCGATTGCCGCGCTCGATAAACACCGTATCAACGGATTTGGCAATCAACCCGAACACGGGCCAACGCGCAATTTCGGCTTTGGCCACAAAAGCGGAAGGGAACACGCAATTGAGAGCAAAGATATCCAAAAACGAAACGTGGTTGGCCACGATCAGGCGCCCGATCTGGCCGGGTGTGCGTCCGCTGTCCCGAACGCGCGCGTCCCCGTTGTACTGTCCGAAAACGTCGACCTTGACACCGAGCCATCGCAGAATGCGGGCCGACCAACGCCGAATGATGCGGCCTTTACCCTCGGGAGTCGAAAACGGAAACACCCCGAAAATGAGGACAAAGCAGCACACGATGTATACAAAGACGGCGGCAAAGCGGGCCGCACCGATCAGCACTTGCATCTTTTTGTACCTTTACGGAATTTCAATGTCCTGCGGCTGACGCTCGGGCGAACCTTCGTCAAACCACTGCTGAAGAATGACGGCGGCCGACTTGTCGTCAAACGCCCCCGTTCCGTCATCAACCACAACCGACGAAAAGCGTTCATCGGTCATATAAACCGGAAGTTTTGTTCGACCGTAGAGGCGCTTGGCAAAATTCAAAGCCATGCGCGTAGCAGGCTCTGAGGATCCGTCTCGCTGTGTGGGCAGTCCCACAACGAAAGCCGACGGCTCCCACTGAGCCACCAGATCCGCAACAGCCTGCCATTTGGCATCCTTTCCGGCTGCGGCCTGAATGATGCACAGCGGCCGCGCCGAGCCCGTGAGCGTTGAACCGACGGCCACCCCGATCCGCTTTTCACCGAAATCAAACCCTAAAACGGTGCCTTCAACCATATTTTCAATTCATCATTGACAATGACCGCCGTAGCGGCCCAAGGCCCTTCATTTTATCTGACCGCCAGAAGACCGCCTGCGTGAGCTGGCGGATGTTGGTTGGCTGGAAGAAGGACGATTCCAGTCTTTGGTTGTCTGAATCACCGGCCCAGACTTTGCAGCAGACACTCAAGGATCTTGACCGCGAACTGATGCGCTCAGGGAATATTTTGAGGAAGAGCCGGGCGGGCTCGGATCGTCTGTGAAGTGAATCCCGTTAGAGATCAGCAACAGAAACCTATCTGCAGCAGGCAATGCCTGCCAGCAGGCCCCCCGACGTGAGTCGGTGGGAGGATGTCAATTTGGTTTGGCCCGTTGCGTTTATCATGAGACTGTTTTTCCGTTTATGTTTGTGAGAAGACACATCATGGTTGAAAACGTTCTTCAGAAACTCTGCGAAAAATTCGATGCGGGGCAAGCCCGCTACCGCGTCGTTCACCACCCCGCGGGCGATCGATCCAGCGAATCGGTTGCCAAAGTGCGTGGTACCGAGGTAGGACAAGGCGCTAAGGCGTTGGTATGCATGGCCAAAGGTAACGGCGTCAAGCAGTACGTCCTGGCGGTGCTGCCGGCCGATCAGCAAGCCGACCTTAAAAAGCTCGCGCAAGCTCTGGGCGCTACCCGAGCAGGCCTTTGCAGTCCTGAAGAAGTGCTGGACCTCACCGGCTGCATCCTGGGAGCCGTACCTCCGGTCGCATTGCACGAAAAACTTCTCAACGTAGCCGACCCTACTCTCTTTACTCGTTACGGAGAGCTCGCCTTCAACGCCGGCGCGCGTGACGTCTCCATCATCATCAATACGGAAGACTTCCACCGCATCGTGGCTCCAAAAGAAATTTCTTTCATCAAAGCTTCCGAAGCCACTGAAATTGCTTAGAATTTCCGCCCCTTTCGAAATTCCTCGAAGGGGCGTCAAATTCTCTTTTCAGTGTCAAATGCCGCACATTGATTTTGCTTCCATCCTGAGCTCGGCGCTCACTCCCATTACCTTAATTTCTGGCGTGGGGCTATTGCTTATGGCCATGTCGGCCCGCTACGCGCAAGCTTGCGACCGCGTCCGAGAAAATCTTCGCCAGCAAGGTCGTTCACCTGACTTTGATCCGGGAATCGAAGAACGTCTGATCCTCAACTATCACCGTGCCGAACTGCTCCGCAAGGCGATTCTCTTCGTGGTTCTTTCGGCAGCCAGTTCCGGCCTGCTCATTCTGGCTTCGACGCTCGAAGGCATGTTCGGAGTCGACCTTCTGGTCGCCAAACACATTCTGCTGCTGTGCTGCGTCGGCCTGATCGTCATCTCCACCATCTTCTTTGCGCTTGAAGTGACCACGTCTCTCAAAGCGTTGGCTCTGCGCAAAGAACAGGAAAGCGCCATCCGCCGCCGTCGTTTCACCAACTAATTTGCCCGATTTGCCATGAATCACATCGACTTTACGCTGATCCTCAGCTCGGCCCTTACGCCGATCACGCTCATCTCGGGTGTCGGTCTTTTGCTTTTGACGATGTCGGCCCGCTACGACCACACGACCGCACGCGTTCGTCAGCTTCTGCACGCCGATGAAATGACGGGCGGCACCGACCCGCACCTGGCCGAAGCCATCGAGCTCATCTTTCACCGCGCGGAATTGCTCCGCAAGGCGATTCTTTTTGTGGTGCTGTCGGCCGCCTGTGCGGGGCTACTCGTGCTGACAAGCACGCTTGGCGCCATTTTCGATCTCGATCTCGACACTGCCAAGCACGTTTTCCTGCTCGCATCGGTAGCCATGATCGTCATCTCCACGGCGTATTTCTCGCTGGAAGTTGGCACCTCGCTTAAAGCCTTGGGCATCAGCGTACACCACTAAAAGGAAAAGGCGTCCGAAGGCGCCTTTTCCTTGATTCCAAATTACGCTTACGCGGAAGTCTTTTCCGCATCAGGAGCCGGTTCTGCAGGCTTGCTCTCTTCGGCCGCCTTGAGAGCAGCCTTGCGCACAGCCGGCTTTTTAACGGCCGTCTTGCGTGCCGCAGGTTTCTTTGCGGCAGCCGTTTGCTGCGTTTCGGCTGCACTAACCGTCTTTTTCGCCGCAGCGCGTTTTACCGTGGTTTTGCGAGGTGCCGGCTTAACGGCAGGTGCCGGTTCTTCGGTCTTCTGATTTGCGTCAACGGGTTTTTCGACCGCGCTCTGCACTGCCTCTTTCGATTCGACAGGCTTGGTCGCCGATTTCTTAGGTGCGGCCTTTTTTGCAGCAGGCTTTTTCGCAACAGGTTTCTCCGTTTTTCCTTCTGCGGAGGATTCCGCTGCAGCCTGCTTGATAGCCGTGCGGCGAGCCGTCTTCTTTGCCGTCGTGGTCTTCTTTGCGGGTTTCTTTGCCGCCTTCTTCTGCTTTGCCTGTTCCTGCAGGAACGCAACCGCTTCCGGGTTATCCTTCAGGAAAGTAAAGAGCGCCATACGACTGCGGCGCACGTCCGCGGCTTTCTCAAACTTGCCCTGCAACAACTGAATGGCGGCGCTGACGGTGAATTCCTTGAGAATGGCAGCCATTTGTTTTTCAACATCGGGTTCTGCAGGCGTCGGTGCGGGAACTGCCGCATCGGACTTGGTTGCGGGCACATCCACGGTCTTGACGGGAGCGGGGCGTTCGGGGGCCGGCGGCTCGTCAATATTCACTGTCTTGACCGGCGCTTCACCTTCGGGCCGCATCGTTGTCCATTCGTAATTGAGCGCCTTGCGGCTTTTTGCCATGCTTCGTTTGCCAAGCCATTCAAAAAAACCTCTGATCTTCTGCAAAATCATCTTTATCTCCTCGGTTTGCAGGATCTGCCCTCAATCCACGTCAAAAGCACCCGCACTTTCCTTTAAGCGCAGGTCATCTGTTTGAGTCTACACCACGACCGCCGAGCATACGGGCATCGCATGAAATTTCACGCCAAAAATCCAACGCGACCCCCTCTGTGAGGCTTTTTTGACACAGACTCTCAGTTCGCGAGCTTTTCAAAAGCCTGCTGCAAGTCGGCAATCAAGTCTTTAGGATCTTCCAGACCTACGGCCACGCGAACCATGCGATTGAAAGGAGAGTTTCGTTCGGTCCGCTTGCCGTAACCGGGAATCAGCAAACTCTCGAAGCCGCCCCAGGAATAGCCGCGGCCGAAAATTTTGAGCGCATCGATCATAGGCGCAAGCTTGCCGTCGTATTCGGGTTTGAAGACCACCGAAAAGAGCGTCGTGCCGCCCGTAAAGTCACGCTTAAAAATCGCATGATCCGGATGGCTTTCCAACACCGGCCAGAGCACCCTTTCGACTTCAGGACGATTCTGAAGCCAGTCGACCACCAGCTTGGCGTTTTCAAACGCTGCTTCAATGCGCGCCTTCATCGTATGCAGTCCGCGGTAGGCTACATACACATCGTCGGGCGTTGCGGTTTGCCCCATCGTCGTCACGGCATCAAACACCTTGGGCCAAGCCTTCTCGTTGCAGCACACCACGCCCATCAGGATGTCGGAATGGCCTGCGATGTATTTGGTGGCGGCATGCACGACAACATCGACGCCAACAGCCAAAGGCTTGAAGTAAAGCGGCGTTGCCCACGTGTTGTCGATCACGCTCCAGACGCCATGCTCCTTGCACTTGGCGGCGATTGCTGGCACGTCGGGCAATTCAAAGCTGTGCGAACCCGGCGTTTCCATCACCAGCAAGGTCGTGTTGGATTTGAATTTCTCCTCAATGGCCACACCGATATAGGGGTCGAAAAATTCCACTTCCACGCCCATCTTCGTGAGAATCTTTTCGGCAAAGTCACGCGTGGGGCCGTAAATGGTGTCCATGAAAAGCGCATGGCAGCCCGAATGCACAAACGCAAAAAGCGGCGTGGTCGTGCTCGCCAACCCCGAAGCGAACGCCCAGACGCCTGCCGCGCCCTCGAGCGTTTTCATCGCATCGTAAAAAGCCTTGTGCGTTTCCGTGCCCCAGATGCCGTACGTAGGCACATCCTCGATCAACTGATTACGGTGCTCTTCACGCTCGATCATGTCCTTGACAGATTCATGCAGCACGGTCGAGCCTTTCACAATCGGAGGATTGACGAAGCGGTGTTCCTTGTTGCGATGCCGCCCGGCATGCACCAGAACCGTTGCAGGCCCGGCCTGCTTGTAATCGATCGAGTCGCTCATAAGTTTTCCTTGTATTCGATACGCCGACTATGCTACCGAAACAAACGCCTACGCGCTCTTTCCGGGGGCAACATATTCGCGAATGATTTGAAGCACTTCGCGGCCGTATCGCGCGAGCTTCACTTCCCCCACGCCCGAGGCTTGTGCGAGCTGCCCGCTGTTGATCGGACGCAGACGAACGATGTCTTCGAGCGTCGCATCATTAAAAACCTGATAAGGCAGTTTGCCGGTTTCGTTGGCTTTTTCCCGTCGCCACTGCTTTAGGCGCTCGAAAATCACCAGGTCTTCGCCCGTGAGTTCCTCAAAGATGCGGCGGCGCCGCTTAGTCGCTTTCTGCGTGCTGCGAATGAAAATCTGTTCTTCGCCTTTCAAAAGTCCTCTTGCCTGTCCGAGCGTCAGTCCGCCCATGTTCAGCGCTTCCACGCGCACGATGTCGCGGGCGATGAGCTGGCGCAGAATGCGCCGCCACTCCTCGGCCGAAAGATGCTTGCCGATGCCGAAGGTTGAAAGCTTGTCGTGGCCGTTTAACAGAATGCGGTCGGTGGCTTCGCCTTGGAGCACCTGCACGATGTAGTTGGCGCCGAAAGCCGTGCCGCCCGCCTGATTGACGCGCCAAATGCAGCTCACCAAACGCTTGGCGTCTTCGGTGACTTCGTGCATCTTGGGCGGCTCCAGACAGTTGTCGCAGTTGCCGCAGGGGCCGGATTCCTCGCCAAAATATCTCAGAATCATCTGACGCCGGCAGCCTGCGGTTTCTGCCAGTGCCAGCATGGCCTCAAGCTTGGTGCGGGTAAGCCGCGCGTACATTTCGTCGCCTCCGCCCATCTCCATGAGTCGGCGCTGATTGACCGCGTCGATCAAACCGTAGGCCATCCACGCGTCGGCCGGTTTTCCATCTCGCCCGGCGCGTCCCGTTTCCTGGAAGTAGTTTTCAATGCTTTTGGGCATATCCAGGTGCGCCACGAAACGCACGTCGGGCTTGTCGATGCCCATGCCAAAGGCAATCGTTGCTACCATCACCACGCCGTCTTCACGCAGGAACGTTTCGAGATTGGCAGTACGATCCTCATGACTCATGCCGCCGTGGTATGCAAGCGCACGAATGCCGTGATTGCACAGCGTCTTGGCTACATCCTCGGTTGTTGCGCGGTACATGCAGTAGACAATGCCCGTGTCGCCGGCGTGCTCTTCCTTGATGAAGTCGACAAGCTCGCGAAGCGTCTCGGCGGGCTTGCCCTTTTCGGCCACGCGGTAACGGATGTTGGGGCGATCGAAACTCGCGACGAATTCCTTGGGGTCGATCAAAAGCTTTTCGACGATTTCGCGGCGCGTATTAAGGTCGGCCGTAGCCGTGAGCGCCACACGCGGCACTTCGGGCCATAGTTCGCGCAGAATCGAGAGCGCGCCGTATTCTGGGCGAAAGTCGTGCCCCCACATCGAGACGCAATGCGCTTCGTCAATCGCAAAAAGCCCGATCTTGATGCGCTTTAAGAGTTCGATCGTTGCGGGCATCACCAAGCGTTCGGGAGCAACATAAAGAAGCTTGATGCTTCCTGCGGCAAGCTGGCGCTGCACATCGCGCTGCTGAGGCCAGCTCAATGCGGAATTGAGATAGGCTGCCGAAATGCCCAACTCTTCGAGTCCGGCAACCTGATCGGCCATAAGCGCGATCAGAGGAGACACGACGATCGTCACGCCCTCACGCATGAGTGCCGGAATCTGATAGCACAAGCTCTTTCCGCCGCCCGTGGGCATCAGAACAAGCGCATCGCGCCCCTGCGCCAGCGTTTCGATCACGTCGGCCTGAAAGCCGCGAAAGTCATGTAGCCCGAACACCCTATGAAGAATGTCCTGAGCGCACGTTAAGGTTGAGCTCACCGAATCAGCCAAAACCGTCTCACCACAAAAAGCGGCACGTCCCGTATCGAGTCGTGCCGCACGAATCGCTAACAGCTGCGGATTTTAGCGTTTTGCGCTCGTCAGATGTCCTTCAGTGCTTCCTGCACTTCGGCCTGGCGCTGCTCCTTGAATCGCTCATAGCGCATGCAGGCCGCGGCCGTAAAGAGCACGTCCGAAGAGGAATTGAGCGCCGTTTCGCAGGAGTCCTGCACCACGCCAATCACAAAGCCCACAGCCACCACCTGCATGGCGATGGTACTGTCCAGACCAAAGAGCGAGCAGGCAAGCGGAATGAGCATGAGAGAACCCCCGGGCACACCCGCTGCGCCGCAGGCACAAAGGCTCGCAACCACGCACAAAAGGATGGCGGTGGGAATGTCCACCGACACGCCCATCGTGTAGGCCGCCGACAGACTCAAAATCGTAATCGTGATGGCCGCACCGGCCATATTGATCGTGGCGCCGAGCGGAATCGAAAGCAGATAGATGCTTTCGTCAAGACCCAAGCGCTTGCAAAGATTGATGTTGACGGGGATGTTGGCCGCAGAAGAGCGCGTAAAGAACGCCGTGATGCCGGACTCGCGAAGCGTCTGGAAAGTAAGCGGGTACGGGTTTTTGCGGATGCAGACCCAAACGATCAGAGGATTGAGTACCAACGCCACAAAGAGCATGCTGCCCACGAGCAAAACCAGAAGCTGCGCGTAGTTCACAAGCAATCCGAGGCCCTCGGTCGCGAAGGTGCTCGCCACCAAACCGAAGATGCCGATCGGCGCGCAGCGGATCACAATGCGCACGATGAATTCCACGCCGTCGGAGATGTCGTTCATCACCAGACGTGTCGTATCGCTTGCCTTACGGATGGCAATGCCCAGACCGATAGCCCAGAAGAGGATGCAGATGTAGTTACCCTGCATCAACGCCTTCACGGGATTGTCCACCACGCTATAGACCAAATTCTGAAGCACTTCGCCGATGCCTCCGGGGGTCGCCACTTCCTTGGCGTCCGAAATCAGGTTCACCGACACAGGAAACAGGAAGAAGGAGATCACGGCCGTGGTGGCAGCAGCGAAGGTACCTACAAGATAGAGCACCAGAATCGGACGCATGTGTGCCGCCGTGCCCGACTGATGGTTGGCAATGGCAGCCGCAACAAGAACGAAGACGAGCACCGGGGCCACGGCCTTCAAGGCCGACACAAAAAGGCCCCCCAGAATGCCCACGGACTTAGCTGCGCCCGGAGCAACGAGGGCCAGAAGGATGCCAAGCACCAAAGCAATCACGATTTGCTTAACCAAACTGCCACCCAGGATCAGCGGCATGGCTCGATGCATCAGACGTCGAGGTTTTGAATTCATTCGAAAGACTCCCAGCAAATATTTGTTTCCGTATTGTGACAATTCGAAGACAAAAAGGCTCTAAGCAATAAGTCTCAAACGGCTCATTTCGTATCAATCGATTGCACTTTTTATCTGCGTTTCAATCCGCTTTGACTGCCCGCACAACAAAATCGGTCACCAAAATCTCGCCGGTTTTCGGATCCGCAAGTGTCTTCAGGACCGTGCTCTGCGTCTGTGCCCCCAGTTCGGAAAGCGTTTTGACATCCCAATCCGGACGCATCCGGCAGCTCAGCGGAAGCCTTGCCGCAATATCGTCGATCACGCGGGCGTCCACTCCGAGCATCTGATGATCGCTTCGCTCTTCCCAGGCTTTGTGTACCCGCGCGTAACGTTCATCAAAAAGATAACGGTAGTGATTGCCGTCAAAGATAAGCAATAAGCCGCCAGGTTTTAACACGCGCAGCCACTCTCTGTATGCCGTTTGAGGCATCTCGAGATTCCAGACGAGATTGCGCGAGCAGACACAGTCAAACGTGTTATCGGCAAAGGGAAGAATCTGCGCGTCGCCGAGTACCGCATCAATGTACGCGCCCATAACGTTTGCTCGCTCTCGGGCCTTTTTGAGCATCTCGGCGCTTGCGTCAAAAGCCGTGACGGCAAACCCCGCCTTGGCGAGCAACACCGAGAAAAAACCCGGTCCGCAACCAACGTCAAGCACCGACCCCTCGGGAACAACCGATTCAAACCATGGCAGATACACGTCCTGAAGCGATTCCTTGAATTCGTCATCGACCTGAAGCGCGTAGCCCTGCGCGCGCTGATCCCAATACCGAGTGATTTGCGGCAGCACCGATTGATTGTTTTCACTTCGAATCACGGTCTCTTTCCCCTTTTTGAAAGCTCTTAGACATGCTACGAGAAAATCCGGCGTCCGGCTCAGGTATTGCTCTGCATTTCGTTGCGGTTTTTGTTTCTATACCGCGTTGTTTGCATACTATCCGCGGTGCTTTTCGTTAATATCGGTGTGTTTTCGACCAAGCGCCGCCGGTGCCGTACCGCTTCGTTTTTTCTGCATGAAACTGCCGTCCCGACTGAGGTTCATCTATGCCTGCATCTTTCTGGATGCTGTGGGCATCGGCCTCATCATTCCCGTATTGCCCCGCCTGATCGGCGTACTCACCGACACGCGCGACGAGCAGATGTGGTGGTACGGCACGATCATGCTGAGCTACGGCGTCATGCAGTTTCTTGCCTCCCCCCTTCTGGGAGCCCTGTCGGATCGCATCGGCCGTCGTCCGGTTTTGTTAAGCGGCATCTGCGGCCTAGGCATCATGTTCGCGGTGCCCGCCGTCAGCACTTCCCTCACAGCTATTCTCGCAAGCCGCATTTTAGGCGGACTCCTTTCGGCCAATATTTCCGTTGCTCAGGCTTATATTGCCGACGTCACCACGGGTTATGAACGCGCGGCCGCCTTCGGCCGGATCGGCGCCGTGTTCGGCGCGGGCTTTCTGGTCGGCCCTGCGTTGGGCGGTCTTCTTGGCGGCAACGACCCGCAGATACCCTTTATCGTCGCAAGCGTCGTCACGCTTCTTAATTTCGGCTACGGCCTGCTTGTGCTGCCTGAGTCGTTGGCGCAACGCAGCACCGAGCCCATCAGCCTGCGCAAAAACAACGCCTTCGGCAGTCTTGCGCATCTGCTCAAGCTGCCTCAAATTCGCGTCTTTGTTCTCACGCTCGCGCTCTTTAGTCTGGCCAACAGTCTGATGCAGTATTCCTGGGCGCTATACACCGAGTTTCGATACGGCTTTACGCCCAGAGAAATCGGCCTCACCATCTTCGGCTTGAGTCTGGGCATCGCCGTCGTGCAAGGCTACTGTCTGCAGCGACTGTTGCTCTACATTTCACCCGTCAAACTCACTCTCACGAGCCTTGGTTTGGGTGTAGGACTCTTGATCGGGGTTGCACTGAGCCCCACCGGCTTGATTGCGAGCCTGTGCTTCTGCCTCTATGCGCTCTCGGCTTCCGTGACACCGCTTTTATCAGGCACCGTGAGCCGTCGCATGCCCATGAGCGTGCAGGGGGCCACGATGGGAACGGTAAGTTCCGTGCACTCGCTCATGGGGGCCATCGCCCCGGCTTTTACCACGCCTATGCTGATGGTAGCAGGCCACCACGCCGACGATCCGCTCGCGGGCCTTCCCTTCTTCGGTGCGGCGGCGCTGTGCCTGTGCGCGCTTGCGGTCTTTGCCGCTGCAAGCCGCAAACTTTTGGCTGAAGAGCGCCGCGAAACCGAAGACTTCCTCGAAGACTGATCAAGATCAGACTTGCGGCTTTTCTTCGGTCTGATCCTGCTCAGACATCTGCTTTTTAAGAGCAACGATCATCTGCAGCAGCTGATCCACCGCATTCTGCTTGCCCTTCGTGCTGATCAGACTCGGATAGATCTCGCGCACAACATCGGGCGATGAAGCCGTCATCAGCAGGCAGGGCGAGGTGAGCGCCATCACAATGATCTCGATTCTCGAGCCTTCTTCAGGAATGCCGAGGTAGCTTGCAATCACCTGTCGTATGGACATCACACGACGGGTACCGCGCGAGCGAACCACGCTGATGAACTCCTCCGACGGACCGGTAAAGACTTCACGTGCCCACAGAGCCAGATGCCACTGACTGCGGCCGCGCGGAGCCATCACCACCGTCTCGAGCACCTTGCGGACCTTATCAAGCGGATCGGCATCGCTGCGAAAATACGCCTCGAGCTTGCTGTCAACGATTCCGTCGGGAATCTGCCGCACCACCTCACGGTAGAGCTCGTCGCGGCTGCCAAACCAGTAGTTCACGCTTGCCGCGCTCACTCCTGCAAGCTCGCACACGTCCTTGGCGTGTACCGACGCCCATCCGTAGCGCGCAGCCAAAATGCCTGCGGCATCAATGAGCGCCTGTCGCGTCGCCTGCCCGTCAATTCGTGCTTTTGCTGTTTCTTTTCTCATAGTCGCTTTTTGAAGTAGTGGTATGCAAAGGGAAGAGTGACAGCCGCTACAGCAGCCGTCGGAATCATGGTTTGTGCAATATGCAGCCAACTTGCGTCAGCCAGATAGATGCGCCGCACGCTCAAAAGGGCAAAGCGCAGCGGATCGGCCCACGTGATCGCCTGTACCCAAGCAGGCATATTGTCCACCGGCGTAAAAAGCCCGGACAAAAGCACCATCGGCACCAGCGTCACAAAAGCGATCAAAAGCCCCTGCTGCATCGTCTTGCTGTAAGCTGAAATCGCCAACCCCAGGCCCACGACGGCAAGCACAAACACCGCCATCACGGCATAGATCTTGAGGATACTGCCCATAAGTGGCACCTCAAACCAGAAGACCGAAATCAGGAAAATCAACGTCCCCTGGAAAATACCGATCAAAATCGGCACCACCGCTTTGGAGGCGAGCAGTTCCCCGGTCGTAAAGGGGGTCACCAAAAGTTGCTCGAAGGTTCCCATTTCACGCTCGCGGGCGACGGACAATGCCGAAAGGACCATGATCTGCAGCATCGACAACATCATGATGAGGGCCGGCAATATGAACCATTGCGTGAGATTGTTCGGGTTATAGAGGTACCGAATGCTCTCAAAAACAGTCCCGGCACCCGATACGTTGCCCGCAATGATCGAAAGGTACCCGGCAGCCAGCTGTGCCGTCGTAGAGTTGCGCCCGTCGATGATCACCTGCACCTGCGCCGGTTTGCCTTCGGTCAGATTCTCGGCATAGTCCTGCCCGATCACCATCACCACCAACGCTTTACCCGAATCAATCGCCGGCGCAATCTGGGCCGTGTTTTGCAGTGTCATCACCCGATCAAAGACCGCGCTCTGATCGACGGCGCGGATCAGCTCGGCGCTCTGTCGGGTTTTGGACATGTCAAGCAGCGCATACGGAGCGTAGTCGAGATTGAATGTGGCGACGTAGCCGAACAAAATGACGTAAAGGATCAACGGCCCCACGAGAATCATGCGGCTCGTGCGATCCTTCAGCGTCGTCAGCATCTCCTTGTGCAGCAACGCGCGAAAACGGGCGCTGCGGTCAAGCATCACGCGCAATGGGTTCGTCATTTTCGCAACCTCTTCTGACACAGACGGTAAGAAGCAGCAAAAGCCACCGCCGCAAAAAGCGACAGAATCACCATGTTCTTGAGCACCAGATCTTCCATGCCGCCGGTGAGGAATCCCACCTTGAGCACCTCAAGGTAGTACGCAGGCGGCAGGCAATGCGCCATCACGTCGGCCCAGGCCGGCGCCGAACGCAGATCAAAGATAAAACCCGACAGAATCACGGCAGGCAAAAAGCTCACCAAAACCGTGACCTGAGAAGCCAGAAACTGCGAACGAGTCACGCCGGAAATCATCAGTCCCAGTCCCAGCCCCATCAACAGGTACAAAGCCGAAGAACCCAAAATGATCCAGAAGCTGCCGCGCACCGGCACTTCGTAAAGGAAATAGGCCGCCGACATGCACAGCGCCCAGCCGAGCATGCCCAGGCAAAAGTACGGAAAAGTCTTGCTCACCAGGATGGCCGAGGGCGAAGCAGGCGTTGCAATCATCGCCTCCATCGTGCCGCGCTCCCACTCGCGCGCCAATACCAGACTCGTCATCATGCAGCCCGTGAGCGTAAGCACGATCACGAAAAGACCTGGCACCAAGTACCACGTACTGATGACCGATTCGTTAAACCAAATGCGTGGCACCACGATGGTGCCAGCACCGTCGGATTCCCCCGCCATCGCAATGCCGGCGGCGCCTGACACGACATTAACGATCATGGTGGCGCGCGGCGCATCGATGCCGTCAACCACGATCTGACGCGAAACGGTCGAGGTGTTTTGCTTTTCAAAGACCGCCAGTGCCTCGATTTCGAAGTTTTCTAACGCCTTGAGCGCCTCGCCGCGGGCAGCGTAGACAGTTGTCTTAAACGACTCGTTGGAAACAAGGCTTGCCGTGATGCGCTCGGTTTGCTCGGTGCGCGCCATATCGACCACTCCCAGCCGAATATTGCGCACATCGAATGAAAGGCCGTAGCCAAACAGAATGATCAGCATCAGGGGCATGAAAACGCCGAGCAAAATGGCGCTCTTGTCGCGCAGAATCTGGCGCGTTTCTTTGAGCGTGAGCGCGGCGGCGTGCGTCAGCCACAAGGAGAAGGCGTTCATGCAGCCTCCTTTCGACGATCAGCCTCTTCACGGCGCGCCTGCGTCACCACGCGAATAAATGCTTCGTTCATCGTCGCACAGCCTGCACGCACCGCCTCGGGCGTACCCAGAATCAGACTTTTGCCTGCGTCCTGAATCAGGATGCGGTCACAGTAGAGCGCCTCTTCCATAAAGTGCGTCGTCACCACCACCGTGGTGCCGCTGCGCGCAAGCGCCGTCACCCAGCGCCAGAAACGACGTCGAGTCGGGATGTCGGCTCCGCTCGTGGGCTCATCCAAAAAGAGAATCTGCGGCCGGTGCAAAAGCGCCGTGGCCATCGACAGGCGCTGCTTGTAACCGCCCGGTAACGTACCGGCAGGCCGATCGGCAAACGGCTCGAGACCGAAAGCCTGCATCACCTGAGCTATGCGCTTTTTGCCACGAGAACCCGTAAGCCCGTAGGCACCGGCAAAAAAAGTCAGGTTTTCCAAAACGGACAACCCGGGGTAAAGCGAAAACTTTTGCGACATGTAGCCCAGAAGCTCACGAGCCTTTTCCCGGGCGTGGCGCACATCAACGCCCGCGACGCACAGTTCACCTTCTGAGACTTCCAACAATCCGCACAGCATCTTGAAGGTCGTCGTCTTACCCGCGCCGTTGGGCCCGAGCAACCCGAAAATCTCGCCTCGCGCTACATCAAAATCGGTCTTGTCAACCGCTACAAAGGTGCCGAAACGCCGTACCAGCCCCTTGGCGTGAATCACGCTGCCAGGATCGCCCTCAAGAACCTTTTCGTCAACAGAAGCACCCGACGACTCAAAAAGCAACAGGCTTTCTTCAGCTTCAAGACGCCAGTCGCCCAAAAATCCCTTTCGTAGCACCAGATAACCGTCTTCAAGCGTGCTCGGACGCTCGGTGAAACGCACGCCGGGATAAAGAGCCTGCAGCTGCTGCGTGTCGCTTGCTCCGTTTGTCAGAAGTCGGACGCCGGCCGCCTCCGGCACCGCGTCCAGCAGATGCTCCGTATCGGCAATGAGACGATCCTGCAGCAGGCGCACCGGCAAGCCGCTTTTTTCCTGCTCGGCAAAAAAAGTGCAACCCTTGGCGTGTCGGGCAATCGACTCGGGTGTACCAGCCACGCGCATGTGTCCTTCTTCAAGAACGATCACGTCGTCGCAAAGCGCCGCTTCGTCCATGTATGTGGTCGCCACCACGATAAGCATGTCACGCGCGGCCGCATTTTCGCGCAGAATGCGCCACAAATCGCGGCGCGAAAGAGGGTCGACACCAACCGTCGGCTCGTCCAAAAGCAAGATACGGGGACGGTTTAAGAGCGCACAGGCCAAACCCAGCTTCTGCTTCATGCCGCCCGAAAGTTTTCCTGCCGGCCGCTCGGTAAACGCGGTAAGCGCCGTCATCTCAAGAAGCTCTCGAGTGCGCTCCTTTCGGTCGTTTTCGGAAAGCCCGAACAAATCGGCATAGAGCTTGAAGTTTTCCGCAACGCTCAAGTCTTCATAGAGCCCGAACTTCTGCGGCATATAGCCGCACTGCTTTTGCAGTCGTGCAAGATTTTTGCCATAGAGCCGCTCGCCGAACACCGTCACGCGTCCGGCCGTTGGTTGCAGAATGCCCGCCGCAATGCGCATCAGCGTCGTCTTGCCCGCGCCGTCAGCCCCTACGAGCGCCACCAGGCGCGACGAGGCAAAGCGCGCCGTGATGCCGCTTAGAATTTCACCCGCTCCTTTCTCCGAGCGGCTCACGGATTCAAAGGCAAGTGCACAGTCCCGCCCTTTGTCCGAAGTCAAGCCAATCGCCGCGTCCGTCATAGCGTCGCTTCCGTCACTCGCTCAACTGAACCGTGGCTGGCATTCCCAGCCGCAGTCGGTGGTCGGGATCCTGAACGGTCACACGAACTTCGTAGACCAACGCAGTTCTCAGCGCTTCGGTCTGCACCGTCTTGGGCGTGAATTCCGCAACGGTCGAGATAAAGCCCACTGTGCCGTCAAACGGTTCCCGCGGGTAGCTGTCGGAATAAACCTTCACTTTCTGCCCCACGGAGATCTTTCCGAGGTTGATCTCATCAATCCAGGCGCGCACCCACATGGGGTCCATCAGCGCGATTTCGTAGACCGGAGCGGACGCAGAGACCATGTCTCCCTTTTCCTTCAGACGACTACGCACGACGCCGTCGGAAGGAGCCTTAAGTTCACAGTTGCGCAACGCGCGGGCGGCATCGTCAAGTCCGGTCCTAGCCAACGCCACATTGGCTCGCGCCACATCAATCTGTTCAATACGCGTGCCCGCAAGCAATAAATCGAGATTCTTTTTGGCGGCCAACGCCTGGGCCCGAGACACGCGCGCCTGCGAGCAGGCCTGATCGACCATCTGTTCGGTCGTCGCCTGGCCAAGCTTTTGTTCGCGCTCGCAGATGCGCTGCGCCAAATCGGCCGAAGCGGCATTGGCCTTGTAAGTCGCCCGAGCCGCATCGATTTCTTCAACGCGGGAGCCCGCAAGCAGCAAATCGAGTTCTTTCTGACGCACCTGCAGCGTGGCGCGGGCGTTTTCAAGCGCAATGGCGTAACGCTCGTCGTCAAGCTTGGCAAGCACATCGCCCGCCTTGACTGTATCTCCCTCTTCAACCGACACCTGCCCGATGCGTCCGGATTCCTCAAACGCCAAATCCACCGTGCGCATGTCGACGCTGCCATAGATTTTCAGCGCATCGCCGGCCGCTTGGCGATCGGAAACATAGACGTAGCCCAAACCAGCCGCCACGCACAACGCCAAAACCGCCGCCACGATTTTTTTGGACGCCATATCTGTAATCCTTTTCGAATTTATCTGTTTGAATTCTAATTGTAATTTGAACTCAAAAGCAAAAAAAAGAAACCCTCACTCTGCACAGGCGGCCGCAGTCGATCGTCCGCCCGCGCAAAGCCGGATTTCAGGTTTCGGGTACCGTCAGATGTCTTCGCTCACCATGTCGATGGCACCGCACGGGCATTCGTTGGCACAGATGCCACAGCCCTTGCAGTAGTCGTAGTTGAACTTGAACTTCTTGCCGGGTCCGAGCTTGATGACCGCGTTGTCGGGACACACGCCGTAGCAGTTGTCGCATTCGAAGCAGTTGCCGCAGCTCATGCAGCGACGCGCTTCAAAAAGAGCGTTTTCTTCGGTCAGGCCGTGCTGCACTTCGTCAAAGGTCGTCGTACGACGTGCGAGGTCAAGCATCGGACGCACCGTCTTCGGAGCGTCTGCGTAGTACCAGGTATGCAGACGATCGAAGCTTGCCAGAGGCGCTTTCGGGGGTTCGACGTACTTCTCGCCCTTGAGGTAGGCGGAAATGGCGCGTGCGGCCTTCTTGCCGTGGCCGATGGCCACCGTCACGTTCTTGTCGCCCTTGACCATGTCGCCGCCCGCAAAGATGCCGGGCACCGACGTCATCATGGCTTCGTCGACCACGAGTTCGTCGTCCTGAGCCTGCAGACCGGGGAAGTTGGCAAGAAAACCGAGATTGGTCTGCTGACCGAGCGCAAGCACCACCGTATCGACGGCGATGTTTTCGTAGACGCCCGTGCCGCGCGGCTTGCCGTTTTCGTCAAGCTCCATCTTCTCGATTTTGATTTCGCCGCCCTGCGCCTCACGAATGGTAGAAAGCCACTTCATGTTGACGCCTTCCTCAATGGCCTCCTGAATTTCGGTCTGATGCGCCGGCGCGCGATCGCGCGTGCGGCGATACACCACAAGAGGTTCTGCTCCCATGCGGCGCACGGTGCGGGCCACGTCAATGGCGGTGTTGCCGCCGCCGTAAATGGCCACGCGGCGGCCGAGCATCGGCTTTTCATCCTCGGCAACATCCTTAAGAACGCTCACGGCGTCCAGAACGCGCGAGGCGTCGCCAGCGGGGATATAGGTGCGGCGGGCCAAATGTGCGCCCACGCCCAGGAATACGGCGTCGTACTTTCCGTCCTTCATTTCCTGCGCGAGATCGGTCACTTCACGACCGTATTCGATCGTCACGCCCGTACGCACAATGCGCTCGATTTCCGCGTCAAGCACTTCGCGGGGCAAACGATACTTCGGAATGCCGTAGCGCATCATGCCGCCGCCGGCCTGTGCACCTTCGACAACATGCACGGTGTGTCCGGCCTGCCGCAGATGGTATGCGGCGCTCAAGCCGGCGGGACCGGCGCCCACCACGAGCACGCGCTTACCGGTTTCCTGCTGAGGCTTGGGCAGATCCCACCCCTTGGCAAGCGCATTGTCGCCCAGGAATCGCTCCACCGAATTGATACCCACGGATTCGTCGAGTCCGCCGCGGTTGCAGGCCGTTTCACAGGTGTGATAGCACACGCGGCCCATGCAGGCCGGGAACGGATTGTCGGCCGTGATGCGCTTCCAGGCTTCTTCGTAGTTGCCCGACTCGGCCGCATACAACCACGCCTGGCACTTTTCGCCGGCAGGGCACTTGGCGTTGCACGGCGGCAGTCGGTTGACATAGGTCGGCTTAACGGTACGCCAAGAGCCCGTGCGGTTTTCCAGAGAACTGCCCACATCGAGCGTAATGGCAAAAGGAGTATTTTTCTGAGTCATTTTCTTAACTTCCGCTCACAGTCAGTCGCTTTGACAGCGGATCAAATCACATGATGACGTTCTTCGGCCTGTTCGGGCACCGGAATATCGTCGCCCTGCTCGTCGCCGAGCAAGCCGTAGCGGGCGATGTTGCGATCGGCAAGCGCCTGCATGCGCTGCACGATTTCCGGATTGCCCTTCTTGCCGAACAAGTGTGCAAAGCGCTTCTGCAGCATCAGATACTTCTCGACGGGCTGCTTGCGACGGATCTTGGAAACATTGGTCACCTCACCGTATTCGGCTTCAAAGACCGGGAACAAACCGGTTTCGTGTGCAAGACGCGCGAGTTCAATCGTCTTGGCCGACGGAGCGCCCCAGCCAAGCGGGCATGGAACGAGAATGTGGATATAGCGCGCGCCGTGAAAACTCATTGCATAACGCACCTTGCGTTCCAGATCGTGCAGATCGGCCACGGTGGCAGTTGCCACGTAGGGAATGCCGTGCGCCATGGCGATGGCGGGCACGTTCTTGCCCTGACCGAAACTGTTGCCCGGGAAATCGGGCGTCGGCATCGTCGTCGCCGTACGGGCCGCCGGAGGCGTTGCCGAGGAACGCTGCACGCCGGTGTTCATGTAGGCCTCGTTGTCAAAGCAGATATAGAGCACGTCGTCGTTGCGCTCGAACATGCCAGAGAGGCAACCGAAGCCGATGTCGGTGGTGCCGCCGTCGCCGCCCAGAGCAAGGATGCGGACGGCTTCGCCGCCCTTCTTGCGAGCCTTGACGCGCGCGGCAGCGGCCAGACCGGTCGCAACGGCCGCCGTATTGCCGAAAAGCGAATGGAACCACGGCAGCTGCCAGGCGCTTTCGGGATACGGCGTGGAGAAGACTTCCAGGCAGCCCGTGGCGTTGGTAGCAATGATCTGGCCGTTGGTGGCGGCAAAGGCCGCGTCAACTGCGTAGCGTGCGCCGAGTGCTTCGCCGCAACCCTGGCAGGCGCGGTGACCGGAATTCAGAGCGTTGTGACGCTCCTGAGAAGACTGAACGGTACGATCCGTCGGGTCAAGGAGGCGATTGCCGACCGTCCAGGTGCCCGTTTGATAAAAGCGGATTGCTGATTCCTGCATTTGGTATTGCCTCTTTTGACGTTACTGGTGCATCGCCGCATCGCGGATCAATGCTTCGGGCACGGGGCCGGACTTGCGGGTCTTGCGCTCGCGTTCCAGCTGACGCTCAACGAGTTCCTTGTTGAGATCCATAAAGGTAAGCGCTTCGAGTTGATGCGCCGCTGCATCCTTTAGCATCTTCTTGAGGGAAGCCTTCGTGATGGCGCGGCCGCCCAGACCGGCGATAACCGTGTAGCGGGCAACGTTCGGATCCTTGAGCGACACCATGATGTCACGGCTCAGCACGCCGCCCGAACCCACGGCAAGCGTACGTTCGAGCACGACCACGGTCTTGGCGCCTTCAAGGGCTTCGCCCATCACTTCGACCGGGAACGGGCGGAAGCACTTGACACCCACGACGCCGATCTTGAGATCCGACTCTTCGCGCAGTTCGTCGACGGCGTCCTTGATCGTGCCCAGGCACGATCCCATGGCAACGATGCGGATATCGGCATCTTCGCAGCGATAGGTGTGCACGAGGCCGCCCGAGCTGCGTCCGAACACTTCCTTGAATTCGGCAGCCACCTGCGGGATAAGTTCAAGCGCCTGGCGCTGTTTGACGTGCGCAAGATAACGCACTTCGGTAAAGGCCTCGGGACCGACCATAGCACCGATGGAAATCGGATCGCTCGGGTCAAGCTCTTGGCGGGGTGAATAGGGCGGCAGGAACTTGTCGACTTCTTCCTGAGAGGGAATGTCAATGCGTTCAAAGGCGTGCGTGAGCACAAAGCCGTCCATGCAGACCATCACCGGCAGCGAGAGCTCTTCGGCGATGCGGAAAGCCTGAATGTGAAGGTCGGCCGCTTCCTGGTTCGTTTCGGCAAAGATCTGAATCCAGCCGCTGTCGCGCTGGCTCATCGAGTCCGAATGGTCGTTCCAGATGTTGATCGGCGCGCCGATGGCGCGATTGGCAACGGTCATTACGATGGGCAGGCCCAGACCGGAAGCGTTGTAGACAGCTTCGACCATGTAGAGCAGGCCCTGAGAGGCCGTCGCGGTGTAGGCGCGGGCGCCGCCCACGCTGGCGCCGATGGCCACCGACATGGCGGCAAATTCGCTTTCGACGTTAATGTATTCGCAGTTAGGGATCAGCCCCTTGCGGGTCATCGTGCCGAGCGCTTCCACAATATGGGTCTGCGGCGAAATCGGATACGCGCAGATCACTTCGGGTCGGCACAGCGCAACAGCCTGCGCAACGCCCTGACTGCCTTCGATTTGCTTGAGCATCAGTTTTCCTCCGCTTACTTCAATTGGGCTTTGACGTGATCCCAGGCTGCCTGAGCGACCTTGGCATTGGCTTCGGCAATCTTGCCGCCGAATCGCGCGTTGTAAGCCGCCTGAACATTTTCGAGCGTGATGGCGCCCGTCATGGCGGCAAAGCCTGCGAGCATGCCTGCGCCGGGTAACGGCCGCCCGATGTTTTCAATGGCAAAACGCGTGGCGGGCACCGTCTGGACATGTCCCTTGGGAAGTCGGGCGATGAGCTCGCCGAGTCCGAGTTCTTCAGGCGTCGAGGAGCTGTTGATCAGGACGTAGCCGTCGGGACGAATGCCGCCGAAGACGTCTTCGCTTTCCAAAAGCGTGCGGTCCTGCACGAGCACCACATCGGGCTCCTGAATCGGTTCACGCAGGCGGATTTCTTTTTCATCAATGCGGGCGAAGGCAACCACGGGCGCGCCGGTGCGTTCGGAGCCGAAGCTCGGGAACGCCTGCGCCCAATGGCCTTCAGTAAAGGCCGCCACGCTGAGCATTTCGGCGGCGGTAACGACGCCCTGCCCTCCGCGGCCGTGGATTCTGATCTGATACACGACGTATTCTCCATGTGCCGTTGCACGCTCCCGCTTCTCATTTGTCGCCGGACGCGCGCGAAACCGCGCGGGCGTTTTCGCTTCCCGAAACGCCCGTGCATGGGGGTAAACAACATTGTTAAGAATTCTGCCAAAACTTTGACGATTTGCACGCCGCAAATTTTGAGTTTTTCTCGTTGTTCTTCATACCGATAGCCTATCGATCCGCACGACTTTTTTCTTCAGCCGAAAAGAGGAGCCGCAGGCACTAAAATTTCATGCCTGTCGCTTTCTCGTTGACCTTGTTGCAAACCATGTCCTATCGCCGTCTTCTTCCGCTTGCTCTTTCGTTCGTTCTTGCTGGCTGCTCGACCATCCAGAACATTTTCGATCCCTTGTCTCCCGGCGCCGACAGTTCGGCCGCTTTCGTACTCACAGCCAAGGGCGTGCAGCAGTTTCAGTGCACGGCAGACGCCAACGGTCGTTACTGGAAATTCATCACCCCGCAGGCCGAACTCACAGACGGCAAGGGTCGCGTCGTTGCTCGCCAGGGCTCTGAAGGAAGCTTTTTTGCCAAAGACGGCTCCATTCTGGCCGCCAAAATTGAAAAGTACGCCGACAAGGCAACACCTGGCAATCTGCGAGACCTCGTTTACCGCACTACCTCGCGCGGCAAGGAAGGCATGCTCACAGGGATCACTCACGTCAAACGCACCGACGGCAAAGGCGGCGTACCGCTCACGCGCTGTTCGCCGTCTCAACTGGGGGCCACGCTCAAAGTGCCCTTCACGGCGACTTACACCTTCTATCGCAACCGCTGACAAAATCCTGAAAAATCAAAGACTTCCCTTATCGCCGCCGCACAATTGGACAAATTGACATCGTGAAAACAGTTCCCAAATCGGGTAAAATTAAGTGTTTCTTTGTGCGGAAAATTTTTCCGTACCGGCATGTGTGATTTTGGGAGGTTTTATGGTTGGAGCTACGGTTTTGGGCGTTTTCCTTCAAGGATTGCCGCCGGATCGTCGCGTCGCTATGGCCCGAGTTGCAAGTCTGATTCGCCGTGCTGCACGCGGCGTGCGTGAGAGCAAGCGTTTCGGTCTTGTTTTTTATGAACTCAACGGGGGACCGCTCTTCGGTCTTGAATCCCGCGAAAAGTCGCTCACGCTTTACATTGCCGAAAAGTCCGTCATCGAACCCTTCGTCCCGACTCTGAAGGGCATCGATGCCGAACACAGCCTCATCGAGTTTACGGATCTCAATCGTCTTCCGCTTCCCGATATCGAAAAGATCGTGCGCGCAAGCGTCGTCGCCCGCCGCGAACGTCAGGCCGCTCCCTCGCAGTCTGAAATTCTCGCCATGTGGGGCGTCAAGGAAGAGGAAGCCGCAGTGGCTCCTCCTGTCGTTCGCATTTCCATGAGAACGGCCGAAGACGAACAGGCCGAAGCCGCCGCCAAGGCCGAGGCCGAACGTCTTGCCGCTGAAAACAAGAAGATTCTGCGCCCGACGCGGCCGGAAAAGTCGCTGGTGCAAAAGCGCGCCGCCGCTGCTGCCGGTAAGCCCAAGTCCACGAAGGCCAAGGCAGTCTCCGACGAAAAGAGCGCCGCCAAGCCCGCTGTAGCCCGTCGCACGACGCGCCGCACGAAAGCTTCGGAAGCCTCGGCAGCTTGATTCGACAACGCAAAGCGCTGCAATGACAGCGTCGCAATGCAAAAACGCCCGGTTTCGGGCGTTTTTGCTTATACGGGTCTCTTATCGTTCTCGTCAGACTTCGATAAGCGTGTATCGGTCGCTACCCATCTTCAGTTCGCGCATGGCGGTGAGCTGATGCATACCCACGCGCGACTCGATGCGTTCGACCAGATCGTGGTTGTGCGGCGTGGCGTAAACCAGATCAACGCAAGCCTGGTCAATGGCGAGAATATCGGTCGAAGCGAGAATGCCCACGTCCTCTATGGTTGGCTCGGCTGCAGCAGTGCCCGCGCAGTCGCAGTCCACAGACATACGGCGCATCACGTTGATATAAACGATATGCTTGCCGAAATAGTCAATCACGGCCTTGGCCGATTCAGCCATCGTTTCCATCAACCGTTCCTTGGCGGGCCACTGATCCCAGGGCTTGGAGACGTCGTCAATCGCATGCACCTGCGCCTTGCCAATGCGGCCGTCGGCGCAACCGATGGCGATGTTCTTCATCGAGCCGCCGAAGCCGCCCATCGCATGACCCTTGAAGTGCGTGAGCACGATCATGGAGTCGTAATTGACGATATGCCCGCCCATGGAGACTTCCTTGAAGTGCTTGCCGCCACGCACCGGCAAATTGACCGTGCCCTCGGCGTCCATGATGTCAACCGGGCAGAACGTCCAGCCATTGACCTTGAGCGTTTCAAGATGCTGTTCGGTCGTAAAGCGGTCGCCTTCGTAAAGCGTGTTGGTTTCCACGATCACGGAGTCAGGCACCGTGGCCTGGAACGCCTTCACCATGTCTCGGGGCAGAATGTTGGGACCGTTCTTTTCGCCGGTGTGCAGCTTAATGGCCACCTTGCCGTAGATGCCTTCGTTGATACGTTCATAGAGATCGATCAGCGTCTGCGCGTCGATCTTGCGCGAGAAATACACCTTGGCTTTTGCGCCAGGCGCATCGGCCGCAACCTTCTTGCAGGCCGCCACCGGGGCCTGGCCCATCGTTTCAGTCGTTGTCATCTTCTTACCTTCCTTTGCCGCCGTTGCCGCCAACGGCGAAACTGCCGTCACGGCACCGGCCGCAACGCCTTTGAGCAAATCGCGTCGCGATAGCCCGTGTTCGTCACAACATGCGTATCGGCTCATGTCAGTAGCCTCCGAAACAGAAAATTCCATTGCACCATTATCGAACCGCCAGCGGCAGCCCGCATTGCACAAAACATGCAAACACGCGTGCGAAATTCTCAGCTTTTCTGCTCCTTAAATCCGCATTGAAGCGCATCGATCAAGCGCTTGTATTCGGCCTTGACCTGCTGCTCGGTGCATCCCATCAGGACGGCGTCGTCAAGCACATCCTGCAGCAGCGCTTTCACCTCCTCCCAGTTTTCTTCGAGCACCTTTACCTTTTCCGTGCAAGAGACGGTGCTGCCGTCGGCTTTGAGCCAGCGCTCGGGCGGCGCCGTGGTCAGTTCTTCCTTCTGATGCATTTGCTGACAAAAATTTTGTTTTCCGATGCGCGTCGGTCCCCGGCCATCGCTCGATTCGACACAAGCAACCGTCGCCGCGCGGTTAAAATCAGACATCTGTAAATGATAGGAAATTGCGGCGCGTTGTGCTTTGTCGCCAAGTCGCGCCTTTCTTTCGTCTTTGTGTCTTGCCATGGATATTCTGCACAGTCTGGCCTCCGCCTTTAATCCGAAAGCCGTCGCCGTCGTCGGCGCAAGCGACCGCCCCGGCAGCCGAGGCTCTTTTGTTTGGAGCGGCGTGATGAACGGCAGACGAGTGCACGAAGCCTATCCCGTCAACCCGAAGTACAAGTACATCGGTGTGACGTCGTGTTGGCCTTCTCTTTCTGAAGTCCCCGCCAAGATTGATCTGGCCGTCATCGCCACGCCCTCGTCCAAGATCGAAGGGTTGCTCAAAGAGTGCAAAAAGCTGGGCATTCCCAACGTACTGATCACCCCCGGCGATGAAGAGCTCACAGCCGACCGTCGCTGGCGCGAACACATCGCGCAGATGGCACGAGAGGCCGGCATTCGCATCATCGGCCCCGATTCGATGGGCATCATGCGCCCGAGCATCGGCTTGAACGTCAGTTATTGGCCGCGTCTTGCGCAGACCGGCTCCATCGGGTTGCTTTGTCAGTCGGGCGCCGTCACGGCATCCGTACTCGAGTACGCCGAGCGCTCCGGCATCGGCTTTTCCACCGTCATTTCCTCAGGCCTTGAAAGCGAAGTGTCGCTCGCGGAAATGATTGACTTTTTGGTGGCAGACCCACAAACCGAAATCATTGCGCTTCACGTCGAAGCGCTGCGTCACCCGAGAAGTTTCTTCTCCGCGCTTAAAAATGCCGTGCGTCAAAAGCCCGTAATCGTACTCAAGGCTGGCCGAGGCACCAACGCTCGGCGCCTTGCGTGCGCACGCCTTGCCACGGCCGCCAGCGACGAAGCCGTCTTTGACGCGGCCATTGCGCGCGTGGGCGCCATCCGTTGCGACAAGCTCGAAGAGTTCGTCACCACACTCGAAGTATTCTGCACGGACAAGAATCCGCGACAAGGGCGCCTGGCAATGCTCGGCACGGGCCTGGGCTTTGCGCTGCTCACGGCCGATGCGGCCGACGCCGAAGGCATTGCCTTTGCCAACTTCTCGATGCAGACGGAAAAAACCCTTGCCAAAATCTGCAACGCCAAGTTCGGCGTCACTAACCCTCTGGCAATAGCCGCCGACGCCGATGCAGAATTCTTCGCGCAAGCGCTCACGGCGTGCCTCGACGACGACAACGTCGACGGCGTCGTGGTCACCCTTTCTCCCACGGCCGCCAACGCCACACCGCGTACCACGCAGCTTTTAGCCAATGCCGCCAAGGCTTCCTTTAAGCCCGTCGTTGTGTGCTGGGCCGCGCCCTTTGCCGAAAGCCTGATGCGTTCGAGCTTCAAGCGCGGCGGCTTGCCGTGCGTAGCAACGCCGCAGCTCGCCGTGCGCGCCTTTGCCAATCTGGCCCGTTACGAGAATCTCAAAAAGCAGCGCCTGCAGCCGCCTTCCGAAACGCTCACTGCGGGCAAACCCGATCTTGCCGCCGCGCGACGCATCGTCAAGCAAGCTAAGGCTCAACAGCGCTTCATTCTCTCGGACAACGAAACGACCGAACTGCTGCAAAGCTTCGGGATCACTTCTCTGGCCTGCACTTTCGCACCTGGCGAGAACGAGGCGGCCGCCGCCGCGCGACGTATCGGCTTTCCCGTGGCCGTCAAGATTTCGGCCGAGGGCATTGCGCACAAGACCGATACGGGCGGAGTCATTCTCAACCTGATGTCAGAGTCCGAAGTGCGCGAAGCGTTCAACACCGTGCGTGATCGCTGTGCTCAACGCGCTCCCATGGCACTCTTTAAGGGCGTATTTGTGCAGAAGATGGCCCATAGCGAACGTCTGCGCGAAGTGTGCATCCGCGCTGCCACCGACCCCGTACTCGGCGCTGCGATCAGTTTCTCGGCCGGCGGCCGCACCGGCGAGATTTTCACGGAACGTACGGTGGAACTTGCGCCGCTTACCGAACCTCAGGCACGTCGCATGATCCGACGTCACCCGGTCTACAAAGCGTTGGGCGACTTCCGCGGCATGCCCGCAGCCAACGAAGACGCACTCGTAGCGACACTTCTTAAGATTTCCGCTCTGATGTGCGAAATTCCGGCCGTGGCTGAAATCTCCGTCAATCCGCTTGTTATCGACGATCAACTGGCGGTGTCGCTCGACGCCGGCGTGGCGCTGTGCGCCCGCAGCGACGAGCCCGACGCACGATACTCGCATATGCTGATGCAGCCCGCACCGATCACTTCTGGCGAAGAATTCACAAGCCGCGGCGGTCTGATGCGCATCCGCAGCATCCGTCCTGAAGACTTCGCCGCCGAAAAGCGCCTGCTGCAACGACTCTCGCAAAAGAGCGCCTATCTGCGCTTTCACAAGGACGCGACCGATGTCACCGACAACGAAATCATCGGCTTTACGGACTTCGATCGCGAACGTGAAGCAGCTTTCGTCATCACCGACGCAGGCGCTTCCATTGAAAAGCCTGAAATTCACGCCGTCGGTCGCCTCACAAAAGCCCCCGATTCCGACACGGCCGAATTCGGCATCGTGGTGGAAGACAAATTCCAGCGCGCCGGTTTTGGAGCCATCCTGATGCAACAGCTAGAAAACGAGGCCCGTAGCCGCGGCGCTCGCCTCCTCTCGGGATGGGTTCTCAAGGGCAACGACGCCATGGCGGGGCTTATGAGCCGCCGCGGCTATCGCGCGGCAGATTGTCCGGAAGACGCCTCAATGCTCATTTATTCGCTCGAACTCGGATCGAACAGATAAAACCACCCCAAGCCCACGAAAGGATTTCTTTTCATGCCTTTGAATCAAGTTCTTGAACAGCGTGTTCTCACCGTTGAAATCTCGCGCCCGGAAAAACGCAATACGCTCGACGCCAAAACGCTGGAAGAATTCACCGCACTTCTGGTCAATGCCGAAGCTGACGACAACGTGCGAGTGATTGTCATCACGGCCCAGCCCGGCATCTTCTGTGCGGGCGGAGACCTCAAGGAGCAGCTTGAAAACCCGAGCGCTTCGTCCGACTCTCCTGCCGGCCGCTTCATCACGCAACTGCAAACGATGACCAAGCCCATGATGGCCTGCGTCGAGGGACCGTGCGTGGGTTTCGGCACCACGATTCTTTATTACTGCGACCTCGTCTACGCCGGCGCAAGCAGCCTCTTTTCCCTGCCCTTTACAGCACTCGGCCTCACGCCGCGCTTCGGCGTGTCGTACCTCGCCGTGGCCGCTGCAGGGCTGCACAAGGCCGCCGAAAAGATCCTGCTCTCCGAACCCATTACCGCACAGGAAGCACTTCAGATGGGAATGGTAAGCGGCGTCTTTGAAGACGATGCAGTGCGCGCGCAGACGCTTGCCCGCGCTCAGCGCCTGGCCAAGCTTTCGCCCGTTGCCGTGCGCTCCTCCAAAGAGCTCCTGCGTCTGGCCATGAACAAGTACATTGAAGCCGTGCGCGAACGCGAAGCCTCAGCCTTTGAAGCGGCGGCCGCCACACCCGCTGCCAAAGAAGCCTGTGCGGCCTTCCTCGAAGGACGCAAGCCCAATCTGGACTAAATTTCTCTGCCACAAAAGTCTGAAGGCCATTCTCGAACTTCCGCCGAGAATGGCTTTCTTCATTTCAGGCCAACTTGTCGGACTTACTTGACCGTTTCAACGTTGAGATACTGCTCATCGGTCACGGGTTCCATCCAGTTGACGTTCTTGCCCTGCGGGTCATATCCCGTGATCGTCATCTGAACCATACGCTGATCCGGAGCGGCACCGTGGAAGTGCTTGACGCCCTTGGGGCAGACGACCACGTCACCCTTCTTGAGAACGCTCACCTTCTGGCCGTACACGCCAGAGCGACCCTCGCCCTCGGCGATGATGAGCACCTGACCGGTCGGATGGGTGTGCCAGAAGGAACGGGCACCGGGCTCAAAAATCACGTAGGCCCCCGCCACCGGCATGCCCGGAAGCTGATCCGAAAGCGCCTGAATCTTCACCTTGCCCGTAAAGACCTTGTTGCCGCCGTCAACCACCGCCAAGTCCTTGGCGCGTGTCACCAGCTGAGAGCCTTCCGGGATATCGGCCGCTGCCGCAGAACCGGCCATCAAAACTGCGCAAGCCAGAGCGAGAGAAACCTTCAACATTGCTATCTCCTTGTTTTTCTTAGGAAAACTTTGTGTTTTCAATTGTGCCTGCAGCCGTCGCCAATATCCAATACTTATTTAGGATGCTTTTTCATGCAAAAATGACATATTCGCTTCCGTTGGAGCTCGATCATGAACACAAAGGTGCTGAAAACGTTTCTGACGATCTGCCGCGTCGGCAGCATCACCAAGGCCGCGCAGCTGCTTTATATCTCTCAGCCCGCGTTAAGCCGTCAGATCCAGGACCTCGAAGAGGAGCTCGGTTGCAAGCTTTTCGACCGATCCAAGCGCCAGCTATCACTCACCGAAAGCGGTTTTCTGCTGCAGCAACGCGCGCAGGAAATTCTCAATCTCGATGAGCGCACCAAAAAGGAACTGCGCGAGAACTCGGGGTTTCTTTCAGGCGAACTGCGCATCGGCTGCGTCGAATCAAGTGCCGTGCGCTTTCTTGCGGACAAGTTCCAGGCGTTTCGCGCCGCCTATCCGCAGGTGCAGTTTGAGCTTTATTCGGCCGACGGCGACGACATCCGTAGCGCGCTCGATCACGACCGCATTGACATGGGCATTCTTCTCGAACCTGTTGAAGCAGCCAAATACGATGCCATTGATCTGCCGGTCGCCGACCGCTGGGGCATCGTGGTGCGCGACGACTCACCCGTTGCATCGCATCCCTTCGCCAACGGCCAGACGATTTCCTCTCTGCGTATGATCTTGCCGCGCCGCGCAATCGTTCGAACCGAGATCAAAACGTGGTTTTCAGAGCTCGTCAAGGATGAGACCGTGGTGATGTACCACAACCTGCCGAGTCTGTCACTGCATTTCATCCGCTCCGGCATCGGTGACGCGCTTTTATGCGTGGAAGGTTCCTACGGCATCCGCCCCACTCCGGGCCTTCGGTTCGTGCCGCTCGCTCCGGAACGTCTGGCGCGCCACAAGTTCGTGCGGCGCAAGAACCATCGGCTTTCCAAAGCCGGCGAAATCTTCTGGTCTCAGTTGCAAAATCACGACCTCTGATTTCATGCAATTTATGCATGAAAAATCATTAAAAATTAGTCTTTGACATAGCTTTTTGTTTCGGGAGATACTTTTTTGCAACCCATTGATTTCACTGTTGCAAAGGAGTTTCTCATGACTGCCACGACAAATCGCCGCCACCTGTTGGGCGGCCTCGGAGCACTTGCCGCCACGGCGTTTGTTCCGTCCGCACAGGCTGCTTCCGGCCAAAAGCCCCGCGTCGTCGACATCCCCGACATCGTACAGATGCGCACGCTCGGGTCAGGTGCCGCGGCCATGCACGTCACGGCTCTTGGCTTCGGCTGTATGGGCATGAGCTATCACCGCAGCGAAACACCCGATGCGACCATGCTCAAACGCGTGGTGGCCCAAGCCTACGATCTCGGCGTCAACTTCTTTGATACCGCCCAGGTCTACGGCCGCGTGCGCGCCCAAAACGAAAAATTCGTGGGACAAGCGATCGCGCCGTTTAAGAACCGCATTCAGGTCGCCACCAAGTTCGGCTTCGTGTTCGATGAGCACGAAAAGAAAATCGAAGGACGCTTTGACAGCCGCCCTGAAAACATCCGTCGTGTCTGTGAAGAGTCCCTGAAAAACCTCGGCATTGAGGCCATCGATCTCTTCTACCAGCACCGATTCGACCCGGCCGTTCCGGTCGAGGACGTTGCGGGTACCGTCGCCGACCTCATCAAGGAAGGCAAGGTAAAGCACTTCGGCATGTGTGAAGTGGGTCCCAACACAATCCGCGCCGCGCATAAGGAATGCCCGGTGACGGCTATTCAGAGCGAATATCACCTCATGTGGCGCGAGCCCGAAACCAAAGTGTTCCCCGTGCTGCAGGAGCTCGGCATCGGCTTTGTGCCCTACAGCCCGCTCAATCGAGGCTTTCTGGGCGGTACCATCAACGAGTACACGCAGTTTGACGTCACCAACGACAACCGTCACACGCTGCCGCGCTTTACTCCGCAGGCTCTGCGCGCCAACTACCGCATCGTCGAAGTGCTCAATCACTTCGGTCGTACGCACGGCATGACCTCCTCGCAAATCGCCCTGCTGTGGATGCTCGACAAGGCCGACTGGATCGTTCCGATTCCGGGCACCACAAAACTTTCGCACCTGGAGGAAAACCTGCGCTCGCTCGACTTCAAGGTAAGCCGCACTGAGTGGACCGAACTGGAAAAGCAAGTGGCCGCCGTTGACATCGTCGGCGACCGTTACCCCGCCGAACAACAAAACCATATCAACTCGAACTGATCTCTCCGGCACGGGCCGCTGCCGATCCCGTGTGACGGCCCGATCGGTCTTGTATAAGAATTCGGCATCGCGCCGCGTAACGATTCGGCATTGGACAGCGGGCATGCTCTGCCGCTACGCTTTTTGCAAACACTCAATCACATTGTCGGAAAAGGCTACAAGATGAAGAATGAACGCTCTCGTCAAACGCCGGGTACCGGGCTCACCCGCCGACAGTTTGCGCTCTATTCGGGCGCAATCGCCGCACAGTTTCTGCCCCTTTCCTCCATCCGCGCGGCCGAACCTGCTTTACCCCGCGTCTACTACGCCAAAAACGTCACCGCGGAAAACTTTGTTGCCGTTTTTGAAAGGTTGAGAGCCGAAGCGGGCCTTACATCCGTCAAAGGACGCATCGGCATCAAGCTGCACGGCGACGAGGTGCACGTCAACCGCGCACTGTGGCAGGCGCTGCAGGCGAATCTGCCCGGAAGCTTCTACGTTGAAGGCAATTGGGCCTCAACCTACACCTCCGGGCGAGGCAACACGCAGGGTAATCTGGATGCGATCGCCTCACAAGGCGTTCCCCGCGAACAGATCGACATTCTCGACCGAGACGGCGCCTATCGCATGGTACCGATTCACTTGGGCGCGGAACTAAAGGAAGTGTCCGTCTCAAAGGCGCTTCTGGACGAATATGGTGCCGTAGTCGTTGCCGCCAATTTCAAGATCCCGAGCTTTGCGGGCTATTCGGGCGCCATGAAAAACGTGGGCATCGGTCTTGCCGGCGCCTTCGGCAAAACCGCAGTGCATGGAGAGAGCTTCAGAAAGAACGCGGGCTTTTTCCGGCGTTTGGCAGACGCTGCCAAAGGCATTGACGAAGCGATGAAAGGAAAACTCCTTTACATCAACGTGCTCTCGAAAATGAAGATCACCCCGTTAAAGGGCTCATCGGTGCGAACCGGCACGCTCGGCGTCGTGGGCTCCCTCAGCATGGCCGCAACCGACCAGGCGGCACTTGACCTTATCTACGGCCTCACTCCCGCGCAATACGACGCCTATCCCGAAGACGCCAAGATCGAACGCGGCTTTCTGCAGCTCGAGTACCTTGAAAAGCTCGGCGTCAAAGGACGTCGCTACACCCGAATCAATCTGTAAAGAAATCATGGACAGAAGACAATTTCTCGCAGCTGCCACTGCCGCCTACGCCGCTTCTGGAATAACCGCAGTCAAACCTGCTGGTGCATCCGCTCCACGATCCGACCTTGCTGGCGTTTGCGATATTCATCTGCATGCGGCGCCCGACTCCAAAGCCAGAAGTCTGTCGGAATACGACATGGCTCAGGAAGCTAAAGCCGCAGGTTATCGCGCCGTTCTTTTCAAATCCAACGACTTTTCCTGTCACGACCGCGCCTATCTGCTGCGTCAGGCTGTCCCCGGTATCGAACTCTTCGGCTCGATCGTGTTAAACCGCGCCACCGGCGCCACGCTCAACACCTATGCCGTCGAAAAGGCGCTTGCCACCACCGGAAACCTCTGCCGCACCGTGTGGATGCCGACGCTTGATGCCGAATACGCCGTCCGAACCTTCAAGCAAAACACACCGTTCATTCGCGTCTCCGACGGCAACGGCAAGCTGCTCCCAGAGACGCTGCACATCATGGAACTATGCGCGCAAGCCGACGTTGCCTTTGCCACCGGCCACAGTTCCCCGACAGAGTCGCTTCTGATGGCTCAGGCCACACACGACATGGGATTCAAAAAGTGCATCATCACGCACCCCAACGCGCTCATCTGGAAGATGTCGCCCGCGCAGCTCGAACGGGCAGCCTCGCTCGGCGCCTGGATCGAATTCTGCTATCTGGGCCGCTTCTGGGGTGAGGATTCGGCCATGCCGACGTACCCGCGTCAAAGCCTGCAGGAATCAACCGAAATCCTGCGTGTTGCACCGGAGCGCACCTTCATCACCACCGACCTGGGTCAGGTCGGCATGCCCCGCCCCGTGGCAGGCATGCGCCAGGCCCGCAATGAATTGCTCAAGGCGGGATTCAGCGCGGCTTCTCTGAAATCTATGCTGAGTGACACCCCGGCCTACTTGATCGGCCTTGAAAAATAGCCGGTACCCCGACGCCCACGCAAAACGGCCCAACGGCGGCCGTTTTGCAAGAGGCAGGCATTTCCTCCGTATACTTGCTACCCGAATAGTTTCTTAATCCCACAACGATGGAGGCGATGCTCTTGGCTGCCGCACATTGCGACAAGCTTCGGCGTCGAAGTTTCGAATGAAAGTTCTTTTGACGGGCGGCACGGGCTTCATCGGCTCGCATACGGCCGTATGTCTGATTGAATCGGGCCATACGGCGGTTCTCTACGACAATCTATCCAACAGCAAGCCCGAAGTGGTCGACGCCATCGAAACGATCACCGGCGCGCGTCCTGCATTTGTGGAAGGTGACATCCGCGATGGGGCAAAGCTCGGGGAAACGCTCAAGGCCTACGAAATCGATGCCGTGATCCACTTTGCAGGGCTCAAGGCCGTCGGCGAATCGGTCGAAAAACCGCTTCTCTACTACGACAATAACATCGCGGGTACGGTGACGCTGCTGCAGGCCATGAAGGAGTGCGGCGTCAACAAGCTTATCTTCTCGAGCTCTTCGACCGTCTACGGCACACCTGTGTCGCTGCCGCTCACCGAGGACATGCCGACGGGAACGCCCACGAATCCCTATGGTCGCACCAAGCTCATGATCGAAGAGATCCTGCGAGACCTGTGCGAGGCGCAGCCCGAGTTTGCCGCCGTGTGTCTGCGCTACTTCAATCCGATCGGCGCACACGATTCAGGCCTAATCGGAGAGGATCCCAATGGGATACCCAACAATCTACTGCCCTATGTAGCACGTGTTGCCTCTGGCAAGCTCGAATACGTACGCGTATTCGGCGACGACTACCCGACGCCCGACGGCACGGGTGTGCGCGACTACATTCATGTGGTGGACCTTGCCCGAGGTCACGTGGATGCGCTCACCTACGCCGAAAACCACGCCGGTTGGGAGGCTATCAATCTTGGTACCGGACGCGGCTCGAGCGTACTGGAAGTGATTGCAGCTTTTGAAAAGGCTTGCGGCAAAAAACTGCCCTACAAAGTGCTGCAGCGACGCGCCGGAGACATTGCCGCCAACTGGTGCTGTCCGGACAAGGCCGAGAAGCTACTGGGATGGAAGGCGCAGTACGGCATCGCGGAGATGTGCTCGAGCAGCTGGAAATTCGAGCGGATGCACACCCAAGCAAAATAAGCCGACCACGAAAAAACCGCTGAAGGAGCAATTCCGACAGCGGTTCTTTTTTGCCCGGCGCCAAAGGCACCGGGGGAAAGTTCAAGCAAGAAGCCGATTATTCAGCGGCCTTTTCTTCCTTAACTTCTTCGACGGCTTCAGCACGTTCGGTGAGTTCCATGTAAGCCATGGGAGCATTGTCACCAACGCGGAAACCCATCTTGAGAATGCGGGTGTAGCCGCCGTTGCGGTTGGCAAAGCGCGGGCCGAGCACTTCAAAGAGCTTGGTCACGATGGCGCGGTTACGCAGGCGGTTGAAAGCCAGACGACGGTTGGCAACGGTGTCAACCTTGGCAAGCGTGATCATCGGTTCGACGACGCGGCGCAGTTCCTTAGCCTTCGGCACGGTGGTCTTGATGGCTTCGTGCTCGAGCAGCGAATTCATCATGTTACGGAGCATGGCGAGGCGGTGGGCGCTCGTGCGATTGAGTTTACGCAGACCAGAACGATGGCGCATTTTGAATTCCTTATTGAGTCTATTGAGCGAACCCGGAATCCGGAATCGCTCCCCCGGCTCTTCGATCCCTTGCCGTGGCAAAGGCGGGCGGGTTTGAGTTGAAAAAAACGTAAGGCCCGCATTTTACAGGAAATTTTCCTTCCTGCGCAATGCGGGCAATGAAAAAAATTAGAGGTTGGCAGGCGGCCAGTTTTCCAGACGCATACCGAGCGTCAGACCGTGGGAAGCAAGAACTTCCTTGATTTCGTTCAAGGACTTGCGGCCCAGATTCGGGGTCTTGAGCAGTTCGTTTTCGGTGCGCTGAATCAGATCGCCGATGTAGTACACGTTTTCGGCCTTCAGGCAGTTGGCGCTGCGAACCGTGAGTTCGAGGTCGTCAACCGGACGCATCAGAATCGGATCGAGCGGCGGCGGGGTTTCTTCCTGCGGCTGCTGATCAACTTCGATGTTGGTCTTGATGGCACCGAACACGGAAAGCTGATCCTGCAGAATGTGCACAGCGTTGCGCAGTGCGTCTTCCGGGCTGATCACGCCGTTGGTTTCGATGGTCATCTCAAGCTTGTCGAGGTCGGTGCGCTGAGCCACGCGAGCGGCAGACACGGAGTAAGCCACACGGCGGACCGGCGAGAAGCTGGCGTCCATGATGATGCGACCGATGGTCTGCTTGGAGTAGTCGTCGCGGAAGGCGCGAACGTCACCCGGCTGGTAGCCGCGGCCGGTTTCAACGCGAACCTGCAAGTCGAGCTTGCCGCCGGAGAGGTTGGCAATCACGTGGTCGGGGTTGAGAACGGTCACGTCGTGCGGCAGGTCGAAGTCACCGGCAGTCACGGGACCCATGCCGGACTTCTGCAGGCGCAGCATGACATCTTCACGGCCGCCTTCGAGCTTGAAGACGACTCCCTTGAGGTTCAGGAGGATGTCAACAACGTCTTCAATGACGCCGTCAATCTGGGAGTATTCGTGCACGACGCCCACGATCTGAGCTTCGGTCGGAGCGTAGCCGACCATGGAGGACAGAAGAATGCGGCGAAGGGCGTTGCCGAGCGTGTGGCCGTAGCCGCGTTCAAACGGCTCGAGCGTGATGACGGCAAGGTTGGGGTTCTGTTCGTCGACGACGGCTTCGACCGTGGTCGGCTTCAGGAGCGCAGTATTGGCCATTGTGTAAAGATTCCTATTCAATACCCTCGGCTCGTTACACCGATAAGGCTGACGGTTACTTTCAAGAAAGTCCCGTGAACGCGCGAGAAAGCACATCGTTGTTTCAGGGGCCGCCCGAAACAACAGGGACGCACAAAAGGAGCACTGCCGAGACTTCAGCAATGCTTTTCAAGAGGTTCGTGAGCTTTGATTTTATCAAACCCCTTGAAAAGCATTGGCGCCCGAAGCACGAAAACCGTGCCCGAGCGCTTCTTTTCCCTGTGTACCCGGTTTGACCTCGACCCTCACTACAGAGCGGGGCCAAACCGAATTCAGCAACCGGATTAACGCGAGTAGTGTTCGATAACGAGAGCTTCGTTGATGTCCGGAGCGATTTCGTCGCGGGCCGGTGCGTTCTTGAACGTACCTTCCATCTTCTTGGCATCAACGCTCACCCAGCCCGGGAAACCGTTCTGGCCGGCGAGTTCGAGAGCTTCGATAATACGAACCTGCTTCTTGGCGGACTCGCGAACGGAGATCACATCACCAGCCTTCACGGAGTAGGACGGGATATTGCACTTCTTGCCGTTAACGAGAATGGCGCAGTGGCTCACGAGCTGACGAGCTTCAGCACGCGTAGAGCCGAAGCCCATGCGGTAAACAACGTTGTCGAGGCGGCTTTCCAGCAGAGCAAACAGGATTTCGCCGGTGTTGCCGGTGCGGCGGCTTGCTTCTGCGTAGTAGCGGCGGAACTGGCGTTCGAGAACGCCGTAGGTACGCTTCATCTTCTGCTTTTCACGCAGCTGCGTACCGTAGTCCGAAAGGCGCTGGCCGGAGGTCTTGCCGTGCTGGCCGGGCTTCACCTCTGCGCTCTTGACCTTGGAGTCAAAGGAACGGCGGGCGCTCTTCAGATTGAGGTCGGAACCCTCGCGGCGCGAGAGCTTCAACTTGGGACCGAGATATCGTGCCATTTTATTTGTTACCTCTTCTATCCTGCGGCGTAGACCGCATTCAGTTTGCGTTTAACGATAGATCACGCAAACGCAGGATACGAATTAAAAAATTTTGTTGAATTAAACGCGACGGCGCTTGGACGGGCGAACACCGTTGTGCGGAACCGGAGTGACGTCCTGGATGCTCGTGACACGAATGCCGAGGGCATTGAGCGCACGAACGGAGGATTCGCGACCGGGGCCGGGGCCCATGATGCGCACTTCAACGTTCTTCAGACCGAATTCCTGGGCAATCTTGCCAGCGTGTTCGGCAGCAACCTGAGCGGCAAAGGGAGTGCTCTTGCGGGAGCCCTTGAAGCCCTGAGCGCCGGCGGAGCTGGCGGCGACGGCATTACCCTGACGGTCGGTAATGGTGATGATCGTGTTGTTGAAGGAAGCATGCACGTGGGCGATGCCTTCGGTCACAACCTTCTTCACCTTCTTGCGGCCGCGGGCGGCCTGCTGAGATTTGGGTGCCATAACTATTCTTACTCCTGATTACTTCTTGAGAGCAACGCCGGCCTTACGCGGGCCCTTGCGGGTGCGAGCGTTGGTGCGGGTGCGCTGACCGCGCACAGGCAGGCCGCGACGGTGGCGGAAGCCACGGTACGTGCCCAAGTCAATCAGACGCTTGATCGAGAGCTGAACTTCGCGGCGCAGGTCACCTTCGACGGTGTACTTGCTGACGGCGTCGCGGATGCGTTCAAGTTCCGCATCGGTCAGATCCTTGACCTTCTTGGAATGTTCGATGCCGCAGGCATCCAGAATCTGCATCGAGCGCGAACGACCGATGCCATAGATGGCAGTCAGACCGATCACGGCGTGCTGCTGCGGCGGAATGTTAATACCGGCAATACGAGCCATTTGTGTTTACCTCAATTAGCCTTGACGCTGCTTGTGACGCGGGTCTTCGCAGATCACTCGCACAATACCCTTGCGCTTGATGATCTTGCACTTGCGGCACATTTTCTTGACTGAAGCGTTAACCTTCATTCTTAATCTCCAGCCCGTCCGGGAATCGGCGGGCATACTTAGTTGGTGCCAACACAGGGGAAAGACGCATGATTTTACTTGTTTTTCCCAAAAAAACAAGTCACAAACTCGGGGGCTTGCCGCAGGACTCAGTGTAGTGACTGGTCTGCACCCCCGAAGTTTGGGACTCTCGGTCGCGCCTTCTACAACATCTGCTGCAGACGGCATTTAAATTTTGCGACTTAATTTTTTTTCAGGTTTCCCGCTTGAAGCCCTCCGGTCAGAGGCGCGGGCGGCACCTTGGTTTTAAAAGGCATCCGATCAGAGACCGGAGCCGAAGCCCTTGAAGTTGATCTTCTTGAGCAAGTTCTCATACTGGTGAGACATCATGTAGGCCTGGACCTGGTTCATGAAGTCCATCGTCACAACGACCACGATCAACAGCGAGGTACCGCCGAAGTAGAACGGGACGTTAAAGCGAAGGTTCAGGAATTCCGGAACCAAGCAAACAAATGTCAGGTAGGCTGCACCGCCCAACGTCAGGCGCACGAGCACCTTGTCGATGTAGCGGGAAGTCTGTTCGCCCGGACGGATGCCCGGAACAAACGCACCACTCTTTTTCAGATTCTCTGCAGTTTCCTTCGGATTGAAGACCAATGCCGTGTAGAAGAAAGCAAAGAAGATGATCAAAGCAGCATAAAGAAGAGTGTAGAGCGGCTGGCCGGGGCTCAGAGCCGCTGCCAGATCGCGAATCCAACGAGTGGAGTCGCCCGTCGTGAACCAACCCGCGAGCGTAGCCGGGAACAGAATCAGAGACGAAGCAAAGATCGGGGGAATAACACCCGACATGTTCATCTTGAGCGGCAGGTAGGAAGCCTGGCCGCCGTAGATTCGGTTGCCGATCTGGCGGCGAGCGTAGTTCACCGTGATGCGGCGCTGGCCGCGTTCGATGAAGACCACGAAGGCCGTCACGACCACAACGACGGCGATCACGAAGATCGCAGCGAGCGGGGAGATGGCGCCGGTGCTCACAAGCTGGAACAAACCGCTTGCGGCGCTCGGCAGACCTGCCACGATACCGGCGAAGATGATGATCGAGATACCGTTGCCCAGACCGCGTTCGGTGATCTGTTCACCGAGCCACATCAGGAACATCGTACCCGTCACCAAGCTCACGGCGCAGGTAAAGCGGAACATCATGCCGGGATTGATGACAAGCCCGGCTTGCGTTTCCAGAGCGACTGCGATGCCGACCGCCTGGAAGAAGCCCAGCGCCAACGTGCCGTAGCGCGTGTACTGGGTGATCTTGCGGCGGCCCTGCTCGCCTTCTTTACGCAAAGCTTCAAGGCTCGGCAGCACGTACGACAGCATCTGCATGATAATCGATGCAGAAATGTAGGGCATGATGCCGAGCGCGAACACCGAGAAGCGCGATAAAGCGCCACCGGAGAACATGTTGAACAGCCCGAGGATGCCGCCTTGCTGCTCATTGAAGAGCTGGCGCAGCATGTCGGGATCGATACCGGGAACCGGCACGTGAGCGCCGATACGGTAAACGACAAGAGCGAGCAACAGGAAGATCAGGCGGCCCTTAAGGTCGCCGTACTTCGCCCACCCCGTCGGTTTTGTGCTGGGGCTATTCGCCACGTCTGTGTCCTTACCTTAAAGCGTTGTTAGTTTCGATTCGAATTAGGCTTCAACCACGGAGCCGCCGGCAGCTTCGATAGCGGCCTTGGCACCCTTGGTCACGCCCAGGCCGCGAACGGTAACCGCACGGGTGATTTCACCCGAGAGGATCACGCGCGCACCCTGTGCGAGGATCGAAACAACGTTAGCGGACTTCAGAGCAGCCAAGTCGATTTCGTCAACCGGCATGGCCTGCAGTTCGTTCAGACGCACCACTTCGATGTAGCGGCGGGTGAGCGAAGTGAAACCGCGCTTCGGCAGACGACGATGCAGGGGCATCTGGCCGCCTTCGAAGCCGACCTTGTGGAAGCCGCCGGCACGGGACTTCTGACCCTTGTGGCCACGGCCGGCGGTCTTGCCCCAGCCGGAGCCCACGCCGCGACCGACGCGGTGTGCCTGGCTCTTGGCGCCCTCATTGGGCTTAATGGTATTCAAACGCATTTGACTGTTACCTCAGATCATTCGACGCGCACAAGGAATGCGACCTTGGTGATCATACCGCGCACGGCGGGCGTATCCTCGAGCTCGCGGGTCTGATGAAGCTTCTTCAGACCGAGACCCAGAAGCGTTGCACGGTGCTTGGCACCGGTGCCGATCGGGCTCTTGACGAGCGTGACCTTGACGGTCTTCTTCGTTTCAGACATTTCTCAATATCCTCCGAGACGCATTACGCCGTGAGCTCTTCGACCGTCTTGCCGCGCTTGGCAGCAATATCTTCGGGCGAGTGCAGGTTCGCAAGCGCATTGAGCGTAGCGCGGACCATGTTGTAGGGATTGGTCGAGCCGTATGCCTTGGCAAGCACGTTGCGGATGCCGACGGCATCCATCACGGCACGCATCGGGCCGCCGGCGATCACGCCGGTGCCTTCGGCGGCGGGCATCAACAGGACGCGGGAAGCGCCGTGGTGGCCTTCAACAGCGTGGAAGATCGTGCCGTTGTTGAGCGGCACCTTCTTCATGCTCTTGCGGGCGCGTTCCATGGCCTTGCTCACGGAAGCCGGAACTTCACGGCTCTTGCCGGTGCCCATACCCACGGAGCCCTTGCCGTCGCCGGCAACGGTGAGAGCAGCGAAAGCAAGAATGCGGCCGCCCTTAACAACCTTGGTGACGCGGTTCACCGCGATCATCTTTTCGCGAATGCCGTCATCGATCTCTTCGACGGCGTTCTTCTTGTCAACCTTAGCCATAAGCCTCGATTCCTATTAGAACTTGAGGCCGGCTTCGCGCGCGGCCTCGGCCAGCGCGGCAACGCGGCCGTGGTAACGATAACCGGAACGGTCGAAAGCGCAGGTTTCGATACCGGCAGCCTTCGCCTTCTCAGCCAGACGGGTGCCGACGATCTTGGCAGCGGCGATGTTGCCGCCGTTGCCGTTGACCATGGCGCGAACTTCAGCTTCAGCCGTGGAGGCGCTCACGAGAACGCGGTCGCCGGAAGCGGAAATGATGCTGGCGTAGATGTGCAGGTTGGTGCGGTGCACCGTAAGACGATTCACCTTCTGCAGCTTGATGCGGGCGCGGGTCGCACCGGCACGGCGCAGGCGGTTTTCCTTTTTGTTAATCATTTCTCAGAACCCCGCTTTACTTCTTCTTGGTTTCCTTGATGATGACGTGTTCGTCAGCATAGCGGATGCCCTTGCCCTTGTAGGGTTCGGGAGCGCGGTAGCTGCGCACGACTGCGGCGGTCTGGCCGACCTTCTGCTTGTCAGCGCCCTTGATGACGATTTCCGTCGGGGTGGGCGTTTCGCAGGTCACGCCTGCGGGCATCTGGTGCACGACCGGGTGAGAGAAGCCGAGCTGGAGGTTCAGCTTGTCGCCCTGAGCCTGAGCACGGTAGCCCACGCCAACCAGAGTGAGCTTCTTTTCAAAGCCCACGGACACACCCTTGTTCATGTCCGCCACGAGAGCACGCATCGTGCCGACGTTAGCGTTGGATTCACGGGTTTCTTCAAGCTGCTTGAACGAAAGAACGTTGCCGTCCTGTTCGATAGCAATCTTGGGAAGAACGTGCATACGCACTTCACCCTTCGGGCCCTTGACGGTGATGAAGCCGTCGGCGAGCGTGGCGCTCACGCCCTGGGCGAGCTCAACGGGATGCTTGCCAATACGAGACATATTGAAAACCTCCCAAATTAAGCGACGTAGCAGAGAACTTCACCGCCGATGCCGGCAGCGCGAGCCTTGCGATCGGTCATCACACCCTTCGGGGTGGAAACGATCGCGATGCCGAGGCCATTCATGACCTGCGGGATGGACTCGTGGTTCTTATAGATGCGCAGGCCGGGGCGCGAAACGCGTTCGATGCGTTCGATAACCGGACGGCCGGCGTAGTACTTCAAACCGATATGCAACTGGGCCTTGCCATCAACGGTCACAACATTAAAGCCGTCAATGTAGCCTTCGTCCTTGAGAACCTGCGCGATAGCAACCTTGAGCTTGGAGCTCGGCATCACGACTTCGGTCTTGTCGACGATCTGACCGTTACGGATACGGGTCAGCATATCGGCGATCGGATCACTCATACTCATTTAGTAATCTCCTCGCTCTTACCAGCTGGCCTTGATGAGGCCGGGAATGTCACCACGCATGGCCGCGTCACGGATCATGCCGCGAGCGAGGCCAAACTTACGGAAGGTGCCGCGCGGACGGCCGGTCAGGCCGCAACGGTTGCGCAGACGCACGGGGCTTGCATTGCGCGGCAGAGCCTGCAGCGCGAGACGAGCGTCCATACGTTCTTCCATGGAGCGGGTAGCGTCGTTGATAATCGCCTTGAGTTCGGCGCGCTTGGCTGCAAACTTAGCAACGGTAGCTTCGCGCTTAAGTTCACGGTTAATCAGAGATAACTTTGCCATTTTCCTTGCACCTATCTCAGTTGCGGAACGGGAAGCGGAAACCAGCCAGAAGAGCCTTGGCTTCTTCGTCGGTCTTCGCCGTCGTCGTGATGGAAATGTTCAAACCGCGCACAGCATCGATCTTGTCGTACTCAATTTCCGGGAAGATGATCTGTTCACGCAGGCCGATGTTGTAGTTGCCACGGCCATCGAAAGCACGACCGGACACGCCGCGGAAGTCGCGGACGCGCGGGAAAGCGATCGTCACGAGGCGATCGAGGAAGTCGTACATGCGTTCGCCGCGCAGGGTCACCATGCAGCCGATGGGCATGTTTTCGCGGATCTTGAAGTTCGCGATAGCCTTGCGGGTGCGGGTGATGGCAGGCTTCTGGCCGGCAATCTTGGTGAGATCGCCGACAGCGTTGTCGACGAGCTTCTTGTCGTTGACGGCTTCACCGACACCCATGTTGAGGGTGATCTTGGTGATGCGAGGAACCTGCATGACCGTCTTGTAGCCGAACTTCTTGATCAGTTCGGGCACGATGGTTTCATGATAAAGAGTCTGGAAACGAGACATTTTGTCGTTGCTCCTTAGGCCTTGGCGCCGACCACGGCACCGTTGCTCTTGAACACGCGAACCTTCTTGCCGTCAACTTCCTTGAAGCCGACGCGGTCACCCTTGCCGGTGGCAGGGTTAAAGAGCATGACATTGGACTGATCGATCGGAAGGGTCTTGTCCTGAATGCCGCCTTCAGCGCCGGTCATCGGGTTGGGACGAACAGCCTTGCGGGCAACATTGACACCTTCGACGGTGATACGGCGGTCATCGATACGGGCAGAGACGATACCCTTCTTGCCCTTATCCTTGCCGGTGATGACGATAACTTCGTCACCTTTACGGATGCGCTGCATCTTATCGGCCTCCTTAAATAACTTCAGGAGCCAGGGAGACGATCTTCATGAACTTTTCGGTACGCAGTTCGCGCGTGACCGGTCCGAAGATACGAGTGCCCACGGGCTCGAGCTTGGAGTTAAGCAGAACGACGGCATTGCCGTCGAAGCGAATCAAAGAACCGTCGGCGCGGCGCACACCCTTGGCGGTGCGGACCACGACGGCGTTGTAGATTTCGCCCTTCTTAACACGACCGCGAGGAGCGGCTTCTTTCACCGTCACCTTCACGACGTCGCCGATGTTTGCATAGCGGCGCTTGGAGCCGCCCAACACCTTAAAACACATCACTGAACGAGCACCGGTGTTATCGGCGACGTCCAGTCTGGATTGCATCTGAATCATGGTTGTTTATATATCCAACTTATTCCGCTCAATGCGGATAGTATTGGTCCCGTCAGGGAGAAAGACTGCAACTCGTTGATTTCCAAAGAAAAACCAGCTGGCTGGAAAGAAGCTCTTTCCCCTTAAGCCGGGCAGAAATCAACGGCACACAGTCCGCAGATATCAACGCAAATGCCGTACCCCGAAAGGTCCGGCATTTGCGCGAGTTCGCAAGTATACGCATAACGCGTAAAACTTGCAAGTATTTTTTCAAGTCTTTTTAAAGACTTAGATGATCACGGCCTTCTCGAGGATACGGGTCACCTTCCAGGACTTCGTCTTGGAAAGCGGACGGGTTTCCGCGATTTCGACCTTGTCACCGACACCGCACTCATTGGCTTCGTCGTGAGCATGATACTTCTTGCTTTCAACGACGTACTTGCCGTAGAGGGGGTGCTTGACACGACGTTCGACCAGAACGGTCACGGTCTTGTCCATCTTGTCGCTCGTCACCGTACCGGTGAGGGTGCGGGTGAGCTTTGCAGTTTCAGTATTCGTCATTTCGCAGCCGCCTTCTGAGCGAGAACCGTGCGCACGCGGGCGATGTCGCGACGCGTGGCGCGCAGCTGGTTCGTGTTCTGGAGTTGTTGCGTAGCCTTCTGAACGCGCAGCTTGAAGTGCGTGGTGAGAAGGTCGTTGAGCTCCTTGTTGAGCGCGGCCTCATCCATGGCGCGCAAGTCTTTTGCCTTCATGTCCGTCTCCTTACATGCCGATCTGGCGGACAACGAACTTCGTCTTCAGAGGCAGCTTGGCAGCCGCGAGAGCGAAAGCTTCGCGGGCGAGCTGTTCATCGACGCCGTCCATTTCATAGATCACGCGACCGGGCTGAACGAGAGCAACCCAGTATTCCGGATTACCCTTACCGTTACCCATACGCACTTCAGCGGGCTTGCTGGAAATGGGCTTGTCCGGGAAGACACGGATCCATACACGGCCGCCGCGCTTGATGTGGCGGGTAAGAGCACGACGCGCAGCTTCGATCTGGCGGGCCGTCAGGCGGCCGCGTTCGACCACCTTGAGGCCGAATTCGCCAAAGCTCACGTTAGCGCCGCGCTGAGCGAGGCCGTAGTTACGGCCCTTCTGGTCCTTGCGGTACTTAGTACGATTCGGTTGCAGCATCGTTATTCTCCGTCTTTCTTGTCAGCGGCGGCAGCGGGTGCACGACGCGGACGGCGGGCTGCGCCTTCGCCGTCACGGCGCTGGCGACGAGCCGGACGACGACGATCTTCGCGTTCGGCGGGAGCGGCAGCTTCGACCACGTCTTCGCGACCGAGATTGTCACCCTTGTAAACCCAAACCTTAACGCCGATCACGCCGTAGGTCGTGTTGGCTTCGGCAACTGCGTAGTCGATGTCGGCACGCAGCGTGTGAAGAGGCACGCGGCCTTCGCGGTACCATTCGGTACGGGCGATTTCGGCACCGTTCAAACGACCAGAGCTCATGATCTTGATGCCCTGGGCACCCAGACGCATGGCGTTCTGCATGGAGCGCTTCATGGCGCGACGGAACATCACGCGCTTTTCGAGCTGCTGGCAGATGTTGTCAGCGATAAGCTGAGCGTCGAGATCCGGACGGCGGATTTCTTCGATGTTGATGTGCACGGGCACACCGACCATCTTCTGAACTTCTGCCTTGAGCATTTCGATGTCAGCACCCTGCTTGCCGATCACGACACCGGGACGAGCCGAGAAGATCGTGATGCGAGCATTGTTGGCCGGACGTTCGATCAGAATGCGCGAGACGCTGGCGTTCTTCAGCTTTTCACGAAGGAAAGCACGGACGCGGAGGTCTTCGCCGAGCGTGCGGGAAAAGTTACGGCCGACCGCATACCAGCGCGACGTCCAGTTGCGCGTAACGGGAAGGCGGAAGCCGGTAGGATTAATTTTCTGACCCATGGTTCACCTTTTACTTGTCGCCGACGGTCACGAAGATGTGAGCCGTCTGCTTGCCGATACGCGTACCGCGACCCTTGGCGCGAGCACCAAAGCGGCGCAGCGTCGTGGCCTTTTCCACGTAGATCTTCTTAACGAACAGTTCATCCACGTCAGCGCCGTCGTTGTGTTCGGCGTTGGCGATCGCGGATTCGAGCGCCTTGAGGATGATGCCGGCAGCGCGCTTCTGCGTGAAGCGCAGGATGTTGAGGGCCTTGTCCACGGGCTTACCGCGAACCAGGTCGGCCACCAAACGGCCCTTCTGAGCCGAAAGGCGAACGCCGCGAACGATTGCAGTAGTTTCCATTTGATTACCCCTTGACCTTCTTGCTGTCGGCAGCGTGGCCGTGGAAGGTGCGAGTCAGCGCAAACTCACCGAGCTTGTGGCCGACCATGTTTTCATTGATGTACACCGGAACGTGCTGACGGCCGTTGTGAACGGCGATCGTCAGACCGATGAACTCAGGAAGAATGGTGGAGCGACGCGACCAGGTCTTGATCGGGCGCTTGTCGCGACCGGCCTGAGCGGCTTCAACCTTCTTGAGCAGGGAACCGTCAACAAACGGCCCTTTCTTTAACGAACGAGACATTTACTGGCCCCCTTATTTGTCGTAACGGCGCTGGATGATCATGGAATCCGTGCGCTTGGAGTTGCGGGTACGATAGCCCTTGGTGAGCTGGCCCCACGGCGTGACAGGAGCGCGACCGGTACCGGTGCGGCCTTCACCACCACCATGCGGGTGATCAACCGGGTTCATCACCTTACCGCGAACGGTCGGGCGGATGCCGCGCCAACGGGTGGCACCGGCCTTGCCGAGTTCACGCAGGCTGTTTTCTTCGTTGCCGACCGTACCGATCGTGGCGCGGCATTCGATGAGGATGCGGCGCACTTCGCCGGAACGCATACGCACCTGAGCGTAAGCACCTTCACGGGCGATCAGCTGAGCATAGGCACCAGCGGAGCGAACCAGCTGGGCACCCTTGCCCGGGAGCATTTCGATGCAGTGAATGGTGGAACCGACCGGAATGTTGCGCAGCGGCAGAGCGTTGCCAACCTTGATCGGGGCTTCCTGACCGCTCATGATCGTGTCACCGACGTTCAGGCCCTTCGGGCAGATGATGTAGCGACGTTCGCCGTCGGCATACAGCACGAGCGCGATGTGAGCGGAACGGTTCGGATCGTATTCGATGCGTTCAACGCGGGCGGGAACGCCGTCCTTGTTACGCAGGAAGTCGATAACGCGATAGTGACGCTTGGAGCCACCACCCTTGTGACGGCACGTAATGTGACCGTTGTTGTTGCGGCCGGAACCGCGATTCTTCTTTTCCAGCAGAGCTGCGAAGGGCTTGCCCTTGTGCAGGCCCGGAGTCACCACTTTGACCGCATGACGGCGGCCGGGGGACGTCGGCTTGAGTTTGACGAGAGCCATTACTTAACCTCCTGCACGAAGTTGATGCTCTGACCTTCCTTGAGACGGACATAAGCCTTGCGAACATCGCTGCGCTTGCCCATACCGCGGCCAAAGCGCTTCTGCTTGCCCTTGGTGGTCAGAATCTGCACGCTTTCAACCTGCACCTTGAAGCACAGTTCGACGGCAGCCTTCACTTCCGGCTTCGTCGCACACGGGGTGACGACGAAAGCGTACTGCTTGTCCTTGTATTCTTCGAGTCGGGTGCTCTTTTCGGAGATAACCGGACCGACGAGGACCTTCAACAAACGTTCTTGTTTCATCCGAGCATCTCCTCGAGCTTGGCGACCGCAGCCTTCGTGACAACGATCTTGTTGTAGTAGATCAGGGAGAGCGGGTCGGCGTAGCGCGGCTCAACCACGAGAACGTTCTTGAGGTTGCGGCTGGCCAGATAGAGGTTGTCGTCGACCGACTCGGTGATGATCATCACGTGATCAAGACCAAGCGTCTTGAGCTTGGCGGCGAATTCCTTCGTCTTCGGGGATTCGGCGCTGATCGAATCAACCACAACGAGGCGGCCGTCGGCGGCGAGCTTCGAAAGGATCGAAGCCATGGCAGCACGATAAGCCTTCTTGTTCATCTTGTGGCTGAAGTTTTCGTTGGGCGTGTTCGGGAAAGCACGGCCACCACCACGCCACAGCGGCGAGGAGGACATACCCGAGCGGGCGCGACCGGTACCCTTCTGGTTCCAGGGCTTACGGGTCGTGTGGCGCACGAACTCACGGCTGAGCTGAGCGCGCGTACCCTGACGGGCGTTAGCCTGGTAGGCAACCACGAGCTGGTGCACCAGAGCTTCGTTGTATTCGCGGCCGAACACGGCGTCAGAGGCAGCGGCTTTGCCCGCTTCCTGACCGAGTTCATTGATTACATTCAGTTCCATTGATCGCTCCTGGATTAGGCCTTCACGGCGGGACGCACAATGACTTCACCGCCCTTGGAGCCGGGAACGGCACCGCGAACGAGCAGAAGACCACGTTCAGCATCGACACGGGCAACCACGAGATTCTGCGTGGTGCGCTGGGCTGCACCGAGGTGACCAGCCATGCGCTTGCCGGGGAACACGCGGCCCGGGTCCTGGCGATTACCGATGGAACCGGGAGCGCGGGTCGTCACGGAGTTACCGTGGCTGGCGCGGTTCGAGGAGAAGTGGTGACGCTTGATGGCGCCTGCGAAACCCTTACCGATGGTGGTGCCGGTCACGTCGACCTTCTGGCCGGCCGTGAACATGTCGGCGCTGAGCACGGTGCCGGGCTTGAATTCGGCAACCTTGTCTTCGTCGATATGGAACTCTTTCAACGTGGCAGCTGCTTCGATGCCAGCCTTAGCAAACTGGCCGGCGAGTGCCTTGTTGACGCGCGAGGGCTTCTTCGAGCCGAACGCGACTTGAACAGCGTTGTAGCCGTCGGATTCAACCGTCTTGACGCAGGCAACACGGTTGCCGGACACGTCGAGCACCGTCACGGGAACGGACTTACCGTCCTCTTCAAAGATGCGCGTCATGCCGATCTTACGGCCGACTAAGCCGAGCTTTTCACTCATTTATTTTTACTCCACCCCGTCTACGATTGGACGGGACCGTACTTTTAAAGAAATCACTTCACGACGGGAGGTTCGAATTTCGAAGTTATCTTCGCTTCGTAACGCCGATCGAGCGCCTCGAAGGCCAGAAGTGACGCATATTCGCTTGTGTTCTTCGGGCTTCCCTCGGAACATAAACGAGAAAAACTTGTGCAATTACTGCTTGTTGTTGACCTTGATCTTGACGTCAACGCCAGCCGGCAGGTCGAGCTTCATCAGAGCGTCAACGGTCTTGTCGGTCGGATCGATGATGTCCATCAGGCGCTGATGGGTGCGAATTTCGAGCTGATCGCGGCTGGTCTTGTTGACGTGCGGCGAACGCAGGATGTCGAAACGCTGGATGCGGGTGGGAAGCGGAACGGGACCGCGAACAACAGCGCCGGTGCGCTTTGCGGTGTCGACGATTTCGAGAGCCGACTGATCGATCAGCTTGTAATCAAACGCCTTGAGGCGAATGCGGATGCACTGAGACTGCATTTGTCTGATTTTCCTAAGAAAAAGAACAATAAAAGAACTAAGGGGGCGCAGTATAACCACGCCCCCTTTCCCCTGTCAAGGGTCACTGAAAAAAAATTTTATTTTCTTTCAGTATGTTCGAACAATTTTTGGCAATTATTCGATGATCTTGGCAACGACGCCGGCGCCGACGGTGTGGCCGCCTTCACGAATAGCGAAGCGCAGACCTTCCTGCATGGCGATCGGGCAGATCAGCTGAACCGTCATCGAAATGTTGTCGCCAGGCATCACCATTTCAACGCCTTCGGGCAGCTCGATCGTGCCGGTCACGTCCGTCGTGCGGAAGTAGAACTGCGGACGATAGCCCTTGAAGAACGGCGTGTGACGGCCGCCTTCTTCCTTCGTCAGCACGTACACTTCTGCGCTGAACTTCGTGTGCGGTGTGATGGAACCCGGCTTGGCCAGAACCTGACCGCGTTCGACTTCTTCACGCTTCGTGCCGCGCAGCAGAACGCCGATGTTGTCGCCGGCTTCGCCCTGGTCGAGCAGCTTGCGGAACATTTCAACGCCCGTGCAGGTCGTCTTGGCCGTCGGACGAATGCCAACGATTTCGATTTCGTCGCCAACGTGGATGATGCCGCGTTCAACACGACCCGTCACCACGGTACCGCGGCCGGAAATCGAGAACACGTCTTCGATCGGCATCAGGAACGGCTGGTCAAGAGCGCGTTCCGGCGTCGGAATGTAGCTGTCGAGCGTTTCGGCCAGCTTCATGATCGACTGTTCGCCGAGTTCACCCTTGTCGCCTTCCAGTGCCAGCTTGGCCGAACCCTTGATGATCGGAATGTCGTCGCCCGGGAAGTTGTAGTTGCTCAGAAGTTCACGAACTTCCATTTCCACGAGTTCGAGCAGTTCCGGATCGTCAACCATGTCGCACTTGTTCAGGTAGACGATGATGTAGGGAACGCCAACCTGACGGGCGAGCAGAATGTGTTCGCGCGTCTGGGGCATCGGACCGTCAGCGGCGGAAACCACCAGAATGGCGCCGTCCATCTGGGCAGCACCGGTAATCATGTTCTTCACGTAGTCGGCGTGCCCCGGGCAGTCAACGTGTGCGTAGTGACGGTGTTCCGTTTCGTACTCAACGTGAGCCGTGTTGATGGTGATGCCGCGGGCCTTTTCTTCGGGAGCCGCGTCAATCTGATCGTATGCCTTGGCTTCGCCGCCGAACTTCGTAGCGAGAACCGTGCAGATGGCAGCCGTCAGCGTGGTCTTGCCGTGGTCAACGTGACCGATGGTGCCCACGTTCACATGGGGCTTGGTACGTTCAAACTTACCCTTTGCCATTTTAGGTCTTTTGTCCTTCTAAGATAAAAGGTTGGATCGGAAGAAAACTTCTTTATTTTACTCCCGATCCGTATTTCACAATTACTTGGTCTTTTCAGCGATCACAGCGTCGGCCACGTTCTTCGGAGCTTCAGCGTAGTGATCGAATTCCATCGTGTACGTTGCACGACCCTGAGTGAGGGAGCGCAGCGTCGTGGAGTAACCGAACATTTCAGCCAGCGGCACTTCGCAGCGAACGGCCTTACCGCCGCCCGGCAGATCATCCATACCCTGGATGACACCGCGGCGGGACGAAAGGTCGCCCATCACGTCGCCCATCTTTTCTTCCGGCGTTTCGACTTCGACCTTCATGATCGGTTCGAGCAGCACGGGGTTGGCCTTGCGCATACCGTCCTTGAATGCCATAGAGGCAGCCATACGGAAGGCGTTTTCGTTCGAGTCAACTTCGTGGTAGGAACCGAAGTGCAGCGTGACCTTGACGTCCACAACCGGGTAGCCAGCGAGCACACCGGCCTTGAGCGTGTCTTCCACACCCTTTTCGACGGCCGGGATGTATTCGCGCGGAACCACACCGCCCTTGATGGCGTCGACGAACTCGAAGCCCTTGCCCGGTTCCATCGGTTCGAGCTTGAGCACGACGTGACCGTACTGGCCACGGCCACCGGACTGCTTGGCGAACTTGCATTCGGCGTTTTCGACCACGGAGCGGATCGTTTCGCGGTAGGCCACCTGCGGACGACCGACGGTAGCTTCCACGTTGAACTCACGACGCATACGGTCGACGAGAATTTCGAGGTGGAGTTCGCCCATACCGGAAATAATCGTCTGGCCGGATTCTTCGTCGGTACGCACGCGGAAGGAAGGATCTTCGCGAGCAAGACGACCCAAGGCGAGAGCCATCTTTTCCTGGTCAGCCTTGGTCTTGGGTTCGACGGCCTGGCTGATCACAGGTTCCGGGAATTCCATGCGTTCGAGGATGATCGGCTGGGACACATCGCAGAGCGTGTCGCCCGTGGTCACGTCCTTCAGACCGACGGCAGCGGCGATATCGCCTGCTTCCGTTTCGGTGATTTCCTTACGTTCGTTGGCGTGCATCTGCAGCAAACGACCGATACGTTCCTTCTTGTTCTTCACGGAGTTCAGAACGGTTTCGCCGGACTTAAGAACGCCGGAGTAGACGCGCAAGAAGGTGAGCTGGCCGACATACGGGTCGGTCATGATCTTGAAGGCGAGCGCGGAGAACGGAGCATTGTCGCTGGCTTCGCGGGTGACTTCGTTGTCGTTGAGGTCAAAGCCCGGAACCGGCGGAATGTCGACCGGAGACGGCAACAGTTCGATGACGCCGTCGAGCATACGCTGCACACCCTTGTTCTTGAAGGACGAGCCGCAGAACATCGGCTGCACTTCACCGGCGATCGTGCGGGCACGCAAACCCTTGACGATTTCGGCTTCGGTGAGTTCGCCTTCTTCGAGGTACTTGTTCATCAGCTCTTCGCTGGCTTCGGCAGCCGTTTCGACGAGCTTTTCACGCCATTCGTTGGCCGTATCGACGAGGTCGGCCGGGATGTCGATGTATTCGAACTTGGTGCCCTGGCTGGCTTCATCCCAAATGATGCCCTTCATCTTGATCAGGTCAACAACGCCCTTGAACTGGTCTTCGGCGCCGATCGGGATCACGACGGGGCAGGGATTGCCCTTCAGACGGGTCTTCATCTGGTCAACGACCTTGAAGAAGTTGGCGCCGGTACGGTCCATCTTGTTGACGAACGCGATGCGGGGCACCTTGTACTTGTTGGCCTGACGCCAAACGGTTTCGGACTGGGGCTGCACGCCGCCCACAGCGCAGTAAACCATCACAGCGCCGTCGAGCACGCGCATGGAGCGTTCGACTTCAACCGTGAAGTCCACGTGCCCCGGGGTGTCGATGATGTTCAGACGATGCGGCTGGAACTGCATGTCCATACCGCGCCAGAAGCAGGTCGTAGCGGCAGACGTAATCGTGATGCCGCGTTCCTGTTCCTGTTCCATCCAGTCCATGGTGGCGGCACCGTCGTGCACTTCGCCCAACTTGTGGTTGACGCCGGTAAAGAACAGGATGCGTTCGGTCGTCGTGGTCTTGCCCGCGTCGATGTGGGCAGAAATGCCGATATTGCGATAGCGCGAAATCGGGGTAGTACGAGCCATGACTTTTCTCTTCGTAAGTGAGGCGCTGCCGAAGCGGCAGCACCCTCATTGTTAATCGATGTATTAGAAGCGGAAGTGAGAGAAGGCCTTGTTGGCTTCAGCCATACGATGGACTTCGTCACGCTTCTTCATAGCGCCGCCGCGGCCTTCAGCAGCATCCAACAGCTCACCAGCCAAGCGTTGGGGCATGGACTTTTCGGAACGCGACTTGGCGCTTTCACGCAGCCAGCGCATTGCCAAAGCCATACGACGAACCGGACGCACTTCAACCGGCACCTGGTAGTTGGCACCACCGATACGGCGGCTCTTCACTTCCACGAGCGGACGGACGTTGTTGAGTGCGGTCTGGAACACTTCGAGAGCGTTCTTACCGGTCTTTTCTTCAATCTGCTGCAGCGCACCGTAGACGATGCGTTCGGCGACGGCCTTCTTGCCATCGAGCATGATCACGTTGATGAACTTGGAGATCTCAACGCTGCCGAACTTCGGATCCGGCAAAATTTCACGTTTGGGTACTTCGCGACGACGGGGCATTTTTTTCCTCTTTCGTTGTCTTCAGTCATTCAAATGCGGTCGAAAGTTTCTTAGTTGACCGCTTCACAATGCAGCACACATAAGGGCTGCGACTTACTCGGTCCTTTTAACAGCGGGACCGTCCGTACACGGCTGACAATCAGTCGCCGCGAATTACGCTGCCTTCGGGCGCTTGGCGCCGTACTTGGAACGAGCCTGCTTACGATCCTTGACGCCCTGGGTGTCAAGGGAACCGCGCACGATGTGGTAACGCACACCGGGCAAGTCCTTCACACGGCCGCCGCGGATGAGAACCACGGAGTGTTCCTGCAGGTTGTGGCCTTCGCCGCCGATGTAGGAAATCACTTCAAAGCCGTTGGTGAGACGCACCTTGGCAACCTTACGAAGAGCCGAGTTCGGCTTCTTCGGGGTGGTCGTGTAGACCTTGGTGCAAACGCCGCGCTTCTGCGGGCAGTTCTTAAGAGCAGGGCTCTTGCTCTTTTCGCGCGTAAGCTCACGAGGCTTGCGCACAAGCTGGTTAATAGTGGGCATATTGTCCGTTCTTCTTAAAAAGACCGACAGACGAATCCGCCGGTACAGTTGCTGGTGATAAAAGTCTTTTCACGATGAAAATGCACATCAGAAAGCGTCCTTTGCGAGCGCAAAAGACCCCCTCCGACGAACGCTTTCCCGGAAAAGGCTGTGATTTTCTCTTTTTTTTTGAATAATGTCAAGGGACTAGCTCCTTCGGACACCACTCCGGGCAGCGCCCATAACTCCCGACATTGAGCGCCTGGCCCATTACAATCCGACCTGTGCGCCGTCCGCGCCTCTCATCACTCTTTATATTAGTGCCGACATGCTTTCCGACATTCTCGCCGCCCGCGTGGCTCAAACCTACGCTTCGAACGAATACCCGGTCTTACTTCATCAATACGGAACCTGGAAAAGCACTCGGCCTTTAGCCGGCCTGCGCATTCTCGACGCCACGCCTGTGTTTAAAAACACACTGGCCAAACACGCCGTGCTTCTTGCGGCCGGTGCTGAGCTTACCGTTGGCATCGACGATGTGATGCCGCGCAACAACGAAGTCGTGCGCTACCTGCGAGACACCGGTGTGCCCGTCGTGGAACCCCGCGATATTGAAAGCCTTGAAGCGTTCGACCTCGTGCTCGACTGCGCGGCCGCCTTTGCCGAACTCAAGCCAAGCATCGGCTTTGTCGAACTCACCCGCTCTGGCGTGTCCAAATACGCAGGAAAAAACTGCCCCGTGTACGTTGCCGATTCCGGCCGCATCAAGCGCATTGAAACCTGTCTCGGCACCGGCGAAAGCTATTTCCGCGCCATGACTCAGCTCGGCCACGGTGACTGGCAAGGAAAATCCATCGTGATCTTCGGCAGCGGCAAAGTCGGCAGCGGTCTCATCACTTACGCGCACCGTTATGGCTGCCGCGTGACGGTCGTCACCCGCCCCAGCGACATTTCGGATCGCGTCCGCTCGCTCTGTGAAACCGTCATCGACGCTACCGACGGCATTGCCATTACCGAAGCCGTCAGCACTGCCGATCTGGTCGTCACCGCCACCGGCGTACCGGGCGCCGCCACCGCCTCGTGCCCCGCCGACGTCTTCAATCGCTCGAAGGCGCTTCTGGCCAACATGGGCGTCGAAGACGAATACGGTGCCGGCGTTCCCGCCGGACGCGTACTTGAAGCCAAACGTCCGCTCAACTTCATTCTTAAGGATCCGACGCTCATGAAGTACATCGACGCCACAATGGCACTACACAACGAAGGCGCCGTCATCCTTGCTTCGGGGAAAATGCCTTTGGGCCTCATCGAACCCGACGATGCCACGGAAGAGCGACTTTTGTCGATCTGCCGCAAAAACGGCACTATTTCCGACGAACTTGACTACATTTAAGTGCTCGTTCGCACCTTTTCGCTTATTTGACGCTATCTGCTTTTTATCTTTCTTTTATCATTCCGACTTCACCATGTCCACGCTTCTAATCCGCAACGTCCAGCTCGACGGCAACGTCACGAATATTCTCATTGAAGGCAACCGCTTCGCGAACCTCACCGCACCCGCCGACACCGTCGCCGACGAGACGTACGATGCTTCGGGTCTGGCGCTTGTGCCGAGCTTTTTCAATACGCACACACACGCCTCGATGACGCTGCTGCGCGGCTACGCCGATGATCTTCCCCTCTTTCCCTGGCTCAACGATCACATCTGGCCGTTTGAAGGCAAGATGCGTGCCGAAGACATTTACGCAGGCGCCAAACTTGCCACGCTGGAAATGATCCGCAGCGGCACGACCTGGTTCTGCGACATGTACTGGATGGCCGAAGAAACAGTGCGCGCCGTGGCCGAATCCGGCATTCGCGCCGCCGTGGGCGTCACACTCATGGACCATCTGGGTGAAGCAGAAATCAAGCGACAGCTCGACTTCCTTGCCAACTGGAAGGATCCGACCAACGGCCGCATTTCGCTTGCCGTTGCGCCGCATGCCGTATACACGGTGAGCGGCGAACTGTTGCAGCGCTGCGCCGAAGCGGCCAAAGCCAACGGTCAGACTCTGACGTTGCATGTGTCCGAAACAGAAAAAGAAGTGCAGGACTGCATTGAAGCTCACGGCATGAGTCCGGTGCGCTGGCTCGACCATCTCGGCGTGCTCAGCGACAACGTCATTGCCGCCCATGTTGTGCACATTGACGAAGAGGAAGCCGAGATCCTCAAGGAGCGCGGTGTTTGGATCGCGCACAATCCCTGCTCCAATATGAAGCTTTCCTCGGGCATTTTCGCAAGCGACATGCTGTTGAAAAAGGGCTGCCGCCTAACGCTCGGCACTGACGGAACGGCCTCCAACAACAATCTCGACATGCGCGAAGAGATGAAGTTTGCCGCTCTGCTCGCCAAGGTCCGCTACACGAGCGAAACGCTTCCGGCCGGTGAGATTTTTCGTTGGGCCACCCGCAACGGCGCTCAGGCCGCGGGTCTTGACGCCGGCGTCATCCGCGAGGGTGCCCTTGCCGATGCCGTATTCCTTGACCTTGAAAACGAACGCCTCGTGCCCAACTTCAACCTCACGAGCAACTGGGTGTACTCCGCCGACACTCGTGCCGTGCGCAGCGTGCTGTGCGACGGCAAGTTCGTCATGAAGAACGGCATGGTAGAAGACGCACAGGAAACGATCGCCCGTGCCCGCCAAAGCGTCAAGGCGATTCTGGGTCGTTGATTCGTTGGAATTTTTGACTCTTTCCGAAGGCGGCTGTGTGCCGCCTTTTTCGTACCTGCGCTATCCTTTGAAACACCGCGAAGAGGAGACGCACCATGGCGATTTTGATCCGCAATGCCTACGTTTTCGCGCCGAACGAACTCGGCGCAACCGATGTTTTGATGGTCGGCGAAAAGATTCTTGCCGTCGGCCCGAATCTTTCCGTCAGCTTGCCGGGCCTGAGCGTCATTGACGCCTCCGGTTTTCTCCTGGTCCCTGGCTTCGTAGATCCGCATGTCCACGTATTGGGCGGCGGAGGCGTTGGCGGCCCAATCACGCGCGCACCCGCCATTACTGCCGGCGAACTGATTCGTGCAGGTATCACTACCGTGGTGGGCGTCTTGGGCGCTGATGTGATGACGCGCAAGCTTCCCGATCTGCTTGCCAAGGTTCGTGAGCTCAACGCACTCGGACTTTCTGCCTGGATGTACACATCAAGCTTCCGCTATCCGCCGGTAACACTCTCTCAAAGCGTAGCTGACGACGTGGCTCTCGTCTCCGAAGTGCTCGGCGCCAAACTTGCCATGGGAGACGCCAACGGATCGTTCCCCTCGACCGAGGCCGTCTTGGGCTTGTTGTCTCAAATCCGACAGGCCGCCGTCACCGTCAAAAAGCAGGGCCTTTTGCACGTTCATTTGGGGGCGATCCCCAATCCGTTTGATATCTTCGAAGAAATCGCTGCAACGGGGTTCCCGATCGGCCGACATCTTCGCCCCACGCACTGCGCACGAACCGAGTTTCTCCTTAAGAGCGCCTGCGCTTATGCAATGCAAGAGTCGGATCGTTACATCGACATCACTACGGACGGCCCCTGCTATCTGGGGCACCCGGCCGCAGCCGTGAGCGCTGCCGTCTCCTGCGGCGTGCCGGTCGAGCAAATCACTCTCTCGTCCGACGGTCACGGCGTTGTGCCGCGGTTTGATGCCGACGGAAACATCGTCGGGCAAGCCGTGGGCGAAGTCGCCCGGAATCACGCCACCATGGTCGAACTCGTGCGTGACTACAATTTCCCGCTTTCGGCCGCATTGTCTTTGATCACCAGCAATGCCGCCGACAGTTTGGGTTTGTCCGATCAAGGTCGTCTTGAAGTCGGCGCCTGCGCCAATGCCGTGCTTCTCAATCAAAACCTGCAGATCGTTGCCGTCGTCTCGCGCGGCCAAGTCGCGATGCACGGCGATACGCTTGCCGTCAAAGAACCGTTTAGTGAATAACCACTCACTAGTTACAGAAAACGCACGCCCCCGCTGAACCATCAAGGTTCAGGGCAGCGTGCGTTCATTTCTGACCGAACCCGCCCGACACAAAGCCGAGCGGGCCTCTTTAGCCGTTAGTCGTCGGCGCGCACCGTCTTGGGCTGGACGTGAGCCATGATCGGATCAAGTTCATCGTCCCAGCGCTCGATCTTGACCTGCGTCGAGTTGGCCACATTACCGCAGGACAGCTTCGACGAAGGAATATCGATGGTGAGCACATTGTCGCAGCCGTGCACGTCGAGCGTACCTTCTTCACCCGGCTCTTCCGGACTGTACCAACCGCCGTGATGGATCACCACGGTGTCGGGACGGATACGATCGGTGACGATTACGCCGGCGAGGACCGAACCGCGGCGGCTTGTGACTTTGGCAATGTCCCCCGACTTCAGACCAAGCTTCTTGGCGGCATCCGGATGCATCCACACCGGTTCGCGATCTTCGACGTTCGCAAACAGGTTCGAAGCCGTGCTGTCGAGCTGCGAGTGCAGACGATAGCGACTCTTGCTCGTCAACAAAGCAAATGGATACTCTTCGGCCATCTTGGCACCAAGCCATTCCGTCGGTTCCAGCCAGGTCGGATGAGCCGGGCAGTCGTCGTACTTGTAGCTTTCGATCTTCTTGGAGAAGATTTCGATCTTGCCCGATTCGGTGCCGAGCGGGTTGACGATCGGGTTGCGGCGGAAGTCGCCCAGATAGTTATAGCGGCGAGCATCCTGATCAACCGGGAAGAGCACATAGCCGCGACCCCAGAATTCCTCAAACGAGGGCATTTCCAGACCGTTGACACGGGCTTCCTTGGCCGCGTTTTCATAGAAGCGACGGATCCAGCCCATTTCATCGAGTCCTTCGGTGAACTCTTTCTCAAAGCCCATCTTCTTGGACAGTTCGCGGTAGATCCAGAAGTCGGAGTGCGATTCGTACTGCGGTTCGATCGCCTGCTGCATAGCCACATAGCCGAGGTTGGAGTACGAGCCGATGGAGGTAATGTCAACGCGTTCGAGAGAAGTGCAAGCCGGCAAAACGATGTCGGCAAAGCGGGCCGAAGCCGTCCACATCGTGTCGCACACGATCGTCGTTTCGGGACGTTTCCAAGCCTTGATCAGGCCATTGGTGTCTTCCTGCTGGGCAAAGGGGTTACCGCCCGACCAGAAAACCAGACGGATGTCAGGATAGGTGATCTTCTTGCCGTTGTAGTCAATCGTCTTGCCGGGGTTGAGGAAGCAGTCGGTAAAGCGAGCCAAAGGAATGGTCGCCAAAGATTCGCCGACCCAAGACAGACCTTCGCTGCCGCCCTTCGGGTTGGCGGAAATGCCGCCCAGTGCGGGAGCCATCGAAGTGGCCGCACCGCCGTTGGAGTAGTGATAGCTAAAGCCGAAGCCACCGCCGGGCTGGCCGATGTGGCCGCACATAGCAGCAAGCACCACCATCATCCAATGAACCTGTTCGCCGTGCTGAGCACGCTGGATACCCCAGCCACCCATCAGCATGGAGCGCTTTTCGCGCATCAGGTGAGCCAGGCTCTTGATAGCGTCAGCCTTTACGTCGCAAATCTTTTCTGCCCATTCGGGGGTCTTCGCCACGCCATCGGTCTTGCCGAGCACATAGGCGATGAACTTGTCGTAACCCACGGTGTACTTGCGGATGAATTCGCGATCCACCTTACCGGAAGTCTCGAGTTCATACGCCATACCGAGCATCATGGCAACGTCGGTACCAGGCTTCGGAGCGATCCACTGGCAATTCTTGCCGAAGTATTCGGCCGCGTCAGGCTTGAGCGGGTTGATGGCAATCACGGGTACGCCGGCCTTCTTCACCATTTCCATGCCTTCGGCGTTTTCATGGATGGTCGTCACCCAGTCGATGTCGTTGGTGACCGTCGGATCGGCACCCCACATCACAAGGAGTTCACATTTTTCTGCGAGCACTTCCCAAGCCGTCTGCTGTTCGTAAACGCCGTTGGAGCCGATCACATAGGGCAAGATCACCTGTGCGCAACCCGTGGAGTAGTCGCCGTAGTGGCCGGTAAAGCCGCCGTTGAGATTGAGCACACGCTGCATCAGGTTGCGGGCCGAACCCAGATTGCCGGCACTCATCCAACCGTAGCTGCCGCCGTAGATCGACACGGGACCGTACTTTTCTCGGACACGCTTAAGTTCGGAGGCAACGAGTTCCAGAGCCTTGTCCCAGGTGACGCGCACGAAGGGTTCGGAGCCGCGGCCCTTGCCGCCAGCCTTATAGCCCTTTTCCAGATAACTCTTGCGAACCATCGGGTAGCGGATGCGAGCGGCGTTGTACGGCTGCTGTGCGAGCGCCTGCAGCTGCAGCGACGGAGCCTTGTCGAATTCGACCGGTTCGAGTCGTTCGATCTTGCCGCCCTTGACGTGAACGCGGTACACGCCCCAATGAGAAGCGTTCATCACTTCGGCGTCGTTCAAAACGGATTTGCCGAGATCAAACGTACGAGAAAGCTTGAGTTCGTTCTGGCCCTTTAAAACAGGGCCGGCCACCACGCCGCCCTTGTACTTTTTTACGGCTGTCTTGGCGGCTTCTTTGGCTGCGGGAGCGGCGCCCGCTGCGGGAACAGCGGCGGCCACGGTGGCTGCGCCGGCTACTTTAAACAAATCACGACGGTTGAGCATGTGTCTTCTCATCCTAGATTATTTTTCCCCCGGGTCGTTTCGGCGACGCGCTGAGGCACGAAGCCATCGGGGAATTCAGTGTTGATCGGTGCCTTGTTGTGTTCTGCTTTTTGGTTTATTTCTTAGCGTGAGCCTGCAGATACTTGAACATCACGGCATTGGCGCCGGCGCGCGTGTGGCCCGTACGACCGCCCTTGGCAGGCAGTACGCTGGCCCACTGGTTGGCCGTGAAGTGATCGGCCTTGGGAGCGGCGTGGCACATCGAGCAGGCTTCGGCGTGGCGGGCCTTACCTTGCTGCCAGAGCTTGTTGAGGTTGTTCGTGAGTTTGGCGCTCTGCACCCAACCTTCGGCAGTGGCCTTTACCCACTTGTTTTCCTGAACGACCTTTTCACCGGCCTTGGGATTGGTCTTGACGGCGCTTTCTTCGTCAAAGGAGCCGTATTCGATACGAACACCGGGTTCGGCAAAAATCATGGAGGGATATTCTGCAAGCGTCCAGCCCGAAATGCGGACGTAGGACAGATTGCCTTGCTTTTTGAGGACAGTCACGGGAACGGCGGCTCCGATCTTTCCAAGGTAGCTACCCTTGGTCGTCTTATTGAAGTCAAGCACGCCCGTCGTATAGAGGGTGGCAGCCGAGGCCGCGCCAGCCATGGCCAGAAGCGCTGCAGCTGTCATCAGCTTTTTGATCATGTCAGCTCTCTCCTTATCAAATTGTCTGTCCATCCCGCCGATTGGCAAATCGGCGAGACGCATCCTCCGGCAATCTAGCGCGCTCAACGTCAAAAGCAGATCTCAAAACATGAGAGTTATCTCTCGATACGGGCAAAAAGAATAACGGGAAGCCTTTGATTGGCACATGATTTTTGAATCAGGCAGAGAGACGCCCCGCAGGATCTCCCTCCCGATCGCCCCGTCTCTCATCCGATTCCTGTGCGTCGGGGTAGCGCTTTGCTGCCGGCTTTCTTCATCAGTTCGTTACCTCCCTGACTCTGCAGAGTCGCGGGATCTTCCCTTGAACTGGCGATCAGCGGACTTTCACCACACAGGCACACGAGCACTGTTGGGCGCACAACAAAAAAGGCTCTTTTCCGTCAGAAACTCGGGTTTCTTGGAAAAGAGCCTTTGTCGGGAGCCTCGAAGCTCCCGCACAGTCACGGCTTATTCGCCCTTCTTGGCGTCCGAATCGTCTTCAGCCCAGCGGGAGAAGAGTTCTTCAGCGGCGCGGCGGGCAGCCGACAGACCCTGAGAGTTGCCGGACGCTTCGCTGTCGAAAGCGAATTCGTCGCGAATCTTCTCGGCCTCGGCCTTGGTGTCCATGCCTTCGAAGAATTCTTCGGCAGCCAAACGAGCCTCGGACGGTTCCTGCGCCTGAGCCAGACGCTGTTCCATCACTTCCTTCTCGCGGCGGGCCTTGTGATAGGCAAGGCCGGTACCGGCAGGAATCAGGCGACCGACGATGACGTTTTCCTTCAGGCCGCGCAGATCGTCGCGCTTGCCCATGATGGCAGCCTCGGTGAGCACGCGGGTGGTTTCCTGGAAGGAAGCCGCCGAGATGAAGGAGTCGGTCGACAACGAAGCCTTCGTGATACCGAGCAGCACGTTCTGGTACGTGGCAGGCGTGCCGCCTTCGGCCTTGACGCGATCGTTTTCGTCGAGCATTTCGCTGCGTTCGACCTGTTCGCCCGGGATGAAGTGCGTATCGCCCGCATCCACGATCTGCACACGGCGAAGCATCTGACGAACAATCACTTCAATGTGCTTGTCGTTGATCTTCACACCCTGCAGACGGTACACGTCCTGAACTTCGTCCACGATGTAGCGGGCCAAAGCTTCGATACCGAGCAGACGCAGGATGTCGTGCGGATCGGCCGGACCTTCAACGATTTCTTCACCGCGCTGAACCATCTGGCCGTCGTGCACGAGAATCTGCTTGTCCTTGGAGATCAGGCATTCGTGCTCGTTGCCGTTCAGATCGGTAATGATCAGACGCTGCTTGCCCTTGGTTTCCTTACCGAACGTAACGGTACCGGTTTCCTCGGCGAGCATGCCGGCATCCTTCGGGCTGCGGGCTTCAAAGAGCTCGGCCACACGCGGCAGACCACCGGTAATGTCGCGGGTCTTCTGGCTTTCGCGCGGGATACGGGCAAGAATTTCGCCTTCGTGAATCTTCTGACCGTCGCGCACCACGATAATGGCGTTGACGGGCAGCTGGATCGTCACGGTGTGATCCGTACCCGGGATCTTGACGTCGTTGCCGTTTTCGTCGACGAGGTGCACCACCGGACGCATCACGTTGGCGGCAGTCGTCTTCGTGCCCTTGCTCTTGGAACCGGCGGCGGAGCGCTTCGGGTCGATGACGACCATTGAGCTCAAGCCCGTGACTTCGTCGACCTGGTTCATCACGGTCACGTTTTCGACCACGTTTTCGAAGCGAACGGTACCGGCGTATTCGGACACGATCGGCAGCGTCATCGGATCGAACGTCGCGAGCTGCTGGCCGGCCTTGACCTCACTGCCGAGGCTGCACAGAAGCGTGGCACCGTACGGAACCTTGTGGCGTTCGCGTTCGCGGCCGGACTGAGCGTCGTTGATGACGATTTCGCCGGAACGGGAAATCACGACGAGTTCGCCGTTGCCGTTGGTCACATAACGCATGGCGTCGGTGAAGGCCACCAAACCGGAGTTCTTGGCTTCCACACTGCTTGCCACGGCGGCACGCGAAGCGGCACCACCGATGTGGAACGTACGCATGGTGAGCTGGGTACCCGGTTCACCGATGGACTGAGCGGCGATCACGCCGACGGCTTCACCGGCGTTGACGAGCGTACCGCGGCCGAGGTCGCGGCCGTAGCACTTGGCGCACAGGCCGTAGCGGGTTTCGCAGGTAAGCGGCGTACGCACCTTGACCACATCAATGCCTTCGGCATCAATCTTGTCGCAAATGTTTTCGTCGATGAGCGTACCGCGAGGCACAACCACGTTGTGCTGCATGTCGTAGACGTCTTCGGCGGTCACGCGGCCGAGGATTCGATCGCGCAGGGCCTGAATGACTTCACCGCCTTCCACGAGAGCGCGCATTTCAACGCCGTTGGTCGTGCCGCAATCGTCTTCAAGAACCACCAAGTCCTGCGTCACGTCGACGAGACGACGGGTCAGGTAACCGGAGTTAGCGGTCTTCAGAGCCGTATCGGCCAGACCCTTACGGGCACCGTGGGTCGACACGAAGTACTGCAGAACGTTCAAGCCTTCGCGGAAGTTCGAGGTAATCGGCGTTTCAATAATCGAGCCGTCGGGCTTGGCCATCAGACCACGCATACCGGCAACCTGACGAATCTGAGCTGCCGAACCGCGAGCACCGGAGTCAGCCATCATGTAAATGGAGTTGAACGATTCCTGGCTCACCTTTTCACCGTGGCGGTTGACGACGGGTTCGCTCGAGAGCTCCTTCATCATCACCTTGCCGACTTCGTCAGCCGTACGACCCCAGATGTCGATCACCTTGTTGTAGCGTTCGCCCTTGGTCACGAGACCGGAGGTGTACTGCTCTTCGATCGCCTTGACTTCGTTTTCGGCGGCGCTCACGAGCTCGAACTTCTTCTGCGGCACGGACATGTCGCCGATGCAGATCGAGATGCCGGCGCGGGTAGCCAGACGATAGCCGTTATCCTTGAGCTTGTCGGCGAAGATCACCGTCGCACGCAGACCGCAGCGGCGGTAGCACACGTTGATCAGACGAGCGATTTCCTTCTTCTTGAGCGTGCGGTTGAGTTCGGCAAAGCTCATGCCCTGGGGCAGGATTTCCGACAGAAGCGCACGGCCGACAGTCGTTTCGTAACGCTTGACGACCGGACGGAATTCGTCGCTGCCTTCCACCTTTTCGTATTCGCGGATGCGAACCGTGCAACGCGTCTGCAGAGCAACCTGACCGGCGTCCAAAGCACGCTGCACTTCAGCCGTATCGGCAAAGAAGATGCCTTCGCCCGGCGCATTGATGCGTTCACGGGTGGCGTAGTACAGGCCGAGCACCATGTCCTGAGACGGCACGATGGACGGATCGCCGTTGGCCGGGAAGAGCACGTTGTTCGACGAGAGCATCAAGCAACGGGCTTCGAGCTGGGCTTCAAGCGACAGCGGCACGTGCACAGCCATCTGGTCACCGTCGAAGTCGGCGTTGAAGGCCGCGCAAACGAGCGGGTGCAGCTGGATGGCCTTGCCTTCGATCAGCTTCGGCTCAAAGGCCTGAATGCCGAGACGGTGCAGGGTCGGTGCACGGTTGAGCATCACGGGATGCTCGTAAATCACTTCTTCCAGGATGTCCCAAACGACGGGTTCCTGGTTATCCACCATCTTCTTGGCGCTCTTGATCGTGGTCGCCAGACCGCGCTGTTCGAGCTTATTGAAGATGAAGGGCTTGAAGAGTTCCAGCGCCATCAGCTTGGGCAGACCGCACTGATGCAAACGCAGTTCCGGACCCACCGTAATCACGGAACGGCCGGAGTAGTCGACGCGCTTGCCGAGCAGGTTCTGACGGAAGCGGCCGGACTTGCCCTTGATCATGTCGGCGAGCGACTTCAGCGGACGCTTGGACGGGCCGGTCATCGCCTTGCCGCGACGGCCGTTGTCGAGCAGACTGTCGACAGCTTCCTGCAGCATGCGCTTTTCGTTGCGCACGATGATGTCCGGCGCCTTGAGTTCAAGGAGCTTCTTCAGACGATTGTTGCGGTTGATGACGCGGCGATACAGATCGTTCAGATCGGAGGTCGCAAAGCGGCCGCCGTCGAGCGGCACCAGCGGACGCAGGTCGGGCGGAAGCACCGGAAGCACTTCCAGAATCATCCATTCGGGCTTGATGCCGGAGCGCTGGAAGCCTTCGAGCACCTTCAGGCGCTTGGCAAACTTCTTGATCTTGGCTTCCGAGGTCGTGCCCGAAAGTTCCTGACGCAGGTTGGCGACTTCCTGATCAATGTCAATGTTGTGCAGAAGCTCGCGGATGGCCTCGGCACCCATCATCGCCTTGAAGTCGTTGCCATACTCTTCGGTCTTGAGGATCAGTTCCTCTTCCGTGAGCAGCTGGCCGCGTTCAAGCGGCGTGAGGCCGGGGTCGACCACGCAGTAGGCTTCGAAATAAAGCACGCGTTCGATGTCGCGCAGCGGAATGTCGAGCACCATGCCCATACGGGAGGGCAGGCTCTTCAAGAACCAGATGTGCGCAACGGGACTGGCCAGTTCGATGTGGCCCATGCGTTCGCGGCGCACCTTGGAGAGCGTCACTTCAACGCCGCACTTTTCGCAGACGACGCCGCGGTGCTTCAGGCGCTTGTACTTGCCGCACAAGCACTCGTAGTCCTTGATGGGCCCGAAGATCTTGGCGCAGAACAGGCCGTCGCGTTCGGGCTTGAAGGTACGGTAGTTAATCGTCTCCGGCTTCTTGACCTCGCCGAAAGACCACGAACGGATCTTCTCGGGAGAGGCGATGCCGATCTTAATGGCGTCGAAGTGTTCGTCAGCCATCGACTGACGGAACATGTCACGAATCAGATTCATGCTGGTTTATTCCTTCGAAGATTCCTCGTTTTTCACGAGATCAATGTCAATGCCGAGCGAACGGATTTCCTTGACGAGCACGTTGAACGATTCGGGCATGCCCGCATCGATCTTGTGTTCGCCGCCGACGATATTTTCATAGACCTTGGTACGGCCGTTGACGTCGTCGGACTTCACCGTCAGCATTTCCTGCAGCACGTAGCTCGCGCCGTAGGCTTCCAGAGCCCAGACTTCCATTTCGCCGAAACGCTGGCCGCCGAACTGAGCCTTACCGCCCAGAGGCTGCTGCGTGACGAGCGAGTACGGACCGGTCGAGCGAGCGTGCATCTTGTCGTCGACCAAGTGGTGCAGCTTCAGGAAGTGCATGAAGCCCACGGTCACCGGACGGTCGAATGCATCGCCCGTGCGGCCGTCGTAGAGCGTTGCCTGCGTCTTGGCGGGCGTGAGCTGCAGCTTCTTGGCTTCTTCATCCGGGAAGGCCAGGTCGAGCATCATGCGGATCTGTTCTTCGCTCGCGCCGTCGAACACGGGCGTTGCAAAGGGCATACCGTTGGAAAGGTTCTTCGCCAATTCCATCAGCTCTTCGTCGTTGAGGCTGTCGAGATCTTCCTTCTTGCCGGTGCGGTTGTACACCTCGTTCAGGAAGGCGCGGATCTGAGAGGCCTGTTCGGTCTTGAGCATTTCGGCAATACGCCAGCCGATACCCTTGGCGGCCCAGCCCAGGTGCACTTCGAGAATCTGACCGATGTTCATACGGGACGGCACGCCGAGCGGGTTCAGGCAGATGTCGGCGGGACGACCGTCGGCCATGTACGGCATGTCTTCGATCGGGCAGATCTTGGAGACCACACCCTTGTTACCGTGACGGCCGGACATCTTGTCGCCGGGCTGCAGACGGCGCTTCTCGGCGATGAACACCTTGACCATCTTCAGAACGCCCGGAGGCAGCTCGTCGCCGCGATTGAGCTTGTCGCTCTTGCTGGCAAAGAGTTCCTTGTTTTCTTCGCGCTTGTCGTCGACCACCTTGCGGGCGAGATCGATGATCTTCTGATCTTCTTCGCTTTCCATGCGGATCTCGAAGAGGTCATAGCCCGTGATGGCGTGCAGCTGATCGGACGTGAGCGTCGTACCGGCCTGGATGCCGGCGGGACCGCCCGAAGCCACGCGGCCGACCAACTGGCGGCGCAGACGGGAGAAGACGTCGTCTTCAACGATGCGAAGAGCGTCCTTCAAGTCTTTTTCGTAGCGCTTGAGCTGTTCGTCGATAATCGAGCGAGCGCGCTTGTCCTTTTCCACGCCTTCACGCGTGAAGACCTGAACGTCGATCACGGTGCCGGCCATGCCGGAAGGCACGCGCAGGCTGGTGTCCTTAACATCGCTTGCCTTTTCGCCGAAGATCACGCGCAGAAGCTTTTCTTCCGGCGTGAGCTGGGTTTCGCCCTTGGGCGTGACCTTGCCGACGAGCACGTCACCGGCGGAAACTTCCGCACCGATGAACACGATGCCGGAGTCGTCGAGGCGGCTCAGCTGGTTTTCGGACAGGTTCGAGATGTCGCGAGTGATATCTTCAGGTCCGAGCTTGGTGTCGCGGGCCACCACATCAAGTTCTTCGATGTGAATCGAGGTGTAGCGGTCATCGGCAACCACGCGCTCGGAAATCAGCACCGAGTCTTCGTAGTTGTAGCCGTTCCACGGCATAAAGGCGATGAGCATGTTCTGACCGAGAGCGAGTTCGCCCATATCGGTCGAAGCACCGTCGGCGAGCACGTCGCCGGCGGCAATCACGTCGCCCTTCTTCACGATCGGACGCTGATTGAGCGTCGTCGAACCATTGGAGCGGGTGAACTTCTGCAACGTGTAGATGTCCACACCGACTTCACCGGCCACGCTTTCGTCGTCGTTCACACGAACCACGATACGGTTGGCGTCAACGTATTCGATCATGCCGCCGCGCTTGGCCTGCACCGTTGCCTTCGAGTCAACGGCCACCGTGCGCTCCACGCCGGTACCCACAACGGGTTTTTCCGGACGCAGGCAAGGCACGCCCTGACGCTGCATGTTCGAACCCATCAAAGCGCGGTTCGCGTCGTCGTGTTCCAAGAACGGAATGAGCGAAGCAGCCACGGACACGATCTGAGCGGGAGCCACGTCCATGTACTGAATGCGATCGGGCGAAGCCATGATGAATTCGCCGTTTTCACGGGCGCTCACGAGTTCGCCGATGAGCTTGCCGTTTTCATCCATTTCGGCGTTGGCCTGGGCAATCACATAGTTGCCTTCTTCGATGGCCGACAGATAGTGGATGTTTTCCTTGCCCTTGAGAGCAACGCCGTTTTCCACCTTGCGGTACGGCGTTTCGAGGAAGCCGTAGTCGTTAAGGCGGGCGTACAGAGCCAAAGAGTTGATCAGACCGATGTTCGGACCTTCAGGCGTTTCAATCGGGCAGACGCGGCCGTAGTGCGTGGCGTGCACGTCGCGCACTTCAAAGCCGGCGCGTTCGCGCGTCAGACCGCCCGGGCCGAGAGCCGAAATACGACGCTTGTGCGTGATTTCAGACAGCGGGTTGGTCTGATCCATGAACTGCGACAGCTGCGAAGAACCGAAGAACTCGCGGATGGCAGCCGAAATGGGCTTGGAATTGATCAGATCCTGCGGGGTAAGGCCGTCGCTTTCGGCGGAGCCGAGACGTTCGCGAACGGCGCGTTCCACGCGCACGAGACCGGAGCGGAACTGATTTTCCGTGAGTTCGCCCACGCAGCGCACGCGACGATTGCCCAAGTGGTCGATATCGTCGACGCCGTGGATTTCCACGGTGCGTTTGTTGCCTTCGGCGTCGGTGAGAACCACGTCGTCGGCGCCGTTACGCAGAGCCACGAGGACCTGCATCGTGTCGATGATGTCTTCGTTGGTGAGCGTCATCGATCCTTCGGGCGTGCCGCGGCCGAAGCGGGCGTTGACCTTCATGCGGCCGACGCGGGACAGATCGTAAGCTTCGGGATCGAAGAACAGGCGGTTAAAGAGCCCTTCGACGGCGTCTTCCGTGGGAGGTTCACCCGGACGCATCATGCGATAGATGGCGATACGGGCCGACATGGTGTCGGGCACATCGTCCAGACGCAGCGTGTCGGAGATGTAGGAGCCGCGATCGAGTTCGTTCGTAAAGAGCGTTTCGATCTTGTGCACGTGCATCTCACGCAGAACGGCAAGCGTATCTGCAGTGATTTCGTCGTTGGCGTCGGCGATCTTTTCGCCGGTTTCCTGATTGTAGATGGCCTTGGCGAGCACGCGGCCGATCAGGAAGTCATCCGGAACGGCGACTTCCTTGATGCCGGCCTTTTCCATCAGGCGGACGTGACGAGCCGTGATGCGCTTGTCCTTGGCAACAATCGTATTGCCTTCCTTATCCTTGATTTCGAACTGAGCCGTTTCGCCCTGCAGACGCTGCGGGGTGAAGTGCAGGCTAGCCGACTTCTGAGTCAGACGGAAGGTGTCAAAGTCATAGAAGCGCTCGAGAATTTCTTCGGGCGTAAGACCAATGGCCTTGAGCAGAATCGTGCCGGGCATCTTGCGGCGGCGGTCGACGCGGAAGTACACGATGTCCTTCGGGTCGAATTCAAAGTCAAGCCAGGAGCCGCGGTAGGGAATCACGCGAGCGCTGAAGAGCAGCTTACCCGAAGAGTGGGTCTTGCCCTTGTCGTGCTCGAAGAAGATACCGGGCGAACGATGCAGCTGGCTCACGATAACGCGTTCGGAGCCGTTGACGATAAAGGAAGCCTTTTCGGTCATGAGCGGAATTTCGCCCATGTAGACTTCGTTTTCACGGATTTCCTTGACCGTGCCGGGCTTGGCGGCGTCGCGGTCAAAAATTTCAAGCTGAATACGAGCGCGCAGCGCGGACGCATAGGTCAGACCGCGCAGTTGGCACTCGGCCACATCGAATTCAGGCTGCTCGAGTCTGTAGCTCAGAAACTTCAGGCGGGCGTAGCCATTGTGGCTGGTGATCGGAAAAATGGAAGTGAATGCCGACTGCAACCCGACATTTTTGCGGCTTTCGGGCTTGACATCGGCCTGCAGGAAGGCTTCGTAACTGCGAAGCTGCGTTTCCAGCAAGGAGGGCACTTCAAGGACGCTCGGACGTGTGGCAAAACTCTTCCGAATACGCTTCTTTTCAGTGAACGAGTACGACATGAAGACTCCGTTCAAGGCGATGGGAGGAAATATGCTATGGGGTCAAAGAGGTTCGAAAAATCGCAGCCATTTTTTAAAGACGCCAAAAGCCGCCCGGGCTGCACGAATGCGTGCGCCCGTGCGGCTAGGGGCCGTCACGGTGACTTATTGATTATTTCGATCACTGGCTTTGACTTTGAGCTGGATCTGGAATTTTACCAGATCCACTTCAAAATCCCAAGCCCTCTTCCGATATCGAAATCGGGCTTGGAGCGCAGTCGGCAAAGCCGCCGTTGCAGGCGGCTTTGCGATGCTTGAAAGTCTGAAACTCAGATTACTTGAGTTCGACCTTAGCGCCGGCAGCTTCGAGCTTCTTCTTGAGGTCTTCAGCTTCAGCCTTGGCAGCGCCTTCCTTAACAGCCTTGGGAGCGCCTTCGACGAGGTCCTTGGCTTCCTTGAGGCCGAGGCCGGTGATTTCGCGAACAGCCTTAATCACGGCGATCTTGTTGGAACCAACGTCAGCGAGAACGACGTCGAATTCGGACTTTTCTTCAGCGGCCGGGGCAGCAGCGCCACCAGCAGCCGGAGCAACTGCCACAGCGGCGGCAGCAGCGGAAACGCCGAACTTTTCTTCCATCATCTTGATGAGTTCGCTGATTTCGAGAACGGTCTTGGACGCGATCGCGTCGAGGATTTCTTCATTGGTCAGGGCCATTTTTGACTCCGTAACGTTGTGTAATGTTTAAAAATTGATTTCTGTTTAAAGCGGATTAGGCAGCAGCCTTCTCCTGGGCATCGCGGTAAGCAGCCACAGTGCGAACGAAGCGTGCGGGCACTTCGTTGAGGGTGCGGACGAACTTGGCGATCGGCTCGTTCATGGTGGCCATCAACTTGGCCAGGAGCTCTTCGCGGCTCGGCATCGAGGCGAGCTGTTCGACAGCGGCCACGTCCATGACGTAGTTGGCCATCGCACCACCCTTGATGATGAGCTTGTCGTTCGTCTTGGCGAACGTAGCAAGAACCTTGGCAGCAGCAACCGGGTCGGCGGACAGGCTGTAGATGAGCGGTCCGACGAACTGGTCGGAGAGCCCTTCAAACGGCGTGCCGGCAACGGCGCGGCGAACCAACGTGTTCTTCACCACACGCAACTGCACACCCTGCTTGCGCGCATCAGCGCGAAGCTTGGTGATTGCTTCAACGGTCAGCCCACGGTATTCAGCGATGATGATGGCAGAGGACTGAGCAACGAGTTCGCTCATTTCTGCAATCACAGTCGCCTTGTCTTGACGATTAAGACCCATGGTCTGGCTCCACTCAGAGGTACGCATCGTTTTTGACAACGCGCACCGGTTCTTCAACTACCGGTTGAAAACCCTTCTGAGAGCAGTACGTGCAGTGCAAAAACCTTACACAACATACATCTCTCTTTGAGGTTTCACCGTCTGCGCCGGACATCTTGATTCGAAGCGCTCTCTTCTCTCAAGACAATTAAAGCGTCGGGACTTGCCCTCATCCTCCGGCGGTCTTTGACAGCGGCCTGTTTCAAACAGGCCACCCAAAGCCCTTGAGGCCTCACGACCTCAGTTGAAGCCGGGGAGTTGCCTCCTCGGCTTCAGGTGTTCTTTTATTGACTGCGCTTCCGATTAGAGCGAGGACAGGTCGACGCGAGCGCCGATACCCATCGTGGAGCTCACGGAGAGCTTGCGCAGATAGATGCCCTTCTGGCTGGCGGGCTTGAGCTTGTTGAGCTGCTCAACGAGCGCCTTGATGTTGGTCACGAGGCGTTCGGTTTCGAAGGAAACGCGACCGACCGGGGCGTGAATGATACCGGCCTTGTCGGCGCGGAACTGGACCTGACCGGCCTTGGCGTTCTTAACAGCCTGGGCAACGTTCGGGGTCACAGTACCAACCTTCGGGTTCGGCATCAGGCCGCGCGGGCCAAGGATCTGACCGAGCTGACCGACCACACGCATGGCGTCCGGCGAAGCGATCACAACGTCAAAGTCCATCTTGCCGGCCTTGACTTCGGCAGCGAGATCGTCGAAACCAACGATGTCGGCGCCGGCAGCCTTAGCGGCTTCCACATTGGCACCCTGCGTGAACACAGCCACGCGAACGGTCTTGCCCGTGCCTTCCGGCATCACGACGGCGCCGCGGATAGCCTGGTCAGACTTGCGGGGGTCAATGCCGAGCTGGATGGCCACGTCGACGGATTCGTCGAACTTGGCGTTGGCGCAGGCCTTCACAGCGTCAAGCGCTTCGTTCAGAGCGAAGGGCTTGGTGAGGTCGTACTTGCCGAGGAATTCCTTGCGGCGCTTGGAAATCTTAGCCATTATTACAGACCCTCCACCGTGATGCCCATGGAACGGGCGGAACCAGCGATCGTGCGAACCGCAGCGTCAAGATCAGCAGCCGTCAGATCGGGCTCCTTCATCTTGGCGATTTCTTCGGCCTGAGCACGGGTGATCTTGCCGACCTTGTCCGTGTGCGGACGTGCGGAGCCCTTCTGGATCTTCGCGGCCTTCTTGATCAGGATCGTAGCCGGCGGGGTCTTCATCACGAACGTGAAGGACTTGTCGGCGTAAGCGGTGATCACGCACGGAATCGGCAGACCGGGTTCCATACCCTGGGTCTTGGCGTTAAAGGCCTTGCAGAATTCCATGATGTTCAGGCCGCGCTGACCGAGAGCCGGACCGATTGGGGGCGAGGGATTGGCTTTGCCTGCAGGAACCTGCAGCTTGATAAAGCCGACGATTTTCTTAGCCATTTGAAATTAACTCCCTGGGTTCAAACGCACCTTCGAATGAGGGCGCTCCCCAGTAAAAATAAGAAACGAGGGCGCGATTATGCCAAAAAAATTTGAAATGTGCAAATTTCTTTAAAATCAACGCGTCCCGTAGCAAAATCAGATCTTTTCGACTTCATTGAAGGCGAGCTCGACGCTCGTCTCGCGGCCGAAAATCGACACAAAGCAGCGCAGGCGGCTCTTGTCGTAAAGAATTTCTTCGACGCGGCCATTGAAGTCCTGGAAGGGGCCTTCCTTGATGCGGACGATTTCGCCGGGTTCGAACATGATCTTCGGACGTGCCTTTTCGGTACCAACGGACATGCGATCCTTGATGGCGGCGATTTCGGCGTCCGACAGCGGTACAGGATGGTTGTTGCCGAGGAACTCGATCACGCGGGGCGTGGAGTTCACCAAATGCCACGTCTCTTCGGTCATGACCATTTCAACGAAGACGTAGCCGGGATACATGCGGCGTTCGGTCTCGATCTTGCGGCCGTTGCGGGTTTCCTCGACCTTTTCAATCGGCAGGAGCACTTCGCCGAAAAGATCCTTGAGTTCGGAGCGGCCGATGCGTTCAATGATCGAGCGCTGCACGCTCTTTTCCATCGAGGAGTAGACGTGAACCGTATACCAGCGCATCTTCTGCGCGCCCGTTTCCTGAGCGGTTTCGGTACTCATTTCATTCTCCGTGCAAACGTTTACGCGCACATCGGGAATCCAGAGCCCCAAGTGCGCGCGCTGTCTGCTAAAAAGCGGTTCGTTCGGATCAGAAGCTCAACTGCAGGAGCCCGTCGTACAGACCCCATTCGATAAGCTTGTCGACAAGGAAGAGGTAGATGGCCACGGCAACCACGAAAGCCATAACGATGCCCGTCGTGTTGACCGTTTCTTTGCGCGTCGGCCAAACAACGCGACGAAGTTCTTCCCAAGATTCGCGGCAGAAGGCGATGAAGCGCTTGCCGGTGCTCGAGAAGGCCGCCACGATGACGGCGACAACCAGACCACCGAGCAACGCGCCGATGCGCACGCCCGTGCTCTGGTCGGTCAGAAAGGTAAAAGCAAAGAGGCCGGCGGCAGCGATCAGGACGGCAAGCGTCATCACAATCACGTCCAGAGCCTTGTTGCCCGAGCCTTGCTGAGGCTGTGCATTCTGAGTAGCCATTTCTTTGATATCCGTTGCGCGGCGCTCTTCTTTTGTTTTCCGAGCCTTTTCCCGCGCTTCCATTTACGCAGTTTTTTACAGACAGAAAGCCGCGGTCAATGATCGCGGCTTCTTGCTTCTGTCAGGTTGGCAGGGGCAGAAGGAATCGAACCCTCAACCTACGGTTTTGGAGACCGTCGCTCTGCCAATTGAGCTATACCCCTGTCCTGAAGGTTCATCCAATCGATGAACCTTTCAGAAAATCGATATTACTCGATGATCTTGGCAACGACGCCGGCGCCGACGGTGTGGCCGCCTTCACGAATAGCGAAGCGCAGACCTTCCTGCATGGCGATCGGGCAGATCAGCTGAACCGTCATCGAAATGTTGTCGCCAGGCATCACCATTTCAACGCCTTCGGGCAGCTCGATCGTGCCGGTCACGTCCGTCGTGCGGAAGTAGAACTGCGGACGATAGCCCTTGAAGAACGGCGTGTGACGGCCGCCTTCTTCCTTCGTCAGCACGTACACTTCTGCGCTGAACTTCGTGTGCGGTGTGATGGAACCCGGCTTGGCCAGAACCTGACCGCGTTCGACTTCTTCACGCTTCGTGCCGCGCAGCAGAACGCCGATGTTGTCGCCGGCTTCGCCCTGGTCGAGCAGCTTGCGGAACATTTCAACGCCCGTGCAGGTCGTCTTGGCCGTCGGACGAATGCCAACGATTTCGATTTCGTCGCCAACGTGGATGATGCCGCGTTCAACACGACCCGTCACCACGGTACCGCGGCCGGAAATCGAGAACACGTCTTCGATCGGCATCAGGAACGGCTGGTCAAGAGCGCGTTCCGGCGTCGGAATGTAGCTGTCGAGCGTTTCGGCCAGCTTCATGATCGACTGTTCGCCGAGTTCACCCTTGTCGCCTTCCAGTGCCAGCTTGGCCGAACCCTTGATGATCGGAATGTCGTCGCCCGGGAAGTTGTAGTTGCTCAGAAGTTCACGAACTTCCATTTCCACGAGTTCGAGCAGTTCCGGATCGTCAACCATGTCGCACTTGTTCAGGTAGACGATGATGTAGGGAACGCCAACCTGACGGGCGAGCAGAATGTGTTCGCGCGTCTGGGGCATCGGACCGTCAGCGGCGGAAACCACCAGAATGGCGCCGTCCATCTGGGCAGCACCGGTAATCATGTTCTTCACGTAGTCGGCGTGCCCCGGGCAGTCAACGTGTGCGTAGTGACGGTGTTCCGTTTCGTACTCAACGTGAGCCGTGTTGATGGTGATGCCGCGGGCCTTTTCTTCGGGAGCCGCGTCAATCTGATCGTATGCCTTGGCTTCGCCGCCGAACTTCGTAGCGAGAACCGTGCAGATGGCAGCCGTCAGCGTGGTCTTGCCGTGGTCAACGTGACCGATGGTGCCCACGTTCACATGGGGCTTGGTACGTTCAAACTTACCCTTTGCCATGGTTTAACTCCTGAACAAAAGCCGGGCATGTACCCGGGGGTATCCAATCAAGAACAGTTATGAAAAGAATCTCTGGTGCCCGTGATGCGGATCGAACGCATGACCTCTCCCTTACCAAGGGAGTGCTCTACCACTGAGCCACACGGGCACGCTTGGGAAACTTGGAGCGGGTGAAGGGAATCGAACCCTCGTCGTAAGCTTGGAAGGCTTCTGCTCTACCATTGAGCTACACCCGCCTTAGCTACAACTGCAATTCGGCCATTACCCAACTGCAATTTCACTATTGTCTGACTCCTAAGAGTCAGCGCTGGTGGAGGGGGATGGATTCGAACCATCGTAGGCGTAAGCCAACAGATTTACAGTCTGCCCCCTTTAGCCACTCGGGCACCCCTCCGTAGCGAATGGCAGATTATGCGGGCCGGAAATCACTTTGTCAAGTTTTTCCGCCGAATTGACGCGAAATTTCTTTCGCAACGACAAAGAACTGAATTTTTCGGGTTGACCCCGTCCGTTCTTTAAGTTCCTCGCTGCCGGTCTGCCGGCCGTTGTCAGCGAAGAATCCGCATTCTACACAAAAATGCGACAGTTTCAAGCAATTCCCAAAAACATTTGCAAAACTACGCCAACAACCAGCAATCCCCAGCCCGCTTTGCCGACCGTATCAAGCCACGGATAATTGTCTTCGACCCATTGCGCTTCGGCATCGACCCACCGGTCGTTGCCCAGGCTGCTACGCGCTACCAGCAGCGGACCTAATACGTAAAGACGGTACAGAATCAGCAGAATGCCGAAGTTACCCAAGGCGCTTGCCACGGCGTTGTCAACCATGTCGGAGGCGCCAGCGGCAAACGAACCGGCCGTTGCGACATAAAAGAAAAGGCGCAGCATACCGATCTGACGTTGGCAGTTGAGTCTGTTTTTTCTGATTTCCTGCGGCAGTTGCTTCATTTTTCCCTGTCAATGTTTCGTCAAAAGTGGCGTGCACGTATTGTATTGACACTTGACTCTGTTTTGCCGTGCGACAAGAAGGTTAAACACCTGTCACAAAGCATTTCTGTCAGGCGACAGCTCGTTGTGTTTGCGCTACATTGTTCCTAACCTGAACGCCGGTTCATTCACCGCGTTCTCCGACTATCAAAATCTCGCTTTGCGACAAGGAACAAAAAATGTCACTTCGTTCACTTGCTTTTGCTGCAGCGGCCGCTCTGGCTCTGACGACGGCTTTTGTTCCGGCCGTTGAGGCCCGTCCGCCGGGACCTCCGCACGGCGGCCCAGGCTGGCATCGTCCTCCGCCTCCGCCGCTTCACGCCCCTCGCCGTCACCATCATCACTTCGGCTGGCTGTGGGCTCCGGCCATCGCGGGCGCAACGATTTGGGGGCTGAGTTCGCTCTACGACGATCCGTACGACGACTACTTCAGCTACCGCTTCCGCTATCCGTACACGCCCTATGCCGCACCTTCCTACGTGACGGGCTACTCGGCGGCATTGAGCGCCGAACGCAGCGCTCTTCGCGCCGAGGCGGCCGCCAACGCCGCACAGGCGGCGGCAGCGCCCAAGACCCTCTACTGGTGCGAAGCCGAAAAAGGATTTTATCCGCAGATCCGCGCCTGCCCGACCGGTTGGACGCCGGTCGTCTCGCCTTAATTTGATGATGCTTGCGCCGCCGACTGCGGCGCAAAGCGTTTGAATACCCATCCTTCAATGACATCGGCCACATCCCGAGGGCATTCGGTAAGCGGCCAGTGCGCGCACTTGACCACGGCCATCTGGCCGTCCTTGAGCGCATTGACCCATTGGCGCATGGCCTGGGCGTCGGTAAAGGTGCCTGCCGAGGCACCGATTACCAGCATCGGTACTGTGATGGATTCGGGCGCAGGCGTCGGTCGGCCCACTTCAATCAGATCATGCAGGTAGACCGCACTGTGGATGTACTTCAAATCGGCTCGTGCCGACGAGTACTCTTTGATGAATTCCTCGAGTTCCTTGCCGCCGGCGGCGATCTTCTCGCGCGCCTTGGCATCCATTGCGCGCAGATCCTGATTCTGCAGGCGACGACTGAAGCCCAGCGCGTTACCCAAGCGACAGAACCGTTCCATGACTTTGAGATACGGCAATTTGGCGCGCATCTCCAGCGCCTTCGGTGTCAGCGCTTCGCTGATGAGAGGATCAAGAAGCACGACGCCGCAGACACGATCGGCATAACGCGCCGCAAAGTTCACGGCCACCTGTGCGCCCAGGCTGTGGCCGACGACAATGGCCTTTGCAACGTTTTCGGCCTGCAAAATCGCCTCGACGTCGCCGCACCAATCTTCCAGGCGCGCCTGACGGCTCGAAACGCTTGCCGCGTGCCCTCTCAGGTCACAGCGCAGAATGTCAAATGCCTTCCTGAGACTTGTCCCCTCGATGAATTCTTCCCAGCGCGAGCCGTTGCTTGCCACGCCGTGCAAAAAAATCACCGTACCGGCCTTTTCGCCGGAACAAGGCAAAACGGAATAGCGCAAACTCGCGCCCGGACGCTCAAGTCGTTTGGCAGTTTCACCGTCAAGCAGTCGGTAAGCGAGCTTTTCTTTTTCGTAAACAGCACTCATCGCGTATCGATTTCAGAGTCTCCGAGCAAGGCATTGTGCCATTGCGCCCATATCGGCACCAAGAATTCGCTCGATTAGGTGCGACTTTTGCTTTGCGCGTGCAGCCGATAGAGCGTGCGCTCCGATATGCCGAGCTTAGCAGCGAGCTCGCTTCGCGGGCCGCGGAATGTTTCTACAGCCCAGACGAGATAGCGATTTTTGATGTCCGCAAGCGGCACGATGTCCTCGTCTTCACCGAGAAAAGCCGAAGTGTGTGCCGCAGGCAACGTCAGGTTGGCACTCGTCACGGTACGATCCGTCCCCTGCGCCGCTGCGCTGAGCACATTTTTGAGCTCTCGCATATTGCCCGGCCAATCGTATCGCTGCAGCATTTCGATGGCTTCGTTGGTGATCGTGCGGGAATGAACGGGCGCAATGCCGCCAACGAAAAATTTGGCAAGCGGCGCAATGTCCTCCTTGCGCTCGCGCAACGGCGGTACAAATACCTCGCGGCTGGCCAAAGCGGACAAAAAGCTGTCTTCCGTCGTATGCTCCTGCGGCAAACGACGCGCACTTGCCGACAAACGAACCGACACTTCCAATCGGGTGCCGTCGCGCCGAGAGGCGCAACCGCCGATGCGAACTGCTTCGAGTATTTCCAGCGCCACGGGAGAGGCGCGTTCAATATCATCAACAAAAAGACTGCCGCCGTCGGCACGCTCCAGCAGTCCTGCGGCATTTTCCGTGCCGCACAAAAGCGTCTGCGCGGCCGTCCCGGTCAAACAGGACCCCGCCACCACAACGAAAGGACGGGAAGCGCGGGCGCTGTTTTCATGAACGGTACGGGCATAGAGCTCCTTGCCGACGCCGGCTTCTCCGACAATCAGGTAGGGAACGTCTTCAGAGGCAAGCCGTTCCAGCGCACGCATCACCTCGGCATGTGCCCGGCTTACACCCACCGTGCCGCGGCGAAACGGTTCGGCATCGTCGGTTTTGGACCTGAGCGTTTCCAGCCAATAAAGCGTCTTACCGTCGGCTGATCGAACCGGCCGCATCGTGACAGCGAGTTCAGTGACGCGAGCGCTGCTAAAGAGCGTCTGCTCCACACAGCTCACGCCAACCTTATCGGCCTGCGCCAGAGGACACGGCAGCCCGGATTTCGGACAGGGCCCTGCACGGTGCAGCGCTTCCCAACACCTTTTGCCTTCGAATCGAAAGCGACCGTAGGCTTGCGCAAACGCATCGTTTACGGCAGCCACCGTCATGTCGTCGGGCCGAATAAGCATTGCCGGCGCATCCAAGGCGTCAAGCATTGAGGCAATTTCAGCTGCAACCGGCATTTCCCTGCACCACGAAAAACAAAAATCGGAAAACTGTCAAATTTGACAGTCACGGCTCTCATTTTCCGCGATTTCAGTTTTTTTGCAAGCGTTTGTGAACCTTTTTTGCAGTCTGTCTCTATAAGATCTGCGCTGTAAGGTTGTCCGTTTACGGCGTCAAAAAGCAGTTTCTACTGTTCCCTGCAAAAAAGGTTCCCATCCCGCTATGAGCAAAGCGACTACTTCCGGCAAATCCCGTCCGCGCCTTCTCCTTGAGATCGGCGTGGTCCTGTGCTGCAAGCTGGCCTTCATTTTCGGGCTTTGGTACTTCTTTTTCGGACCGGACAAGCGTATCGAACAGACTCCTGAGAATGTCGCCTCCGGCATTCTGATGCGCGCGGATCGAACTGCCGACGTCAGCAACTGACGATTTCTTCACCCCAAAATCCTTCTCTTGAACCTGTGCACCGCGTCCTTTATGGCGCAGAGTACGGGAAACTCGGAGCCGTTTTCTATGTTTTCTTCTGAACTTGTTGATCTGTCCCGTCTGCAGTTTGCGCTGACGGCCATGTATCACTTCTTGTTCGTGCCGCTTACGCTCGGTCTGTCGTTCATGCTGGTGATCATGGAGACGTGCTACGTCGTGACGGGCCGCGAAGTCTACAAAGACATGACCCGCTTCTGGGGCAAGCTCTTTGGCATCAACTTCGCGCTGGGCGTTGCGACCGGCATCACCATGGAATTCCAGTTTGGCACAAACTGGGCTTACTACTCGCACTACGTGGGCGACATCTTCGGCGCCCCGCTCGCGATTGAAGGTCTGATGGCCTTCTTCCTGGAATCGACCTTCATCGGTCTGTTCTTCTTCGGTTGGAAGCGCCTCTCCAAGGGCGGGCATCTCGCCGTCACCTTCCTCATGGCTCTGGGTTCCAACCTTTCGGCTCTGTGGATTCTGATCGCCAACGCCTGGATGATGTACCCGACCGGCGCCGAGTTCAATTTCGAAACGATGCGCATGGAAATGACGAACTTCTGGGAAGTCGCCACGAGCCCCTGGGCACAGGCCAAGTTCATGCACACGATCAACGCGGGTTACATGACCGGCGCCATGTTCGTGGTTGCGATCTCTGCCTGGTACCTCATCAAGGGCCGCGACATCGGCTTTGCCAAGCGTAGCCTGCGTCTGGGCGCCGTCTTCGGCCTCGTTGCCACGATTCTCACCCTTCACATGGGCGACGAATCGGCCTACCGCGTCACGCAGGATCAGCCCGCCAAGGTTGCCGCCATGGAAGCCATGTGGGAAACGCACGAAGCGCCGGCTCCGCTTTCGCTTTTTGCCATCCCCGATGAAGAAGCCCGCAAGAACACCGTGAGCGTTGACATCCCCTGGCTCTTCGGCCTGATGGGCACCCGTTCGCTTTCTGAAGAAATCAAGGGCATCAATCCGCTCGTCGAAGAAAACGAAGCGCGCATCATCAACGGTCAGCGTGCCGTGTCTCTTCTGGAAGCTCTGCGCAAGGACAAGGAAAACCGCACCCTGATCCAGCAATTCAATGAAGTCAAGGGCGACCTCGGCTACGGCCTGTTGCTCAAGAAGTACGTCAACGACGTTACGCAGGCCACCCCGCAGCAGATCCGCGAAGCGGCTCTCTCCACGGTGCCCGCCGTCACGCCGATGTACTGGATGTTCCGCCTGATGGTCGGCTGCGGTCTTGCCGCGATTCTCATCTTCGGTCTGGCAGCTTACTACAGCATCAAGGGCACGATCGCCCAGAAGACCAAGACGCTGTGGATGTGTCTGCTCGCCCTGCCGCTTCCGTGGATTGCCTGCGAAGCCGGTTGGTTTGTAGCCGAATACGGCCGTCAGCCCTGGACCATTTACGAAATTCTGCCGGTCGATCTGTCCGTGTCGAGCCTCTCGACGGGTGACCTGATCGGTTCGCTTGCCGGCTTTGCCATCCTTTACACGGCTCTCTTGATCGTGGAGTACTGGCTCATGATCCGTTACGCCAAGCTCGGTCCGAGCTCGCTGGGCACCGGCCGCTACTTCTTTGAGCGCAAGGCCTGATGGACGGACATAGGAGATTCTGAAAATGATCGATTATGAAATTTTGCGTCTGATCTGGTGGCTCTTCATCGGTGTGCTGCTCGTGGGCTTTGCCATCATGGACGGCCAGGACATGGGCGTGGGTTCGCTACTGCCCTTCCTCGGCAAGAACGACACCGACCGCCGCTGCATGATCAACTCCGTCGCCCCGCACTGGGACGGCAACCAGGTGTGGCTGCTCACGGGCGGCGGCGCCATCTTCGCGGCCTGGCCGCTTCTGTACGGCGCTGCCTTCTCGGGCTTTTACTGGGCCATGCTCATCGTGCTTCTTGCACTGATCCTGCGTCCGGTTGGCTTTGACTTCCGCGGCAAGATGGCCGGCACGCGCTGGCGCAACACGTGGGACTGGGCTCTGTTTGTGGGTTCTGCCGTGCCCCCGATCATCTTCGGCGTAGCTTTCGGCAATCTGCTTCAGGGCGTGCCGTTTCACTTTGACGAATCGCTGCGTCCGTTCTACACGGGCAGCTTCTTCGGCTTGCTCAACCCGTTCGGTCTGCTGTGCGGCGTCGTCTCTTTGCTGATGATCGTCTTTCATGGCGCCAACTACCTGGTGCTGCGCACCGACGGCGATCTGCAGCGCCGCGCGATGAGCATCTCGACGATTTCGGGCATAGCCACCGCTGCGCTCTTCATCCTCGGCGGCGTCTGGACGTACTTCGGCATCGACGGCATGGTGGTGAGCGCCGGTCTCGATCCGGCCGGTCCCTCCAACCCGCTTCTGAAGACGGTTGACATTGCCACGGGCGCCTGGTTTGCCAATTTCGCCAACTACCCGGTTCTCTGGCTCGTGCCGATTCTGGCCGTGCTCGGTGCCGTGGGCGGTGTGTTCTTCTCAAAGCAGCTGAAGGGCGGCATGGCCATCGTGTGCTCGAGCGTGATGCTTCTGGGCATCATCCTCACGCCGCTGCTCTCGATGTTCCCGTTCATCATGCCGAGCTCGACCGATCCTCGTTCGAGCCTCACGATCTGGGACTGCACGAGCTCGCAGCTCACGCTTGAAGTGATGCTCTTCGTGACGCTCCTGCTGCTGCCTCTCGTGCTGATCTACACGGGCTGGGCCTACCGCACGATGTCCGGCAAGTTGAACGCCGAGTACATCCGCAAGAACGACCACGACCTTTACTAAGGCAAAACCTAACGCAGGTCGGCGTCCGCACGACGCCGGCCTCAACGGAGGAACACATGATTTACTTCTACTGGCTCACCGGTCTTGGCATGGCCATTCTCCTGTCCGTGGTGGTTTCCACCACGCTCGACAACCGGGAAGCGGCCGATGAATAAGGTGCTGCGGGGACTCGCGCGTGCCGTCAGTCTTCTGGCGGCCGTTGCGGTTGCCGCCGTGATCATTCTTTATCCGCGCCTGGTGGCGGAAGACTCCGCCAGCGTGCCGCACGGCTTTCTGGTCGTGCTCCTGATGGGGATGAGCGCAGCTTGGGTGCACGGTTTCGGCTTCGTGCCGGAAAACCGAATCCTGCGCGTGCTCTTTTCCCCCATCGTCGCCTGGCCTGTGATGATCATCGGTACCTGGGGCGTGTTTCTGCGCTAGGACGCCCCTTTTCCTGACGCCCTTTCGACACAATTCTTCGAAGGCTTTATGTCGCAAACGACGTTGTACGAACGACTCGGCGGTGAGGCGGGCTTAACCGCTCTCATCGACAAGTATCTTGAACTTCTTCGCACGAACCCTGCCTACGAGGCTCTGAGTAGCCGTTACGTCAACGGCATGGCGCATTACCGCGCCCGAATGCTCGAGTACCTGACAGGCTGGTTCGGCGGCCCCGTGCTGTACGCGCAAAAGCACGGCCTTCCGTGCCTGCGCGAAAACCATCAGCGTATTCAGATCACGGCAGAGCTTCGCGATCTCTGGTTCAGCTGTATGCAACAGGCCCTTGCAGAAAGCATCGAAGACGAAGCGCTTCGCACCGAACTCGAAGCCGTCTTCTGGCAAATGGCCGACAGCTTACGCAATGCCTGAGTGTTAGGCACTCTCAAAATGACAAACCCCGGCCAGAACAAATCTTGTCGGGGTTTCTTCATGGAGGAAAACAATGCAATCTCAGAACACCGGCTCTCCGCGGCGCATGAGCGTCTTCACCTCAATTTCGATGTTGTGGGAATCGTCGGCAAGCCATACCACGCCGTCTTGGACCGTTGCGGCAAACTTCATATTGCGCCCGGCCATGTCGGCAAGTTTTTCCAGATCGTCGTCCGAAATCCAACGCACGGACAATTTGTCAATCTTGGACATATCGCCCTTGCGGGACTGCCACCAGGGCTCGATGCGCGCTTCGTCGTAGGCAAGCACCACCACGTCCTCGCTCTTGCCAGCGGCCTTACGCAGCGTCTTGATGTCGGGGCACCCCACTTCGATCCAACGGGCGATGTCGCCCGCGTCGTTCGTTTCGTACACCGCGGGTTCCCCTTCCGTAGAAAGACCGCGCCCGAATTCCGTCTTGTCTCCGGCAAACATCAGCCAGGCCAGCAAACGCACCATCATGCGTGCCGGCGTTTCCGACGGATGCTGCGCGATCGTGATCGAACGGCTTTCGTAGTAGCCGCGATCAATGTCGCTTACGTCAATAAAAGCTTTGCAAACCGTTGCGCCAAGCGCCATATCAATAACCCACTCCAAGCAGCGTCAGCGTCAACGGGACGGTGAGCGCAGAAATAAATGTCGAAACAAAAATGGCGTTGCTCGCCGCTCCCTCTTCACTCTCAAACTGTGTGGCCATGATGTAGAGGTTGATGGCCACGGGCAGACACGCCAGAACCGTTGCGGCGTTGGTTTGTACCGAATCAAGCCCCAACAGCACGCAGAACACCCATACCAGAAACGGCTGGATGCCGAGTTTGAGCGCCGTGATGACGCTTGCCTTGGGCAGAGCCGCCGTAAAGCTGTGTTCGGCCAGCCCCATGCCCACCACAATCAACGCGCAGGGCGTCGTGGCGGTGGCCACCAACGCCGCGCTCTTGTCAATCACTTCGGGCAACTGCAGTCCCGTAAGACTCCAACCCGTGCCGATCAGGATGCCCAATACGATGGGATTTTTGAAGATGTTCCTGAGAGCAATCAGAAACTTCTTCCAGTCAATCTTGCCGCCCGTGCGCCCGAACTCCACGCAAGCCGTGGCACTTGTCCACAGCAAGAGGACGTTGAAGATAATCAACAAGGAGATCGTCGGCATCGCGGCCGTACCCAAACTCGTCTGCACAATGGGCACACCGAGCTGCACGTTGTTGCCGAAAATGCCGCCCATACCCGTGATGACACGTCCCGTGGAATCTTGCCTAAAGAGCTTGCCTCCCAAGAAGTTTCCGATGATGTACACCACCACGCAGGATCCGAAGAAGGCGATCAACACCTTCCAATCCACCGGCGGACGGTTGGAACCGTCGCTCATCAAGTGAAAAAGCATCACCGGCATCAGGAGCTTGAAGACAAACTGCGAAAGCGCCTTTGTCACGCTGTGGCTGAACATGCCGATTTTCACAAGCGCCCAGCCTAAAAACACCATCAGAAACAATGGTGCACACAGCGAGAGATGGTGAAAAAAGACGTTCATCGCAGAATTCCCGATATCACAGCAGGCGCATTATCCGCCAAGACGAAAAATTACGCCAAAACAAAGCCCCGCACGTTGACCGATTGCTCGATCCCCGTCCGGGGCTGTCTCTCATTTCTGCCGCAAATGGACAGAATCAAGCGAGATTAGAACTTGTAGACCAACTGAACGCCGAAGAGGTAGGCGTCGAGCTTGTCGAAACGACCGACCTTGTCAGCACCAGGCTTCTGATCTGCGTACAAGTCGCGCTCACCAGTACCATGGAGCCAAGCCGCTGATACGTCAATCTGCATGTTTTCAGTTGCCTTAAAGGTAGAACCAAGAGCAAACCACCAACGATCAGCATCGGGAATGATGGCTGTACGATACTCCGGCTCGTCAATTGGCGAGGTTTCGTAGCCAATACCGGCTCGGAATGTCCACCAGTTAGTGAAACGAAGGTCGGCACCAACGGAGAAGAGATAGGTATCCTGCCACTTGTTCTTAATCGTGTCGCCGAGCGGTGTCGGTTGCCCCATTATATTGTGCGTTCCACCATCAATTGTAAGTTCATCAAAGCTAGACCAATCAGTCCAACGGAAGGTAGCATAAAGGCTCAGGAGTTCGTTAACATCCCAAGCTGCGGTAGCCATCGCCCAGGCCGGAGTCGAAATCGTGGCAGTCGCATCAACAGACTCAGGTAACAGGGTACCAACGAGGACAGAATTGTTACTAAAAGTTAAGTCTCCATCGGCGTTATGGTTGATCTTGGAGCGATATGAGAGACCAAAGCGCAGATTATCCAGCGGAGACCACATCAGACCAACATTGAAACCCCAAGCAGTGCTATCGGCATCAATTTCGCTATTAAACTCCTGACCATTCAACTTTTTGGCCATCTTCAGATCCGCTTTGGCGTACTGAATAGACATGCCAGCTCCGAGGCTCAGTTTGTCTGAGACCTTCCAAGCTACGTTCGGATTGAAGTCAAACGTCAGCACTTCTGCAGAAATACCACGATTACCCAAATTCCAATCATCCTTGTATTCGGTACCCATACCAAACGGCACAGTCATCGCCAACCCGATCCACATATTGTCGGTCAACTGGTGTGAAATGTAGCCATGCGGAATCGCCTGCGTGTTGTACTGGCCATTTTCCGTCTCACCTGCGTAATCGTTAGTACCTTCGAAAGCAAGATCCAGACCAACAGCCACAAACCCGGCCTGGATCTGCGTACCAGGATGCAGAGTCATAGTGGCGGGGTTGTAATACACGCCGGAAATATCGGTACCGTCAACACCCACACCGGCGTAAGCGCGGCCCAGAGCGCCGGCGGACTGTTCGGTCAGCATGAAGCCGGCTGCATGAGCGGCGGAGGCGGCGCAGACTGCCATCACGGCGGCAGCAGCCGCCTTCATCGTCATCTTCACGATTGAATTCTCCTAAGGTTCAAAAATATCCTGCAGCTTGCCGAGCACAAACGACAATGTCCAACACGTTTTTAACGTGCCGGCTCGGTCAAGCTAGGGATTTTTCGTGCGCGCAAAGGACTGCTCACAGATGCGCGCGCGTAGAAAGACGCACGCATTGTGCGCAAAGAAATTTAAATTTTGAGAGCGACCTTTTTCAGGGGTTACCCTTAGAGTCGAACGAGCGGATTAATCCGACGGATTAATCCGCAGGCGATCAGATCGGCTTGGCGTTCCACAAACGGATCGCACCGCGAATGATGCGGTAGCCCACCCAGATGCTCATGATGAAAAAGCCGATGAACCAGATGGCCAGGCCCACGTAAATGAAGGAGAGAATGAATCCGACGAATCCCACCAGGCAGGCAAAGCCGAAGGCGTACCAGAACGTGCGAATCTGCCACGAGAAGTGACTTTCCACGTAGGTGCCCTTGGCGTCGGAGCGCATCACGTAGTTGAGAATCACCGCCACGATCGAGGGCCAGCCGAAAAGAAAGGCGCCCAGAATCGAGCCGCCCGTCACGACGCCGATGATGATCGACAGAGCGTGCAGGCCGTAGACCACCTTGGCGACCACCACGGAAGAGGTCTCCGGCGGCAGTTGAACATCGACTTGCTGCGGCAGGTTATCGGGCATAGCGGCCTCGGATTCAAGGAAAAATCGTTCGTTTAATTATAAAAACCAAGTTCTCCCCATCGGAGAAACTACAACGCTTTGTCACTGTTTTCATACACTTCACACATTCCATAACGTAAACATTTCTCTTTCTTCTACACGATATCCCCTACGAAGTTTTCCTCATGTTTTACCGAGTTCGGGCGAATAATTTTCCTGTGCGCCGCGCCGGTCGACGCGGCGACTTTCATTTCCAAATGAGAGAGAACTCAGAAATGACCTTCCGCAAATCGCTTCTCGCCTGCGCCATCTCGGCCGCAGTCGCAGCCGTTTCCGTCAACGCCTTTGCTTGCTCCACCGTGATCGTCGGCAAGTCCGTTTCCGCAACGGGCCACATCATCGTCGGACACAACGAAGACAACGGCGGTCGCGTTTTCAATCCTCAGTACTATGTACCGCCTGCCAAGCACAAAGCCGGCGAAATGATCACGTACGAACCCACGGCCGCCAAGATTCCTCAGGTTCCCGAAACGCTGGGCTTTTATTGGTCTCAGACGCTCGACCCCAACGGCTCGTCCTTCTCCGACGGCTTTGTCAATGACGCCGGCGTCGTCATCGTTTCCAACGCCTGCACCGGCATCTACGACAACGATCAGAAGCTCAAGAACGGCGGCATCGGCTACGGCATCCGCCGTCTGATGGCCGAACGCGCTCACACCGCTAAGGAAGCCATCGACATCGCCGTCAAACTGCTCGGCGAATACGGCTACTTCTCAGAAGGCCGCACTTACACGGTGGCCGATAAAAACGAAGCCTGGCAGATCGCCATTCACAAAGGCAACACCTGGGTGGCACGCCGCGTTCAGGACAATGAAATCGTCTACATCCCGAACAACTTCATGATCGGCAAAGTGGACGCCACCGACACAAAGAACGTGATCGTCGCCCCGGGCCTCATCGAGCGCTCGATTCAGAACGGCCGCTACAAGCCCGCCAAAGCCGGCGTCTACAACGACTTCAACTATCGTCTGGCCGTTCAGCCGCCGGAAAGACGCGCCGCCGAATACAACCGCAGCCGCAACGAACTGGCCTGGAACTACATCACCGGCAAGAAGATCACCGATCCGGAACAGTTCCCGTACAGCGTCACGCCTGATCGCAAATTCAGCGTCAATGACGTCAAAGCTATTTTGCGACTGCATGAACCGACCATCGGCGACGATCCGGGCTGGTACCACCACAACGGCTTCGGCACGTGCCGCCCGACTTCTCACGAATCGGTCGTCTTCGAGCTCGATCCGGATCCCGAATTCATCACGGCCTTCCGCGCCTACGCTCGTCCGTGCGAAACGCCTTACGTGCCGGGATATCCGCTCGCCAAACCGGCAGCCAACGCCAACTTCATGACCTGGCAGGAAGCTACCGCCGAGCAGTTCAACGCTCAGGACAAGCGCTTTAGCTACCACGCCGAATTCGCATCCACTCCATTTATCAATCACGCCAACGTGCTTGAGTATCAGTGGGGCGATCAGATGCCCACGCGGGACATGATCAAGACGCTCGAAGACGGCTGGATGGGCGATCGCGCTGCCGTTCATGCCCAAGCCAAGGCTGCCATGAAGGTTTCCAAGCAGAAAGCGCTTGACATCCTGCACAACTTCAACGTTCAGAAGATGCAGGAAGCCCAGGGTGCCGTTGATCGCAACCTTGCTTCGATTGCACCGCACAAGATTGTCGTTCTTGCCAAAGAATTGGATCCCAAGAGCGACGCCAACGTCAAGATTGCACTTCTGTCCGATACGCTCCTGGACGCCACCACGATCGACAAGGACAAGACCTTTGCCGGTCCGAGCCGCGCTTCCACGGTTGCCGCCGTTGTCATGAGCAATCTTGCCAAGCCGAAGGCTTTTGAAAAGAAAGACGTCAACGGCGACGGTAAGACCGATCTGGTGATCAGCTTCTCGCAGAAGGATCTGACCAAGTACATGATGGCCGGCGCCGTCTGGGATACGTACCTGTATACCTACACGAGCGGCAAGCGCATCTGCGCATTTGACACCGTTCCGGTCAAGGGACAGACCAACAAGAAGTACTCCAACGCCGAACGCGGTCACGACCGTTAATCGGCTGCCTCGGTCCCGTCTTCGACGGGCCCTCCTTAAAAAAACTCCCCGGCGAAATTTCCGTCGGGGAGTTTCTTTTGGCGCTTTCGGCGTCGGCTTATCGCTTCAGGAGATTGAGCACGCGCTTGATGTGGCTTTGCGAATCCATCGCAACGGCCCCCGCTTCGCGCTTGATCTTCTTGTAGCTGCCATCGCTTAAGAGCTCCCACGCATGCGTGTTGTCGGCAAGCTGCGGATTGACGATCTGCTTCAAGATGTTGTCCATGAGCTTCTTGTCGAGCACCGGTGTGAGCACTTCGATGCGGCCGTTCAAGTTGCGCGTCATCATGTCGGCGCTGCCCACGTACATGACAGGTTCGCCGCCGTGCTCAAAGTAGTAGATGCGTGCGTGTTCGAGCAATTCGCCCACAATCGAGTGCACGCTGATCGTTTCGGACACGTTCTTGATGCCGGGGCGCAGCGAGCAGATGCCGCGCACCACGCATTCGATCTTGACGCCGGCGCGGCTGGCTTCATAGAGCTCGCGCACGATGCCCTGGTCCACGAGCTGGTTGCACTTCATGATGATGCGGCCGCCGCCCTTGGCACGATGAATTTCCGCCTCTTCCCGAATCAGGCGCGTGATGTTGGCGCGCAGATGATTGGGCGAAACGAAGATACGGCGGTAATTGTCGATCACGCCGAAACCTGTCATCACGTTAAAGAGATCCTGCACATCGCTGCAGATATCATCGCGTGCAGTAAAGAGCCCCAGGTCGGTATAGATCTTTGCCGAAGACGCGTTGTAGTTGCCCGTGCCGATATGCGCATAGCGACGCATTCCCTTGGGTTCACGGCGCACAACCAAGCAGAGCTTGGCGTGGATCTTCAAACCGGCAAAGCCGTAGACAACATTGACGCCTGCACGTTCAAGCTCTTCGGCCCAGTTGATGTTCTGCTCTTCGTCAAAGCGCGCCTTGAGTTCGACCACAGCCGTCACCTGCTTGCCGCGGCGGCGTGCTTCCAGCAACGCACGCACGACGGGCGAATCGCTGCCGCAGCGATACAGCGTCTGCTTGATGGCAACGACGTCCGGATCCACGGCCGCCTGACGCAGGAAGCGCAGCACGCAGCCGAAGCTGTCGTACGGGTGAAACACCATCAGATCGCGTTCGCGGATTTCGGCAAAGAGATCTTCTTCCGGATCAAAGGGCTTGGGCGTGTTGGCACGGAAAGGCGGGTACTTCAGCGCGGGCTTGTCGATCTTCATCAAGCGCATGAAGTCGTTGAAGGCAAGCGGCATCTTCAGGCGCACCACCTGAGACGGATGCACGTCCAGATGACTGATCAGGAAGTCCTGAAGCGCAAGCGGCATACCGCGGGCCAGTTCCACACGCACGATGGAGCCGAAGCGGCGCTGTTCGACGTAGTCGCGCACAGCCGCGAGCAGATCGTCGGCTTCGTCTTCTTCAATTTCGCCGTCCGTGTTGCGGGTGACACGGAACATGCCGTAGTTCTTCACCTTGTAGCCGGGGAAGAGCATGCCCATGCGGTTGGCAACGAGATCCTCCATCATGAGGATGTCGCCGTCGCCGGAAGCAAAGTCAATCGTCTCTTCGCCCGTCAGATCCTTGGGCACGAAAAGGAAGCGCGGCACGTTGTTCGGGTTCTTGAGACGCGCAAAGTAGGACTTCTCGTCGCTTGGGTCAGTGCTTCGGAGTTCAATCACGAAGTTGATGCTGCGGCTCGAAATCATCGGGAAGGGACGTCCGGCGTCCACTCCCTGAGGCGTCAAGACCGGCAGAATTTCGGTCTCGAAGTACTTGTCGACCATCTGCCGGCGCAAGCCCGTGAGTTCGTCGTACGTGATGAAATGCACGTCCTTCTTTTCAAGAGCGGGCTTGAGATCCTTGAGCCACAGTTCTTCGGCTTCATCCAGAAGTTCGCCCACGCGGCGGCGGATTTCCACGAGCTGCTTGGCGGGCGGCATCTTATCGGGCCCCGTCGGCAGCACGTTGCTGCGCGCCTGACGCTGCAGGTTCATCACGCGCACCATGTAGAACTCGTCAAGATTATTGAAGAAGATCGCCAGGAACTTGACGCGATCCAGGAGCGGCACCTTGCGGTCTTCGGCCGTCTCAAGCACCTTGCGATCGAATTCGATCCAGCTGATTTCGCGATTGGTGTACAGAGACGGGGAATCCAGGTTGACCGCGGTCGGCGCCTTCTCTTCCTTGACGGCCTTGGTCGTCTTTTTCGCGGCGCTTGTCGTCTTCTTGGCCGTCGTCTTGCGGCTGCTCTTGACGGGGGCGGTCTTTACCGCTGCCGCCTTTATCTCTTGTTTCTGGTCAGGAGTCGGAACTTCCGGCTGCTTCGCTTGTTGTTGAATCTTTTCTGCGTCGCTTTCAGTCACTTTTTCTCTCCCTCATGGCTAGTGTAAATACGAACGTGACGTCGTATTTTGTGGCGCTAATTTTTCGATTTTATTACAAGCCTTTTGCCCGCGATCGCGCCGGTCTTCGATCTGTCGGTCACTCAAGCGTTTTCCCCCGTTTTTTCCGCATCGTTCCCACGCTTGCGGTTTGATGTTTCACATGGAACGTTTTGTCGTATAAGACAAAATTTGACGGGCGAACCGGACAGCTTTCGCGTTATTATTGGGCAACTTCATTTTTACCGCCGGTGCGGGGTGTTTTTGCGTCCAAGAAAAGGCGCTGCCGCACGGGCGTTTGACACGAAAGTAACCAACGATGCGAATCCTTCTGGTTGAAGACGATCAAATGATCGGCGAAGGTGTCGTCGACGGGCTCAAAGCCGAAGGCTATGCCGTCGACTGGGTGCAGGACGGCAATTCCGCTCTGATCGCACTGCGCACCACTCCGTTTTCTCTTGTCATTCTGGATTTAGGCCTTCCCGGCAAAGACGGCATCAGCGTGCTGCAGGAAGTGCGCTCGCGCCGCATCCACACGCCGGTGCTGGTGACGACGGCCCGAGACACCGTGTCCGACCGCGTCAAGGGTCTTGACGCCGGTGCGGACGACTACCTCATCAAGCCGTTTGACCTCGATGAGCTCTCCGCGCGCATTCGCGCGTTGCTGCGCCGTTCGGCAGGCCGCAGCGAGCCCACGATCGAACGCGGCAAACTTCTCATCAAGCCCGAAACCCGCGAAGTGTTCTACAACGGCGAACCGGTGCTGCTCTCGTCCAAGGAATACGCCCTTCTCGTTGCCCTGGCCGATCGCGCGGGCGTCGTGCTCTCCCGCGGTCAGCTTGAAGAAAAGCTCTACGACTGGGATTCGGCAGTGGGCTCCAACACGATCGAAGTGCACATCCACCACCTGCGCAAGAAGCTTTCGGACAGCGCCATCAAGACCGTGCGCGGCGTGGGCTACCTGCTTGAGACCTAGTTTCGCATGGCCGCCAGCATTCGCAGCCGAATCGTGTTCACGCTCGTTTCGGCGCTCATTGTCGCGGGACTTGTGGCCTCTTGGGCCACCTATCACTCCACGCGCTCGGAATTATCAGGACTCTTTGACGAACAGCTCCGGCACACCGCGCTCGAGTTGATTGAGCGCGGTGACAACGACATCAAACATACGATTCTTGTCGGACAGTCACCCGAGATGCGCTTTCTGGTGCAGATTTATGACGCCTCCACCAACCGCGTCTACCTGTCGCGCCGCACGGATGCGTTGCCTTTGGCCGAAAGCGTGGGTTTCAGCGACATCAAGGACGAGGCCGGCACCGAATGGCGACAGTTCACCGCCACTGTCGGCACCAAAATTGTGCAGGTGGCGCAGCCCATGGACGTACGCGACCGTCTGGCCGTTTCTTCAGCCATGAACATCGTTCAGCCGATGTTCATTCTGATTCCCTTTTTGGCGATTGCCATCTGGTTTGTGATCGTGCAGGCGCTTCAGCCATTAAACCGCACGGCACGTGCCGTGGCCAAACGCTCGCCCTCGAGCATGACGCCGATCGACACCGAAGGGTTGCCCTACGAATTAAAGAGCCTCGTTGATGCCATCAATTCGCTGATGAGACGCTTAGGCGATTCGTTAAGCGCCCAGCAGCGCTTTGCGTCTGACGCTGCTCACGAACTGCGCACGCCTCTGGCGGCCATTAAGCTTCAGGCGCAGCTTTTGTCCCGCGCCAAGGATCCGGAAACGCGCGCCAAATACGCTTCGCGCCTGCAGGAAGGCGTAGCGCGCGCCACCCGCCTCGTGCAGCAGCTTCTTACCATCGCCCGACTTGATCCGGATGCCCACGACAAGCCCATGAGCGAGTTCAATCTGGCGGCCGTGGCGCAAGCCTCGGTCGAAGAGCTCTCCGTGTCGGCCGAAGCCAAGGGCATCACGCTCACGCACAACTGCACCGACGTCACCATGCTCGGCATGAAGGACGCCATTGGGCTGATGATCACCAACCTTACGGACAACGCCATTCGTTATACCCCTGAAGGAGGACGCATTGAAGTCGCCGTGCGGGACGACGGCGATTGTCATGCCGTTATTACGGTGACCGACAACGGTCCGGGCATCGCTCCCGAAGAACGGACCCGCGTCTTCGAGCGCTTTTATCGCGCGCTCGGCACCAAAGTGTCCGGCACCGGTTTAGGGCTTGCCATTGTCAGCCGCATCGTGCAAATGCACAACGGCACCATTACGATCAACGACGGCTTTGTTCGTCCGCCGCACGACGGCGAGCCCGAAGGATTCGGCGCCCAGTTCTTGGTTCGCATTCCGCTGTGTCCGGCCGCCAATCAAGCAGCCAAGCTGTGAACGATTCATGGTGCTGTGCGTGCCTTGTTACAAATTTAACCCGACGGCCACAGTTCCCCACATTCATCGACGCCTTTTTCCTTTATCGTTTGCCGCAACTTAACATACGAGTGCCGACAGAGCGCGTTGCATAGCCCTTGGATAGATTCGCGCGCCCGACATTCGATACCGGAGTAATAAAAGAAAATGTTCACCAAAACGCTCAAGCCTGCCGCAGTGATTGCCGCTGCCGCCATTGCTTTTTCCGGCGCTCTTTTATCCGCGACGCCCGCCGTTGCCAGCGGCCTGGCCCCGCAGACAACCGTCGCCACAACTCAACTGCCCGACTTCGTTCAGCTCGTTGAAAAATACGGCAAGGGCGTCGTGAACATTTCCACCGTGCGCGAAGCCCGCGTCGTTGAAGGCGCCGACCCGTTTGGCTTTGACGAACGCCACGCGGAAATCTTCCGCCGTTTCGGTTTCCCATTCCCCTTCGGCGGTCCCCGTCAGGAACCTGAACGCCGCGGCACGGGTTCGGGCTTCATCATCAGCGCCGACGGCCTGATTCTCACCAACCATCACGTCGTTGAGGGCGCCGACGAAATCAAGGTGCGCCTTACCGACAACCGCGAATTCACGGGCAAGGTTCTCGGGTCTGACGCCAAGACCGACATTGCCGTCGTCAAGATCGACGCCAAGGATCTGCCCTACCTCACGATGGGCAACAGCGATGAACTCAAGGTCGGTGAATGGGTGGCCGCCATCGGCAGTCCCTTCGGTCTGGACAACACGGTCACTTCCGGCATTGTGTCCGCCAAGAGCCGCAAGCTGCCGAGCGATCAGTACGTTCCCTTCATCCAGACCGACGTGGCCGTCAATCCGGGCAACTCCGGCGGTCCGCTCTTTAACATGAAGGGCGAAGTCGTGGGCATCAACTCCCAGATCTTCTCTACCTCCGGCGGTTTCATGGGCCTGTCGTTTGCCATTCCGAGCAACCTGGCCATGCAGATCAAGGATCAACTCGTGAAAAACGGCAAGGTCACACGCGGCCGTATCGGCGTGGTGATCCAGAGCGTCACGCAGGATCTTGCGGAAAGTTTCGGCATGAAGACGCCCAAGGGCGCTATCGTGAGCCAGGTTGAAAAAGACGGTCCTGCTGCAAAAGCCGGTCTGCAGGAAGGTGACATCATTACGGCCGTTAACGGCAGGGCCATTGACGACAGCGTCGACATGCCGGTCATCATCGGCAGTATGGCACCGGGCTCGATCGCCAAACTTTCCATCATTCGCAACAACAAGGACATGACGCTTGACGTCAAAGTTGAGGAAGCTCCCAACGAGAGCGCTTCGTCGAACGCTTCCAAGACTGCTGCCGCCAATAAGCTCGGCGTAACAGTGCGTCCTCTCAACGATGAGGAAAAAGCCAAGGCCGAAACCGAAGGTCTGCTCGTCACCGAATCGACGGGCGCCGCCCGCAAGGCCGGCATCCGTGAAGGCGACATCATCGTCAACGTCAACGGCGTTAAGATCAAGAAGACCGACGACCTGGCGCGCGTTCTCGAAAAGAACAAGAACCTGCGTGTGTTGGTGCAGCGCCGCGACGGCCGCATCTTCATTCCGGTTCGTCTGAAGTAATAATCTTCTCCTAGTGATTTCGCAAAACGGCAGCGTCTCCTCGCTGCCGTTTGCGTTTCAATCCATGCTTATTCGCCCGTTTCTGCCTGCCGACGCCGAGCCCGCGCTCGCGCTTTTCCGCCACACCGTCAAAACCGTCAACCGCCGCGACTATTCCAAAGAAGAAGTCGCCGCCTGGCTGCGCGAAGAAGACGTAACGCCCGCCATGTGGCTCGACTCCTTCACCGGCAAAGCCGCGTTTGTGGCCATTGACGACAACGGATCGCTTACGGGTTTTGTCGACTGCAAACCTCAAACCGGCCTTATCGACCGCCTTTTTGTCGCAGCTCACCGGCAAGGAGAAGACATCGGGTCCGCACTTCTCGCACAAGCGGAAGCCGCCATTGAGCGCTCCGTTTCCACGTTTACCGTCTACGCCTCTCTGACCGCACGGACCTTTTTCAGGCAAAGCGGCTATACCGTCGTCACGCCCAATCGGGTGAAGCGCACGTACACGCATGAAGGCCGTTCACACTCAATCGTCTTGCTGAACTTCCAGATGCAAAAAAGCCGCGTCTAAGGCGGCTCTTTTGCGTGATTTGATCGTTACCGTCAGTAACTACTTGTTTGGATGTTCCTTGCCGTAATGCGTCTCGTCGAGATGCTCGGCACGCTCGTGCATGTCGGCAGGAACCCCGATTGTTTCAGGATCGTCGCGCACGTTATCTTCGGCATGCTTGATTTCTTTGGATACCGAAGACCCCAACGTCTTTTTCAGAGCGTCGTTATCGACTTCCTTCAACCAGTGACCGACCACGATGCAGGCAATACCGTTGCCGATCATGTTGGTGATGGCACGCGCCTCCGACATGAAGCGGTCGATACCGAGAATCAGAGCAAGACCGGCCACCGGCACGTGGCCCACGGCAGAGAGCGTGGCCGCCAGCACGATAAATCCCGAGCCGGTGACACCAGCGGCGCCCTTGCTGGTGAGCAACAGCACAGCCAGAAGTGTGAGCTGCTGCACAAGCGTCATCTGTACGTCACAGGCCTGCGCAATGAAGACCGCAGCCATCGTCAGATAAATCGCCGTGCCATCCAGGTTAAAGGAGTAACCCGTCGGAATCACCAGACCAACCACTGACTTTGTCACGCCCGCCTTTTCCATTTTGTCCATCATGCGCGGCAACACCGATTCCGAAGAGCTGGTGCCGAGCACAATCAGGAGTTCTTCCTTGATGTACATGATGTAGTGCAAAATGGAAAAACCGTGCCAGCGGCAGATCAGACCCAGCACCACAAAAATGAAGAGCAGGCAGGTGAGATAGAACGTCCCCATGAGTTCGGCAAGCGGAATGAGCGAGTCGAGACCGTATTTACCGATCGTAAAAGCCATGGCGCCGAACGCACCCAGAGGAGCCACGCGCATGATCATGCCAACGATCTGGAAGAGCACACGCGAAGATTTGTCGATGATTTCAAAAATAAGCGTATTGCGTCCGCCCATCTTGTGCAGCGCGAAACCGAAAAGCAGCGAGAAGAAGAGCACCTGCAGAATCTCACCCTCGGCAAAGGCGCCCACGACGGTCGAAGGAATGATGTGCAGCAGGAAATCCACCGTGCCCTGCATCTGGCCGGGCTTGGTATAGGCTTCAACCGACTTGCTGTCCAAGGAAGCCGGATCAACGTGCATGCCCACGCCGGGTTGCACAACGTTGACGATAAAAAGACCCACGATCAGAGCGATCGTCGAGACAATCTCAAAATAAAGCAAAGCGAGACCGCCCGTTTTGCCCACCTTTTTCATGTCTTCCATGCCGGCAATGCCGGTGACGACGGTACAGAAGATCACCGGAGCGATGATCATCTTGATCAACTTAATAAAGCCGTCACCAAAAGGCTTCATCATTTCGCCGATATGCGGAGCGAAATGACCGAGCAAAACGCCGATCAGAATCGCGCAAATCACCTGAAAGTACAGCACCTTGTAGATCGGCGTCTTTTTATTTGCGGTTGTCTCAGTCATAGGTATGAGATTTTTCCGTGTTAAATCAGTCGAATAGCTTTGGGCACACCAATGGTGCACGCAAAGCCCGCAAGGGTTGATTTTCTCAGCAGCATCGGTTTCCGGCACACAGACACAGCGAAAAGCACCGATATTTTTGAGATACCGGTGCTTTTCATCAAAGAAACCAAGCAGTTTCTCTCAGAAGAGAGCCATCAGCGTGCAGTTTAGCGAATCAGCGGATAACGGTTTTCACAATGGCGTTGATCATGCGTTCGATATCGAGTTCCGGATGCGCAATCAAACGAAACGCCATACCGTCCACAAGAGCCATATCCATTTCCACCATCACCTCGATTTCTTCATCGGAAACTTCCGCTGAAGACCGGCTGCGGTGCATTTTCTTGATCAACTCCCGAACCTGGGCATCCGAACGTTTGACGATCTCACCCATGGAGCTGTTTCTGGCCGCCTCTTCGAGGATCTCAATTTTGACACGAGCGCGCTGTACTGCCAACTGTTTGCGCAGAGACTCGCGAAACTGTCGCCTCTGCTCCTCCAGCGAAACGCGGCCGTTGACAATTTCATCGATTTCGCGAGCAACTTCCCGCTGTGCAAATTCGTCAATGATGGCGTCTTTGTTTTCAAAGTAGTTGTAGAAGTTTCCCACGCTGATGCCGGCGCGTTTGGCAATCTCCTGCATCTTCGTGGCTTTGATGCCGCGCTCGCGGAAACACGAAGCCGCGGCAGACAGAATCTGCTCGCGCAGATTGCCCGCCGCTCCAGACGTCAACACGGTCATTTCGCGTCCGCCGTCTGAGTCGTTTCGGCCGGGTCTTCAAGCTGCGAACCACCGCCCAATACTTTGTAGAGCGTCACGAGACTGGCGGCGCGCGAAAGCTGAGCATTGATCACGGCCTGCTGCGCCGAGAAGTTCGAGCGCTGGCTGTCGAGCACTTCAAGATAGCTGTCTGCGCCGTTCTTGTAACGCTCTTCGCTCAAGCGAAGCGTTTCGGCCGTTGCAGCCGCCAACTGCTGCTGCGCCAAAAGTTCGTCGGCAACCGTGCCTTCGGTCGCCAGTGCATCGGCCACTTCCTGGAACGCCGTCTGAATGGCGAGTTCGTAGTCGGCAATCGACTTCTTCTGATAGGCCTCAGCCGCACGCAGATTGGCAATGTTCGCGCCGCCCGTGAAAATCGGCAGCGTGATATTGGGCACAAAGCTCCACGTATGCGTACCGCCGTTAAAGAGCTCGTTGAGTTCTCCCGAAATGGATCCGGCCGATCCCGTGAGCGTAATGCTCGGGAAGAACGCGGCGCGAGCCACACCGATGTTGGCGTTGGCCGAACGCAAAACCGCTTCGGCCGACGCGATATCAGGACGAGCGAGCAACACTTCGCTCGGGATGTTGGATGCCACCGACACCTGCGGCTTGGTGATGTCCATCTTCAGACCTTCGGGCTCAAGCTCTGCCGGCACTTTGGTACCCACAAGCGTCGCCAGTGCATTGCGGTACTGTGCGACCGAGCGGGAGGCCTGGACGGCGGCGGCCTTGGCCGTTGCCACCGTCTGCATGGCCTGCTGCACTTCAAGCATGCTCGAAGCGCCGAGCTCGTAGCTCTGCTGGATTAACTTCAGACTCTCGGACTGGCTGTCGTATGTCTCCTGTGCGAGCTTGAGCAAATCCTTGCTGGCGCCAAGCGACAACCAGGTCTGAGCGATTTCGGTGATCACCGTCATCTGCGCCGTGCGCTGAGCCGCCTGCGTCTGGAAGTAGGCCTGCAGCGCCTGTTCGTTCAGATTGCGGATGCGTCCGAACAAATCAAGCTCGTAGGATGCCATCGCAGCACTGGCCGAGTAGGTGTGCGACGTGACATCAACCCCCGTACTGGTCGTTGAAGCAGGCGTACGACCGGCCGTCTCTTCGGCCTGCACCGCCACCGACGGCAACAGATCCGCACGGCTTACGTTGTACTGTGCGCGAGCCTGCTCAACCGAATAGAACGCCGAACGCAGACTGCGGTTGTTTTGCAGACCAAGTTCAATGAGCTTGGTGAGACGTTCATCGGTAAAGAAGTCACTCCACTTCTGCAGCCCTTCGGTCAGAAGCGCCGCGTTTTTCGTTGCCTCATCCTGCGGCCAAACCTGCTCGACAGGAGCCTCGGGACGCTCGTACTCGGGAGCCAAGGAAATGCAGCCCGAAAGCAGCAAGGCCGAAGCCAGAGGCAAAAGACATAAGGTTTTACGCATTTGTTTCCTCATTTTTTATTCCTGAGACTCCACGGCCTTCGGTTCGGCAGCGACAACCGGTTGGGATTTCTTTCCCGAGAAAATACGGGTCACCAACACGAAGAACGCAGGCACAAAGAAGATGCATAGGAACGTTCCCGTGATCATACCGCCCAAAACAGCCACACCAATGGCCGACTGTGCACCGGCGCCGGCGCCCGAGGCCATGGCCAGAGGCAACACACCCAGACCGAAAGCCAGAGACGTCATCAAAATCGGGCGAAGACGCAACCGGACAGCCTCAACCACGGAAGCAAGCAATTCCTGCCCCTGATCATGCAGATCGCGGGCAAATTCCACAATCAGAATGGCGTTCTTGGACACCAAACCGACCGTCGTCAACAAGCCCACTTGGAAGTACACGTCGTTTTCCTTGCCGCAAATCCAGGTCAAGCCCAGAGCGCCGACAACGCCGGTGGGCACCACCAGAATCACGGCAATCGGAATCGTCCAGGATTCGTACAGAGCCGCCAGAGCCAGGAACACCACAAGCACCGAAAGGGCATACAAGGGAGCGGCATTGCTGCCGGCAACACGTTCCTGATACGACACGCCGTTCCATTCGATGGAGTAGCCGTGCGGCATTTGCTGCAGAATCTCTTCGATGGCCTGCATGGCTTCACCGGAAGAAACGCCGGGAGCCGGACTGCCTTGAATATTGACGGCGTCAATGGCGTTAAAGCGGTCCAGACGCGGAGAACCCGATGTCCAGCTCGTCGTCACAAACGACGAGAAGGGAACCATCTGCCCGCTGATCGAGCTCTTGACATGCCACTTGGCAAGATCGGCCTCTTCACCGCGAGAATCCGGAATACCCTGCACGTACACCTTCTTCAGGCGTCCCTGATCCATAAAGTCATTGACATAGGACGAACCGAAGGCGGCATTAAGCGTCGTATTGATTTGCGATTCGGACACCCCCAGCGTACGGGCCTTTTCGTAGTCCACATTCAGCTGAACCATCGGCGCGTCGGGCATGCCGTTATGGCGAACCTGACGCAGACGCGGGTCTGCGTTGGCCTTGGCAAGGAACTCGTTCATGACCTGCATCAGGCGATCATGCCCCTGACCGGAACGATCCTGCAGGAAGAAGTCAAAACCGTCGGCCACGCCCAGTTCCGGAACGGCAGGCAACTGGAACACATACCCCTGCGCGTCCTTGAAGGCCGGAGAAAAGAGCATACCGAGAGAGCGCATCATCACGGCATTGGCCGAGGACGATTCATCCTTGCGCTCGGACCAGTCCTTGAGCTTAATAAAGCCCATGGAGTTGTTCTGACCCGTACCGGCAAAGGAGTAGCCGCGCACAGTAAACACGTGTTCGACGTCCTTTTTCTCTGCCTCGCGAATGACTCTCTGGAAGCGGTCCACCACAACGTCCGTACGCTCGGCCGTTGCGGAAGCCGGCGTCTGCAGCATCATCAGCAGCACGCCCTGGTCTTCGCCCGGCATGAAGGCGCTCGGAATCTTCATAAAGCCCAGCACCACAGCGCCGATCAAGACGGCGTAGAGCACCAACAGGCGAGAAATGCGACGGACAAACATGCGCACCGATGCACGCACACCGCTTGTCAGTGCGTCAAAAGCCTGATTGAACTTGCCGAAGAACCCGGTCGTCGCCTTTTCGTGACCCGGCTCAATCTGCTTGAGAATGGAGGCGCAAAGAGCCGGAATCAGCGTCAAAGCCACCACCACCGAAAGCGCCATGGCCGAGACAATCGTCACGGAGAACTGGCGATAGATCACGCCCGTGGATCCGCCGAAGAAGGCCATCGGCACGAACACGGCCGACAGCACCATGGCGATACCGATCAGAGCGCCGGTGATCTGCTGCATGGATTCGACCGTAGCTGTTTTCGGATCACATCGTCGCTCCATCATCACACGCTCGACGTTTTCCACCACCACAATGGCGTCGTCCACCAGCAAGCCGATGGCAAGCACCAAGGCAAACATCGTGAGCATGTTGATTGAGTAGCCCATGAGCGCCAGGACGGCGAACGTACCCAAAAGCACCACCGGCACGGAAATCGTCGGAATGATCGTTGCACGCCAGTTCTGCAGGAACAAGAACATCACGCAGACCACCAGCACGATGGCTTCCAACAGAGTCTTGACCACTTCATGCATGGCAGCGCGCACGAACGGCGTCGTGTCAAACGGAATCACCGCTTCCACGCCTTCCGGGAAGAAGGGACGCAGTTCGTCGAGCTTTGCCTGAACGCGGGCAGCCGTTGCCAGAGCGTTGGCGCCGGAACTCAAGCTGATGGCCACACCCGAAGAAGGCTGACCGTCGTAGCGGCCTTGGAAGGTATAGGTTTCCTGACCAAGGGAAACTTCACCGATATCCTTGATGCGAACGACGGAACCGTCGGGCAGCGTCTTCAAAGCGATCTGCTCGAATTGTTCGGGCGTAGTCAGCAAGGAACTTGCTCGAATCGTAGCCGTGATCATGCGCTTGCCGTTGGTGGGCTGACCGGCAATATCACCGGAGGCCACCTGCACGTTCTGCGTGCTGATGGCACTCATCACGTCGGAAACTTCGAGACCGTATTTGACCAGAAGCGCGGGATCCATCCAGATGCGCATTGCATAGGAGGCACCGAACACCGTCACTTCGCCGACACCCTCCAGACGGGCAAGCGGCTCTTCGATGTTGTTCGTCAAAAAGTCACCCAGGTCACCCGAGGTGAGCTTTCCCGACGTGTCGATAAAACCGACCACCTGCAGGAATGACGCCGAGCTCTTTTGCACCTGAACGCCCAGCTGTCGGACGGTATCCGGCAACGTCGGCTCGGCCATCGACAGCTTGTTTTGCACCTGCACCTGAGCAATATCGGGGTCTGTGCCGGCCACGAAGGTGAGCGTAATCGTCATACGACCCGTCGAGTCGGAGTTTGAGCTCATGTAGATCAAACCGTCCAAACCCGTCATGTTCTGCTCAATCACCTGCGTGACGGTACGTGACATGGTCTCGGCCGAAGCGCCCGGGTAGGTTGCCGTGACGCGAACCTGAGGCGGCGCAATATTGGGGTACTGAGATACCGGCAAGTTAAAAATTGCCAGTACGCCCGCAAGCATGATGGTGATAGCGATCACCCAAGCAAAAATCGGACGATTTACAAAGAAACGACTAAGCATGCTCTGTCATCCTCTGTCGATTATTTCGCGGCTTGGGCCGGAGCGGCTGCAGGCTTTTCACCCGCCAAGGTGTACTGCACGAGGGCACCCGGACGAACGCGCTGCAGACCTTCCACAATGACCTTGTCGCCATTTTTGAGGCCTTTATTGATGATCCAGTTGGTGCCTTCGGTTCCGCCGATCACCACATCACGGCTTTCCACTTTGTTTTCGGCATTGACCACATAAACGTACGGATCGCCTGTCGTGCGGCGCATGGTGGCGCGCTGATCAATCTTGATCACATTCTCACGCACGCCGTCGACCAGACGTGCGCGCACGAACATTCCCGGCAACAGATCTCCGTCGGGATTGTCAAACACAGCACGCACGCGCACCGTACCGGTGCTTTCATCGACAAGAGCGTCTTTGAAAGTAAGACGACCCAAGTGCTTGTAGGTTTTGTCGCCGTCCAAAATCAGCTGAACATCGGCCGACCCGTCCTTATTGACTTTGAGCTGGCCTTTGGCAGCCTGTTCGCGCAGTCGGGAAAGCTCATCAAAGGACTGCGTCACGTCCACATAGATGGGATCGAGCTGCTGCACAACTGTCAGGCGGCTGGTCTGATTGGCTGTCACCAACGCGCCCGGCGTGACTTCAGACAAAGAGACACGTCCGGTAATCGGGCTTCTGACTTCCGTGTAGTCCAGATTGATTTGAGCGGTCGCAAGCGCTGCCTTTGCAGCCTCCACATTGGCAATGGCCACCTTGTAAGCCGCCTGAGCCTGATCGTCGGCCGAACGACTCACGGCATTGACCTTCACAAGTTCGGCAGAGCGCTTGGCATCGGCCTTGGTCGAAGCCAGGTTAGCGCGGGCCTGAAGCAAAGAGGCTTTCGCTGAAGCAACCTGCGCCTTGTAGAGTGCCGGGTCAATGCGATAGAGCGACTGCCCTTCCTTGACCATTGCACCTTCTTCAAAAAGACGCTTCTGCAGAATGCCGCTGACCTGAGGGCGAACTTCGGCCGTCTGATAAGCCGTCGCGCGGCCGGGCGCATCCGTACGGATGATTGCGTCGGAAAGTTCAACCTGTTGGACGACGACTTGAACGGCCTGAGGCGTAGCGGCAGCCTGCTGCTGATTTCCTCCCTTATCAAGGCAGCCCGTGAGTGCGGTCGCGGCAAGTCCCGCAACTACCAGCACATGCGTCGTGCGAAATTTCAAAGTCATTATGAGACTCCGTTTAATGCTTTTTTTGGAATTCTTCAAGGACCCATCCGGACAGCAACGTCGCCTGCCGTTTTCATACGGTCCCAACACAAAATGGAACGAATAGCCCCAGGACTACGTTCCGTTTAGCTGAATAAAGGTTCAGCAACCAAGACTGAACGAGCGTTCAGAATTCTAGTCAGATTTTTGCTTTTTGTTGTACCAACTATTCAAACTTTACATTCGTGCTAACGCTAAAAAAGAAAGCCGCCGGAACTCCTTCATAGACGTTCGGCGGCCTTCGGGATAGTTTTCGCTGTACGGAGGTTTACTCTACCGTGACGCTCTTTGCAAGATTTCGGGGCTTGTCGACGTCCGTACCTCGAGCCAGAGCCGTGTGATACGCCAAAAGCTGCAGCGGGACGATATGCAGGATCGGCGACAAGTCGCCATAGTTTTCCGCCAGACGGATCACGTGCATGCCTTCGGTATCTTCAATCACGCTGTCGCCGTCGGCAAAAACGTAGAGTTCGCCGCCGCGGGCGCGCACTTCCTGCATGTTGCTCTTGAGCTTTTCAAGCAACTCGTCGTTGGGCGCGATCGTCACCACCGGCATGTCGGCGTCAACGAGCGCCAGCGGACCGTGCTTGAGTTCGCCGGCCGGATACGCCTCGGCGTGGATGTAGCTGATTTCCTTGAGCTTAAGCGCGCCTTCGAGCGCAATCGGATAATGCACGCCGCGCCCCAGGAAAAGCGCATCTTCCTTACCGGCAAAACGTTCGGCCCACGCAATGATCGAGGGCTCGAGCGCCAGGCACCCGGCCATGGCCGCCGGAATGTGACGCAGGCTCGAGAGCGCCTGCGCTTCCTTTTCAGCGTCCAATCGTCCGCTCAGCTTGGCAAAAACCAGCGTCAAAAGATAGAGCGCCACCAGCTGCGTCGTAAACGCCTTGGTGCTCGCCACGCCGATTTCGACGCCCGCTCGCGTGATGTAGGCAAGCCGGCACTCATGCACCAATGCGCTTTGCGCCACGTTGCAAATGGCAAGCGTCTTTGTCATGCCCATCGCCACCGCATGCTTGAGCGCCGCAAGCGTATCAGCCGTTTCGCCCGACTGAGAGATCGTCACCACGAGCGTTCTGGGATCCGGGATCGTGGTACGGTAGCGGTATTCGCTGGCGATCTCCACATCCACCGGGATACCCGCAATCGCTTCGAGCCAGTACTTGGACGTGAGCGCCGCGTAAAAACTCGTCCCGCAGGCCAGCATCAGGATGCGGCGTGTGTCGCGAAACACCGTTTCGGCCTCGGGGCCGAACAAAGTCGGCGTGATGCCTTCGACGCCTTCGAGCGTGTCGGCAATCGCGCGCGGCTGCTCGAAGATTTCCTTTTGCATGTAGTGGCGATAAGGGCCGAGCTCGGCCGCGCCCGCATAGGCCTGAACGATAACGGCCTTGCGTTCGACGGGTTGCCAAGTGTCAGAACCCGTGCGAGCAAAAATTTCGCACGTGTCCTTGGTCATCGACACGATGTCGCCGTCGTCGAGATACACGATTTTGTCCGTGACCCCCACCAGAGCCATGGCGTCGCTTGCAATGAAGTTTTCCCCTTCACCCAAGCCCACCACCATGGGAGAACCCTGGCGCGCGCCCACGATGCGCTCGGGATGGCGCTTGTCGAAAACGGCCACCGCATAAGCGCCGGTTACGCGCGAGAGCGCCTTTTTGAGCGCTTCCAGAAGATCGTCCTCAAGATAGAAGTTGACCAGGTGCGCCAACACTTCGGTATCGGTCTGACTTTGCATGGTCACGCCCGTGGCTTCAAGTTCGGCGCGCAGTTGAGCGAAGTTTTCGATGATGCCGTTGTGCACAAGCGCAATGCGGTTGCCCGCGATATGCGGGTGCGCATTGGCCACCACCGGACCGCCGTGCGTGGCCCAGCGCGTGTGCGCGATGCCGACGGTGCCCTGCATGCCTTCGGTCTGTACCTGTTCAGCCAAGTCCTTGACGCGCGCCACGCTGCGAGCGCGATCGATTTCGCCGTTGCGCACGACCGCCACGCCGCAGCTATCGTAGCCGCGGTATTCAAGGCGTTTCAAACCCTGCAGAAAAACGGGAACAACGTCCCTGCCGGCTACGCCGGCCACAATTCCGCACATGATTTCGCCTCCGCGATCAGTTCTTCACGAACGTATAGCCTTCGGGAACCGGCGGCTTCCACCCTTCGATCGTCGTCTGACGGGCACGCCCCACCGTGAGCTTCTGCTCGGGAGCGTTATGGGTGAGCGTCGTGCCCGCACCGATCGTGGCGCCACTGCCGACCGTCACCGGAGCCACCAGTTCGGTACCCGAGCCGATGAAGGCGTTGTCGCCGATCACCGTGCGGAACTTCTCGACGCCGTTGTAGTTGCAAGTGATGGTGCCCGCGCCGATATTGACGCCCGAGCCCATCGTCGTATCGCCGATGTAGGAGAGATGGTTAACCTTGGAGCCTTCTCCAATTTCGGACTTCTTGATTTCCACGAAGTTGCCGATGTGCACCTTGGCCGAAAGTTCGGCCCCCGGTCGCAGCCGCGAGTACGGACCGATCTTCGCGTCGGGACCGACCTTAGCCGAGTCGATATGCGTAAAGGCTTCGATGCGGGTACCCGCTGCGATTTCGGCGTTGCGAATCACGCAGTAGGGGCCGACGTAGACGTTGTCGCCGAGCTTGACATCGCCTTCAAATACGCAGCCCACATCAATCACGACATCAACGCCGCACTGCAGCTTGCCGCGAATATCCAGACGCGACGGATCAAGCACCGTCACGCCGCTTTCGGTAAGCTGCTCGGCCAGATGGTCCTGCCAGATGCCCTCCAGTCGCGCGAGCTGCGTCTTGGAATTGACGCCTTCTACTTCAAAGCTGCGGCGAGGACGCGCGGAATTGATGCGCACGCCATCGCGCACGGCCAGTCCGATCACGTCGGTGAGGTAGTACTCGCCCTGGGCGTTGGAAGTCTTGAGTTCGGAAAGCCACCCCTGCAGACGCGCCGTCGGCAGAAGCATGATGCCGGTGTTGACTTCTCGGATCTGTTTTTGACCTTCGGTAGCATCCTTCTGTTCGACGATCGCCACGATGCGGCCCTTCTGGCGCAAGATGCGACCGTAACCGGTGGGATTGCGCAGCACGGTCGTAAGAATGGCCATGCCGTCGCCGGCAGCCGTCAGCAAACGCTCAATCGTTTCAGGCTGTACGAGCGGCACATCGCCCAACAGCACCAGGGTGTATTCGGCTTCGGGGTCAAGTTCGGGCAGCGCACACTGCAGTGCGTGACCGGTTCCCATCTGCGGTTCCTGCAGCACGAAGCGCAGACCTTCTTCCTGCGCAAAAGCGCTCTTGACGGTTTCGGCGCCGCAACCGACCACCACTACGGTGCGCGAGACGCTTTCGAGCTTCTTGACGCTTGCGAGCACGTGACCGAGCATCGGCGTACCTGCCAGAGGCTGCAGCACTTTGGGCAGGGACGAGCGCATGCGCTTGCCCTGGCCTGCAGCGAGAATAACGACGTTGATCATGAATCGATTCCTAAAAAGAGACGCCCTTTTGAATTTCAGTTGGTTTCGGGCGGGATTGGGGTTGGAAATTTCGGGATTATTCTGCCATCAGATCGGCAATTTGTGGCCTGCCAACGAAAAACCCGTCGCCGGCCTGAACCTTTGACGGGTTATCGATTCGGAAAAAACCAAAGAAATTAAGCGGAGACCTGCTCAATGCCGGCAAGCAGCCAGCCGCTCGAATCGTCGTCCTTGCGGGTGAGCACCCAGCGTTCGTTGACTTCTTCGAAGTCTCCTTCGATCTTCATGGCGCCCTTGAACTGAACAACGGCAATGTGTTCGTTGGCATCTGCCATTTTCGCTACGCCCAACAGCTTGGCTTCCAGATTGATAACTTCGGAAGTCTGCTTGGCAGCGCCACGCTGACGCAGGCTGTGCGTGAGTTCAATGAAAAGATCATCGGTGGTAAAGTCACCCAGCGAGTTGTAGTCGCCCGTGTCCCAAGCCTTCTGCAGTCGCACGAAGTTTTCCTTGGCAACCGACTCAAAGCCCGCGGCATCAAAGCCGGCCGGCACTTCGAGGGCGGGAGCTTCCTCGCCCTGAGCGGCCTGTGCGTTCTGGCGGGCAAACATATCCATGACGCTGCCAGGACGTGCACCCATCGTTTCGGGCATCACGGAAGCAGATGCCGCGGCGGCTCCGGAGGCTGAAGCGGGCGCTTCAGGCGCCTGAGTTTGACGGTAGCTCGCCTGAGGTTCTTCACGCGAAGGCTGAGCATAGGGTTGACGCGTTGCCGTACCGGCCCGGCCTCCCGCCGCACGACCCGCAAAGAAGCCGAGTACCATGCGAAGCACGAAGTAAAGCGCCACCGCCATCAAAACAGCCATGATGATCTGGCCGACGCCTTCGGAAAGACCGAGCGCGCTCAAAAGAGCAGTGATGCCCAAAGCCGCGGCAGCACCCATGAGGATGTTGCGCATCATAGAGGGCTTGGCAGCATTAGCCGCAGCGCCTGCCGCGTTTTGCTGCTGAGCTGCATTCTGACGATTGGTCTGATTCTGGCGCATGGCAGGAGCCTGCGGAGCGGGCGTTGCTTGACGCAGCGCCGGAGCCGGACGACCGAGACTCATGCCGCCGCCCAAACGACGGGCAGCTTCGGCATTGTCGATGGCCGTCGTCATCATTACCAAACCCACAGCCAAAATGGCAAAAAGCTTTTTCATAGATTTCTTTCTCTGTTTCTCTTTGACGTCCGCACACGAAAAAACACCTGTCTTTTCAGCGGACAACGGTTACCAATTGTACGGATGCGCTGTCAGCCTTAAAACAGGTGTTTTCGTTGATGTGTATGCAAGTTTTTCAGCAAAACTGTCTTCTCATCACGGCTTGAGACCGATATGAAGCGCACACACGCCGAAAGTCATGTTCTTCCAAGTCACACGATCGAGCCCCACATCTTCCATGATCTTGGCAAGCGTCTGCTGATCAGGATGCATACGGATGGACTCGGCCAGATAACGGTAGCTTTCCGCATCGCCCGCGATTTTTTGCCCGAGCCACGGCATGAGCTTGAAGGAATACAAGTCGTAGAAAGGCTTGAAGATCTTCCAGCAACGGCTGAATTCGAGCACCACCACGCGACCGCCCGGACGCACAACGCGCATCATTTCCTTAAGAGCGCGGTCCTTGTGGGTCATGTTGCGAAGGCCGAAGCTCACGACGGCAATATCAAAAAAATTGTCCTCAAAGGGAAGAGCCTCGCAGTCACAAATCGCAACATGCGCCTTGCAGCCCACGGCCTTCAGTCGCTTGACACCTTCCTTGATCATCTCGTGGTTGATGTCGGTCGCCCAGACTTCGCCGGACTTGCCGACCGCTTCGCCGAAGCGAATCGCCATATCGCAGGTGCCCGAAGCAATGTCAAGAACCTTCTGCCCTTCGGCGGCGCCCGACAGCGACACGCACGTGCTCTTCCACAAGCGATGCAGACCCAGGCTCAAGACGTCATTCATCAAGTCGTAGCGCTTGGCAACCGACTCGAACACTTCCTTGACGTCTTCTTCTTTTTCACTTTCCGGCACGGCGCGGTAACCGAAGTCAACCTGCTTTTCGGTTTCACTCGCCTTGCGCTGATTTTCTTCTGCCATGTCTGTTATCCGTGCTGTTTGGACGGGCAAGTCGCCTTGGGCTTGGGCATGAACGGCACATTGGCCGGATCGGCAGGATCACGGCTTGCCCCCGCATCCTTGAGCTGCTGCAGATAGCCTTCCCACAATTCGTCACGACGCGTGCCGATATCGTGCAAATACTCCCAACTGTAGATGCCGGAATCGTGGCCGTCGTCGAAAACAAAACGAACGGCATAGCGACCGATCGGCTCAACACCCTTGACGTCCACATCTCGCTTTCCGACCTGCAGCTTGGCCTGATCGGGCGTGTGCCCCGTTACTTCCGCCGAAGGAGAAAACACACGGAGAAATTCGAAGCTAAATGAAAAGCTCTGTCCGTCGTCAAAAGCAATGTCAAAGCGCTTGCTCTTCTTGTGCAGGCTCATGTCAACGGGAAACACCATCTGCAGGACATCCTTTGAAAAAAAAGCGCGCTTGCGGCGCGCGCTCTTACACTGTATCTGTCTGGTGCCGCCGGCGGGACTCGAACCCACATCACAGCCTTCGGAGGGCCATATTCTATCCAGTTGAACTACGGCGACGAACGGCAAGCATTATACGGGAGAGTTTCTTGTCTTTCCTTTAGATGTCGGCTGGATCCACCTCAATTGACCAGTCCGTTCCGGCATCCCGAGAGTCTGGTACCGACATCGCTGCCGACCAGGCAGCAAGGAACGCGTGAAGCCTCGCGCGGGAACCCGCTTCCACCAAGAGCTGTCCGCGCTCCCAGTCCTTGAGCCGCATAAGCGGCATCGGAACCGGTTCGTAAACGAACACATCGTCTCCCGCCAATGCCTCGGCTTTACTTCTTGCACGCCGCAGAAAGCCCAGCGCCCGATCAAGCGTCTTTGCCTGTGCCGTCAATAGAGCCTGACGGCAAAACGGCGGCGAAGCGGCTTCCTCGCGCTCCCGCAGCAGTCGCTCGGCAAAACGCTCGTAACTTTGCGCCTTCATATCGTCGTAAACGGGATGATTCGGGTAACGGGTCTGGATCAACACGCGGCCAGCTCGCTCGGCTCGGCCCGCACGGCCGGCAACCTGCATGAGCGTGGCGTACAGCCGCTCTTCGGCTCTCACGTCCGGACTCATCAATTGCGCGTCAGCGTTGAGAACCACCACCAGGCTCACGCGCTTGAAGTCGTGCCCCTTGGCAATCATCTGCGTTCCCACAACAATGTCAACGCTGCCGGCGTGCACCGATTCAAAGGCCGACTCAGCTGCCGATTTGCTGCGCACGCTGTCGCGGTCAATGCGAAGGACTCGCGCCTGCGGCCAGAGCGCCTCAATGGCCTCCTCAATGCGCTGCGTGCCGGTACCTACCGGCAGAATTTCGGCGTTGCCGCACACGGGACAGCGTTCGGGCACACCGTAGCGGCTGCCGCAGTGATGGCACACCAAACGCTTTTCCGTCTTGTGAAACACCGTAAATCCCGAGCAGTGCACGCACCGCGTCACCCAGCCGCAGGCCGTACAGCTGATCACAGGCGCATAACCTCGCCGGTTGATGAAGATCAGCACTTGACCGCCCGCTTCGATGGCCTGCGTCACCGCCTCCTTGACCTCTTCGGCAAAGACGGCAGGCTTGCGCTTGGACATATCGATGAGCTGCATGTCGGGCAAATGAGCGCTTGCCACCGCACGGCGCGACAACGTCAGCCGCTTGTACTGACCGATGCGCACCTGCTGCCAGGTTTCAAGCGACGGCGTCGCCGACCCCAGCACACAGGCAATCTTGTTGTCAAAGGCCCGCTTAAGCGCTACGTCGCGAGCTGAAAACCGCATCCCCTCTCCAGCCTTGTAGCTCGGGTCGTGCTCTTCGTCGACGATGACGAGCGAAAGTTTTTGAAAGCTCGCAAAAACGGCCATGCGCGTTCCGACCAAAATGCGTGCCCGACCTTCGTGCACGGCAAGCCAGTTGCGCGCTCTCTGTGCCGGCGTCAGGCTCGAGTGCATCGTCACGACGGTGGCCTGAGCAAAACGTGCCCTCACGCGGGCTTCAAGCTGCGGTGTCAGATTGATTTCCGGCACCAGAAGCATCACCTGCGCCTGCGGATCCTTGGCCAGCACGCTTTCGATGATGTGCAGGTAAACCTCAGTCTTTCCGGAACCGGTCACGCCGAAGAGCAAAAACGGTGCGTAGCCGGTGCTTGACGACACGGCGTCAGCAGCCGCCTGCTGTTCATCGTTGAGCACTGGCGCCGGTTCATAGGCAATCTTCTTGGTTTTGAGTTCGCGCAACTTCTCAAGCCGCTTTTCATATGCAGGCGTAGCAGGCAGCCGAAAAAAAGGCGGCAGAGCGGACAAAGCCGCTTCGCCCCTCGCGCGCAGATAGTAGTCCGCCGCAAAAGCCATTGTCTTAAGCCACTCTGCCCGCAAGGGCTTCACTTCGTTGAAGACGCGCAAGACGGATTTGATCTTTCCTGCGGGCACCTCCGTTGTATCGGCAAGCCCAGTCACGATCCCCACCACCTTACGGGGGCCAAGCGGAACCAGCACTCGATCGCCGACACGCGGCAGTACTCCGTCGCCGACGGCATAGTCCAGCTCCGGCAGCGGAGCGTCGACAATCACTTTGGCAAACTGTGGAGAAGTCATGAAAAACGTGTTCGCAAAAAAATGGATCAATTGCCGATTAAGTCTTGAGGCAACAAGAATTTTAAGAGTCGGCAAGAGCCTCTTGCAGGGTGTGTACAACCGCTTTCGGCCTGTGGATAACTGTGTTGAAAACACTTGTTTTCCCAAGCCGTACAGGGGATAAAGCCACTTTAGACCGGTTCAAGGATGTCTCAATAGGATGGTATCAATTCCCTTTAAATTCAACATGTTACACACAAGAATCAAAAGAAAGACCCTCATTTTGAGGGCCTTTTCTTTCTTCACAACCTGTGATCAAAGCTGTGGATAACTTTGTGGAAAACGATTTTTCCACAACTTCTTGGGGCAGCCGGGAGTCTGCCCACTAGAGTCTTAGGCTGCGTGCATTTGACGCGAGTAGTTGTGCACTTCGTCAACCAGGATACGAACTGCTTCAGGATCGGTGTGCTGGTTGATGCCGTGGCCAAGGTTAAAGACATGGCCGCCATTGCCGACCTTGCCGAAGCTGTCGATTACGCGGCGCGCTTCACGACGGATACTAGTCTCGTCGGCAAAAAGCACTGCCGGATCAAGGTTTCCCTGCAGCGCCACCGTATCCTGTACGCAGGCTCGAGCCTTGGTGAGGTTCACCGTCCAGTCCAGACCGATGCAGTCGGCACCTGTTGCGGCCATTTCCTTGAGCCACAAACCGCCTCCCTTGGTAAAAAGGATCACCGGGACCTTCTCGCCGTCGTTTTCTCGAATGAGACCGTCGACGATCTGCTTCATGTACTTCAGACTGAATTCCTCAAAGTAGCCGTCGGCCAGAGCGCCGCCCCAAGTGTCGAAAATCTGAACGGCCTGAGCGCCCGCCTGAATCTGGGCGTTGAGGTATGCCGTAACGGCACGAGCATTGACATCCAGAATGCGGTGCAACAGATCCGGACGCGAATACATCATCTTCTTGATCGTTGCGAAATCCTTGGAGCTGCCGCCTTCAACCATATAGCAAGCCAGAGTGAAGGGAGAACCGGAAAAGCCGATCAGCGGCACGCGGTTGTTAAGTTCGCGGCGGATCACGCGCACGGCTTCGGTGACATAGCCGAGGCTGTCTTCAATATCGGGCACATACAGTGCGTTGACAGCTTCTTCGCTTTGCACGGGCTTGGCAAAAACGGGGCCTTCGCCGGCCACAAAGTTCAGACCGAGTCCCATAGCATCGGGAACCGTAAGAATGTCCGAGAAAAGAATGGCGGCGTCGAGACCATAACGATCCACGGGCTGCAGCGTCACTTCGCAAGCCGCTTCAGGACACTTGGCCAAAGCGAGGAACGACCCGAGGCGTGCTCGCGTGGCGTTGTACTCAGGCAGGTAGCGGCCGGCCTGACGCATCAGCCACAACGGGGTATAGTCGGTATGTTCGCGCTTGAGCGCACGCAAAAAAGTGTCGTTGATCGGTTTCATGGCAAAAAATTCTGTACAAAGCGTCCGAGAAAGCACGGATTCTCGCACACCTAACCTTTGTTCTTGGTTAAGAGAGGCAGATGGAGGCGTTGTCGTGAACGTTCACGCGCGTCCCGGCGCCAAAAAGGACGCCGTTGCGGGTATCTTCGACAACAAGCTGAAAGTGGCGCTTGCGGCGCCTCCCGTCGATGGCAAAGCTAACGCCAAATTGTGCGCGTTCCTCGCTAAGAAAATCGGCACAGCTAAATCCGGCGTGACGCTGATCTCGGGCGAAACCAGTCGGGATAAGCGGGTTCGCATCTCCGGTGTTGCGCCCGAGGCCGTGTTGAAAGCGTTGAGTCCCGAAGAAAATTAACGGATCACCAACACGGGACGATCGGCCTCGGCAAGGGTCTTTTGCGTTTCGGACCCCAGGAAGAGACTGCCGAGAGAACCCAGACCGCGGCTCGCCATCACGATAAAACGAGCATCGTAGCGCATGGCCACGCTCAGAATGCCCTCGTGCGGGGTAGCGGCGTGTTCGGCCAAAATCAAATAGGGAACACCGGCGGCCTGCGCTTCTTCAGCGATGGTCTGCAAGCGGTCGCGCACCTCCTGAGGTTCGCCTTCCAGACCGTTTTCGGGAGCATCCCCCTTGACAACCGTCATGCCAAGCAGAGGCAGACCGAGCGTTTTTGCAAGCTCCACGGCCGTCGTCACGCCCTTTTCGGACAAGCTGCTGCCGTCGGTGCAAACCTGAATCACATCCGTAAATTCTTGTGCATCCATCGAGATGCTCCTTTCCATATCAATTCCATCAAGGTGCCGCGCATCGGCGGCTGTCCTTCGAATCCTAGCGCAAACTTGAGGCAGTCAGGCGACGGACAAAAGAAAAACGGCCTTTTCGCCGACGCGCCCTCATAAAAATGAGGTCACGCCTTGAAAAGGCCGCTTCTCCAAGCAAGGCGTCTTCACGCCGTAGCACACGGTTAGTGACGCATGCGCTTGATGTAGGCGATCTGTGCAGCCAGTGCTGCCATGGTCGCTTCGAGCTTGGCAATCTCCATGTTGCTCTGCGCCTTGGCGCGGTGAAGCTTCGCTTCTTCGAGCGCCTGCTTCGCCTTGGCTTCATCAAGATCCTTGCTGCGGATGGCCGTGTCGGCCAGAACAGTCACGCGGTCGGGCTGCACCTCAAGGATGCCGCCTGCGACGAACACGTTTTCCTGCGTTCCTTCCGTCGTCGTGATGCGCACGGCACCGGGACGAATGCGGGTAAGCAGAGGAACGTGTCCGGGCAGAATGCCGAGCTCGCCTTCCTGACCGGGCAGAGCCACAAAACTGGCTTCCCCGGAGAAGATGGACTCTTCTGCGCTGACGACGTCAACAAAAATCGTAGCCATAGATTGCTCCGTTAAAACGGCTTGATGCCGGTGCACTGCGGAGAGTCGCTTTTACGCTGTCCTCCGCAGGTGCAGTGAGCCGGAATTACTTGATCGTCTTAGCCTTTTCGAAGGCTTCGTCAATCGTGCCGACCATGTAGAAGGCCTGTTCCGGCAGCTGATCGCATTCGCCGTCAACAATCATCTTGAAGCCACGGATCGTTTCCTTGAGCGGAACGTACTTACCGGGCGAGCCCGTGAACACTTCGGCCACGTGGAAGGGCTGGGACAGGAAGCGCTGGATCTTACGAGCGCGCGTCACGGCCAGCTTGTCTTCCGGCGACAGTTCGTCCATACCGAGAATTGCGATGATGTCGCGCAATTCCTTGTACTTCTGCAGCGTTTCCTGAACGCGGCGGGCGACCGTGTAGTGTTCTTCGCCGATGATGTTGGGGTCGACCTGACGGGACGTGGAGTCGAGCGGGTCAACGGCCGGGTAGATACCCAGAGCAGCAATGTCACGGCTCAACACGACGGTGGCGTCCAAGTGGCTGAAGGTGGTAGCCGGGGACGGGTCAGTCAAGTCGTCAGCGGGAACGTAAACAGCCTGAATCGAGGTAATGGAACCCGTCTTCGTGGAAGTGATTCGTTCCTGCAGCTTGCCCATTTCTTCGGCCAGCGTCGGCTGGTAGCCCACAGCGGAAGGCATACGGCCGAGCAAAGCGGACACTTCGGTACCGGCAAGGGTGTAACGGTAGATGTTGTCGATAAAGAGCAGGATGTCGCGGCCTTCGTCACGGAAAGCTTCAGCCATCGTCAGACCCGTCAGAGCAACACGCAGACGGTTGCCCGGCGGTTCGTTCATCTGACCGAACACCATGGCCACCTTGTCGAGAACCTTGGACTCTTCCATTTCGTGGTAGAAGTCGTTACCTTCACGGGTACGCTCACCGACACCGGCAAACACGGAGTAGCCACCGTAAGCCTTAGCGATGTTGTTGATGAGTTCCATCATGTTGACGGTCTTGCCCACACCGGCACCGCCGAACAGACCGATCTTGCCACCCTTGGCGAACGGGCAGATCAGGTCAATAACCTTAATGCCGGTTTCGAGCAGATCCACGGACGGGCTCAGTTCGTCGAACTTAGGAGCTTCACGATGGATCGTGCGGCGTTCATCTTCGCCGATGGGACCGCAGTCATCAATGGGACGGCCGAGCACGTCCATGATGCGGCCGAGGGTCTTGTGACCGACCGGCACGGAGATGCCGGCACCGGTCGAGCGAACCTTCATGCCGCGCTGCAGACCTTCGGACGAGCCCATGGCAATGGTGCGCACCACGCCGTCGCCCAGCTGCTGCTGCACTTCAAAAGTCAGGCCGGCTTCGGCCAGGGTATTGTTCTCATCCTGTTCAAGGATAAGAGCGTCATAAACCTTCGGCATCGCGTCGCGGGGGAATTCAACGTCCACCACAGCGCCGATGACCTGAACGATTTGTCCGATACTCATTGGTTTTTCCTCGGTATTCAAATCTGTTTCTTAAGACACGGCGGCGGCACCACCGACGATTTCGGTGATTTCCTTCGTAATGCCGGCCTGACGGGTCTTGTTATAGACGAGCTGCAGTTCACCGATCAGCTTCTTGGCGTTGTCCGAAGCGGCCTTCATGGCCACCATACGGGCAGACTGCTCGGAAGCCATGTTTTCTGCAACCGACGAATAAATCAAAGCTTCGACGTAGCGCTTGAGCAATTCGTCGAGCACGGTCTGCGCATTCGGTTCGTAGATATAGTCCCACGAATACGCATGCGGTTTTTCCCCGAGGGATGCGAGCTTGTCGTCGGTAAGCGGCAAAAGCTGCTCAATGACAGGTTCCTGCTTCATCGCGTTGATAAAGCGCGAGTAAGCGAGGTACACGCAATCAACCTTGCCCTGCGCGTAAGCATCGAGCTGTACGCGGATGGCACCCAGGAGGCGTTCGAGCTGGGGATGATCGCCCAGCTGAACAGCCTGGCTCACCACTTCGAGACCGGCGTGGCCGCAGAATGCGACAGCCTTGTTACCAATGGCCGTCACCTGCAGCGTTACGCCCTGTTCGCGAAGTTCGGCTGCCTTGTGCAGAACCTGTCGCTGAATGTTCGTATTCAGCGCACCGGCCAGACCCTTGTCCGTGGTCACCATGATGAGCGCGGCCTTACCGGTCTGGACCTTGTGCTTGACGAGGAACGGATGGCTGTAGTCCGCACGTGCACTTGCAAGATGCGCAATGATATTGCGCACCTTGTCGGCGTACGGGCGGGCTGCGCGCATACGATCCTGAGCCTTACGCATCTTCGAGGCCGCAACCATCTCCATCGCCTTGGTGATCTTGCGCGTGTTCTGCACGCTCTTGATCTTTCCGCGAATTTCCTTTGTACTAGGCATGTGGTCCTCTCAGAGTGTGTTGGTGCCGATTACCACGCACCGTTCTTCTTGAACTCTTCGATAGCAGACTTCATGATGGCGCCGTCTTCCTTGGACAGCTCCTTCTTCTGCTCGATGCGTTCAACCAGATCGGCGTGGTGCTGCTGCAGGTATTCACGCATGGCGCGTTCGCACTTGAGAGCGTCCTTAACGGCCACGTCGTCAAATGCACCCATTTCAACAGCGTACAACGTCACAGCTTCTTCCCAAACCTGCAACGGCTGGTACTGGGGCTGCTTCATGAGTTCGGTCACCACACGGCCGCGTTCAAGCTGCTTGCGGGTGGCTTCGTCAAGGTCGCTGGCGAACTGAGCAAATGCAGCCAGTTCACGATACTGAGCCAGGGCCAGACGCACACCGCCGCCGAGCTTCTTGATGATCTTGGTCTGAGCTGCGCCACCCACACGAGACACCGAGATGCCGGGGTTGATAGCAGGACGGACACCGGCGTTGAACAAGTCGGTTTCCAAGAAGATCTGGCCGTCGGTAATAGAAATCACGTTCGTCGGAACGAAGGCGGTCACGTCACCGGCCTGCGTTTCAATGATCGGCAGAGCGGTCATCGAACCCGTCTTGCCCTTGACAGCACCCTTCGTGAAGCGTTCGACATAAGCCGGGTTCACGCGAGCGGCGCGTTCGAGCAGACGGGAGTGCAGGTAGAACACGTCGCCGGGATAGGCTTCGCGTCCGGGCGGACGACGCAGCAACAGGGAAATCTGGCGATAAGCCCAGGCCTGCTTGGTCAAGTCGTCGTAGACAATCAGGCTGTCCTGACCGCGGTCACGGAAGTACTCGCCCATCGTGGCGCCCGCGTAGGGAGCGATGTACTGCAGAGCGGCGGATTCGGAAGCCGTAGCAGCCACGATGATGGTGTATTCCATAGCGCCGTGCTCTTCGAGCTGACGCACCACGTTAGCGATCGTGGAGGCCTTCTGGCCGATAGCCACGTAAACGCAGATCAGGTCCTTGCCCTTCTGGTTAATGATCGTATCGATGGCGATAGCCGTCTTACCGGTCTGGCGGTCGCCGATGATCAATTCACGCTGGCCACGGCCAATCGGGATCATGGCGTCAACAGACTTCAGACCCGTCTGAACAGGCTGGCTCACGGACTGACGATCGATAACGCCGGGAGCAACCTTTTCAACCACGTCGAATTCGTCAGTAGCGATCGGGCCCTTGCCGTCGATCGGCTGGCCGAGCGCGTTCACCACGCGGCCGATCAGGGCCGGACCGACGGGAACGGAAAGGATGCGACCGGTGGTCTTGACCGTATCGCCTTCGGAAATGTGTTCGTAGTTGCCGAGAATAACGGCACCGACGGAATCACGTTCAAGGTTAAGCGCGAGGCCATAGGTATTGCCGGGGAATTCCAGCATTTCGCCCTGCATCACGTCGTGAAGACCGTGCACGCGGCAAATACCGTCAGTCACCGAAACCACGGTGCCCTGGGTACGGAGATCAGCCGAAACCCCGAGGCCTTCGATTCGCTGCTTCAGCAGTTCGCTGATTTCACTAGGATTAAGTTGCATTCTTAGAGCTCCGAAATTTATGCGGTGAGCGCCGCCTTCATCTGCGCAAGACGCGCACGAACCGAACCGTCAAGCACTTGGTCTCCAACACGGATGCTGACACCGCCGATGAGGTCCTTGTTGATGGACACTTCAGGGCGGAGCGTCACTCCGGGGAACTTCTGGCTAAGAGCTTTGACAAGCTGGTCGACGTCCTTCTTGGTAAGCGCGTAGGCGGACTCGATGTAGGCGTCAGCGACACCTTCGGATTCGTTTTTAAGCGCACGGAACTGCGCGGCGATCTCGGGCAAAGCACAGAGACGACCATTTTCGATGACTGTGCGCAGAAGGCCTTTCAGCTGGGAGGGAGCCTCCTCGCCGATCGACCCGGCAAGCAGGTCATACATCTGGTCATCGGTCACCTTAGGATCGGACACGAGTTCGGCAACCTGCGGTTCGGAAACCGCAGAGCTGAGAGCAAAGAGCGACTGCTCAATCTCAGCGGCCTGCGCGGTGTCCCCACGGTCTGCAAGAGCCTTCCAGAGGCCTTGAGCGTAAGGGCGGGCAATCGTCGAAAGTTCAGCCATGATTAGAGCTTCGCCTTAAGTTGTTCAAGAAGCTGTGCGTGGACAGACTTGTCCACTTCGCGAGCAAGAATCTGCTCGGCACCGGCAACAGCGAGTGCTGCAACTTCGTCACGAAGCTGTTCGCGGGCACGCTGCATTTCCTGTGCGGCCTCAGCCTTGGCGCTCGCAATGATGCGATCGGCTTCGGCCTGGGCGCGTTCCTTGGCATTTTCAACGATCGCTGCGCCGCGCTTTTCACCGTCAGAGACGATGGTCGTCGCATGAGCACGTGCTTCTGCTTCGATCTCGCGGCCCTTGGCCTGGGCTTCGGCAAGAGCTTCGTTGCTCTTGTCGGCAGCGGCAAGACCCTGAGCGATCTTGTTTTGGCGTTCTTCGATCGCTTTGATCAAAGGCGGCCAGATGAACTTCATCGTGATCCAGCATCCGATGAAGAACACCACCATCTGTACAAACAGAGAGGCATTAATGTTCATTGTCAACCCCGTTTTTGCCGCACACCCCAGCGGCGGATTAGCTTGGAGCCTCCGCCGTCAAGGTGTTCGCGGCAACGTCAATTAAAAATAGACGGTATTGGATCGAGCCTTGTGCATCGATCCTTCAAACCGGGATTAGCCGGCGAACGGGTTGGCAAAGGCGAACATCATGGCCACGCCGACGCCGATAAGGAAGGCAGCGTCGATCAGGCCGGCGAGCAGGAACATCTTCGTCTGAAGAGTGTTCATGAGCTCGGGCTGGCGAGCGGCAGATTCGAGGTACTTAGAACCCATGATGCCGATGCCAATGCAGGCGCCCATGGCACCGAAGGCGATAATGAGGCCGGAGGCCAGGGCAACCATAGCAACGTTGGTCATTGCAAACTCCTTAAGTTTTTCCAGTTAGGAATGAAAAGAGAAAGTTAGGAAAAGGAAAAAATATCTGTCAGTGTCCGTCATGTGCCTGACCGATGTAAACCAAGGTCAGCATCATCATGATGAACGCCTGAAGCAGAACGATCAAAATGTGGAACAACCACCAGCAAAGGCCGGCAAAAATCTGGCCGAACACGCTCAACGAGCCCCCGAACACGCCGAAGCTCATGGCATAGCCGCCGAGCAGAGCGATCAGGAAGAAGAGCAGTTCACCTGCGTACATGTTGCCAAAGAGTCGCATGCCGAGACTGACGGTCTTAGCAAGATACTCAATGATATTCAATGCACAGTTAAAGGGCCACAACAGGAAGTGGTTGCCGAACGGAGCCGAGAACAGCTCGTGGAACCAACCGCCTGCACCTTTAATCTTAAAGCCGTAGTACAGACTCAGGAGAAGCACGGCGATGGAGATACCCATCGTGCCATTCAAGTCTGCCGTCGGCAGCGGACGCAAGTAGTGGATGCCGAAAAGACCAGCGATAGCGGGCAGCAAGTCGACAGGAACCAAGTCGATTGCATTCATCAGCACGACCCAGACGAAAACCGTCAATGCACAGGGAGCGATAAAGGTACGATCGCCGTGCACAATCGATTTACTCTGTTCTTCCACCATATCCACAAGCATTTCAACGGCGCACTGGAACTTGCCCGGCACACCGCTCGTCGCATTCTTTGCGGCGCGGCGAAGCAACCACAGCGAAACAACAAGCATGAGGATAGAGAAGAAGATGGTGTCGTAGTTGATGACCGAAAAGTCAATGATTGACTGCATCTTGCCGGAGGCATTATGCGTCAGGTGGTGAAGCATGTATCCGGTTGAGCTAAGTGCTCCTTCTGTAGCCATAACCAAATCCCTTTGGGTCTCAGTGTTTAATAAAGATAGAAATCATCTGGCCGAACACACCGGCAACGATGCCGGCCAGCATTGCGGGCCAGACGAGATCTGTGAAGAACTTCGCCGTCAGCGCAAAGAGCACGCAGATTACGAAAATCTTGAGAAGCTCGCCCAGAAGTATCAGCGCCGGAGCAATCGGCTTTTTACTTCCGATGCTTCGAAGCAAACACAAAGCGAACATAGCGTTGGGCACAGCAACACACAAACCACCGAACATGGCAGACAAACCTGCCCCCGAACCGAATCCGATCCAGGAGCCGAGCGCTGTCACGACGATGGCTGCAAATTGCCAGAGCACGACACGAACCAATTCCTCACGATTCATACCGTGCCGAACCCCCTTTTTTAAATGGCGCTATTTTACGTGTGTACATACTCTTTAACAAGTATCTGAAGGGCTTAAAGTCCTTACCACCACAGAGGTAGGCGGCGGCGCATTCTGCCAGTTTTTTAGCGGGTTTGCCAAATCTTAAGGCGTTTTGTTATGCGTCCTCCTTTTTCGACATCTCGAAAACAAAACTCTGAGAAACGCGCCACCTATCTGTTACATTTTCTCCGGGGCCAGTTTGGCGATCAGCGCATCGAGATCGTCAAGGTCCGCGAAATCGATCACGATCTTGCCACGCCCCTTCTTTCCGTACACAACATGTACCGGTGCACCGATCGATTCGGCCAAGCGTTCTTCAAGAATGCGATCATCTGCACTTGGTTCTTTCTTACCGTCCTTGGCCTTCTTCTCATTTCCCTTATCCGTCATGCGGGCAATCAGACGTTCGGTTTCGCGAACCGACAGATCCTTAGCGACGATCTCGTTGGCCAACTGAATCTGTTCGGCCCCCGAAAGAGCCAGAAGTGCGCGAGCATGGCCCATGTCAATCTTGCCATCGGCAAGCATCTGCTTGACCGCTTCGGTCAGGTTCAGCAGGCGCAACAGATTAGTCGTCGCAGAACGGCTGCGACCGATAGCCTCGGCAGCCTGCTCATGGGTATAGCCGAATTCTTCTATGAGACGGCTCACGCCAGCGGCTTCTTCCACAGCGTTCAAATCTTCGCGCTGCATATTTTCGATAAGCGCCATGGCAAGCGCGCTCTTATCATCGACTTCTCGAACGATGGCGGGAACTGTCTTTTTGCCAGCCAGCTTGCTTGCACGGTAGCGGCGTTCGCCGGCGATGATCTCATACCGACCGCTTGCAAGCGGTCGAACGATGATCGGACTGATTACGCCCTGCTGACGAATTGAGTCACTAAGCTCCTGCAGTTTTTCCTGCTCGATAAGTGTGCGCGGCTGATACTTGCCGGCCTTGAGCTGGCCAATTTCAATCTCTCGCACAGCAGGACCCTCGTTTTTCTCCTGTGCAGCAGCCGCAGCAGCTTTCGCCTTCGCCGGCGTCGGAATGTTGGCAGGCACCTCAGCACCCAAAAGAGATGACAAGCCTCGACCGAGGCGACTGGTTTTCTTAGGTGGCATAACGCGTTACTCCTTTTGAGCGGCTTGTACTTCATCTTTGACGCGGCGAATTAGTTCGCGTCCAAAATCAAGGTAGGCTTTGGCACCCGTGCTTGTCTTCTTGTAGTACATCACGGGCTTACCGAAAGAGGGTGCTTCCGCCAGACTCACATTACGCGGAATCACCGTATCAAACACAACGGCACCGAAGGTCTGGATCAGTTCGTTGCTCACGAGGTTCTGCAACGAGATGCGCGGGCTGTACATGACGCGCAGCACACCTATCACCTTCAGGTTGGGATTCTTGTTGGCCACAACTCGATTGATCGTCTCGACCAGATCACTCAAGCCTTCCATCGCGTAGTACTCACACTGCATCGGGACAATCACCCCCATGGCACAGCACAACGCATTCACGGTGATAAGCGAAAGCGACGGAGGACAATCGATCAAAATGAAATCGTAGCGATCCTCGACCTTGGCAAGAATATTCTTGAGCAAATTGTCGCGATCTTTCATCTCAGCAATTTCAAGCTCAGCTGCCGACAATTCGCGATTGGAAGGCAGAACGTCGTATCCACCGACTTCGCTCTTCTGTACGACCTGGTCGAATTTGATCTTCTTGTTTACCAAAAGATCATAAATAGTGAATTCACACTCACTTTTTTCTACGCCGGATCCTGTGGTGGCATTCCCCTGGGCATCCAGGTCCACCAACAAAACTTTCTTGCGCTTTTTTGCCAAAGCGGCGGCCGTATTCACTGCAGTCGTTGTTTTTCCGACGCCGCCTTTCTGATTGGCGATGCAAAAGATATAAGCCATCTTCTTTTTATGCTCCGTAATCTTATTTGCGCATCAAAGCGCTTAAAGTTGTGCCCACAATTCTGAAAATCCGGCCCAGAACGTGGAGACACCAAGACAAATCAAAATAAACGAGAAAATTCTTGCCAACGCGTCGGACCCGGCTGCACCAATGGCTCGTGTGATTCTGTCGCAATAGCGGTAACACACCCACACCAGAGCAATGCTCAGACCAAGCCCCAACAAAGTGCCGACCAACTGACCAACATCCTCATAAGGAGTCGCACCGAGGGCTACGGCAACGGAAATGGCCCCCGGGCCGGTTGTCAACGGCAACGTAAACGGATAAAAAGCCATCGTCGAGAGAGCCCGCGCACTCTTAGGTTGTCCGGAAGGCGCTCCGTCTTCTTGTGCCGGCGCATTCAACGCCTGCCAACCGGCGCTAAAGAGCACAATTCCTCCGGCCATCCTCAAAACACCGATCGAAATTCCGAAGAAGTTCAAAATGATGTTTCCGGCAAACAAACACACCACCAACACGATCAGCGAATACAAACCAATGCGATTGGCCATAGCACTGCGCACATGAGGATCCACTCCGTTGGTAAGCGTCAGAAAAAACATCGCACCACCAAAGGGATTGAGCACAGGAACCAAAGCCGCGAAGACCATAATGGCTGCCGTGTACAAATTGGCAATTTCAGATTCAAGCATGATCATTTTTTAGTTCAGAGTCCTGAAAATTGCTTGATATAGCTTTCTCATATGACAATTAGATGATTCCCCATTGATTTCAAAGGAATTTTTGAGTCCTTCAACTCAAATCGCGTTTAAATCACCTCAAATTTAAGAACTTCAAGCAACCTTACGCTTGAGGACAATTAAAACACGTTCAATTTTTCCCTTTTCCAGAGTTAAAAGCTGTTTTTTTTCGACTTCAACGTCGGGCGGCAACTCTTCGATTTCTTGCTCAGGAAACTTACCTTTCATTGCAAGCCAACGTCCGTCTTCTGCAAGAACGTCGCGCGTTAGTTCCACCATATCTTTTAGCGATGCAAACGCACGGCTGGTCACCACTTCAAACGTTTTACTCTTCAGTGTTTCGATACGAGCATGGATCGGTTCCACATTAGAAAGGCGACACGTTACACAAGCCTGCTTCTGAAAAAGCGTTTTCTTTTGAACAGCGTCTACCATTGTGATCCGCAGATCAGGGCGCATGATCGCCAATGGAATTGCAGGAAGGCCACCTCCGCTGCCGACGTCCAAAACATTTTTCACATCTCCGACCAAATCGGAAAAGTGCTGGACAAGTGTCAGAGAATCAGCAATGTGCAGTCGTACCACATCTTCTGGATTCTTAATGCTCGTCAAGTTGTACGCATTATTCCAACGCAACAAAAGCGATGAAAAACGAGCCAATTTTTCAGCCTGATCTTCTGACAGTTCCAACTGAATTTCATCGCGTACCTTTGCTTGGATTTCTGAAGCTTGAAAGTCCAACGCCACGTTTAGTTACCCCACTTGAGACGTTTCAAATACACAAGAAGCAAAGAAACTGCAGCCGGAGTCACACCGGAAATTCTGGATGCCTGCCCCAAGGTTTCAGGACGGACAGCCTTGAGTTTTTGACGTACTTCGAACGACAATCCAATCACTTTATCGTAATCAAGATCAGAAGGCAGAACCGTTTCTTCGTGTGCCAACGTTTTCTGCACCTCTTCTTTTTGACGTTCGATATACCCCTTGTACTTCAATGCAATCTCGATTTGTTCAATCTGACTTTCGTCCGTCAGAGGCGTTTCACTCACCATCTCTCCGCTTTGTTTCTTTAGAGACATGAGCGTGCCGTAAGATACATTCGGACGAGACAATAGGGCCGCCAAGTTATATTCGCGTTCGATACCGGTCCCCAACACTCGTTCGGCCTCTGCTGCTTCGATCACTTTAGGATTGACCCAGGTAGTCTTCAGACGAGACAGTTCTGTTTCAACCGCCTCCTTTTTTCTCATGTAGCGATCAAATTTTTCATCGCTAAGAACTCCCAATCTGTGTGCCGTTTCAGCTAGTCTCGCATCGGCATTATCTTCACGCAAGCTCAAGCGATATTCTGCGCGACTCGTGAACATACGATACGGTTCCGTGACGCCTCGCGTTGTCAAATCATCGATCATTACACCAAGATAAGCCTCATCGCGTCTCGGCGTCCATTCTTCCTTTTCAAGAGCTCGAGCCGCCGCGTTAATGCCGGCCAAAAGACCTTGAGCTGCAGCCTCTTCGTACCCAGTCGTACCGTTGATCTGACCAGCAAAGTACAAATTTTCAATTCGCTTGCATTCAAAGGTTCTCTTCAATTCTCGCGGATCGTAAAAATCGTACTCAATGGCATACCCCGGTCTGAGCAGATACGCATTCTCCAAACCAGGAATGCAATGGATCATCTCCAACTGAACATCAAACGGAAGAGAAGTTGAGATACCGTTCGGATAGAACTCGTTTGTCGACAGTCCCTCAGGCTCCAAAAAGACCTGGTGACTATCCTTATCTTTGAACCGTTGAACCTTATCTTCGATAGAAGGGCAATAACGAGGACCAATGCCTTCGATAATTCCGGAATACATCGGTGAACGATCTAAATTTCTACGAATGATGTCGTGCATTTTCTCGTTCGTGTGAGTAATCCAGCACGGAACCTGCCGAGGATGCTCAATTCCGGGCTCCATTAACGAAAAGGATGGAACAGGATTTAAATCCCCCGGCTGCTCTTTGCATTTTGAAAAATCGATGGATCTTCCATCAATTCGAGCAGGAGTTCCAGTCTTCAGACGCCCTTTAGGAAGACCCAGATCAATCAATCGTTCTGCTAATTTAATGGATGGAGGATCCCCTGCACGGCCGGCAGAAAAATGATCCAGACCTATATGAACCAGACCATTTAAAAATGTTCCACTGCAAATTACAACACTCTTTGCAGAGAATCGACATCCTGTTTTGCTCACTACCCCACAAACTCGATTGTTTTCCACAATCAAATCGTCAGCAGCCATTTGGAAAACAAAGAGATTAGGCTGATTCTCAATGCGACTACGCATCGCTACGCGGTACAGATTTCGATCAATCTGAGCGCGTGTTGCTCGGACTGCAGGACCTTTCGATCGATTCAAAATTCGAAACTGAATACCTGCGGCATCAGTCACGACCCCCATTGCGCCACCCATTGCGTCAACCTCTTTAACTAGGTGACCTTTACCGATGCCTCCAATAGACGGGTTACACGACAACTGTCCGATAGTATCCATATTGTGTGTGATCAAAAGTGTTTTCGCCCCCATTCTTGCTGAAGCTAAAGCAGCCTCAGCACCGGCGTGACCACAACCAACCACCACAACATCAAGTAAATCCGGGTAATTCATTTTTTAAGGAGTGCACCAACTTCTATCAATTTACCTTCTTCAAAGGCATCTTTAAGCGTGCATATCACAGAAAAGATTGTCGACCAAAACTTTTAGCAATACAGATTTTTTTTGCCAGTCGAAATTCTACTTTTCATCCATCTCATCAGATTAATTTTTTTACGATTTTCTTGTCCTAAGCCAAACTTTCTTTTCTATCCTCCACTTCATCTCATCTTTTTTCACCTCTTGAATGTTTCACGTGAAACACCCCTTCAGCTCTCTCCTCGTTTTATTTAGATGGTGCATTTCACTTCCTCTATTTTTTACACCGTATCGCGCAGTCTCTTTATCTTTTTTTTGTTTCACGTGAAACATTCGCAAAATCCTAAATCTCTCAAAAAATCACAATCACCAACTTTGGTTTTAACTTTTTTAATGTCAACACAGACCACTTCAACCTTCTACATCATCAACCTTCACTACCAGAGATGTTTCACGTGAAACAATCTAATGACTCACCTCTCTCACCACTCACTCCATCATCATTGACTCTTTTATTTTTTCCTACACCTGCAATCACACCTGAAAATATCTCTCTCTTGCAATCCATAAATTACTGCGCCAGTTTGTAATCACATTTCTTCTTAGCAATACGTCACACTAAACAATCTGTTCTCTAGTCATTATTACTTCAAAGATATGTTTCACGTGAAACATCCTTCCTAAACAAACTCATCCTCCTCATTTTGAAATCAAAACTATTTCAGTCCTCCACTCAATATCAAAACTTACTTCATACGACAACCGCATTTTGTTTCTTAAAAAAATTTAGATCCTTTCCTTGTCATCTCCATCATGTTTCACGTGAAACATGTGTCCTATAGATCCACCTACACAATATTTTTTCCTTTAAAATCAATATATTAGATTAAATTTAAAGGCCACCAAACATCTTTCTGTGTTAAACAAGCTGAGCAGTGTGTTTTTCAGCTAAATTGTGTGACCCTACCTTTCTTTTCAAATCTTCATCGTCTTCCGGGTGTACGCATGACAACCACAAGCACCACTATTTCGATCCAATCACCTCATAACTCAGGAAAGGATCTCCTTTTTCAGGGACGTCTTACCGGAGAGCGCTTTTACGATGTGTCTGTCACAGGAGAAAAAGTTCCCTTTCGACGCATTCGCCTGAGTCCGACTCCTCAAGCATTCGGAGGACATCCGCAGCCTTCCGTTTACCTCACGGATGTCACCGGCCCCTTTGGAGAAAACGGAAAAAATGAAACTCCAATAAAACGCCAGCGTCCGCTTCCCGGCACTCCGACTCAATTGGCCGCCGCACGCGCAGGCATAGTGACTCCGGAGATGGCATATGTCGCCACACGTGAAAATCTCTGCCGCCAACATCTCAAAACAGAAGTGGATGCTTTAGGCAACGAAAAGTTGATCAAACTGCTGTCTCCCGCACTCGATGCTCCTCTGTTCACACCGGAGAAGGTTCGCGAGTTGGTGGCCACCAGACAAGCCGTCATTCCGTGTAACTTCAAGCACCCTGAATGTGAACCAATGGTCATCGGCAAACACTTCTCGACCAAAGTGAATGCCAACATCGGAACATCCTCATCCTCAAAGGATTGGCACGAAGAGCTCGATAAACTTAAAGAATCTTTGCTGTGCGGAGCAGATACCGTGATGGATCTTTCTACCGGAAAATCCATCATCCAGACTCGAGAAATGATTCTCAGGCACTCTCCCGTCCCTGTTGGAACAGTGCCTCTCTATGAAACACTGGAACGTGCCGGAGGCAAGCCCGAGCAGATGTCCTGGGAAATTTTCAAAGAAGTCATGATTGACCAAGCTGAGCAAGGCGTCGACTACATGACTATCCACGCAGGACTATTGAATGCGCACGTCGAGCTGACACGTTCTCGTCTGACCGGCATTGTCTCGCGCGGCGGCGGTTTGATCACTGTTTGGATGCGCAAGCATGGCAAAGAGAATTTCCTGTATGACCACTTCGATGAAATTCTTGATATTGCCGCGCGTTACGACATCACGCTCTCACTCGGTGACGGCCTGCGGTCGGGAAGTCTTCACGACGGCAACGATGCTGCACAGTTTGCAGAACTCCAGACGCTCGGCGAACTGAACCGGGCTGCCGGCAAGCGTGACGTTCAAGTCATGATTGAAGGGCCCGGTCACATTCCGCTCAACGGCATTGCCTTGAATCAGATCAAAGAAGAAAAGCTGTGTGACGGCGCTCCGTTCTATACCCTTGGACCGCTGGTGACCGACTGCGGTGCGGGTTACGACCATGTCACGGCAGCCATCGGCGGGGCCATCATCGGCTCGCACGGAACCGCCATGCTTTGCTACGTCACACCGAAAGAACATCTCGGTCTTCCCGATGCCGACGATGTCAGAGAAGGTCTTGCAGTCTTCCGCATTGCAGCGCACGCCGCCGACATTGCCAAAGGCATTCCCGGCGCGACAATTCGCGATTTGATGATGAGTGCAGCACGTTTTGAATTCCGCTGGAATGATCAGTTCAATCTGTCAGTAGATCCTGCTCGAGCAGCCAGTATGCATGACGAAACCCTCGGAGGCTCAGGAGGTCGAGACGCGCATTTCTGCAGCATGTGCGGTCCCGGCTTCTGCCCAATGAAACTCGCTCGCGATCTGTTTGACGATTAACTTGACCAAACAAATACCCGGAAAGATGAAGTTCAGGCTTCTCTTTTCGGGCTTACTTTGTCTGTTCATCCTTTCGGCGTTTTCTTCCGACAACCAACCAGGACAACAGCAGCAGCGGCCATAAAAAGGCGCTCACTATCCACTTAATCATCAACCCAGCCGTCACTTTTTTGCTCATATTGCGCCAGGTCAACGAAAAAATAGCAACGGCACCGGCAACCCCCCAAAGCAAAATCACGCAATAAATTAAGGCTCTTTGGTTGTACGAATCACCGAACGTAGCAAAGAAAGCCGCAATTGGAACGCAGGCAACTACCACGATAGCCGCACAGACGGCTGCTGCGATGGCGTTTTGGGTGGAGTTTTTCGGGGGAAGACTCATAATATCGTTCGTAAAGACGGCAGTTGAATGACCCCGTCAATATTACCCGAGCACTGAACGCAACCCACAGTTTCTATGGTTTCCGATAAAGACCCTATCGTCGCCCGAAGCAGCGCCCCCGGCCGAGGTGGTATCGGCGTAGTTCGCATTTCAGGCACTAAAGAACAAGTGAATATTATTTCACAAATTCTTTTTCCTCAAAAAGAACTCAAGCCACGCTACGCCCATCTACTATCCTTCAAGGATTCCGACGGGCATTTGATTGACCGCGCTATTGTCATCCGTTACTTCGGCCCTGCTTCCTATACCGGAGAGGACGTCCTTGAGATTCAAGCGCACGGCGGTCCGGCCTTGCAGCAGGTTATTCTGGAACGCTGTCTTCAGGCAGGACGCGAGATCGGTCTTCGTACGGCCGAACCCGGCGAATTCACCAAGCGCGCCTTTTTGAACAATCGCATGGATTTGGCGCAAGCCGAAGCCGTGGCCGACCTGATTGAAGCCAATTCAAGTGCGGCCGTACGTGCCGCCGCCCGGTCCCTGCAAGGAGAGTTTTCTAAACGCATTCACGAAATCAACGCGGATCTTTTGGAACTGCGTGCCTACATTGAAGCCACCATTGATTTCCCGGAAGAGGAAATAGACTTTATTGAAAGCGGTCACGTCAATGAACGCGTGACAACAATCTCGCAAAAGCTCATGCAACTGCAAAACGCAGCTATGCGAGGTAAGGTTCTTCGCGAGGGTCTCACGGTTGTTCTCGCCGGCGCTCCTAACGTTGGCAAGAGCTCTCTTATGAATGCTCTGGCCTGCGACGATGTCGCTATCGTCACTGACATTGCGGGCACCACACGAGACCGCATCACTCACACGATTCACTTGGACGGTTTGGCTGTCAATCTGATCGATACGGCTGGCGTCCGTCACACCGACAACGAGGTTGAGCGTATCGGCATTGAACGCACGCTGCAGTCGGTTGAAAATGCCGACATTGTGCTTCTGCTTCGAAGCGCCGATCAGACGGAGTCCCGGGAAGAAGAAGAAGCACTGTCTCTTATTCTTCCCCGACTGCGAGAAGGCGTGGAGTTTCTCAACGTCTTCAATAAGATCGATCTTGCGACAGAAAAAGCCCCGAAAGACGCCATCGGCATTTCAGCAAAGACAGGAGAGGGTGTTGAAAACCTGGTGTCCCGTCTCAAGACAATCGCCGGAGAGTCGGAAAGCGAGGAGGGGGACTTTCTTGCACGAGCCCGTCATTTGGACTGTCTGGCACGCGCCTGCGAACATCTGCACGTTCTTGCGGACAACGCCGTCGGCCGCACCGTAGGGCTCGACATTGCGGCCGAGGAATTAAGGCTGGCCGGAAATGCTCTGGGAGAAATCGTCGGAGAAACCACCCCGGACAATCTTTTAGGCATGATCTTCTCCAAGTTCTGCATCGGCAAGTAGATCGTTGTACATCATCAAAAAAAAGACTCGCCCCGGTCTCCAGTAACGGAAATCGGGGCGAACGTTTTTTTGTCAGAAGTTTTTTACCGCCTTACGACGGTAACGCGTCTTCTCACTGATTGACCGCATTCAGACGCTTGGCGCGTTCTTTGGCAATCTGTTTGTTGACGTACCACTGCTGAGCGATGGAGAGAACATTGTTCGTCAGCCAGTAGAGAACCAAACCGGCCGGGAAGAAGAAGAACATCACACCAAAAACAAGAGGCATGATCACCATCATCTTGGCCTGCATCGGATCGGTCGGAGTCGGATTCAGTTTGATCTGCAGGAACATCGTCGCCATCATGATGGCCGGCAGGATGAACCAAGGATCGGGACTCGCAAGGTCGCTCACCCAACCGAGCCAAGCAGAATCGCGCAGTTCAACCGAAGCCAGGAGCACCCAGTACAGAGCCAGGAACACAGGAATCTGCAAAAGGATGGGCAGACAACCACCGATCGGGTTGATCTTTTCCTTGCGGTACAGCTCCATGATGGCCTGCTGATAACGCTGCTTATCCTGACCATACTGTTCCTGCAATGCCTTCATGCGCGGCGTGATTTCCTTCATGCGAGCCATCGACTTGTAGCCAGCGGCAGAAATCGGGTAAAGGATCAACTTCACCAGAACCGTCAGCAACACGATCGACCAACCCCAGTTACCGCACAAACCGTACATGAAGTTAAGAATCGAGTAGATCGGCTTGGCAAGGAACGTCAACCAGCCGTAGTCAACAACCAGATCCAGACCGTCAGCCAGATAGGACAGGCGGTTCTGATCCTGAGGACCAACATACAGCGTGGCAGCCGTGTTGACGGACTGCTTGGGTTCGACCGTACCGAGCTTCAGAATCGAGCCGACGGCAAACAGATTCTGATCAAGCTTGGACGTGTAGAACTCGCGTTCATGCTTGCCGGTTTCGCCGCGCACATCGGTCCAGGCCGAAATGAAGTAGTGCTGAATCATAGCGATCCAGCCGTTGTCGGTCTTTGTCACATGACCGGACTTGTCGCTGATGTCGTCAAACGAAATCTTCTGGAACTTGTCTTCTTCGGTGTAGATCGCCGGGCCCGTGTAGGTGTAGTAGAAGGTGCTCTGGCCTTCAGGCTTGTTGCCGTCGCGGGTCAGCTGATAGTAGATCGACGGACGGATAGCCGATTCGCCGTTGTTAACAAGTTCGTGGCGGACTGTGATCGAGTAGCGACCGTCAGAGAGTTCGTAGTGCTTGCGAACCGTGACGTTGTTGACCGTGCTTTCGAAAGTAGCCGTATAGACGTTGACTTCACGCCCAAGTTCCTTGTCCATGCGCTTTTCGGTCTTGGTGCCGATGTGCTTGAACAAAGACTTGTGGTTGGGAAAATCACCGCCAATAAAGCCGCTTTGCGCCACATAGACACTCTTGGGAGAAACGGTGAGAAGCTCAATATTGGGACGAGCGGCCGGTTCCTTACCGAGAATCATGCCGGCGATACCGACTTCGGTCCAATCGGACTGCTGATGCTCTTTCAGAAGCACGGCATGCGTGACAACGCCTCCGACTTCGTCAATCGTAAGCTTGAGCATGTCGTTACTGACTTCAACAGGTCGCTTGGCATCGATCATGCCCTTAGCAACCGCTTCGGAACCGCTGCCGACGGTCTGAGGCACACTGTCGGCTCCGTCATTGCTCTGAGCCGCATCGGCCGTCTGCTCGGTCTGCGTTGTTGCAGGTTCTCCGAAAAATGAGGGCTTTCCGTTGTAGACGTTCCAGTTGTCCCACAACATAAAGCAGGAGGCCACCAGAATCACCCACATGAGGGTACGTTGAAAATCGCTTCCCATATCAGGTCCAAATCTTTCTATTGTCTAAGTCGGTCGATACTTTGCTTCGAAGGGTGTACGGCATCGTCGTGACACCAACAGCGCCATCGGAATTTATCAGGTACGGGATCGTATCCGCTTCCTCCGAAGGGATGGCATCGCGCCAATCGCGCAACCGTCATCCAAAGTCCTTTGAAGACTCCGTGCTTTTCAAAAGCCTCGATCGCATAGTTGGAACAGGTCGGCACAAACCGGCACTGATTTCCCACCCACGGCGACAATGTGAGTTGATACAACCGAACCAATGCAATGAACAGTCGCTTCATTACGGATTGACTTCGGTGTCCAATTTGATCGTCTTGAGTCTTTTGAAAAGCGCGGCAATGGCAAGCTCGGTACTTCGTCGAACATTTTCTTTGGCCTGAGCCACCGTCACTTCGTTTCTCACAAGAAGCGGCGTTCGATAGCGCAGACTGATATCCAGACCAAGTCCTTGCTTGTCACAGACGTCCCTCATTCGAGGCAGTGCCTCACGCGCACACTCTCGCATGACGCGCTTGACAAGAGCTCGATCAACGGAGCGTCTGACGTTTTTCTTTCCGACCGTAAAACCAAAACGGACGAGACCCGTTTGCTTATGCGCCTGTGCGCACACACTCACGGAATCGCGTCCGAGTCGGATGCTGCCGGGCCCTTGAGCACGCAAAACACTTCCAAAATCCTCTGATTTGAGAATCCGAGCCGATTTCGGGAACTTATTTGCGCCAGGCCCGGGCGTCATTTTGCTCACCCTACGGCTGCGTCAATAGAGCAGCTTAGAGAGCGAGAACGTGACGGCCCTTGCGACGGCGACGGGCCAGAACTGCACGACCGCCCTTGGTACGGGAGCGGACGAGGAAACCGTGCGTGCGGGCACGCTTGGTCTTGGAAGGTTGGTAAGTACGCTTGGTTGCCATGATTGTTTCCCAGCTGTAGTTATCGAATAAGTTAGATCAGCGGCGTTGCCGACTGTGTTTACGATTGAAGACAATCGTTAGCGGCAGCCCCGGGTTAATTTTTGTCGGACCCAAGGCTCAAGAAGGGTGAGCACTACGGACATCCGGTGTCAAAGCTCGGCAGTTTTGTCGGCGCAAAATAGCCTCCTCCATACCGAGGTCTTCGAAAAGCCTGATATTAAACCTTATTTTTGGCCCATCTGTCAAATTCGAAACACAAATCCAAACAAATTGGTAGACGTTCAAAAAAAATTTTTGCACAGGATTTTGTGTTTTCTTCATTTTTAAATTCAACGAGTCGTGCAAAGTTTCGATTCTGCGGCTAAGTGAGGATCACCATGAAAAACCGAAGAACGTCCGCAACAGCTAAAATGTTCGCCCCAACCGACACTCCCCATATTGATATCAAACCGAAGTTTGCGTCCGTTGCCGTAGCTTCGCAGGAGTGTCTTTTTTATTTGTTTCATGCCCTATGAGTGATTTTTGGACTGCTTGTTTAGAGCAAATTAAGAACGACACCCCCCGCGATGTATTCCAAACATGGTTTGCAGATCTGACCGCGGACGTCGAACTTGAGGCCGGTTCCATTACGATTTTGGCTCCTTCGGGCGCCAAACTCCGTACCGTGCGCGACTCTTACGGCACCACCATCACTCAGTACGTCAACCGCCAGGCCGGCAAAGAAATGGACATCGTCTGGGCTGTCGCTCAGAGTAAGCCTCAGCGTCCGTTTGCGGAACACGTCGAAGAGAACAAGCCCGACATTGCTGCCACAGGTCTTCTGCCCAACCTCACGTTCGAAAATCTGGTGGAAGGTCAGGCCAACCAGATGGCTTTCGCTTCGGCTCTGCAGGTGGCCTCAAGCACGCACTCCGTCTACAACCCGCTTTTCATCTACGGCGGCGTGGGCCTCGGCAAGACACACCTGATGCACGCCATCGGCAATCGTTTTCTCAGGAACAATCCCAAAGCCAAGGTACTGTGCGTGTCCGCACAACAGTACACGCAGGAGTTCGTCGACGCCATGCGTCTGAAAAATGTCAACTCCGAGCGCTACACGGAAGCTATGCGAAAGTTCGACGCCCGCTATCGCGGCATCGATATGTTGCTCATCGACGATATTCAGAGCTTCCGCGACCGTGAAGGCACGCAGACGAACTTCTTCTTAACGTTCGAGAGCATGGTGCCGCACGGCAAACAGATTGTCCTCACGAGCGACACTTACCCAAAAAATCTCTCGGAATTCCAGGACCGCCTGCTGAGCCGCCTCACACAGGGCCTGATCGTCATGATTGAGCCGCCGGAATTCGAGATGCGCGTGCAGATTCTGCTACAGAAGGCGGAGCGCTCCGGCATCAACATGCCGCAGGACGTCGCTGAAATCATCGCCAAGCGCATCAAGAGCAATGTGCGTGAACTCGAAGGCGCTGTCCAGCAGATTTTGGCCTACACGCGCTTTCATCAGGTGCCGGTCACACTTGATACAGCCAAGATGGCTCTGCGCGACATTTTCAAGGCGACGGCTACGCCTGTTACCATCGACAACATCCAGAAAGCCGTTGCCGAGTACTACGGCATCAAACCGAGCGACATCGTCGCCAAGTCGCGCAAGGCAAATCTCGTGCGCGCCCGTCAGGTCGCCATGTACCTGTCAAAGGAACTCACCAACAAGAGCCTGCCGGAGATCGGCGCCTTGTTCGGAGGACGCGACCATACGACGGTCATTTACGCACACCGCAAGGTCATGAGCGAACGCAATACCGACGATGGCCTCAAGCACGATATTCACCTGCTCGAACAGCGTCTGAAAAACTAATTTTTCGATACGTTTTCGCCGCCTCCGAATCCCGTTTCGAGGCGGCGAAAAACTGCAAGAATCGTTAAAATTGTGAGATTCGCGCACGCCCGCGAGGGTATTGTGCGCATACGATTTTTAGAAAGGCAATTGACTCCCATGCAGTTTATCAAGTGCACCCGCGAGGCTCTTCTCAAACCCCTGCAAACCGTCGGCGGCATTGTTGAAGGTCGTCAGACGCTTCCAATTCTGGCCAACGTCCTCATCCAGAAGGAAAAGGACAAGGTGAGCTTCACAACCACCGACCTGGAAATCCAGATCCGTACGACGGCCGATGTCGGAACGGGTGACGAAGACTGCAAGACTTCTCTGCCTGCAGCCAAGCTGCTGGCTCTGCTCGCCGCTCTGCCCGGTGCGTCAACTGAAGTTGCTCTCAACGCAGAAGAACGCAAGGTGGTGCTCTCCGCCGCCAATTCGCGTTTCTCGCTTTCTCAGCTGCCCGCTGAGGACTATCCCGAGCTCAACACCTCCGAAATGAGTACGAGCTTCAAGGTGCCGGCTCAGAACCTCAAGCATCTGCTGCAGATGGTGCACTTCTCCATGGCTCAGCAGGACATCCGCTACTACCTCAACGGCATGTTGCTGGTCGTCCAGAACAAAAAAGTGCGCGCTGTTGCCACCGACGGTCACCGTCTGGCCTGCTGCGATGACAATTCTGAAATCGAGTTTGACGGCAGCATCGAAGCCATCCTTCCGCGCAAGACCGTTCAGCAGCTCATGAAGTTGCTACCGGATACCGACGCCGAAGTTCTGGTTGAAATTGGCAAGTCGCAGGCCCGCTTCGTGTTCGGCGATATTGACTTCCTCACCAAGCTCGTCGAAGGCAAGTTCCCAGACTACAACCGTGTGATCCCGCAAAACAACGACAAGACATTCCTTGTCAACCGCGAAGAACTAATCGGCGCACTGCGTCGTGCAGCTATTCTTGCCAATGAAAAGTTCAAGGGGTTGCGCTGGATCATCACGCCGGGCTGTCTGAAGGTGCAAAGCGCCAACTCCGAAATGGAAGAAGCCGAAGAACAAATCGCCATCAACTACGACGGTCCCGATCTCGACGTTGGCTTCAATGTGGTGTATCTGCTCGACGTTCTGGGTAATCTCAAAAACAACGAAGTGCGCTTTTCTCTGTCAAATGCTCAGGGCGCCACGCTGCTCACCATGCCCGACAGCGAGCTCTTCCGCTACGTGCTGATGCCGATGCGCATCTAATTCGAAAGCCTTCTTCGTTTCGGCGCCTGTTGTCTTCAGCGGGCGCCGAACGCGTACTCTGCCTGAGCGCAGAGAGTAGGAGCATGCGCGTCGGCGCCTTGCTTTGCAACTGGGTTGAAAAAACGTTTTTATATTGGATTTTTAGCGAAAAATGGCTGATCAAGAAATCAAGTCGGACGTCTCGAGCTCTTACAACGAAAGCAACATCAAGATTCTGGAAGGTCTTGAAGCCGTTCGTAAGCGTCCGGGCATGTACATCGGCGACGTCTCCGACGGCTCCGGTCTGCATCATCTCGTTTACGAAGTGGTGGACAATTCCATCGACGAGGCCATGGCGGGCTACGCCTCCAAAGTCTACGTCACGATCCACATGGACAACTCCGTAAGCGTCATCGATGACGGTCGAGGCATTCCCACAGCCATCAAGTTCGACGACAAGCACGAACCCAAGCGTTCGGCTGCTGAAATCGCCTTAACGGAACTTCACGCCGGCGGCAAATTCGACGATAACGGCTATAAGATCTCCGGCGGCTTGCACGGCGTGGGCGTCTCGTGTGTAAACGCCCTCTCGAAGTGGCTTGAACTCAAGGTGCACCGCGACGGCTTTACGCACGCCCTGCGTTTTGACCACGGCGTTGTGGTTGATCGAGTCATTGAAAAGCAGAAGGACCCGCACACGGGCGAAATGGTGGAAGTAAGCCCCATGACTGTTCTCGGCCCCACCACCAAGCGCGGCACAGAAGTGCACTTTTTGCCTGACGCTGAAATCTTCCAACCGGTCGTTGAATTCGACTACGAAACGCTTCTCAACCGTCTGCGCGAACTTTCGTTCCTGAATTCAGGGGTTGACATCGAACTCACCGACGAACGCACGGCTCGACATGTGCTTCTCGAAAGCGAAGGCGGCGTCAAGAGTTTCGTTCTCTTCAAGAACACCACACGAAAGGCAATTCACAAGGATCCGGTCTACATTCAAAAGACCGTGATGCAAAAGAGCGCCAAGGAAAACGCCAAGGAAATTCCGGTGTACGTGGAAGTCGCCATGCAATGGAACGACTCGTACAACGAATCTCTGGCCGCCTACACGAACAACATTCCCCAGCGCGACGGCGGCACACACGTCACCGGTCTGCGCGTGGCCATGAGCAATGTCATTCGCAAATACATCACCAGCAATGACATTCTCAAAAAGGGCGACAAGTTCGACATTGCCGGCGAGGACATGCGTGAAGGCCTCACTTGCGTGCTTTCCGTGAAAGTGCCGCAGCCGTCCTTCAGCTCGCAGACCAAGGACAAGCTCGTCACGAGCGAAGTTCAGCCGGCCGTCAACGCCGCCGTTTCCGAGGGGCTGACCACATTCCTCGAAGAGCATCCCGACCAGGCTAGGGAAATCTGCAACAAGATCGTTACGGCCGCTCGTGCGCGCGAAGCCGCCCGCAAGGCACGTGAAGTAACCCGCAAGCAGGTGATCGGCGGCGGCTTGCCCGGCAAGCTTGCCGACTGCTCGAGCAAGGATCCGGCCGCAAGCGAAATCTTTATTGTGGAGGGTGACTCCGCAGGCGGCTCCGCCAAGACGGGGCGAGATCGCGAATTCCAGGCCATTCTTCCGCTTCGAGGCAAGATTCTGAACGTGGAAAAAGCCTCGGTGGACAAGCTCCTTGATTCTGAACAGATCAAGACTTTGGTACTCGCTCTGGGAACGCAGCTCAAGGAAGACTTCGACATCGAAAAATTGCGCTACCACCGCATCATTTTGATGACCGATGCTGACGTCGACGGCGCACATATCCGCACGCTGCTTCTAACGTTTTTCTATCGTCAGATGCCCCAACTGCTCGAACGCGGCCACGTCTACATCGCACAGCCGCCGCTGTACGGTGTTCTCACCGGTCGCCGCGGCAAAAACAACGTTGAAAACAAGATCTACATCAAAGACGATGCCGAGATGGAGCAATACCTGCTCGATATTGCGCTCGAAGGTGCGGCGCTATACCGCAACACGGCCGATTTCGAAGCCGGTATCTGCCTGCGCGGCACCGATCTTGAAAACATGATTGCCGAGTTCGAGCAATCCAAGTCGGTGATCGAACGCCTGAGTCTTGTGATTGATCGTGCCGCTCTGATGGCCATTGCCTCGGGCGTTGCAGTTGATCTTTCCGATCTAGAGAAAGCTCAGGCCTGCGCCCAGGCTCTGGAAGCCGAAATCCGTGATCCTGAAATCAAGGTCAAGGCCGAAATCGATTCGGAAAAAGAGCGCGTGCGCATCCGTGTGAGTCACCACATTTACGGTAACACTCACACCACGTTCATCGAACAGGAATTTCTGCGCTCCAATGAGTACCGCATTCTGCGCGATGCCGCTACCGCACTCGAGGGTGTCGTAGGCGAAGGGGCCCGCGCTGTGCGTGGCGACTCTTCTCAGCCCGTGAAGAACTTCGGCGAAGCCGTTAAGTGGTTCATGGATCAAGCCGAAGCCGGAGTGAAGAAGCAACGCTACAAAGGTTTGGGCGAAATGGGGGCCGAAGAGCTCTACGAAACGACCATGAATCCGCAGACGCGCCGTCTGCTGCGCGTGCGCCTTGAGGACGCCAGCAAGGCCGACGACATCTTCTCCATGCTAATGGGCGACGAAGTTGAACCGCGCCGCGAATTCATCGAGGACAACGCCATCTTCGTGAGCAACCTCGACATCTGATCCGTCGACTCGTCCGGTAAAGAGCGTCACATTCGGGGCCTGCAGGTAAAATCGCCTGACGGGCCCGTTTTCTTTTTATTGTCATGACCACTCCGATTGAACAGCAAATCGTCATCGCCGTGAGCTCCCGCGCGCTTTTCAACCTGGAAAGCGAGCACCATATCTTTGAGGAGCAGGGTGTCGAAGCCTATCGCGCCTGGCAGGTTGCGCACGCCAACGAACCGTTGGAGCCCGGCACGGCTTTTCCCTTCATTCAGAAGTTGTTGCGCATCAACACGCTTTTCGGCGACAAACAGCCGTTTCGTGTGGTTGTTTTGAGCCGCAATACTCCGGAAACAGGGCAACGCTTCTTCAACTCGTGCCGCGCCTACAACCTGCCGATCACAGCAGGCGCCTTTACGTCAGGGCAATCCACCTTCCCGTACCTGCAGGCTTTCGACGCTTCTCTTTTTCTTAGCGCCAATAAGGAAAACGTCTTTAACGCCGTCAGCAAAGGGCAACCCGCGGGGCTTGTTATCCCTGGCTCAACCGCGCTCAAGGATGATTCGGAGACTGACGACGAACTGCGCATCGCGTTTGACTTCGACGGCGTCGTCATCGATGATGAAGCCGAAAAGGCCTTTCACGAAGAAGGCATGCAAGGCTTCGTGCAGCACGAAAGGCAAAAGCGCAACATTCCACATCAGCCGGGCCCCATGCACCGACTCTTTACAAAGCTCGGACAATTTCAGGCCTTGGATGCAGAACGCGGCAAAGGGGACCCGTATTTCAAGCCCGTGCTACGCGTCTCTATCGTCACAGCGCGCGGTGCCATGAACGAAGAACGCCTGATCACGAGTCTGAAAAGTTTCGGAATGAGCGCCGCAGAGCTCTTCTTGATGGATGGGCTGCCGAAAAAACGCGTGCTCGACGTCTTAAAGCCCCACATCTACTTCGACGATCAGCTCAAGCACGTCGAAAGTACCAGCGAGACGGTTCCGAGCGTTCTGGTGCCGTTTGGCATCAACAATCTTGTTTTGTAAAAAAAACGCGAGGCGATCGGCATATGCTCAGTCAGTGGCAGCACATACTTCGACCAATCGACTGCGGTCCGATGCGCCTGAAAAACAGGCTGACGTCCGCGCCGATCAACACAGGATTGGAAAACCTTTCCAACCTAGCCGCCCTAGCTGACTTCTACGCTGAAGCCGCTGCCGACGGCGTCAGTCTCGTGACACTCTTTTCTCCGGCTCTTAGCGGTCAGGCCAAACAAAATGCGGACATTCTGCCTACTGTCTCGGACGATTTCCGTCGCTACAAACCCATTCTGAAGGCTGTATCGAGCTTTGATTGCCGGGTGGCCATAGAGCTCAACCACATCGGACAGGACGCCGGCGTTCTCTTTCCAATTTCAAGCGTTCCCGGCGTATCCAAACACACCGGAAAATCGTTTCATGCAGCCCCCGCATTTCTGATTCGCAAGGCTATACATCAGTTTGCACAATGCGCACAACGCGCCGCCAGCGTGGGGTTCGACGCGGTGGAAATCAACGCCTCGGGACGTTCCCTTATCGCTTCCTTTCTGAGTCCTGCCATCAACACACGACAGGATGCCTGGGGAACCAATCAGCTCGGTCGCTTCCGATTTTTGCTGGAAACAGTTCGCAGCTGCAAGCGAAATTTGCCTGAAAACAAAGCGCTCGGCGTTCGCTTCAATCTCATGGAACTCTCCCCAAAAGGTGCAGCATGGGACGAAATCCTTCGCCTCATTCAGATGCTACGCATCGCCGGCGCCGACTACCTTGTCGGCATCGTCGACGGATTCGAAGAACGAGTCCCGACGCATTCGCACGCCATTCCTGAAGGCGTCTGGGTGCCGGCCTATGAAGCACTTGCGCAAGCTTCCGATTTGCCTGTCTTTTTTACGGATCCCGGCTCGGATTTCGACCGGTTGGAAGATCTCGCTCAAAAGCACGACAACGCGGTCTTTTCGCTGAGTACGCCTCTGCTGGGTGACAGTTCCTTCATTCGAAAAAAACTCGGCATCGCCGAAGGCGAAATTCGTCCATGGATCGATCACCACGACAGCGGCGTTCCACTGGACGCTTTGCGTACGAGAAAGTTGCTCAATCTCACCAATCCGTGCCAGTTTGGGCGCTTTCCATTGGCCAAGGTCAAAACGCCGACCCCAAAGCGCATTGCCGTCATCGGTGCCGGCTTGGCAGGCATGCTGTTTGCAAGCATCGCCGCCGGCCGAGGCCATGCGGTCACTTTGTTTGAAAAGAGCTCGACACCAGGCGGACAGCTCCATTTTGTCCGCGCAATCGAAGATAACGAAAATTACGATAAATGGCTCTATCTTCTCGTAAATGACCTTAAATTAAACAAAGTTAACGTCATTTACAACAAAAGAGTCGATCTTCAGGACCTTAAGAAAGAAGACGCCTTCGATCGTTTCGTCATTGCCACCGGCAGCGAACCCGAGATTCCCGACATCGCCGGCATCAACGCCTCAAACGTTGTGACATACGAAGAGTTGCTTACCGGCACTCCGGTCGGTAACCGAGTTGCCGTGCTCGGCAATGGTCGTCTGGCATTGGCTGTCAGCCGCTATCTACTTGAAAATAAATCGGAAACCAAGCGATCAGCCGAATCTTGGCTTGAAGCTTGGGGAGTCGGCAGCATCAAAGAGCACGCAGGCGGCGTCCTAGGCGTGATTCCCGAAATCGAACGTGCCGTACGTCAGCTCTATCTCATTGAGTTGGATGCCGATATTTCCAACAAGCTGCTGAAAAAAGCACATAACCGCTGGGATCTGACCTGGCTGTTGATGAGAGGCGCGCAACGCGTCACGCAAGCCAATATCGAACTCATTGACAATCATGCGGTGCGTATTTCCGATTGTCCGGATCGAAGCAACCGTCAGGCCATCCGCATTGACCATGTCGTTGTTTGTTCAGAGTGCACCCCAAATCTGCAAGATCGAGCCGGCCTTTTTTCCGGCGAAGATCGAGTACTGATTGTCGGTGCCGCTTCAACCGAGCGCGGCTATATGAATTTTGCCGACATCATCTATCAGGTCTACGAGAAGGCCAGCACGATTTAATCCTCATTTTTCTCCTCTGAATATCTCAGACCTCAAAACGCGGTTAGAGGGGGATGTTGTTCACATAGTCCGCTTGTGGATGAAAATCCCCCTCCAAACGGGGTTTGAAGGAAGCTTTTTTCCACATTTGCCGATTTTCATCCTAAAAATCTTCCTTCTTCTCGAATCGTAAAAAACGGCAATCCATTGAAAACAAAGGATTTTTTGTCTTAAAATCTAAGAAAGAGAGTTAGTTGGGGATCTGGATAACCAAAGGGGAGTAAGCCAGAGTTCTTTTCTCTTTTGTTCCAAAAAAATAAAAATATTTATGTAGAAATAGTCGTAAGTAGGTAGTGGAAAACTCTGTGAGTAAGTAAAAAATCTCTTTTAAAAACAACGCAATAGCGTGTGGATAAAGGTCTGGATAACGTTTTGAACAGGGTGTGAATAAGTTGTGGATGAATGTGGAAAAAAAAGACGCTTTTTGAAAACACCGAAAAGTTATCCACAGAGGCTTGGGTTGTTCTTTTGTTGTACACAAAGTTATCCACAGGCTGTAACAGTGAAACAGGCCGTATAGGTTTAACGTTATATTGTGGATACTGATGTCAAATCCGGACAAGACGCTGTGCTAGGATTAGCGCGGTTTTGTTTGATCTCTTCTCAGGGCGCTTGAGTCGCCGGATGCTTCTTTAGCCGATTGTCATGTCCTTTCACACGCTTTTGCCCTGGTTTGCTCCGAGGCTTTCGCCGGGCATTTCAAGAGTGCTCACCAGCATCGGCCACAAAACAGTGCTGATGAGAGGCGATCAAATTGGAACGTCGACTTTTTTCAAGCGCGTGGTTTTCGTTCAAAGCGGGTTGTTGGCTCAGGGGGTGATTAACCCGGGAGCCAGCTCGCCATTTATGCTGACGCTTTCCGCAGCAAACAGTTTCGGCGTACCGACTCGTGCGATTGACGCTCTGGACAATCTTCCCCGCCGCTATTGGGCTGTCTGCCGCTGTGAGGTGTTGACGGTAGCTCCGGAAATTTTCCTTCGTGTGATCGAAATCGACCCGAATTGGAACGAAGAGCTCAACCGTTACGCTCTTCGACGCGCCTTTTGCGAACGCCTCGGACTGATGGTGTGCCAGGCAGCAACTCCTTGCGAGCGTTTTGGCGTTTTCTTGACGGTTCTTCTGAAGGCGTGCGGTACTACAAATATCGGGGAGTTTCCTGCCAAAAGTTTTGTTAGATTACCTTGTGCGCCTTCGCGTCGCTTTGTTGCAACGTTATTGAATTGCCAGCTCGAGCAGATTGATACAATTTTTCTCGACTGGATTTGTGACGGTGTTGTGAAAATCGTTGACCACAAGATGGCAGTCAGAGCGGACTTGCTGCAGAAAAACGAAGCCTGGCTGCAACCGTTTTTGAGAATGCAGCCCGATATTGAGCAAATGAAACCTGCGCATCGGGCCTTCGACATTACGATCTGACCAAATTAACAGAAAAAAATCGGAGAATACACATTATGTTCAAGCGCACTCTTTGCGTGCTGTCGTGTGCGGCAGCTATGACGACGGCCATGGTAGGCTGTGCGCCTCTTGTGGTGGGCAGCGTGGCTGTTGCGACTGTCTCGACAGTTTCGACCATTAATGACCGTCGTTCGGCTGGTTCCGTTGTCAATGACGGTGTGATTGAAAAGCGCTTGAGCTATGAAATCACTCAGGCTCTCAAGGATCAGTTAGGCGAAGAGCCAGAAGGTCGCATCACGGTGACCGCCTATGACGGCAAGGTGCTGTTGACCGGTGAAATCGAAACGCTCAAGGCTAAGCGAATCGTGACTGAAACCGTGCAAAAGAGCCTGGACGTCCGCAGCGTTGTCAACGAACTGGCCGTTCAACCGACCATCAGTTGGACGCAGCGCATCAGCGACTCCAAGCTGGCAACGACGGTGCGCTCGCGCATGGTGATGGAAGACAACGTGTACCTGAGCCAGATGAAGGTGGTCGTTGAACGCGGCATCGTTTACATCATGGGTATCGTGACGCCGCAGGAAAATACGATCGCCATGACTGTTGCTGCCCGTACGAGCGGCGTGGTGCGCGTGATTTCGGTGTGTGACGTGATGTCAGCCGAACGCATCAAGGCACGTCTGAAGAACATCAATCAGGAAAACAAGGCTGCTCAGCAGCAAACCGAGGAAGAAGTTCCGAGCGGCTCCTAACGAACCGTCCTCGAAACGAAAAAAGCGCCTGCCCGGTTACCGGAAATCGCAGGCGCTTTGCTTTTTTGCCAAAAACGCGTTGAAATCGTGCGCTATTGCGCTTTGAGGCTATCGTCTGAGGCGTGGTAGCTCGAACGCACGAAGACGCCCGCATGCGCTGTTTTAAAGCCCATCTCAAGAGCCCGCTGACGCCAAAGGTCAAAGTTTTGAGGACTGACATAGCGGCGCACGGGTAAATGAGCTTTGGACGGTGCCAGATATTGACCGATTGTGACGCGGTCTACCTTGTGAAGACGCAGGTCTCGCAGTACCTCCATAACCTCTTCGTCTGTCTCGCCCAGTCCGAGCATGAGACCGCTTTTGGTGGGAATGTGAGGGTTTTGCTCGGCAAACGCCTTGAGCAGCGCCAAGGAGCCTTCGTATGAGGCGCCTGGACGTGCTACTCGATACAGACGAGGCACCGTTTCGATGTTGTGATTAAAGACATCTGGCGGCATCTCTGAGAGGATCCGCAGCGCGACGTCCTCCTTTTTCTTGAAGTCAGGCACCAGAATCTCGACTTCAATGCCTTCTACGTTTTTTCTCAATTGCGAAATGACAGCGGCAAAGTGTCCTGCACCGCCGTCCTTGAGATCGTCTCGATCGGGACTGGTGATGACGACATAGCGAAGCTTGAGCGCTTTGACTGCTTGCGCAACGCGATGAGGCTCATCGGCGGCGGGAGGCTTGGGAGTGCCGTGTGCCAAGTCGCAGAATGCGCAGCGACGGGTGCACAGTTCCCCGAGAATCAGAAAGGCGGCCGTACCGTGCGAGAAGCATTCGGCACGGTTGGGGCAGGAAGCTTCGCGGCAGACGGTGGAGAGCGAATACGAAGACAGGATGTCGCGAATTGGGTCTTCGGCTCCTCCGGCAACGGAAGCTCTCACCTTGAGCCAGGCGGGCTTTGGAAGCGGTTGTGGGCAGTCGGAAGCTGCCTCACGCGAAATTTTCAATATTTTCTTGAAACTGCGTCCTGTCGCCACGGGAATCCTCAGAGAAGAATGAGACTGACAATGCCGCCGACTGTCAGACACAAGGAAAAGAGCAACTCGAGTTTAACCGTGCCGAACATGACGGCGTTTAGATCATTGCCTTCGCGGCGGGGCAGTTCATCGATCAGTTTTAAAGTTCGGGGCAGCGCAAGCAGGCACAGCGACAGTCCGAAGACAGATGGGTTGTAGACGATGGCAGCGGCTACCATCAAGTAGGGCGAATAAAGCAGGGCGCAATACACGCCGATCATGGCTTGACGCCCAAGGGCAACCGCCAGTGTACGGCGACCCACTTCAGCGTCGTGCTCCGTGTCACGATAATTGTTGACGGCTAAAACCGCAGAGGCGATGAAGCCGAGGGCGGATCCTGCCAGCAAGGCTTCCGGCTGCCAGATGCCGGTTTGCAAGTAAGCGGTGCCGGCTACGGCAATCGGGCCGAAAAAGATGAAGACCACGAATTCGCCCCACGGCGTGTAGGCAATGGGTTTTGGACCTCCCATATAAGCGTAGGCGGCTACGACCGAAGCCACCGAAATGGCCAGCATGACCCAGCCGCCCACGTAGATGAGAAAGAGTGTATCGAGTGCCACAACGCCGATGAGAATTTTGATCATGCGCTCAACCTGAGCCACGGTAAGCCATCCGTTGGCGGTGGAGCGCGGCAGACCCTTACGGGATTTACGCTCGGCCTTGCGCTTGGTGTAACCGGCATCGTTTTCCATGTTGCTTATGGCTTGCATCAGAAGTGACAGAGCCAGTGTGGCAAGAGCGACAACGATATCGAACGTGTGCGTCACGGCGGCACTTACCGCCAAGCCGACGAAGACGGGGGCAGCGGCGATGCCCAGAGTTTTTGGACGGAAACTTGCGCACCAGGCAGCAAAACTTCCGGGTTTGACGCCTGGCACCGGCTGTATGTTTTCTTCAGTCATGGTTCGATGAAATTTGAATGTCGTTGAGCGCGCGAAGCAGTCTTTGTCGATACTCGCCTTTGACCGTTTCCAAGTCGCAATTCGCGCCCAGCGACATCATATCGGTGACGCGCAATCCCGAGTAGCCGCATGGCGCGATGCGTCGGAAACCGGCCAGATCCGTGTGCACGTTGAGAGCGATGCCGTGAAGCGTAGAGCCTCGGCTGACATGAATGCCGATGGAAGCGATTTTAGCGATTCCGCTGAACTCACCCATGCCCCCCGGCATCGGGACGTAGACGCCCGGAGCGCCCGGGTGGCGGATCGATTCGATGCCGAAAGCCGCGAGCGTGTCGATGAGTGTTTCGAGCAAAAGCGAGACGTAGGTCTTGACGAACAAATGTCGGCGCCGTAGATCAAGCAGCGGATAAACCACCATTTGTCCGGGAGCGTGAAAGGTGATGTCGCCTCCGCGCTCGACCGGTACCAGAGGTACGTCGCCGATGCTGCCGCAACGCTGAAGGGCATCGCGGCCGGCAGTATAGACGGCCGGATGCTCGACAAACCAGATTTCGTCGGGTGTTTCCGGCGTGCGCGTCCGTGTAAACACGCGCATGGCTTCGCAGACGGGCTCGTACTGTGCAAGCCCCAAATCCCGAACAATGGGGGTGCTGACCGTCACAGCACGATTTTGACGAGCGGATGAGAGGTCAGCATCAGATAAATGCTGTCGAGCTGCGCTCGGCTGGTGGCGCGCACCGTCACGGTGAGCGCCGTGTACTTATTGCCGGTCGACTTTCGTTCCGTGATGGTTGTCGGATCGAAGTCGGGTACCAATTCACGCACGGCCGCTCCGATTGTCTCGGCAAAATGCGGGACGGAGGCACCCATTACTTTGATGGGAAAGTCGCAGGGAAATTCAATTAGGGAATCCTGTTCTTCAATGAGGTTTTGTTTGTCAGTCATTGGCTCAAATAATCAAGGTTGAGTCTTTTTTGCCGTATCTTCACGTCGAACTTCGACTGCGACCGGCTGGTTTTGATTGTCGGCAGGTTTCATGCGCAGGCGAACGGAGTCGACGAAACGGCTCAGGAAACTGCCCGGACCAACGTCGTGCATGGCGACCAGATCAAAATCATTTATGTGCTTGTTTTGAAAGTAGACGCGCAGTTTGCCGACCACTTCGCCGGTCTTGACCGGGGCGACAGCAGGCGACATGTACTCAAACTGCGTTGTAAAGCCACCTAGACCGCGCGAGACGATATCCTGACGGGGAACAGTCACCCAGATCGCATCGGCGCTGCCGACTTCAAGCTTTTCGCGATTACCGGTCAGAATGTCGATTTTGGTGACAAGCGTATTGGCCGGAAAAAGCCGCAACGTTTCATATTCCAGACGTCCGTGACGCAGCAACGTCTGTACGTCGGCCGTTGTCAGATCCGACGTTTGTCCGCCCAACAAAACGGCGATCACGTCGCGAGGCATGACGTTTTTGTTTCTGTCTCGGTGCCAGCTGCCGATTACGGACGTATTGTTGGCATTGCTCATGACGCCGTCGATGCCAGCGCCTCGCCACAGCAACTGATTACGGTTGCGCAGACTGTGCGTCGTAAAGACGAACTCCTTTTCGGAAAACCACTGGTAGGCCTGCGGAAAGCGTTTTTTTACTGCAATGGCCAGACGCGCCAGATCATGCGCGCTCATGCGGTTGTCAGCGTGCTCCATGGGCGAGACGAAGCGGCTTTGGTGTAAACCGAGCTTTTCTGCCGTTTCATTCATGCGGCGGGCAAAAGCGTTTGCTTCTTTATCAAAGTGCGCGGCCACGGCAAGCACCGCATCTTCGGCGCCCGTGACAGCGATGCTGTGCAGAAGCGTTCTCAGAGGATGCGGCTCGCCCGGCACCAGATAAAGGCGGCGTGAGTTGCTCGAGCGCATTACATCGGCGGCAGTAATGGACACCGGCGCACTGAGTGCGTTTTTGTCTCCTGCGACCGCGTCAAGCGCCGTATAGATCACCATCAGATGAACCAGTTCCCCCGGGGAAAGCGCTTTATCTTTGTTGTTTGCGCTCATCACAAAGCCGCTGATGCCATCAACGAGCACCCACGCTTCGGGCGAGGATGTCATGACAGGGTCTTTGCCGGGCGCCGCGGATACGGCGGGTGAAACGGTGAAGAGACTGAAAAATCCGGCTAGAGCAATGAAAAAATTGCAGAAAATTCGCATGCGACGATTTTAGCGGGAGTGGTCTCAGAGTAAAGCAACGAATTGTGAGAAAACGCGGCTCAATTGCGGCAGTTTCTTGGCAAAAACGTGGTTGGTGGCGGGAATGACGTCCACCGTCAGATTGTTGAGGTTGGCCCAGGACAGAACCGTGTTGAGCGGTGCCAATTCGTCGTTTTGCGCATGAACGACGAACGCGGGGCAGCCCGGGTGAACGATGTCAAATTTATGAACTGCCGGGCCCGCATAAATCATGGCGGCGGGTTTACGGATCTGTGCAGCCAGGCTCATGACGTAGGTGCCGAAAGAAAAGCCGCCGAACACAGCGCGGCCTCCGACGGGAAGCGCTTCGGCAACTTCACGCATTTCAAAGACGGCGTCGATGACGCGCAAAAAGTCCGCGGCTTCGCCGGGGCCTGCGTTGTATTCACCTTCGCTGCGGCCGGCACCCCGGCAATTGGGGCGTACGACGAGCCAGCCGCCCGAAACCAGAGCTTTGGCCATGGTGGTGATGACTTTGTGATCTTTGCTGCCGCCTTGCGTGGTGATCGGATGCGCCAAAAAGGCGATGCCTTGGGTGCAGACATCGGGAAAATCAATGTCGAGTTCGATAAGGCCGGCTTCACCGGCGGTTTGTGTAGTATGCGTTCTGGTCATTTTTCGAAGGCAGTTCATTTTCTGATCTGAACCATGCATTGTAATTGGGTAAAACAAAAGTCTTTCTCTTCGGCACTGCTTGAGGCTCAAAGTTGTCTTGAGGCGCACTGGGTTGAAGAGACCGCCAGTACCAACGACGATGTCAAGGAGTGGGTGAAAAAGGCCGATGAAGATATAGCCGTTGCTTTGGTGACGGATCGGCAGACGGCAGGACGAGGCACCCGCGGCCGTCGTTGGACGGCACCGGCCGCATCGGTTCTTTTGACCGTCGGCGTGCCGCTTTCCGTTTCAGAGGGCGACCTCTCGGGACTGTCTCCGGTTGTGGGGGCGGCTTGTGCCGAATCTCTTTGGAAACTCAATCCCGATGTAAGGCTTAAGTGGCCCAACGATCTTTGGATCGGCAACGGCAAGGCCGCCGGCATTCTTTGCGAACTTGTGCGCAACCGTGCGCATCGTTTGCATGCGGTCGTAGGTATCGGCGTTAATATGTGTCTCGGTAAAATCGGTGTTCCGACGACGGATGTGCCGGCAGCGGCCGTGCTCGTGCAATTGCCTGACGTGCGAAAGCTCGAAGATCTTCGTGTCTGGACGGCGGCTTGTTTGAGCTCAGCCATCGAACGCGTTTGCCGGTCCTTTTCTCCGGCTTTGATCACCGAGCTTCAGGCTCGTTGGCCGCAACTTGACGCTTTGGCGGGAAAGCCCGCGGAACTGATGTTGCCTTCGGGAGAAGTGCTTCATGGGCAAACGGCGGGTATCGGAGACGGCGGCGAGCTTTTGTTTGTCGACGAGTTCGGATGCACGAGAACATATGCGGACGCTCGCATTCGACCGCTTTTAACAAATCGAGAAAAACAGTGACGGCTCTGCTTTTGGATCTTGGCAACACGGCTCTCAAATGGGCGACTTCGAACAAGCCCGAGGAGCCGCATGCCTACGTGCATTGCGGCAACGATGTGGTGCCTGACGAATTGCTGCATAAATGGCTCAATTTAAAACCCGAGCGCGTCGTCGGATGCATGGTCTCGAGCGAAAAGTTTGCGTTCAACATCACGCGCTTTTTCAACGCGCACGGCATTAAGTGGGATTGGTTGCACTCCGAGCGTGTGTTTCAAGGGCGTGATTTTTCCGTTGTCAACAAGTACGACAATTACGAGCAGCTCGGCAGCGACCGTTGGCACGCCGTGATCGGCGCCGCTTCGCTTTATCCCAACTGCCCGATTTTGGTCGTGCACATCGGTACGGCCACGACGGCCGACGTCGTGATCCCAGAAGACGATAAGACGCAGGCCTTTATCGGCGGACGCATTCTGCCGGGGCCCTCCATGATGACCGAAGCGCTATTGACGAAGACTCGTTGCCGGCCGGGGCGCATCGGTGTGCGTTCGGATTTTCCGACCAACACGGCAGACGCGATCACCACTGCCGTGCTCGAAGCGCATCTGGGCATCGTTGATCGTTCGCTCGCAAGCCTTCGCAAGATGGGCTTTGACGATCCTTGTCTGCTGTTTGCAGGGGGCGCCGCGCCTCTTTTTGCGCCCTACATCATGCAGGAGTATCCGCAGGCCGTGATCAAGCACAACCTGGTGCTGCGCGGTTTGGCCATGCGCGCCACGAATCGGTAGGCGCATAGCGGGGGCAGACGGTGCGTTATTTCGTCAACTTTGTTCTTCTTCTGGCTTTGTGTGCCTGTGGTTGGTTTTTGTACGACCAGTCGCGTCAACCGACGGTTGACCTGGTGGCGGAAACTAAGCTCAAGGTCGACGTGCCTGAACTTGTGCTGGCCACGATTGAAGCACGAAAGAGCGACGAGAACGCCCGCATTTCCGGTACGCCTATTGATGCGGACTGCTTTGTTTGGGGCCCTTTTGAAGGACGGCAGATGATTGCGGTTCAGTCAACGCTTAAACAGCGAGGTCTGCTGCAAAAGGCTGAAATCTCGGATCGGTTCTTGCCTGATCGGTGGATCGTTTATCTTGGACCCTACAGCAATGACATCGCGGTTCGCGCTTTCGTCAAGCAGTTCCGTCAGCAAGGCTACAAAAACGTTCGCCCGATTCTGAGCGGCGCCCTGTCCTACGGGGTGGAAATCGAGACTTTTGAAAGTAGGGAACAAGCGCAAGCGTGGATCAAAGATAAAAAAGCGCCCGACGTGAAGGGGTTGCGCGTTACAAACCGCTTGGGTGAACCTTCCGACAAGGTCGATCTGGTGTTCCGAAACCTGACCGAAGATCAGCGTCAGGCTTTGTTCGCCATCTGGAAGCGTTGGCAGGGAACGGAAATTCAAAACTGCAGCTTCTACCAGAAATGAAAACGGTCCGGAAACTGAGTTCCGAACCGTTGCGTCTCTTTTATTCTGGACAGATTTTTTCAAGCGACGTCAGCAAAGAGGGAAGCTTTTCAAGCATGATCTTTGCTTTGGCGCGGCGCTCTTCGAGCACTTCCTCAGGACAGGTGCGGCGACGCGGTGACCAGATGGAGTCCGGGAAGAAGGCGTCATCCTTGTAGCGAGCGATCACGTGCCAGTGCACGTGCGGCACCATATTGCCGAGACTGGCCAGATTGATCTTGTCCGGGTGCATGGTCTCGAGCATGCACAGTTCGCACAGACGAACGGCTTTTCTTACCATTGCGGATTCTTCCGCAGTCAGATCCACCATTTCGGCGGCATGGCGCTTGACGATCACGCGCACAAATCCGGGTAGGTCATCGTCGGACGCGTCAATGACTCGAACGAGTTTTCCGCGCCAAATCACGCGTTCGTCAACAGGATTACAAAGAGGACAGTCGTTTACCATAGTGTCGAGTCAGGCTCCGCAAGGAGCCCGCAGAGATAAAGGAGGGCAATTCTAAACGAGAACGCGCTCGATGCCTTCGGCGGTGACCTGAGTCACGAAACGAGACAGCCACTGACTGCCGAGTTTGAGTTGAGCCAATTCCACCGCGAGGAACTCGGCCTGCGTGCCGGTTGAGTCCGAATAGCGGCTGATGCCTTGCAGACATCCCGGACACGTCGTGAGAATTTTGACGGCGCTGCGGTCACGCTGTGCGCACAGCACGTTCTTTACCTTGAGAATGTTCTCCTCTTTTTTGAAACGTACTTGGGTGGCGATGTCCGGACGCGCGACGGCAAAGGTGCCCGATTCGCCGCAGCAGGTGTCGGTCTGCAGCACGGTACTGCCGTCGGCCGGGTGCAAAATAGCATTGACCGTTTTGACCGGAACGGGCGCTGCAAACGGCGTATGGCACGGATCGTGGTACATGTAGCGCACGTTGTCGGCACCGGTGACGCTCATACCTTTTTCCAGCAGGTATTCGTGAACATCCATCAGGCGGCAGCCTGGGAAAATTTCTTCGAAATGGTAATCCTTGAGCTGCTTGAGGCAGGTGCCGCAGGAAATGAGGACGGTTTTGATGTCCAGATAGTTGAGCGTATTGGCCAGACGGTGAAAGAGCACGCGGTTGGCCGTGACGATGGCGTCGGCCTTGGCGAGTTCGCCTGCGCCGCGCTGCGGATAGCCGCAGCACATGAATTTGGGCGGAAGCACTGTTTGCACACCGGCTTCGTACAGAAGCGCCAACACAGCCAGGGACACTTCCGGGTAGAGACGTTCGTTGCCGCATCCCGGGAAGTAGAAGACGGCCTCGGCATCCTTTGCCTGTGGCTTGCGGATGATGGGCGCAACAGCTGAGTCGGTGATGCCCAACACGGCCCGCATGGTTTGTTTCATGCGTGGCGAGGGCAGCTTGCGGTTGACGAGCGTGACGGTCTGCTCGACGATACCAGGTCTGCCGATCGTGTGCGTCGGATGACTCAATTGCGCACGTGCCGCGGCGGCGAGCATGTCGTGCGCCATGCGTTCGGCCTTAAAGCCCATGTTGACGAGACCTTTACGGGCCCACTCCACTGTGCGCGGATTGCTCAGTTCCAGGAACTTCATGCCGGCGCGTTTGGCCATCGGCATGGAACCTTTGCCGGAGCGCTCCAGAAGGGCACGCAACAGGATAGTCACTTCGCCGAAGTTGATCTTGACGGGGCAGGGGGTGCGGCACTTCATGCACAATGTGCAGTGGTCGGCAAGATCCTCGAGTGCTTCGAGATGCAGGTCGGACAAACCACGGCGCGTCTGGCTTTCGTAGAGAATCGCCTCGATCAGCAGACTTGTAGCGATGATCTTGTTGCGCGGCGAGAACAGAAGGCTTGCGCGCGGCACGTGCGTCGTGCACTTGGATTTGCACTTGCCGCAGCGCAGGCAGTTCTTGATGGCGTCGCTAATCTCCTTGACCTGCGTCTGCTGCATGATGAGCGATTCAGCGCCGAGCAGGTTAAAGCTCGGTGTGTAGAGCATCCGCAGATCAATGTCTTTGGACAGCTTGCCGCGGTTGAAGTGCCGCTGCGGATCCACCTGATGCACGTACTCAGTGTAGGGTACGAGCTTTTCGGAATCCAGAAATTCGATCTTGGTGAGCCCGATGCCGTGTTCGCCGCTGATGACTCCACCCAAAGACTTGGCCAGAGCCATGACGCGGTGAACGGCTTCGACGCCCTTTTGCATCATGCGTTGGTTGTCGGAGTTAAGCGGCACGTTGGTGTGCACGTTGCCGTCACCGGCGTGCATGTGCAGCGCAATGAACACGCGTCCGCGCAGTACGCGGGCGTGAATGGCGTCAATTTCGGCGCGTACTTTTTCAAAGGCGTCGCCTGGGAAGATCTGAAAGAGTTCGGCGCGCACCTCTTTTTTCCAGGACACGCGTACCGTGCGGTCGTAAATGAGGTCAAAGACCGTCTTGCTGCGGTATTTGCGCAGCACGGCGGCAGGCAGCGTGAGCCCCAAGGCGGCAAGCTTTTCGGTTTGTTCGCTAACCTTGTCGTCGAAGTGATGGCGCAGGTAAAGCCAGCGCGCGCGGACGGACTGCACCAGTTTGAGCGCTTGCGGAACGGTGGCTTCCAACAGAATTTCCTTAGGAACGCCCGCCGTCAGCGAAGGTTTACCGAGCGAAATGTAGCCGTGCAGATAGTTTTCGAGTGCATCGAGCATTTCAAGCTTGTTGTCGATCGAGCACTCGATGTTGAACGTTTCGCAGCCGAGCGTGTATTCGCCGATCTTGTCGAGCGGAATCACCACGTCTTCGTTGAGCTTGAAGGCGTTGGTGTGTGCGCTGATGGCCGCCGTCTTGCTGCGTTCGTGCCAGAAGGCAAAGCGCGCTTCGGGTGTTTTGGCGATAAAACCTTCGCCGTTGACCTTGGTGCAAAGGTCGATTACGCGGCCGACGGCTTCTTCGAGAGCGGCTTCGTCGCTGCCGACGATGTCGCCCACAATCACCATCTTGGGATAGTCTCCGCGCTTACTCTTGACCGGATAGTGAACCGCTTTCAGATAGCGGTCGTCAAGGTGTTCGAGGCCGGCGAGCATACAACCTTTGTAGCCGTTGCCGAGCAAGTTGGAAATTTCCAAAATTGCTTTGCCCGCAAGCGTGGCAGCGCCGAAAAATTCCAGACAGACCGTGTAAGTCAGGGGCGGCATCTTGTGCAGAATCCAGCGCGCCGAAGTAATGATGCCGTCGGTGCCTTCCTTTTGAACCGCAGGCAGCCCGCCAAGGAACTTGTTGGTGACATCCTTGCCGAGACCTTTGCGGCGGTAGATGCTGCCGGGTGTGACAAGATCGCGAGTGCTTAACACGCGCGCTTTTTCAGGGTCGGCCGTGCGGCCGTCCTTGACGGTGATGCGCCAACGGACGTCAGCTTGGGGCGAAATCTTGCTGCAGGTGTGATCCAGGCGCTCGACTTCCATCCAATTGCCGTCGGCTGTGACCATGCGGTAGCTGGCGATGTTGTCGACGGCCGTGCCCCAGAGCACAGCCTTCTTGCCGCCGGAATTTTCCGCGATGTTGCCCCCGACGGTGGAGCTGTCGGCACTGGCCGGATCCACGGAGAAAATGTAGTCGTCAAGCGCGGCGGCCTCGGTCACGCGGCGCGTCACGGCGCCGCTGCCCGTATCGATCACAGGGACCAGGCCCAGCGAGCATTCGGGTAGATGCACCTGATGTGCACGGCTGATCGAATCGAGTTTTTCGGTGTTGATTACCGCGCTCATTTCAGTCATCGGCACGGCACCGCCCGTGTAACCGGTGCCGCCTCCGCGCGGAATGATCACCAGACCGAGCTGAATGCAGGTGCGCACGAGCGATGGAATTTCCTTTTCGCTGTCGGGTGTGATCACCACGAACGGATATTCGATACGCAAGTCCGTGGCGTCTGTGACGTGCGCGGCGCGCATGAAGGGATCGAAACGAATGTTGTCGGCTGCCGTACAGTTTTTGAGCGCGCGCTTAAAGCGGGCTCTCAGCGCTTTGGTGCGCTCGAAGCTCGACTCGAATTTGCGCACAGCCTTATAGGCGGCAGCCATGAGCTTTTGCACCTTGACGTCGCGTTCGGCAGCCGACGGATTACGGCGCTTGTCCATTTCGCGCAGTCGGTGTTCAAGCGCTTCGATGAGAAGTTTGCGGCGAGAGGCGTTTTTCAGGAGGTCTTCCTGCAGATACGGATTGCGGTTGACGACCCAGATGTCGCCCAGCACCTCAAAAAGCATGCGGGCGCTGCGGCCCGTGCGGCGCTCGTCACGCAATTCGTCGAGAATGACGGCGGCTTCCTTGCCCAGCAGACGCCATACGATCTCTCGATCGGAAAACGAGGTGTAGTTGTACGGAATTTCGCGGATGCGTTCGACGGCGTCGGGTTTGGCTTCGATGCCTGCCGCGCTGTTTTCGATTTGCATGAGGCTGTTCTCGGAGGGCCCTCGGAGGGCGGCCGGAATTATCCCGGGGTACGGCCGTCTGACAAAGGGCGCAGAAAAGATAATAAGTTCTCCCATTGTATAGGCTGACGTCGATTGTTCGCTAAAGAAGAGTGACTAGGAAACGCAACAAACGGTTGCGGAAAAGCGGTGGTTTTGAGCAAAAAGCCGAATGATGCGGTGCGGCAAAAAGCAAAAAACAGTCGTATATTGAAGGACGCTTTGTCAGAAGCGAATAAAAACAAACAAAAAACAGGGATAGGCATGACACAGACAGAATTGGATCGCCAGGAGTATCTGCGCAAAATCCTCACGGCCCGCGTATACGATGTGGCGCGTGAAACGCCGCTTGATGAAGCCAAACGGCTTTCGCTGAGAATCGGCAACAAAGTGCTTTTGAAGCGCGAAGACACGCAGCCGGTGTTTTCTTTCAAACTTCGCGGCGCTTTCAACAAGATGGTGCATTTGAGCGCCGAAGAGCGCGCTCGCGGCGTGATTTGCGCTTCCGCGGGCAACCACGCGCAGGGTGTGGCCCTGGCGGCTCGGCGCCTGGGCTGTCGCGCGGTGATCGTGATGCCGGTGACGGCACCTGCGCTCAAAGTGGAGGCTGTCCGCAATCTGGGCGGCGAGGTGGTGCTCGTTGGAGAAAGCTTTTCGGATGCGGCTGCGCATGCCGTCAAGATGCAGGTCGAAGAGGGACTCACCTTTGTGCATCCGTTCGATGATCCGTACGTGATTGCGGGTCAAGGTACGATCGGCATGGAAATCCTGCGCCAGTATCAGCCCTCCGACGGCACGCGTCCCGACGCGATCTTTGTTCAGATCGGCGGGGGCGGTCTTGCGGCAGGCGTGGCGACCTATATCAAGGCCATTTATCCGGAAATCAAGGTTTTCGGCGTGGAAACTGTCGATTCCGACGCTATGGATCGCTCGTTTAAAGCCGGTGAAAACATTGCGCTCGACGATGTGGGTCTCTTTAGCGACGGTACGGCCGTCAAGCGAGTGGGCGACGAAACGCTTCGCTTGTGCCGCGAAAACCTCGACGGCATTGTTCTGGTCAATAGCGATGAAATCTGTGCGGCCATCAAGGACGTTTTTGAAGACACGCGATCGATCGTGGAACCATCGGGTGCGTTGTCGCTTGCCGGTCTCAAGGCCTGGGCTCGCCGAGAGGGCGTGACCAACAAGACGTTGGTGGCGATCACGTCCGGCGCCAACATGAACTTCGATCGCTTGCGCTTTGTTTGCGAACGCGCTGAGTTCGGCGAAGACCGCGAAGCTGTGTTCGCCGTGACGATTCCCGAAGAGCGAGGCTCTTTCCGCCGTCTGTGCGGACTTCTCGGCAACCGCGCCGTGACCGAATTCAACTATCGCATGAGCGACAACACGGACGCCTACATTTTCGTGGGCGTGCAGACAACCAATGCCAACGACGTGGAAGAAATCGAAAAGGCGCTCAAAACCGAAGGGTTCCCGGCGCTCAATCTCTCGCACGACGAACTGGCGAAACTGCACTTGCGCCATATGGTGGGCGGACACAGCAAACTGGCCGTCAACGAAAAGCTCTATCGCTTTGAATTTCCGGAGCGACCGGGCGCATTGATGAAGTTCCTGACGTCTCTTGCGCCGCAGTGGAATATTTCCTTGTTCCACTACCGCAATAACGGTGCGGACTTCGGACGTGTCTTTGCCGGCATCCAGGTGCCGCCTCAGGACAACGAGCTCTTTGAGCAGTTCCTAAAGACGCTCGGCTATCGCTATTGGGATGAGACGGACAATCCGGCCTGCCGGTTCTTCTTAAGCTGACAGGTCAAACTGACAACGAGGGCGGGACGCACGGGCGTCCCGTTTTCAGTTGGAGCCTACGCGGATGAGGTGCGGTGACTCGCACTCGCGATCGACCAGGCGGTAGACGCCGCCTTCGTCCTCGACGAGGTCGTAGTACCACTTGACGTTGCCTTTCATGTCTTCGAGGCGAACCATCACCGGCAGATCGAGTTCATCGAGATTGCTGTTGATGAAGCTTTCGGCTTCAAAAGGCGTAGCGAAGTTTTCCCAAAAGTCGTCGTACTGTACGATGACCTGAACCACAAGGTCGCGTCTCATATCGTTTCCTTTGTTATTGCGCGACGGCAAAAGCCGGTGAGCCGAGTGCCTGCGTCACGGTACGGGCGAATTGACTGGCTTCGTCCTTGGACGCAAAATTGCCCGACAACACTTTCCACACTTTGCCCGTATCGACCACACGCACCTGAGCGTTTTGTACCGAGGCAAGCATCATTTCGGCGTGGGCGGCAGCCTGCTTGGCATTTTCCTGCACGCCGTAGGCGCCGATCTGCACGGACCAAGATCCGGTTGAAGCAGCGGGGATGGCGGAGGGCAATACTTCGGCCGGAGCTTGAGCGGGCGCGGTCTCCTGCTGAGCGATCAGCGCGCCCATTGCGTCGTTCTGAACCGGCGTCTGTTCTTCGGGCGGCGTCTCGGCGTTTTCGACCGGAATGGAGAGCGTCACGTAGACCTGATCGTCATATTTGGAGTTGTGCGCGGTCGTGTCGCTGACGAGAGTGCCTTCATTGGCGGCAACGGCACGGGGTTGAGCCGACGGAATAGGAGCCGGTTTTGCAGCGGGCGTTACCGTTTGCTCGGCAGCCGGGGCTGGTGCCGGTTCATAGGTTTGCGTCAGCTGCGTCGTGCTCTGACGATAGGTGGTTGTCTGCGTTTGGCGAGGAGCGGCTGAAGCCGTGCGGGTTTGAGCCGGAGCCGTAGTGCTCTTTTTGGAGCTTGATGCAACGAGCACGGCATTATCGGCCGTTGTGGACGGAATCCGGCCCGCAGCAATATCGCGGCGCGTGATGCGTTCCACTCGCACGCGGGCCGTGCCTTTTTTCTGATAGCCGAGCTTGACGGCCGCTGCATAACTCAAGTCAATGATGCGGCCGTGCAGGAAGGGGCCGCGGTCGTTGACACGCACGATCACTGAGCGACCGTTTTCCAGGTTCGTGACCTTGGCAAAGCTCGGCAGCTCCATCGTGGGGTGTGCCGCCGTCATGGCGTGCATATCGTAAACCTCACCGATGGCCGTCTTCTTGCCGTGGAATTGCTTGCCGTACCAGCTTGCCGTGCCGACCTGATTCATTGCTTTGTCACCCGTAACTGGGTAGTAGCGCTTGCCCATGACAGTGTAGGGTCGATTGGCCCATTTGTTGGGCTGTTCGACCTTGAGCTTTACTTCGCTACCGCCCCAGGGAAAAATCTTCTTTTGGAAAAGCCCGGGAGGTCCGTCGTTTTCGTAGTAGCCGTTAGGGTTCGACGATGAGCAACCGGCCGAAAGTGCCAGCGCAAAGAGCGTGAGGCCCTGCAGGAAAAGCTTCGTCTTGGACATGAATCAGCGCAAACGTAAAAGGCTCGGAAGGAAGTCAATTAATCAACTATAGCTCACTCGGCGCTCTGTTCTCAGGACGCGAGTCGACGCATAGGAGTCAATTTTGTTGCTGTTCTTTGCGTGCAAGTCGACAAAAACCTTTGAAAAAGCGGTAAATTTCCACATTTACTGAAAATTTTTTCCGCCCTCTAAGAAGGAAGCACAGGTATGTCCCTTGGTTTGGACGATGTCTATCGTATTGCGGAGCTTGCGCACGTCGGCATCAACGAAGAAGCCGCTCAGCGCATGCAGGCCGAATTGAACGATATTTTCAAGATGATCGAACGGATTCAGGCTGTCGACACGGAAGGGGTCGAGCCGATGATGCATCCGCACGACGGTGTGCAGCGTTTGCGCGAAGACAAGGTGGTCTTTGGCAACAACCGCGAAGAAAACATGAAGAACGCCCCGGAAGAATTTGAAGGTCTGTTCCTCGTGCCGCAGGTTATCGAGTAAAAGAAGGATTCCAGAAGAATGCAATCGACAACTTTTCGCACCGTAGCGGAACTTTCCCGTGCGCTCGCCGCCCGTGAAGTAAGCGCCGTCGAACTGGCACAGGACTATCTTGCCCGTATCGAAGCGCACAAAGAACTGAACTGCTTTTTGGATGTCCGTCCCGAAGTGACGCTTGAACAGGCCCGTGAGGCCGACAAGCGCATCGCCGAAGGCACGGCCACGCGCCTGACCGGTATTCCTATCGCGCACAAGGACATTTTCGTGACGCGCAAGTGGGCCTCGACCGCCGCAAGCCGCATGCTTGAAGGCTATATGAGTCCCTTCGACGCTGCCGTGGTTAAGAAGCTTGATGCGGCCGGAATGGTGACACTCGGCAAACTCAACTGCGACGAATTCGCGATGGGGTCGGCCAACGAAAATTCCGCCTACGGCAAGGTCTTCAATCCTTGGAACGTCAATGCGGTTCCGGGCGGCAGCTCCGGCGGTTCGTCCGCCTGTGTGGCTGCTGGCCTGGCTCCGATTGCGACCGCCACCGATACGGGCGGCTCCATTCGTGAACCGGCAGCCTTCTGCGGTGTAACGGGCCTCAAACCCACCTACGGTCGTCCGAGCCGACTCGGCATGATCGCCTTTGCTTCCTCTTTGGATACGGCCGGCCTCATGGCGCATACCGCCGAAGACATCGCCTGGGTGCTGGGGGATATGGTGGGCTATGAACCGTGGGATTCCACGAGCGAAAATATGCCTGCCGAAGACTTTACGCGCGATCTCACCAAGGGTGTCAAAGGTCTCAAGATCGGCGTGCCGCGCGCCTGGTTTGCCGACAAACTCGATGCCGAATGCTCCAAGGCGATCGAAGCCGTGATCAACACCTACCGTTCGCAGGGCGCCGAAATTGTCGATATCGAACTGCCGACGGCCGATCTGGGCGTTTCCGTGTACTACGTTGTGGCCTGTGCCGAAGCCAGTTCCAATCTGTCTCGCTTCGACGGCGTGCGTTACGGCTATCGTGCCAAGGATTACGACGGCATCCAGGACATGATCAAGAAGAGCCGCGACGAGGGTTTCGGTGACGAACCCAAGCGCCGCATTCTGATCGGCACCTACGTGCTCTCGCACGGCTACTACGATGCCTACTACATCAAGGCTCAAAAGGTACGCCGTCTGATTGCTCAGGAATTCGATCGGGCTTTCCAAAAGGTCGATGCCATCATCAGTCCCGTGACCACTTCAACGGCCTACGACTTCGGCTCCAAGAAGGATCCGGTGTCGGCTTATCTCGGCGACCTCTACACCGTGCCGATGTCGCTTGCCGGCCTTCCCTGCATGAGCATGCCCTGCGGCATCCACAGCAACGGACGTCCGATCGGTGTGCAGATTACCTGTGCTCGCTTCAACGAGGCCAAGATGCTCGGCATCGCTCACGCCTGGCAGCAGGCGACCGACTGGCATCTGCGTCACCCCGAAGATTTTTAATCGAGGAGCTCGAGAGACATCATGCAATGGGAAGTTGTGATCGGTCTGGAGACGCACGTTCAGCTCTCCACGGAGTCGAAGATTTTTTCCGGCGCCAGCACGCATTTCGGGGCTGAAGCCAACACACAGGCTTGCTACATTGACCTGGCTCTGCCGGGCGCTTTGCCGGTTCTGAACCGCGGGGCGGTGGAGCGCGGCGCCAAGTTCGGTTTTGCCATCGGCGCCGAAGTGGCCGAACGCTCCGTCTTCGACCGTAAAAATTATTTCTACCCCGATTTGCCCAAGGGCTATCAGATTAGCCAGTTCGAGCATCCGATCGTCAAGGGCGGCAAGGTGACCTTCCGCGTCGAACCTAAGTCGGGCGAACCGTATGTGAAGACCATTAATCTCACGCGCGCTCACTTGGAAGAAGACGCCGGCAAGAGTAACCATGGCGTTGTTGCCTACAAGTCCGGCATGGACTTGAACCGCGCCGGCACGCCGCTGCTTGAAATCGTGACCGAACCGGAACTGCGCAGCTCTGCCGAAGCCGTCGGTTACGCCAAGGCGTTGCACGCTCTGGTCGTGTGGCTTGGCATCTCCCGCGGCAACATGCAGGAAGGTAATTTCCGCTGTGACGCTAACGTTTCCGTGCGCCCGATGGGCAGCACCGAATTTGGCACGCGCTGCGAAATTAAGAACCTCAACAGCTTCAAGTTCCTGCAGGAAGCCATTGACTACGAAGTGGCCCGCCAGATCGAACTGATCGAAAGCGGCGGCAAGGTAGTGCAGGCTACGCGCCTGTACGATCCGGAGACGGGCGAAACCCGAGAAATGCGTACCAAGGAAGACTCCATGGACTATCGTTATTTCCCGGATCCCGATCTGTTGCCGTGCGTGCTCACGCCCGAAGACATGGCCCGCATCCGCAGCGAGATGCCCGAACTGCCCGACGCCATGCGCGAACGTTTCGTGCGTGACATGGGACTGAGCGAGTACGACGCCGCTGTGCTCACTGCCAGCAAGGACGTTGCCGACTACTTCTGTGCGTTGAGCGCCGTGGCGCCCGACAAGAAGATCGCCGCCAACTGGGTGATGGGTGAAGTGGCCGCAAACGTCAATGCACAGGAAGGCATGACGTACGCTCAGGCGCCCGTGACGGCCGCCAAGCTTGCCGACATTCTGAAGCGTCTGGCCGACGGTACGATCAACGGCAAGGGTGCCAAGCGCATCTTCTCGCTCATTTGGGAAGGCGCTGCGGAATCGGTCGATGAACTCATTGAAAAAGAGGGCCTAAAGCAGATTTCCGACAGCTCGGCCATCGAAGCGGTGATCGACGAGGTGCTCGCCAACAACGCCAAGATGGTTGAAGAGTTCAAGGCAGGCAAACAGAAGGCCTTCAACGCGCTCGTGGGCCAGGCTATGAAGGCTACCCGTGGCAAAGCCAATCCCAAGCAGGTCAACGAAATCCTCACCAAGAAACTCAACGGATGAGGATGGTCTCGTCTGAAAAAGTGCGCCTAACGCAGTTGCTGCGGGAAGTGCACTTTTTCGACCTCACGCGCCCGGGCCGTCTTTCGAGGACGGCCTTTTGGTGTGCTCTTCTGGCTCACCTTTTCTTTCTGGCCGTTTTGTTCATCGTGCCGTTTGAAACGGCATACCGATTGCAGATGGAGCCTGACTCGGGTTTTGTTCTGTTCTGGATGAACGTGTTTTCGATCGCCGCTTTGGCCGCGCTTGTTCCGCTCAAGCGTCTGGCGGTTCGCCGCCTGCATGACGCCGACTTTTCGGGGTGGTGGCTGTGGCTTTTGGTCGTGCCCTGTCTGGGGTGGCTTGCGGTGACCGTTCTTCTGCTGTTGCCGAGCGCGCCCTTTCCCAATCGGTTCGATCGTTTTGCGGAACCGGGGGAAAGAAGAAAACAACAGCACTGAAAAATTAAGGCCGACGATTCGCTTTCTGAGCAAAGATTAGTAGAATCCCGTAACAGGGTTAATACTCATCTTTTCTCACGCTTGATGGTAACTTTTACCAAGGGCTAATACTAGGTTTGAATGACCCGACAGATCGCCGATGAGGTTTGTCGGGTTTTTTGTGCCTGTCAGAAAAGATCGGGTGAGACCTCAGGAGGGCTCAAAGTTTCTGAGCGGAGAAAAACAGGAGCTGTCGAATCGGCCGCCGCAAGTCGCAGTCGAAAGGACGGCATAGAAAATCGAAAAGGATTTTTTGTGGAAAACAAGTTGTTGTCTTCCGTAAAGGCGGGTGCTGTCGGCGCCTGCGTATTCGGCTTGTCTCAGACTGCGGTGGCTGCCAACGTGCAGATCAGCGGCCAGATCGATACCTATATCGAGTCGTACACGGCCGGCGATAAGAACACCGTGCGCATGTCTTCGGGCGGTGGTGCCGGCGGCAGCCGCGTGACTTTTTCCGCAACGGAACAGATTAACGGTGCAACCGAAGCGTTCATGCGTTTGGAAATGGGGGTGCTGACGGATCAGGGCACGAGTTCCGGAACACCAGACGTCAACTGGATCTTTGAGCGCGAAACCGTGGTGGGTGTGCGCGGCGAATTCGGTTCGATCAGTTTCGGCCGACAGTACACGCCGCACTTCATGTCTTTGCCGATGAACGAAGCGGCAGGTCAGAGTTTGGGCAGCGCCATCGGTGCCTTCGGCATTCCCGGCATCGTGTCCACCAATGGTATCGGTCTTCCCGGCAAGAATTCGTATGTTACCGGGGCGCGTCTGGCTACGACTCGCATGGACAATTCGATTCTGTACTCCACGCCTAACTTCTCCGGTTTTACGGGTTCGTTCATGGCGGCCTTTGGTGAACAGAAAACGGAGGAAGTTGACGGGACTATTGACCAGTCCAACAGTCGCGGCAACTTCTACAACGCCGCTGCGCGCTATGTGAGAGGCGCGTTCTCCGGAAACATCAGTCTGGCCCTTTGGGACAACCCGATGGTGGGCGACTACACATTTGAAAACGTGTGGTTCGGCTCTTTGTCGGCGGCTTACGATTTCGGTCCGGCAAAGTTGCACATGAACTTCGTGTTCCGCGAATCCAAGGACGAAATGGCCCCGAACCTATGGGCAACGGCGCTCGGTGTGTCGATGCCAATGGGGACGGGCAAGTTCATCGTCACGGGCGGCTATCTGCACAATACCTCGGTGGATCACGCCGACGGTGTGAGCTGGGGCGTACGTTATGATTACCCGTTGAGCAAACGCACCTTCATCTACACTGGTGCATTCGGCGTTTATAACCAGGAAAACGCCAGCTTTGCTCTGGCCGGCGGCGGCAGTTCCACGTTGCCTCCCGACATCGCCAAGGAAGAAAGCGGTTTGGGTAACCACATGTTCTTCCTGGGTCTCAATCACCGCTTCTAAAGCAATCCGAGAAAAAAGTCCCGGCCTGTCAGCCTTTCGCTTCGGCGAACGACTCGGCAGCCGGGATTTTTTTTTGAGGAGAGACTGATCGAATTCCGATTGAGGAGAGAGGAGAGGACAATCGGAATTCGGAAGATGATTAAGGCACCTTCGGGAAATTGAATTTGTGGCACTGTTCGCAGTAGTTCACTGTGGGTTCGTGCTGCATGTGGCACAGCGTGCAGTCTCCGTTGTGCGGAGCGGCGTGCGGATTGGGCTGAAGCTTTTCAGTTTTCTTGGCCATGGCAGCCTTCGGATGGCACTTGATGCAGGTGTTTTCATCCGGATACACGGGGTTCTTCATGTCGGGGCCGTGGCACATTTGGCAAGAAACACCGCGGGCGACGTGACGGTCCGCGCCGAACTTTTCCGCTGCGCTAACCGTGCCGCAGGCGATCAAAGAAGCCAGACCGAGCGAAATCAAAAGTGTCTTCGAAAAAGACATCGTGAGCTCCTGATACGTTGGTTCTTTTTGTTGGGGAAAAATTCTCTCTGACCCGGCACGTCCGTGCCGGGTCTAAGAGAACACTCTTATAGGAGATTGGAAGGCCGAAAAAAGACCGGCCCTCTGGGGAAAACCGGATTACTTGCCGGCGGCCGTACGGGCAGCGGTACGACCGAAGATGATGCAGTCGGCCACAGCAACGGTACCGAGACGAACCATGCCGTGCACGCCGCCGGTGATTTCACCAGCTGCGTAGAGACCCGGGATCACCTGGCCGCGGGCGTTTTCAACCTGGGCCTTGTTGTTGATCACGAGACCGCCCATGCAGTGGTGCACACGCGGCCACAGGCGCACAACGTAGAAGGGGCCGTCGCCGTTCTGGACAGCGTCCTTGAACATCATGCAGTTGAAGTCCGGATCCTTCTGAGCCTTGATGTAGCTGTCGAACTTCTCGTTGGTCTTCTTCAGTTCGTCGTACGGGATCTTGTACGTATCAGCGAGTTCCTTCAGGTTGGCGACCTTCTTGATCACGCCGTTCTTCATGGCGCGGTCAAACAGTTCCGGCGTCATGTTCTTGCCGATGATCTTGTTTTCTGCGTTCTTGACGCAGGTGTAGATCAGGGTCGGATGGCCGATGGCAACGATGGCGTCGGCGCGAACCTTACGGTTGCCGGTTTCTTGGATGAAGCGCTTGCCGGTAGCCGGATCAATCATCGGGCCGTAACCGACAGCGGATTCCACAAAGAGCGGAGCCAGACCGAAGCCGTTTTCATCGGGGCTGGTCCACGGGCCGAGCTGAATCCAGTCCATCTGGATGGTGTTGGCACCGATCATCTGAGCAGCCTGCAGAGCGTCGCCCGTAGCACCCGGATGGTTGGTGGAGCCGAACTTCTCGTTCAGACGCGGATCGTGTTCCATACGCATCTGGACGTTCTGGCTGAAGCCGCCGGCGGCGAGCAGAACACCCTTGGTGGCGCGGTAGTAGGCAACCTTGCCGGACTTTTCACGGCCGAAGCGATAGTTTTCGCGGACCTTGACGCCGAGCACAGCGCCCTTGTCGTCAACAACGAGGTCATCGACGATCGTGCGCAACTGCACGGGGATGCCGTATTCCTGGCACTTCTTGTACATCGGGTTGATGAAGCCGGAACCGGAGTTATTGGTCACGGCATGGCTACGGGGTACGGAGTGACCGCCGTGGAAGGTGACGGCCTTGAACTGAACACCGACCTTCTTGAGCCATTCGTAGTTTTCAACGGAGCTGTCGGCGATGTGGCGTGCGAGTTCGGGGTGAGCCAGACCGCCGCCTGCCTTCATGATGTCCTTGTAGAGGAGATCGGGATTGTCCTTGATACCGGCAGCCTTCTGCATGTCGGTACCGGCAGCAGCCACGGCGCCGCCGTTGATGATGGAGTTGCCGCCGTAGGAAGGCATCTTGTCGATGACGAGGACGTTCTTGATGCCCTGTTCGTGGGCTTCAATGGCAGCGCCCAAACCGGCAAAACCCGTACCGACAATCAGGAAGTCAACTGTTTTGTCCCACTTGGCGGGAACCTTCACGGTCTGCGCAAGAACGGGGGCAGACACAACGCCGGCGGCACCGGCGGCAGCCAGAGAGCCGAGGAAGCTGCGGCGGGAAAGACTATTGGTCACTTTGTTTCTCCTTCACTTTGAACAAGTGTTTCGTAGTTTGGTCGAACGGTCGATTTTGACAACCTCTTCAACCTTCTGACGGTCAGTTTAGGACTAGTCAAAAAGGAGAGATACCCCTCTGCAAATAGGCTTAAACTAGGGTTTTTACGGACCGAAAATGGCGTTAAACCTCGGTTTTAAAAAGGTTTTTTCAAGGCTTAGGTGAACAATTGATCGGAGGTACGTCACAGTATGTACCTACAAAAAACAACGCACACCCCCGAAACGAGGATGTGCGTTGATCATCAATCATGCGTTCATACCGAACGCAAGAGACGGATTAGAAGCGATGCAGAATACCGGCGGTGAATTCGTAGCCGCTCGGCGTTGCTTCACGCGTGGCGGATTCCACTTTTTCCTGGGTGTAACCGGTCATCGCAAAGAAGCTCGTGCGCTTGGACATCGGATAGTCGTAGCCCAGAGCCACGAACCAGCGGTTGAAGTCGACATCCTTGGTGTTGTCCATGTCGCGATAGGCAATCTGACCTTTGATGGTGCCGCCACCCAGCGGATAGTTAGCGCCGAGGCTCAAGCCGTAGCCGTCCACGAAGCCGTAGCCTTCTCCGTCTGCTTTGGTAAGGTCCGAATTGTTGCTGGTAGCCCACTTCACGCCATCAAGCGTCACGCCAGCACGTGCACTGGTATTGAGCCATTGATCCTTGAAGTATTGACCGAAGGCAATCAACTTGAGGCCGTTGCTGAATTCGTAGTTGCCACCGAGGGTGACGGTAAAGCCGTTGTCGACATCCTCGGTTTCATGGGCGGGGCTATCGACAGAGCCGTACATCGTCATATCGGCCACCAGGATGGCCTCCAGAGCGCCGTTTTGGTAGCGCAACGCGAGAGAAGCGTAACGATCCGATTCAGCCTTGCTTTCTTCACCGGTCAGAGTTTCACCGTTAATGGTTGAGGTCTTCTTGCTGTCGTTCTTGAACGAGTACATCGCGTAAGCTGTGAAACCGGCAAACGTCGGGGTGACATAGCTGATGGCGTTGTCAACACGGGTCCAGTCGGAACCCGTGACCGAGCCGGAACCGAACGCCACGGTGTAGTTGGCAAAGAGCGGATCAATGGCGCGGAACAGGCCGTCGGCACCGAGCACGCTGCCGAACAGGGGCATGCGGCCGAACTGGAACTTACCGAACTTGGTGTGCAGGTCGATATGCGATTCACGGTCGAAGATGCGGCCGGTGTCGCGGGCTGCGCCCAGAGCACCGGTATCGGAACGGAAGCCGGATTCAAGCACAAAACCGACCTTCAGGTCTTCGTTGATGGTTTCCATACCGCGCAAACCCCAGCGGGAACCGAATTCCTTGCCTTCTTCCATCGAGAACTGGTTCTTCGTTTCGGCGCTAGCGTAGTCACCGTCGCTGCTCGTGAACATCAGAGCGGGGTTGATCAAACCGTAGATTTCGACATTGGCCGCAGTCGCAGAGCCGGCAACGAACGCGCCGAGCACCGACATGGCGATCAAAGACTTTTTCATTTGTTGTTTCTCCTTTGGGTAGAGGATTTATGACTCCACAGATTTGAGTATATGCGCCGAAGGAACGAGCAAATACATTAACCGTAAGGGGTAAAAACTGGCATAAACCCGTAATTCCAAAGGGGTAAATTTCAGGAGGATCGCTGTTTGGCCTTCGTTTTGCGTTTACTCCGGGTGCGTTTCCGCAAGGATCTTTTTGAGCGGATTGCGGTACAGATCGCTGGAGCGTTCTTCAATGTTTCGCAGCCAGCGATGCACCGGCAACATGCATTCGAGCTTGATCAGAGCGCTGTCGTTTTGCGGGATGTAGTTACCGGAACTCTTGAGATTTCCCAGAGCGCGCTCAAGCGCGGCTGCCGAACAGTTGACGACGAACTGCAGCGCTTCGCCGCGCAGCGGCGCCGGCACGCGAATCCACGAGGTCCCGTCGATGACCTCTTCGCGACCGAACGCAACCGTCCAGGTGATGAAATAGGCCAGTAAACGATCTTCAACGCCAAGCATCGTATGCACACCGAATCCCAGACGATCCGACAGATTCACCAATTCGAATTCTCGGGCCACAATCATCAGCATTTCCGGGTCTTTTTCGCAAAGACTGTAGAGAAGCGACTGGGGAACACTGATGACAACGCTTGGCACAAGGGCGTAGTAGCTGCCGACACAGGGGCGATGCGAAAAGAAATTAAGGTTGCCGCATGCCAGGCGTCCGGGAATGGAAAACGCCATGCCGGGTTGTTTGACGCCGTAAATGGAACCGAAGCAGCGTCCGGTAATGCCGGATTTAACCATGACAAGCTTGTCGACTTTGTCGCTGACGTGTCCGAGCACGGGTTCGTTGGCTCCTAATTCCGTTTCTACACCCCAGCGTTCGATCAGGGAACGAATTCGGGAGTGCAGCGGCGGGGCGAGCCACGGATAGGAAGGAATAGAGTAAGTATCGTCTGTCAGACGATTTCTAAAAACCCCGATTTCCTTGAGCCAGCTAGAGGAAGGCGGACGCATGTTTGGCCTTTTGTTGTTAAAAAACTTCAAAGATTCCTGCGGTAAGAAATCGAAAAATCATCGACTAATACCGAGTGAGCCAAAAGAATTAGTCAGGGCATTTTCACAGAAAATCAATGGGTTCTCAAGAGTTCAGAACTAAAAATTGGGGAAGAGGTTGCCTGAATCGAGAGGTTGAAATTTTGGAAAGGACCGAATAAAGCGCAGTTTTTGATGACTATCCGCTCTAAGTAGAATTGCCTAAAATGCCGAGGAGACAGCTCAAAAAGACGGCATGGTCGCTTTTGCGTCTGTATCAGCTGGTTTTCTTTGAAGATTGCGATCAAAAGTCGACAAAATCAGACAGTTTACTGTCTTTTGTTGCTAACTGCATCAAACTGTCTGTTTACTACAGAGGGGGAAATAGATATGCGTTTTTCTCGCGCTTTGGTTGCCGGGTTGGTTTGCTCGGCTTTTGCAGCCACCGTATCGGCAAGTCCTGTGACGACACAGGGTTCCGGTGTTGGCAAGCACGGCGACGTGACTGTTGCCGTGACTTTTGACGGCGGCAAGATCAAGGACATCAAGATCGTCAAGCAGCAGGAAAATCCTGTGCTCGCCGCTAAGGTCTTCACGGATCTCAAGCAGCACGTCATTGACACGAATTCCGTGCAGCTCGACGCCATTTCCGGCGCTACTTTCTCGTCTAAGGGGTTCCTGGACGCTGTGGCCGATGCCGCCAAGAAGGCCGGCGTAACGCTCAGCAAGGCCGATAAGAAGGCGATCAAGAAGGTTGTCAAGGCTTTGCCGAAGGAGTCGTCCTATGACGTGGTCGTGATCGGTGCGGGCGGTGCAGGTTTTTCCGCTGCGATTGAAGCTAAGAATGCCGGCGCCAATGTCGTCCTGTTGGAAAAGATGCCTGCTGTCGGCGGCAACTCTTTGATTTCCGGCGCTGAAATGAACGCAGCTAAGAATTGGGTTCAGCCTAAGCTCGGCATCAACGACGACTCGCCGGAACTGCACGCCAAGGACACCTATCTCGGCGGTGACAAGAAGGGCGATCCCAAGGTGATCAATGTGTTGACGCACAACGCCCTTGACGCTGCCAAGTGGTGCCGTGACTACCTCGGCGTTCGCTTTGAAGACGACAATCTCTTCTTCTTCGGCGGGCACTCCCGTAAACGCGCTCTGATTCCGATTGGTCACACCGGTACGGAATTCATCACCAAGTTCCAGGCTAAGGCTGATGAATTGGGCATTCCCGTCATCACCAACATGAAGGCTGAAGAACTCATTAAGGATAAGAGCGGTCGTGTCGTTGGCGTCAAGGCGACGATGAACGGGGCTTCCTACACCTTTAACGCCAAGGGTGGCGTGGTGCTTGCAACGGGCGGCTTCGGTGCCAATCCTGAGATGGTCAAAAAGTACAACCCGAAGATTGACGAGCGCTTCAAGACGACGGATGCTCCGGGCACAACGGGTGAAGCTCTCTATATGGCCGAGCGCGCGGGTGCCCAACTTGTCAACATGGGTTACATCCAGACCTATCCGATCTGCGACCCGATTTCGGGTGTAATCGAACTGATTGCGGACGCTCGCTTTGACGGTGCCATCATGCTCAATCAGGAAGGCAAGCGCTTTGTGGAAGAACTGCAACGCCGTGATGTTCTGTCCGAAGCCATCCTGAAGCAGACCGGCGGCTACTGCTGGGTGCTCTGGAATGACAAGATCGGCTCGATTTCCAATACCGTCAAGGAACATCCGACGGAATACGAAGCCTTCACCAAGCAGGGCATCATGGCAACCTGCGACGATCTGAAGTGCGTGGCCGACTTCACGAAGATTCCGTTTGACAGCCTCAAGGGCACGATTGATCGCGTGAGTTCCATGACGGGCAAGGGCAACGACAAGGATTTCAACCATCGTTCCGGCTTGCTCGACATGACGCAGGGCAAGTACTACGTCATCAAGGCCGTGCCGAGCGTGCACCACACAATGGGCGGCGTGCGCATCAATGAGAAGGCTCAGGCTCTGACGGCCGAAGGCAAGGCGATTCCGGGTCTTTGGGCGGCCGGTGAGGTCACTGGCGTAACGCACGGTACGAACCGCCTCGGCGGCAATGCATATACTGACATCATCGTGTTCGGTCGCATTGCCGGTAAGGCAGCGGCCGAAGCGGCGAAGTAATACGTTCCCAATTTAGCCGATCATTTTCGCCTCGGGGTTCTGATGAACGTCGGGGCGAAATTTTTGGTGATAAAAAAGCGCAGTGTGAATGTGCCACCTGCGCTTTTTGTTGAAGGTGCCAGAGGAAGTTAGGCGCCGTACTGTTCGCGATAGGCCTTCACGGCTTCACGGTACTGCGCGGCGGCCTTGGCAGCGGGCGAGTCGCCGTCCATGAAGCTCAGCAAATCCTTGAGGTTGGCGATGCTCACGACGGGCATGTTGAAGGTCTTTTCAACATCCTGAGCTGCGGACGTGGCCGTCAGATCGACGGCGTCGCCGCCCTTTTCCATGCGGTCCAGGGCGATCAGAACGCCGGCGGGTGTAGCACCGTTGGCGGTGATGAGCGCGACGGATTCACGCACGGAGGTACCGGCGCTGATCACGTCGTCGATGATGACGACGCGGCCTTTCAGGGGGGCGCCGATGACTGTGCCGCCTTCACCGTGATCCTTGGCTTCCTTGCGGTTGAATGCGTAGGGACAGTCACAGCCCATGCGGGCAAGATTCATGGCGACGGTGCTCACCAGCGGAATACCCTTATAGGCAGGCCCGAAGAGCATGTCGAACTCAATGCGACCGGCATCACGCGCAACCAGAAGCGCCTTGGCGTAAAACGCGCCGAGCGTATCGAGCATCTGGCCGGTGGAGAACAGACCCGCGTTGAAGAAGTACGGGCTCATGCGGCCTGCTTTGGTTTTATAGCTGCCAAAGCGGAGAACGTCGGAAGCAAGGGCAAATTCAATGAACTGAGACTGAATGCTGGGCATGATGGGCACAAAACGAAAAGAAAATTCAAAGGTAATGCGCGGCAGGCCAATTGCACGCGCAAGCTAAAATTCTACGGCATTTCCATTGTCTCTATTTCCCCGAAAAAGGAACTCAACCGCATGCTTCGCGTCGTGACTTTTAACGCCAACGGCATTCGTTCGGCCGCCAACAAAGGCTTTTGGAACTGGTTTGATCAGATCAACGCGCAGGTGCTGTGCGTGCAGGAACTCAAAGCCCAGGAATCCGACATTGAAAACGAAGTTCGCCATCGCACCGGCTACAACTCTTGGGTTCACTGCGCGCAGAAAAAAGGATATTCGGGCGTCGGATTGTGGTCGAAGGTGGAACCTGACAATGTCGTGATCGGTTTTGACGGCGGCGAATTCGACGACGAAGGCCGTTATGTTCAGGCTGACTTCAAGAATTTGTCGATTGTCTCCGTGTATTTCCCGTCGGGCAGTTCGAGTGATGACCGGCAGCTTGCCAAGTATCGCTTTCTGGACGCTTTTGAAAAGCATATGGAAAAACTGCAGGCAAGCGGCCGTGATATTCTGATCTGCGGCGACGTCAATATCGCACACAAGGAAATCGACCTGAAAAACTGGAAAGGAAACCTGCAGAATTCAGGCTTTTTGCCAGAAGAGCGTCAGTGGGTGACGGATCGACTCGAATGCGACGGCTGGCACGATATCTTCCGTGAGCTTGAACCCGGAGCGGAACAGTACACCTGGTGGAGTCAGCGAGGCCAGGCCAGAGCCAAGAACGTCGGTTGGCGCATTGATTACATGTTCGGTACCGAAGGCATTGCCCGCGACGCGAGAAGTACGTTCATCTACAAAGACGAGAAATTCTCGGATCATGCGCCGCTTGTGATTGATTTTGAACGAGAAATTTGATGCGTCTGGAACAAATTCTTTTTTCTCAGGGGTTTGGCACGCGTCATGAATGCCGAGGTTTGATCGCGCTCGGACAAGTTGCTGTTAAAGGCGAAGTCGTTGATGATCCCGACGAAGACATTGATGTCGAGTCGCTTGACTTTACGGTCAAGGGCGAAACGTGGTCGTATCGGGAAAAGGCTCTCCTGATGATGAATAAGCCTGCGGGCTACAAGTGCTCGCAAAAGCCGATTCACCATCCGAGCATCATGCAGCTGCTGCCGCCTCCGCTGCGCTGCCGCGGTGTACAGCCGGTGGGAAGGCTGGACGCGGACACCACGGGACTTTTGATTTTTACCGACGACGGCGCTTTGCTGCATCGTCTGACGCACCCCAAGCGGCATGTACCCAAGCGATATCGCGTGACCTGCAAGCATGCGCCGAGCGACAAGATGCTTGAGGATTTGGTCGTGGGCGTTAAGCTCAAAGACGAAAAGGAGACGCTTGCTGCCGACGATATCGTGCGTGTGGATGAATACACCATTGACATGACGATCACCAGTGGCAAATATCATCAGGTCAAGCGCATGGTTGCCGCAGCCGGCAATCGCGTCGAAGCGCTGCAGCGCATTGCGTTCGGCGCTTTAAGGCTTCCCGAGGATTTGGCCTGTGGTAAATGGCGCTGGCTTTCCGGCCCGGACGTTTTTTACGACAAGAAATGACACCCGAGAAGAGCTCTAAAAGAGAAGGCGGTGCACTATCCTGGCTTGCGATTTACCGTGAGCCGGTTGTTTTGCGCATGTTCTTTTTGGGGTTCAGTTCGGGGCTGCCGCTTTTGTTGGTTCTGGGAACTCTTTCGTTTTGGATGCGCGAAGTCGGCGTTGACCTTAAAAGCATCGGTTTCATGAGTTGGGTCGGGTTGTGCTGGGGCATGAAGTGGCTCTGGTCGCCGCTTGTTGACAAATTGCGCATTCCGCTGTTGTCGTCTCGACTCGGACAGCGCCGGGCATGGCTTCTGACGGCGCAAATCGGACTCATCGTTTCGCTTGCTCTGATGGCCTTTGCGGATCCGGCCAAAAGCCTGACGCTGACGGCCGCTCTGGCGCTCACGACGGCGTTTTTTGGCGCTACGCAGGACATTGCGCTTGACGCCTTTCGCATTGAAAGCGGTTCGGAAGAAAAACAGGCGGCCTTTGCCGCCACCTATCAGACGGGGTACCGACTGGCGATGATTTGGGCGGGGGCCGGCGCTCTGGCGATTGCCGCCTTTTTCGAAACGCAGTTCGGGACGGCCGTCGGTTGGAGATCAGCGTATCTCGTGATGTCCGCGAGCATGTTGGTGGGCGTCGTCACGGTGCTTTTGAGCCCTGAGCCGGAGCAAAGCCGGAGAGTGCATGCACAGACCTATGCAAGTAAGCGCGAGTGGATTTTCGAAGCGATCTGTAAGCCATTTTTGGATTTCTTCTCGCGTTTTGGCTGGGGTGCGGCAGTGATTTTGGTGTTGATTGCCACCTACCGCATCAGCGATGTGGTGATGGGCGTCATGGCCAATCCCTTCTATGCGGATTTGGGTTTTTCCAAAGAGGAAGTGGCGGCCGTAAGCAAAGTCTTCGGCTTGATCATGACATTGGTGGGCGCCTTTGCGGGCGGCGCGATCGCCTCGCGCATCGGTGTCATGCGAACGCTCTTTTTGGGCGGCCTGTTGTCGGCTGCGACCAATTTGCTTTTCTCGGCTTTGGCTTTGCGCGGACACGACACGGCGTTTCTGGTTCTGACGGTGAGTGCCGATAACTTTGCGGGTGGTCTGGCTTCTGCGGCTTTCGTGGCCTATCTCTCGGGGTTGACCAATGTAGCTTACAGCGCCACACAGTACGCGCTATTTTCATCCGTGATGCTGATTTTGCCCAAGTTTCTGGCGGGCTTTTCCGGTGTGGCGGTGCAGTCGGTCGGTTACGCGACTTTCTTTACGGCAACCGCTGCCATTGGCGTGCCGGTTTTGATTTTGGTGGTGTTGGCTGGCGTTGTTCGCAAAAAGAAAACGCCGCACGAGGCGGCGTCCGGAACAGTTCAAGACTGAGGTTAACGGCGCTTTTTTGCGAAAGCAGGTTTCTTCGCGGGAGCCTTCTTGATGTCGTCCTTGCGGGTGACTTCCGCGATTTCCTGCACGCAGGCTTCTACGTCTTCGAGAGCTTCGTCGAGGTTGGCAAAGCGAACCTCCGCTGTTGCGTCATCTGCCTCGGCTTCCTCTTCTGCGTCTTCTTCGTCAGGCGACTCGTGGCGCAGAATGCCAACCAAAGCGGCTTGAATGGCCTTGTTCTGCGACTTCATAAGTTCCGGCCACAGACTGCAGGCAAAGGCAAAACCATCGGCAAAGGGTGCGAGCGCAGCCAATTCGCCTTCGGGATCGTCCTCATCAATGTCCTCGTCGTAGATGATGGGATCGACAGGCTTTTCATGCAGAATGCGCGACTCGATGTCAGCGCCGCGGGCCAGCACCAGACGGCGCAGTTCGGCATGTTCGGCGGGATCGGCCAGTTTGGCGCGGCGATTGCCCGAAGCGTCCAGCACGTAGATGAACCAATCGTCGATGGAGGGCGGGACCTTGAGCAGACACAGCGCCGTGAGAAAGCCGTCGAGCTGATCGGCTTCCATCGGCACGAAGGGATCGGGCACGGAGGCGAGCAGTTCACCCAGGCGGTCGATTTCGGTGAGAGTCAGAGGTTTCATTTTTTAAGCGTCTTTAAAGCTTTGCCAGGGACGGGCACACAGCACTTGGCTTGCCGCAAAGCCGGCAGCCAATTCATCATGGTCGGCAAAGTATTCCAGAATATGTTTGCGAATGTCCTGAATCGTGTGCGCACGATGGATGCGGCGCATCAGTGCCGTGGCATCCTGGGCGTTGGCGGCGAGCATGAATTCCTTGATGGGCAGCAGTCGGGCGCTTTCCATGGAGAAGTGCCGCAGTCCCATCCCCAGCAGCAGGAAGGCGAAGACCGGATCGGCGGCTGCTTCGCCGCAGACACTGATTTCCTTGCCGGCACGGTGAGCCGTGTTGATGCAGTTGTAGAGCATGGAGAGCACGGCCGGGTGAAGCGGATCGTACAGATAACCTACATCCGGGTCCTCGCGGTCAACGGCCAGAAGATACTGAATCAAGTCATTCGTACCGACCGAAACGAAGTCCAGACGCTTGAGGAACTGCTTCAAGCAAAGCGCGGCCGAAGGCACTTCCACCATGCCGCCGATCTGGATGTTTTCAGCGTATTTGACTCCGCGATCCTTGAGTTCTTCCTGAGCGCGGCGCACGTAGCTGAGAACGATGTCGGCTTCGGTCATCCAGGAGAGCATGGGGACCAACAGGCGGACGCGGCCGGTCGCGCCGGCGCGCAGAATCGCGCGCAATTGCGTGAGGAACACGTCGGTGTGGCTCAAGCTGAATCGGATGGCGCGTCGGCCGAGTGACGGATTGGCGATGGGTTTGTCCGGATCTTCGCCGATCGACTCGAGCGCTTCGCGCGAAGGCAGTTTGTCGCCGCCGAGGTCCATGGTGCGGATCGTGACGATCTTGCCGCGCATGGCTTTGACGACGCGTGTATAGGTTTCGAACTGCTCGTCTTCGCTCGGAAAATTCGGGCGGTTCATGAAGAGGAATTCGGAGCGGAAGAGACCGACGCCGTCGGCGCCGTTGGACATTGCTTCCTTGGCATCCTCGGGCAGAGCAAGATTGGCGAGCAGGCTTACGGCACAGCCGTCGGCGGTCACGCAATGCGTGGCCTTGAGCTTGCGTTGACGCAGACGCACCGCATTCATTTTGCGGATGCGCTCGGACATCTGCGGCATACCGTCCTTTTGCGGATTGACGATGACGATGCCCTTGTCGGCGTCCATCAGCAAAACGTCGTCGGTCTGAATCACTTCGCAGGCGTTGCTTACGTTGACCAGCGTTGGGATTTCGAGCGAACGTGCCAGAATGGAGGAGTGCGACGTTGCCGCGCCCTTTTCGATGATCAGGCCCGTGATGGATATGTCCTGACGGCGCTTCAGAATCAGAATGTCGGCCGGACTGAAATCTTCGGCCACCAGAATGACCGAGCTCTCGCTCATCATGCGCGAGACGGTGTCGGCCGGGCGACGGCGACCGCTCAAAACGCGTTGCACGCGCTCGATCACTTGCGCGATGTCGTCAATGCGGTCGGCCAGATAGTCATCGTCAATTTCTTCGAAGCTACGGCGAATGTCCTCTAGCTTAAGCGACAGGGCCCATTCGGCGTTGATCAGACGCTCGCGGATGATGTCCTGGGTTTCCGAGATGATCGAGTCGTCGTTGAGAAGCTGACGGTGCAGTTCCAAAAAGGCGATGGCTTCCGTCGGCGCGTCTTCCTCGCGATTGAGTTCCGCAATCAGTTCGCCGAACTCCTTGTCGACCGTGTGCACGGCGGCGCGCAGGCGCGTGAATTCGGCGCGGGTCTGTGTCTTTTCGATTGTAAAGTGAGGAATCTCGAGTTCGCCTTCGGCAAACATCTGCGCGTGGCCGAAGGCGGCGCCGGGACTAACGGCTGTGCCGCCGAGCGTGACGGGATCCGATTCCGGAGCGGCTTCAGCGCCCGGAGCGATTTCGGTGCCGGTGTCAACTGTTTTTTCTTCCGCTACGTCGGTCGTCGAGGCAGGGGCAATGTCGTTGAGCAGTTTGTCCATCATTCGTCCTCGCCGAACTTCGACTGAAAGAGGGCCACGATAGCTTCGAGTGCCTCTTTGTCATTGCGCCCGTTGGTGATGATTGTGATTTCATCGCCGCATTTGGCGGCCATGGTCATGACGGCAAGGATGGACTTGGCATCAATGCGTTTGCCGTTTTTGTCGAGGATGACGGAACAGTCAAACAAACCGGCGGTTTTAGTGATAAGGCCGGCTGGGCGAGCATGCACGCCCAGTTTGTTCGAGACGGTGATGGTTCTGGACTGCATGAGTGTAGATTTTTTTACCTTGTAGTGCAGCAGGTTAGTCTTTTCGGAGTGCGGGCTTGGCCGCCGAAGCGATGCCGGCTTCGCTCACAACGCGCACAACGTCGGCAAGCGATTCATCTCGGTGCACGATGGCGGTGAGTACCATTGGCAGGTTCATGCCCGAGAGTACCGCCGTGTTGTCGGCGTGCAACATTGACTCGGCGATGTTGAAAGGCGTAGCGCCGACGATGTCGGTCAAGACCAGGCAGCTGTCGGGGGCTTTGGGCAATTTTTCGTAAATCCGAGCTCGCCACTCATCCGTATCGGAGTCGGCCGGAATGTCGAATGCTTCCACGCGGTCGGCAATACGGGCGTCATGCGAGAAAACATGCTCGGCACACTGCTTGAGGGCTCCTGCAAGCGGGGCATGAGCGATAATAAACAGATACGTGGTCACAATAGGCGCTCGAAAGGAACAAAGAGGCGAAAGTCTAGCGCAGGTTGACGATCGTTACCTGTCCGAGTTCGCAGACGAATTCGGAAATCAGCCCCATTTTAAGTCGAATTGGGCGCTAATAGACTGAAAAAACACAAATTTTCCTGAGGAAAAACATGGCTGTACTTGAGTTTCGTTCCCCCGCCAGCGGCGGCTTTTTCATGATGCCGACGACGTTTCAGGGCATTTGCGAAGTGCTTGAACGTCCCTATTCCGAATCCGGCTGCTGGCTGCCCGAAGATCTCCCTGGTGTGATCGAAAAATTACAGGCGGCGGTGGATCGTGAAAAGGACATGATTGATCAGGGAAAAAAGCGTGAACGGGAGCGTGAGCTCAAGGGCTACCCCGGCAGTAACCCCTGGCCCGATGAAGAAGAGGAAAAGAAAGCACTCGAGCATGTGACTTTTTCCATGCGCGTCTTTCCGCTTCTGGAAATGCTGCGTGCGGCGCAGAAAAGGGGCAAGAAGGTGATGTGGGGCGTTCCTTAAGCACGCCAGAAAGAACGCGTAAAGAGCACAAAGACGGTTACCAGTTCCAAACGTCCGATCAGCATGCAGAAGGTGCACAGCCACAGCTGAGCATCGGTAAGAACCGAGAAGTTGGCGTTGGGACCTACTGCGCCCAGGCCAGGACCGATGTTGCAGATGCAGCCGAGCACGGCGCCGAAGGCCGTGGTAGCGTCTAGCCCGGTCAGCAGCAATCCCAGGAAGGCGAGAACCGTGGTGGCAAGCCACAGCAGCATGAAGCTCAGCGCCGAAAGTACGGTCTTGTCTGCCAGTACTTGACCGTTTAGAACCATCGGGCGCACCACGCGGGGTTGAGCTGTGGTGACAAGCTGCAGCGACGTGTATTTCACAAGCATCACGACGCGCAGCATCTTCATGCCGCCGCCGGTGCTCCCGCCGCAGGTGGCAAAACAGGCCACCACAAACATCAGGATGTAGATTGAAGCGGGCCATTGTGCGAAGTCCTGGCTCGCGTAGCCGGTCGTCGAGATGACGCTGATGACGTTAAATGCGGCCAGGCGCAGAGCGTGCAGCGGCTCAAGCGAAGTGTCGCTCATAAGGAGCAGTCCCGTGGCGCAGGCTGTCGTGAGCGCGGCGATGCTTAGCCACGACAGACACTCTACGTTTTTGAAATAGGCGACAATCGAGCGTTTTTTCCAAGCAAAGAAATGCAAGGAGAAGCTCACGCCGCAAAGGAGCATGAAGACTATCGCTACCGCCTCGATATTGGGATTGTTCCAGTGGGCAAAGCTCTCATCGTAGGAAGAAAAGCCGCCGAGACTTACCGTCGTGAACATGTGGATGATGCTTTCGTAGGTGTTCATTCCAGCTAGCCGGTAACTTATAAAGCACGCAAACGAAAGCGCGATGTAGATGCCCCACAGGCCCTTGGCCGTATCGGCGATGCGAGGCGTCAGACGCGACTCCTTCATGGGGCCGGAAAATTCCGCGCGGAAGATCTGCGAGCCGCCCACGCCGAGCATCGGAAGAATGGCAACAGCTAGCACCAGGATGCCCATGCCGCCGAGCCAGCTCATCATGCAGCGCCAGAAGTTGATTGATTCCGGCAGTTCACTCAAGCCTGAGAGCACGGTTGCACACGTCGTCGTGATTCCGCTCATGGATTCGAAATAGGCGTGTGTAAAGGATATGCCTGGAATTTCGAGCATCAGAGGGATGGCGCCGAAAAGCGGCGTGACCGCCCAAATGATGGTTGCGAGCAAAAAACCGTCGCGCGGCAGTAGTTCTCGCCGATGGCGTTTCGTGAAGACGTAAAGAGTCAGGCCCGTGATCAAACACAGCACGAAGGCGATCTCAAAGCCGTATGCGGCGCCGTCGTTGTAAAGGCTTGAGACAAAAACCGGCAGCAGAAGCAGACACGCGAAGGCGATCAGCACCGGACCGGTGATATTGAGGACGGGTAGCAAAAAGTAGCGTAGGTTCGCAAACATGCCGACTCCGTCAGAAGAATCCCACATCGACCGCAAAGAGCTTTTCGACCTGTGGAATCACGCGCTTGCCCGGCACGAAGACGATGACGCGGTCCTCGGGTTCGACGACAACGTCCTTTTGAGCGATGAGTACCTCCGGTTCCTCGATGTCATCGGTGTCGCGCACCAGAGCGGCGATTTCAACGCCCTCGGGAAGATCAATGTCGGCGATACGCTTGCCGACCACCCTGGAGCTTCTCTTGTTGCCGTGCGCCACGATTTCAAGCGCTTCGGCAACGCCTCGGCGCAGACTGTGGGCCGCAAGTACGTCGCCGCGGCGCACATGGCGCAACAGCTCGCCGATGGTCGCCTGCGTCGACGATACCGTCACGTCAATCTGCGTGCCCTGCATCAAGGCGCTGAACGTGTCGCTGTCGGTGAGAGCAATCACGCGGCGGGCGCCCAGTTTTTTGGCCAGCAATGCGCCCATGATGTTGTTTTCGTCTCGCGAGGACAGCGAAATGAAGAGATCGCAACGATCGACGCAAAGTTCCGTGAGCGCTTCTTCGTCGGTGAGATTGGCTGTTACCAGTTCCGTGTCTTTTGGAACGGCGGCGGCAAGCGACGTGCAAAGCGCCGCATCTTCGTCAAGGATGGTGATCGTGTAGCCGCGGCGACCTTCGGGACCGTTTAAAAGACCGGCGAGCTGTACGCCCAGGCGAGCGTTGCCTGCGATCATGATGCGGCGGATGCGCTCTTCATGCTGACGCAATTCGCTGATGACGCGGCGCACGTCGCGGCCGGAAGATAGCGCAATGACTTCGTCGCCGCTTTCGATGACGGTTTCCGATGAAATGTCCAGACGACGGTTGCGACGAAACACCGACACGATGCGTGCGGGTACATGCGGCAGATGTACTGCCAGGTCGCCGATCGGTCGTCCCACCAGCGGACTGCCCGCAACGGCGCGCACGCAGAAAAGCACAGCCTTGCCTTCGGCAAAGTCAATGATCTGAAGCGCTTCCGGAAATTCGATCAAACGAAGAAGACTTTCGTTGAGTGCCTGTTCAGGCCAAATGGTGCTGGTGATCTGAAAGCCTTCTTCGGCAAGAAGGCGCGGATACTGTCGCAGTTCCTGATTGCGGACGCGAGCAATACGGGTCGGGATGTTGAAAAGCTGAGAAGCGAGCAGACAGACCGCCATATTGGTTTCGTCGTTGGCGGTGACGGCAAGAATCATGTCGGCGTCGTTGGCACCGGCGCTTTCCAGCACAGACGGCGAGAGGGCGTTACCGGTTACTCCTCGTAGGTCCAGGCGGGTTTCGAGCGCACTAACCCGTTCGGCATCCTGATCCACGATCGTGATGTCGTTGGATTCGTTGACAAGGTTTTCGGCAACCGAGCGACCGATGCGGCCGGCGCCGATGATGAGAATGTGCATACGATGCCGATCATAAGCCGAGCGGGCGAATTTGTCGCCCGCTGCAGCTTAGAAGTGATCCGGGTCCGGAGTGCTGTCGTGCGCAAGCGTGTCCTTCAGGGGCGTGTGCTTGTGCAGGTCGCTTCCGAGGCGCGGAATTTCCAGGTTCAACAGTTTCAGTTTACGGTACAGATGCGTGCGCTCAAGTCCGGCGTGGCGAGCGACCTTCGTCATCTGGCAGTTTTCGTAGGACATCAGGCAGGACAGATAGGCCTTTTCGAAGTCGTCGCGCAACTCTTTGAGAGGACGATTGAAGTCGAGCGTGATGTCGGTGCCGGGAATCTTCAGCACAGGCAACGATTCGAGGCGTTGTGGGGCTGGAGCGATGACAACGGGTTCCTGCGATTTTTCCTTTTGCTGCTGGTATCGGGCAAACGTGTTCTGGCGTTGTCCCACGACCAGAGCGTGCTCCACCGTCGAGAGCAGCTTTTGCATGGAAATGGGCTTTTCGAGGAACGACAACGCGCCGAAGCGGATGGCTTCGACAGCGTTTTCGATGGTGCCGTGACCGCTCATCATGACGACGGGGCAGTGCAGCAGTCTGCGTTGTCCCCATTCTTTGAGCAAGGTGATGCCGTCCGTGTCGGGCATCCAGATATCCAACAGGATCAGGTCGTACTTGTCCTGCAGCACAAAAACGCGGGCCGCTTCTGCGCTGTCGGCTGTGTAGACGGTATGGCCTTCATCAGTGAGAATGTCCGAGAGCATTTCTCGGATACCAAGTTCGTCATCGACGATAAGGATTTTTGACATACTGCTTGCTGTTCAAACTTCCAAAAGCGTGCCCTTGTTCAAATTTCAGGACGGCGATTCCACAATGTTACGCACCTTTTGCTCCGCAGGCACGTTTTTATCCTCAGGGTTTGCGTTTTGATGGTCTTCAGGGGCGTGATTATCCGCTGCATCGGCGTTTTGACGGCGGTTGAGCGGGAAAACCAGTGTGATTTTTGCACCGATTACCTCGCCGTTGACTTCCGTACGGTTGCCGAGCGAGATGCGGGCGTGGTGTTCGTCCATGATTTTCTTGACCATCGGCAGGCCTAGGCCCGTACCTGTCGGTTTAGTGGTGATGTAGGGCTCGAATGCTTTGGCTAGCACCGAAGGCGAGAACCCTCCGCCGTTGTCGGTGAGAGTGACGCGCACGCCCGTTGCCGTGCCGTTTTGCATCTGCAGTTCCGCCGTGAGGCAAATGAACGGATCGGGACTGTTGCGGCCGATTGCTTCAACGGAGTTGCTGATGAGGTTGTGGAAAACCTGACGCAACTGATTGGCGTCGCCTCCAATTTCGGGAAGATTGCCGTCGCAGTGCAGCTGAACTTCGGTGCCTGCACTGTGGTAGAAGTCGACGACTTCGGCAAGGAAAAGCTTCAGATTCAGAGGCTTGAGAACAGCTTCGGGAAGCTTGGCGAAATCGCGGAAGTCGTTGACCATCTGCTTCATGGCGTCTACTTGCGTGACGATGGTGCCGGTGGTGCGGTGCAGCAGCGCCTCGTTCTTTTCGTCGAGTTTGCCGGTGAGTTTCATCTCGAGACGCTCGGCCGCCAGACGAATCGGCGTGAGTGGGTTCTTGATTTCATGGGCTAGTCGACGGGCGACTTCGCCCCATGCGACCGCGCGCTGAGCGTCGAGAATGCGTGTGATGTCGTCAAAGATGATCACGAAGCCGGGGCCGTTTTCAAGATGCAGCCGAGAAGCACGCACAAAGAGCGTGACGTCGGCATGGCCTTCGGTGCTCGTGATCGGCAACTCAAACGAGATGGGCGCATCATCGTCCGTGAGCTCCATTTTCAGAGTGAAAGTCTGGGCAAGCGTGGGAGAAACGTCCTGAACCATGGTGCCCGCACCGATTTCGTCAGTGTGCAGGATGTCGGCGGCGGCCGCATTACTCATGGCTACGCGCAACTTGTCGTCCGTCACCAGAACGCCGGATGAAAGATTGGCGAGAATCAGCTCGAGCTGCGAGCGTGCTTGTTCGGCTTCCTGGCGACGCCGCTCGACGTTTTCTCGGGCGTCAGCCACCTGGAAAATCATGGTGTTGAAGGATTTGGTGAGCAGGTTGATTTCGCTATCGCCGGAATATTCCTTAATCGGGCGCAGGTCGCCTTCAGCCACCTTTCGCGTGCCTCGTGCCAGCTGAAGCACGGGAGCTGTGGTGGCGCTGGCAAACACGAACGCGACGGCAACGGCGACCAAAACGGCCAGCAGCATCGTGAGCGTGAGCGTGATCGTGTAGACGTTGCGAAGCGCCGTACGCGAAAGCACGAGTTCCTGATAGTTTCGATAGCCTTCAACGAGATCAATGGTGTGCTCGGCCATGGCCTTGGGCACGACCTGCGTGAGCTGAAGATAAGTGGTGGGCTGCAGCGCGGCGTAGGCGTCCATCGGCACGATGCTGCGGATGCGCAGCGACCCTTCGCTTTCGGGCTGTTCGCCTTCAAGCAGATAGATGCCGTATTCGGCACGCGCCTTTTGCAATTGGGAAGCCGTCGGACGATCAATGATTGCGGTGACGGTGGGCGAGAAGGAGCTTAAGAGAATTTCGCCTGAAGATGAAAAAACGATGGCAGAAGCCGCGTCCGATGTTTCGCGCATACGATCAAGCGTGAGCGCACGTTCACCTTTGGAGGTGGCGTTCAAAATGGAAGCGATGCGACGGGCTGTTTGCAAGAGCTGATGCTGTTCGCGCGTGAGCACTTCGCTTGAAAGTGCAACGCCGGAGTCAAGCGCCTGTTCCACGCGCACGTCAAACCACGAGTCGATGGATCGCCCGATGAACTGGCTTGACACAAAGTAGAGCAACAAGCACGGAAATACGGCTGCGAGTGACAGGTAGAGCGCCAGATTGATGGTCATTCGCGAACCGAACACCTTGTTGCGGCGCTGCTTGAAGAGACGGTAAACAACGGCGCCGATAAAGGCGAGCAGAGCGATCGTTGCAAACGAGGTGACGATGAGCAGGATCGGGAAATAGCGCTCAAAAACGGTGGAATTGGCGCCACCCGCGGCCATTGCTACCAGAAGAACAACCGCAACAACGATAGCGGCGGTCAGGGGAATGCGAAACCAACGGGTCATAACCGCGACGGATCCGGGAAAAGGGTGGCCTTGAGCGCCTGCTGGACATCGATGGTGATCCAATCGCTGTCAAGCTCCCAATCGGAGTTTCCTCCGACGATAACCTGCAGAGGTTTGGGCAGACGGGAGGAGTCAAGCCGCATACGCGCCTCGATCTCAAGCGAAGAGTCTTTGAGCAAGGAGGATTCAGCGATGCGCCAACCGATCAAGTGACGCGTGATCGGAAGAATCTGCTCGAGCGTATCGTAGGTTTGGGAAAGACCGCCGCGCGAGAACCGATACTGACGGGTAAGCGGACTGAAACTGATGCGCTGAACGAGTTCGAGATGCCCCAGATCCTTGTCAAACCAGAGCGTGCGTTTGCTTTGCAACCGCACTTCGCAGACGAAGTAAAGCGCAATGCCGCGACGCAGACTGTCGATGAGTGTTTCGGGCAGATCGTATTCCCAGCTCAAAGACAGGAAAAGATCATTGCCCTGTGGCTCGAGCACGGCTTGCATGAGCTGAATCTCGGTCGTGTCGGCCGAAGCCGCGCGCGGCACAAGTGCCGCGATCGGAGCGGCGGCGGCAGCGGCGCAAAGTTGGCGGCGAGTGACAGTCATACCGAAATCAGCGTTTCCGCAAAAGTGAATAGAAGAATCCGTCGTGCGGCCCGTCGATGAGATCGGGCATGTCAGGATTGTCGCACGGCATCAGGCGCAGTTGCGAACACGAGCACTTTGGAAGTGCAACGGCTTGTGCATCATCGTGCGCTTCAAGAAAAGCCTTGATCTGCTGCGAACCTTCTTCAGCGAATACCGAACAGACGGCATAGAGGAGCCTGCCGCCGGGTCTGACGACGGGCCAAAGGGCTTCCAGAAGGCGTTTTTGCTGTTGCGCGAGGGCAACAATATCGTCCGGGCGACGAGAAAAAACGATCTCGGGGTGACGACGCACGATGCCGCTTGCCGTGCAGGGTGCATCAAGCAAGACGGCATCAAACGGCTTGCCATCCCACCAACGGGAGATGTCGGCCGCGTCGCACACGCGAACATCTGCCTTGAGAGCCAGTCGCGAGAGGTTTTCCTCAATACGTGGAGCGCGTTGCGGGTCGGATTCCAGAGCCGTGACCGAGCAATCGGAGAGTTCGAGCACGTGCGCCGTTTTGCCGCCGGGGGCGGCGCATGCGTCGAGAATGCGTTCGCCCGCTTTGGGGGCAAGGAAAAGACCGGCTAATTGGGCGCCCGCGTCCTGGACACTGACCAAACCTTCGGCAAAACCCGGAATGCGGTGAACGGGCCGCGCCTTTTCCAGCAGCACGGCCTGACCGCCCAACGCACGAGCGGGACAGCCGGCGGCCTGTGCGTCGGTCAGCCATTTTTCAACAGATGTCTTGCGTACGTTGACGCGCAGTGTCATTGGCGGCTTTTTGTGCAGCGTCTCGAAAAGAGTATCAAGGTTTTGGGGGCCGAATTCCTTGCGCATGCGGTCGATCCACCAGCCCGGTGCGTTGTAGCGGGCGATGCGGTCGGCGAGTATCGTTTTGTCGAGCGCCGCCTTTTCGCGCAGATAACGACGCAGACAGGCGTTGATCAGGCCGCTTGCGCGATACGTCGCGTTGTTCATGCGCGCCGCGTTGATGGCTTCGTTGACGACGACGTAGGGTTTATCGGGCTGCTCGTTGAGTTCGGAGAGCGAGACGGCTAGAAGTGCCGCCACTTCGGGAGTCGGACGGCGAGAGACGAGTTTGGCGACGAGTCGCTCCAGGAAAACGGCACGGCGCAGCGCGCAGTAGAGAATCGATCGAACGGCGGCTTTTTCGTCGGGCGAAGCGCTGGTGCATCGGACTTCAATCGTGCGGTCAAAGGCCGCTTGCTCGGAAAGATCACCCCAGCATGCGGCAGCAAGCGTCAGCGAACGGCTAAGAGTGGCACTCATTGCAGCACGTCCCCGACGGTAAGTCCGGTGCTCTGTACAAAGGCGGCAGCCGGCATGGCGGGTTTGCCCGCACGCTGAAGTTCAAGACAGTCAATGGCGCCGCTGCCGCAGGCCACGATCAGTCGGTGTCCGGCCTGCAGTACTTCACCGGGTTTGCCGCAGGCGTCAATCGTCGCGGCATTGCGGATTTTGACGGTCTCGCCCTTGAGGACAGCCGTTGCGAACGGAAACGGATTGAAGGCACGAATGCGGCGGGCTACGACCTCGGCCGGAAGAGACCAGTCAATCGGTGCTTCGGATTTAAGGATTTTTTCGGCGTATGTGACGCCTTCTTCGGGCTGCGCTTCCCAGGTGAGCGAATCGGCCTGTTCGAGCGCCTTCACGATCAGCTCGGCGCCCATTTCGGTGAGACGCTCAAAAAGCGTAACCGACGTGTCGGTGTCGGTGATTGCCGTTTCGGATTTCAGGATCATGGGGCCGGTATCAAGGCCTGCTTCCATTTTCATGAGCGTAATGCCGGTGACCGCGTCGCCCGTTTCGATGGCACGCTGCACGGGAGCCGCTCCACGCCAGCGCGGCAGGATCGAACCGTGAATGTTTATGCTCTTGATGTCACCGTCGCGGCCGATGCCTCGGGCGGCGTCAAGCGCGCGCTGCGGCAAAATCAAGCCGTAGGCGGCAACGATCAGCACATCGGCACCGGAATTTTCAAGTGCGACGAGCGCTTCTTCGGCCTCTTCCGGAGCTCGCTTTACGGAAAGCGAAATCGGCGTCAGGACGGGAATGTTGTGCGCCAGAGCCACTTCTTTGACGGCAGAGGGCTTGAGCTTCATGCCGCGGCCGCTCGGACGATCGGGCTGAGTGAGAACAAGACAGACCTCGTGCCCGGCGTCAATCAGGGCGCTCAGGGCGGCAGCAGCAAAGGCAGGGGTGCCGGCAAAAGCAATACGCATAGAAACTCTTGAAGAAGCGGGAAAAATGGTGTGTTGCGCGGTATTGTAGCGGCTTGGTCGGAAAGGCTGAGTAGAATCGGTCAGGTCGTCTTGCAAGCGACGGCATGCTTTAGAGGTTAAAAACAAAACGGATTCACACCATGGAAAAGATGCTTCTTACCCGGCGCGGTCGTTTCGGATGCCGTCTGTACGGCGATCCGGCCATGCCTCCGCTTGTGCTGTTGACGGGCTTAGGGATGAATGCCGCTTCCTGGCCGGAGCCTTTCCTCACGCGTCTGGTACGCAAGGGGCTCTATGTCATTGCGCCGGATAACCGAGACAGCGGATCGAGTATGCTCGGTACGGAGTCCGTGAGCAAGACGCGTATGTTCGCGAGCATCGCCAAGTACATTGCGGGTGGCTCCGTGCATGCTGAATATCGTCTTGAAGATATGGCTGCCGATACCGAAAGCATCATGGATGAATTGGGAATTGAACGCGCGCACATTGCTGGCATTTCCATGGGCGGCATGATTGCGCAGGTGTTTGCCTGCCGTGCGCCGCACCGGACGGTGAGCCTCACGAGCATGTCGTCGGCAACCGGAAACGTCATCACCGGCGTGGGCAACCCGGTGGCCATTCGCCAGGCGTTGCAGCCTGCGCCGAGCACCAAGGATCGACTGGCTTGGCGCAACTATCTGCGCAACGTGATGACGGCGATCGGCACGAAAAACGAGATCTACAGCGATGAGGCGCTCGACAAAATCATTGACGTGGAATTTGAGTACGAGGTGCCGCCGCAGGCCAAAATGCGTCAGCTGATGGCAATTCTTGCCTCAGGCGATCGGCGCGAGCAGCTGCGTCAGCTTTCTGTTCCGACGTTGGTGATTCACGGTACGGCCGATCCGCTTTTGCCTCTTCGCGCTGGTAAAGAAACGGCCGAATGCATTGAGGGGGCCCGCTTTATGCCGATGGAAGGGATGGGGCACGACCTTGCCGCATCCCGTCAGCTGGAAATGGCAGACGCCGTGGCCGCGCATTGCTACGGCACGACGCTGCGGTAAGACGAATCAGCGGTTTTCGCGCTTGGCCTTTTCTTCGCGGGCCTTTTCCTTGCGGCGCTTGGCCAGTTTGGCAGCGGCGCGGGACTTCTTGAGCTGGCTCAGATGGTCGATGAAGACGATGCCGTCGAGGTGATCGAGTTCGTGCTGTACGCATACGCTCATGAGCTCGTCGCACTGCATTTCGAAGAATTCGCCCTTGAGGTCCTGCGCCTTGACGGTGACAAACGAAGGCCGCTTCACTTTCTCATAGAGGCCGGGCAGAGACAGGCAGCCTTCTTCGCATTCCTTGATCTCTTCGGAGCGGGAGGTGATTTCTGGGTTGACCAAAACGTGCAGATCGTTTTTTTCTTCCGAGATGTCGATCACGACCATGCGAATGAGTTTGCCCACCTGCGTGGCGGCAAGCCCCACGCCGGGAGCTTCGTACATGGTTTCAGCCATGTCGGCCGCCAGCTGTCTGAGCGCATCATCGAAAACAACGACGGGTTCGGCCTTGGCAGCCAGACGAGGATCGGGATACTGAACGATGGGCAGAAGTGCCACTGTGAAGACCTCCGGAAAAACTGTCTCGAAAAACGCGGCCGATAAAATTGGCCGGATAAGCGCGCTATTGTATGCGCCAAATGTGGAAAAGCGCTGAATTTACGCAAAATTTTCGGGAAAAACAAGGTGTTTGACAAGGAGAAAAACGTTGCAGACCTTCGCTGGCTGATGCTGATGATAGCTGCCGGCGACATGGGACCTGAGCGACTGCGCCGACTGATGGAGGTCTACACAGACGTCAATCGCATCTTTGATGCCGGTCGCAGAGCCTGTGCGGACATCATTGGCGAGGTATCCTCGCGCCGTCTTTTTGATGAGGCGCGCGAAGAGCAGGCTCGGAACATTCAAAGGTGGTTGCAGACCACGCCACAGGCCGATTTTGTTTGCTGGGCCGATCCGGACTTCCCAAGGGAGGTTCTTGCTTACGAAGGCGCTCCTTCTTTCTTTTTACTGAGAGGAAGAAGGGAGATTCTTGCCGGCAGACGCATTGCCTTGGCAGGGGCGATGCACCCGAACGATGAGGGGATGCGAAACGCAGCCTCTTTTGCTGAGGCTCTGATTAGGGCCGGACGGACGGTGGTGACGTTTTTGGAAAACGAAACCGATGCGCAGGTTGCCCGTTCGGCGCTGGCGATGGATGACGATTCGCCATCGGGGGTTCTTGTGCTGAGTGCTACGGGGCCCGATCGACTTTATCCGCCTGTCATGCGTGACCTGTATCACCGGGCGGCCGATGGCGGCCTGATCCTGACGCCGCTGATGCCGAGTGTGGGCGTTTCGGAGGAAACGCTGGAGCAGCGGAGAGTTCTCTGTTCGTATCTGTGCCCGGAACTTTTGGTTGTGCAAGCCGAACTTCCGGGGCCGACCCATACTCTGGCACGTATATTTGGTGAAAACAACCGCGACGTTTATGCGATTCCGGGCAGCATCCATTCGCCGCTTTATAAAGGCAGTCATAAGTTGCTTCGGGAAGGTGCGAGACTGACTGAGTCGGTGGCTGACATTGAGGCTTGCGCGAAAGCGTGAAAAGGCGTTTGCGGGAACGATTGACAAAAATCCTGTCAATTCAAATGTCTGCGTTTCTGAAGGCGGTTTGAGGATAAGTTTTCGTTTCGTCCGGAACAAAAAACGATTCGAGAACGGTTGCAAAGCAATGGATTTTGCGGCTATCCTGAAAAAAGAGACGCGTGTTTCGATTTTTTTTGCGACGCGTTTCGTGGAATATTTAAAGGTGATATGAAGACACTGATTATCGCGGAGAAGCCGTCAGTTGCCGTTGACATCGCGAAAGTTATCGGCGGATTGAAGAAAACCGGAGACTATTACGAGGGCGAAGACTACATCGTAGGAAACGCCCTCGGTCATCTTTTGGAGCTTGCTTGTCCCGACGCTTACGAAGTCAAGCGCGGCAAGTGGACGTTTGCGCACCTTCCGGTTCTGCCGCCTTATTTTGATTTGAAGCCGATTGCCAAGGCCGGAGAAAAGCTCAAGAACCTCAAGAAGCTGATTCACCGCAAGGACGTTGGTCTCATTATCAACGCATGCGACGCGGGACGCGAAGGCGAATTGATTTTCCGCTACATCATGCAGGCGACGAAAAACGACAAGCCCATCAAGCGCCTGTGGCTACAGTCCATGACGCCGGCAGCCATCCGCGAGGCCTTTGCGCATTTGCGAACCGACGAAGAAATGCAGACGCTTGCTGACGCTGCCCGCAGCCGCTCCGAGGCCGATTGGCTGGTCGGCATCAATGGCACGCGCGCAATGACTGCATTCAACAGTTCCGACGGGGGGTTCTTTCTGACGACTGTTGGCCGTGTGCAGACGCCGACGCTTGCCATTGTCGTGCGCCGCGAAAACGAAATCCGAGCCTTCCGCCCACGCGACTATTGGGAAGTCAAGGCCCAGTTTGCCGTGTCGGGTGGCAACTATGAAGGTCGCTGGTTTGATCCAAAGTTCAAGAAGCACCCGAGCGACAATGCTTTGCGCGCCGAACGACTTTTCGACGAGCAGGTCGCCAAAGACATTCTTGAACGTGTCAAAGGCAAGGTTGCCGCTGTTACCGAGACGTCCAAGCGCACGACGCAGCTCTCTCCTCAGCTCTTTGATCTGACGAGCCTGCAGCGCGAAGCCAACAACAAGTTCGGCTATTCAGCCAAGACGACGTTGGCAATCGCACAGGCGCTCTATGAAAAGCACAAGCTACTGACCTATCCGCGTACCGATTCGCGAGCGCTGCCCGAGGACTACCTTGGAACGGTGCAGGAAACGTTGCGACTGCTTTCCGGCACGCAGGCGTATCAATCCTGTGCGGAAGAAATTCTGAAGAAAGGTTGGATTAAGCCCAATCGCCGAATCTTTGACAACGCCAAGATCAGCGATCACTTTGCCATCATCCCGACGCTGCAGCCTGTGAAGACGGGGCTCTCCGAAGCCGAACTCAAGATCTACGACTTAGTGGTGCGTCGCTTCATGGCCGTGTTCTATCCTGCCGCCCAGTTTGACGTGACGACGCGCATCTCCAAGGTGGGCGAAGATCACTTCAAGACCGAAGGCAAGGTGCTCGTTGAACCCGGCTGGATGACTGTCTACGGTCGCGAGGCTGCTCAGGATGCGGCGCTCGTGCCGTTGAACGGGGCTGATACGGCAGACGTCGTTGATGCCAAGCTCGAAAAGCAGCAGACACGTCCGCCTGTTCGTTATAACGAAGCCACTCTTCTGTCGGCGATGGAAGGTGCTGGCAAACTCGTCGAAGACGAAGAACTGCGTGAAGCCATGGCCGAAAAGGGGCTCGGTACGCCGGCTACGCGAGCGGCTATTATTGAAAACCTGATCGACCAAAAGTACATTCAGCGCGACGGGCGTGATTTGCGTGCCACTGCTAAGGCGCAGCAGCTGTTGTCGCTCATTGACGGCCTCAACATCAAGGCGCTGTCGGATCCGGCTCTTACCGGCGAATGGGAGTACAAGCTCGCGCAGATTGCCAAGGGCAATCTGCCGCGCGAAGCGTTCATGCACGAAATCCGTGACATGACCAACACAATCGTGGCATCGGCCAAGAACTACGAAGGCAATACAGTTCCCTTGGAGAATCCGCAGCACTTCAAGACACCCTGCCCGAAGTGCGGAGGCGAAGTGGTGGAAAACTATCGCCGCTACGCCTGCACGACTCCGGGGTGCGACTTCAGCCTCACAAAACATCCGGCGGGCCGCATGTTCGAACCCGAGGAAGTCGAGGAGCTGATGGCCACGCGTCATGTCGGGCCGCTGTCGGGCTTCATCAGCAAAATGGGACGTCCTTTCGAGGCCGAGCTCAAACTCACGGCCGACTGTAAGCTCGAATTTGACTTTGGTGACAAACCTGAGGAAGCCGAGCAACCGCTCGATCCGGCCGCGCTTGAAGAAATCGGAACGTGTCCGAAGTGCGGAGGTCGCGTTTTGATCGGCCCCAACGCTTATATTTGCGAACATGCGATGGGTGACAAGAAATGCGATTTCCGCATCAGCCGTACGATCCTGCAACAGGAAATCGAACCGGAACAGGCTCGTCTGATTCTTACGCAGGGCAAGAGCGGCCTGATGACGGACTTTGTATCGGCTCGAACCAAGCGCAAGTTCAAGGCTTTTTTGATTTGGGATCCCAAGGGTAAGAAGTTGGGCTTTGAATTCCCGCCGCGTGAAGAGGGCGCCAAAAGCGAAACACGCAAAACAGCGACGCGCAAGAAGGCTTCCTAAGGTATAGCGCAGTCCCAGCGGCAAAGAGGTGTTTTCCGGAAGACGGACAGCACCTTTTTTTATCAAATGTTTGCTAATTGTTCGCCATCGAACGAAAGTTGTGATAGCATTCCGTTCGATATCGAACAAATAAAGGAATTCACAATGAGATTACCTAACCAGACCATGGTGCCTTTTCTTGCTGGCTTGCTGCTGGCGGGAACAAGTGCGTTTGTTGCCGAGGAGATGCGTAAGCGCGGTATCGAGGATCTCATTCCTTCGCACGGCAATCTGCTGGTGCATCTTTTTGGGGGCGAAGCCTTGACGGTGACTGAGTTGGCACAGCGTACCGGACGCACCAAGTCGACGATTTCAGTGCTTGCAGGAAAATTGGAAAAAGCCGGCTATTTGCGCCGTGAACCTGATCCCGCTGATGCGCGTTTGTTGCGGTTGCGGCTAACTGAAAAAGGCGAGGCACTCGAAGACGCCTTTGCCGAAATCACAGCTGAAATGCACCGCAAGATCAGCGAAGGACTTGGCGAGCAGGAACTTGCTGTATTGGAAGCGCTTCTTGCCAAGAGCGCTCAGATCTTCAATCCGCAACCCGACAGCGTTTACCGCGGTCCGGTTGCCAATGCTTAAGTGTGAAAAAGGAGAGAGTGATGACGGAAAACTTTAAATTGGTTTCTGTAGCCCAGGCGCCTCGTACTGAACTGCATGATCAGTTGGGATTGACCGGTTGCGAAGTGTCGATTAACAGCCTGCCGGCGGGCGCGGCCGTCCCGTTTGTACATGCTCACAAGCAAAACGAAGAGCTCTACGGCGTGTTGTCCGGCAGCGGTGAAATCTGGATTGACGGCGAAGTGCACGCCATCAAAGCCGGTGACTGGTTCCGTGTGAGTCCCGCTGGCAAGCGTGCTATTCGTGCAGCTGAAAATGAAGGCATTACGTTTATCTGCATGCAAACCAAGGCGGGCAGTCTTGAGAACTACACGATGACCGACGGTGTGATGTGTGAAGAAAAGGCGCCTTGGCTGAAGTAATCGAGATAGCTTTCGCCACTAAAAAAGCGGGATCTCCGGTTGCACGGACATCCCGCTTTTCTTAGCTTGCCGAGCGAGCATCTGTGTCGGCAATGCGCTGAACTAATACTTGGTCGATCTTGTTGGCGTCAACGTCAATCACTTCGAAACGATAGCCGCCCCAGTCGAAGCGGTCCGTACGCTTCGGGATTTTTCGCAACATGTACATCATGAAGCCTGCGACGGTTTCATAGTTTTGCGAATCGGGCAATTCATCCAGATCAAGCGTGTAGACCAGGTCTACCGTGGGCGTGGCGCCGTCGACAAGCCAGCTGTGATCATCACGTTCGATGATCTGGCTTTCTTCGGGGGTGAGCACCAGATCGCCCATCACTGTACTCATTACGTCCTTCAAGGTCACGATGCCCACGACCAGCGCGTACTCATTGAGTACCACGGCAAAGTCTCCGCGCGAACGCTGGAACATTTCCAAAATTTCCGACAGCGTAAGCGTGTCAGGGACAAACTGCACCTGCTGAACAAGTCCCTGCTCGGTGATGGAAATCGGTTTTCCTTCAAGCAGGCGCCGCAACACGTTTTTGCTGTCGATAAAGCCGATGACGTGATCAATGTCGCCGTCACAGACCAGAAAGTAGTTGTGCGGGTTTTGACTGATCTGCTTGCGAATTTCCGCTTCGCTTTCATCAAGGGTGAAATAGACGATGGATTCGCGCGCCGTCATGGCGGTAGTAACGGGCCGGTTTTCCATATTGAACACGTTTTCGATCACCGCCTGTTCATTGGCGTCAATGATGCCCTGATCGCTGCCGGCGCTCACCGTCGCGAGAATGTCGTCAGAGGTGAGCTTATCCTTTGGTGCCAACGGAATATTGAGAAAACGCAACACTGCGTTTGCCAGATTGTCAAAAATCCAGACAAAGGGGCTGATGATGGTGCCGAAGATGTGCATGGGCATGGACACCAAAATGGCGTTGCGCTCGGGGTTGTTCATGGCCAGGCGCTTGGGCAGGAGGTCCGACAACAGCACCACGGCGCAGGTGATCAGCAGAAAAGAGCAGACAAAACCCAGCTGGGCCGCAGTTTCCGGAGACAGGATGTAGCGAAATGCTGCCGAAAAATAGGGGGAAAAAGCCGATTCGCCGACGATACCGCCCATGATGGCGGCCATGTTGTTACCGATCTGGATGACTGAGAAGTAGCGTCCCGGGTTTTCTTTTGTCTTTAGCGTTCGTGCGGCTCCTCGAACGCCCTCTTCAGCCATGGCTCGGAGTCGGAGCTTGCGTGCGGCCGCAAGACTGATTTCCGAAAAGGAAAAGAACCCACCGATGCAGACGAGAAGAAAAAGGCAAAAAATTTGAACGCCGAGCGACATAAAAATCCAAAATAATCAACACACTCGGCGCATTTTATCAGAGCTCGCGGAGCGCTATTCGCACTGTGGCCTAACCTGGAGAAAGTGCTCAGACGGCTTGATTTGAACCAAGAATTGGGGAATCAGTACGCGGTCCATTTGGAGAACGAAAGCGGCGGAGGATAAACTCTTTAAAGTTGGGTGCGTGTCGCACCTGGCGTTCAACAGACCGTTTTAATGAAAAAGCGAGCGCACCGCACAACGGACGCCGCAAAGGGAATAACAAAATGAACATCAAGACAGTTTGTGCAATGGGAGCTTTGCTTGCACTTTGCTCGGTCGCCAATGCCGGTCCCGTGTTAGACGCCGTTAAAGCGCGCGGGCAGGTGATCTGTGGTGTCAACACCGCCGCCCCCGGTTTTGCAAGTGCCGACAGCAAAGGCCAGTGGACCGGTCTTGATGTTGATACCTGCCGTGCCGTGGCCGCAGCTGTGCTCGGCGACGCGCAGAAGGTGAAGTTCGTTCCGCTTTCCTCGCCGCAGCGCTTTACGGCTTTGCAGTCGGGTGAAATCGATATTTTGTCTCGCAATACCACCTGGACGCTGACCCGCGACGCCTCTCAGGGTGCCGTTTTTGCGGCCATCAACTACTACGACGGCCAGGGCTTTATGGTTCCCAAGAAGCTCGGAGTCAAGAGTGCCAAGCAGCTTAACGGCGCGACGGTTTGCCTGCAGTCGGGCACGAGTTCCGTTCAGGCTATGGCCGACTACTTTGCCGCCAACAACATGAAGTACAAGCCGGTTATGTTCGATACGACCGAAGCCACGCAGAGCGCCTTCATTTCCGGTCGCTGCCAGGTCTACACGACCGACATGAGCGACCTCGCTGGTGCCCGTACGCGCGCCCGCAATCCGGCTGACTTCGAAATCCTTCCGGAAACCATTTCCAAGGAACCGCTGGGTCCGTCCGTGCGCCGCGGAGACGATGAATGGTTCCAAATCGTCCGCTGGTCTTTCTTCGCTATGGTTGAGGCTGAAGAAAATGGCATCACCAAGGCCAACGTTGATCAGATTCGCGCAACGAGCAAGGTGCCTCAGGTGATGCGCCTTGTCGGTACGGGTGACGATACGGGCAAGCTCCTTGGTTTGGATAAGGACTGGTCGTATCGCATCATCAAGCAAGTCGGCAATTACGGCGAAAGCTGGACGGCCAATTTCGGTCCGAACACCAAACTGAACCTGCCCCGCGGTCTCAACAACTTGTGGACCAAGGGCGGCGTCATGTACGTGCCCCCGATCCGCTAAGCGAACGCTTTTAAGCGCTTGGACGCAAGCGCATCCGAAGCGAGCGCCTTTTAGCTCGTTTTGGAGTCTTTGAGCCGCGGTTGTACGACCTGAAAAACAGGTCGGCCGCGGCTTTTGCATTTAAAATGCGGATCTTATCCATCTGATTACCCTAAGCGGAAAGAAAAATGCAAAGTGAAGAGCAGCGCGGAGATGCTGCCTATCAACAAAGGGAGAGCGCCAAACGAAGACGACAGTGGACCATTCAGTTCGTGGTTCTGGCTGTGCTCGTGGCCTTTGTGTGGCTGTTGGTGCAAAACGTCTCAAGCAATTTGGCCGAACGCAGCATTCGCAGCGGTTTCGACTTCTTAAAAGGCGCTGCCAATTTCGAAATTGGCGAGGTATTGCTGCCGTTTGACTCCAGCCAACCCGTGTGGCTTGCGTTTCTAAACGGCGTTCTGAACACGATTCGCGTGGCAGTGTTTGCGATCATTACCTCGATGGTGCTCGGCGCCGTCGTGGGCATCATGCGCCTTTCCAATCACCCGATTCTGCGGTTCTTGGGCACCGCACACGTTGAGGTGTACCGCAATATTCCGCTCATCATCCAGCTTTTTGCGGTGTACATGTTGATCACCGAGCTGCTGCCGGCGAGCACCGAACCGCTGCACGCCGGTTCCTGGGCGCTACTCTCCAAAGCGGGGCTGCAGTTTGCCGTGCCGGTTCAGACGGGGCTGGCTGCCATGGCTGCCTTTATTGCGGGCGTGCTGACGGCACTTTTGGTGCGTGAAACACAGCGCCGCCGCGTGACCGATCTGGTGGCGGGGCTTTTGGGTTTTGTGGCCGGCATTACGGTTGCACTCGCCGTTTGGGTGATCTTCGGGTTTTACAGCGGCTGGAGCAAGCCGGTTGTTTCGGGTTTCATGATCGAGGGCGGTGCGTCGCTTTCGCCCGAGTTCCTTGCCTTGTGGCTGGGACTTACGTTCTTTACGTCGGCAGCAATTGCCGAAATCGTTCGCGCCGGTGTGCTCGCCGTCAAGCAGGGGCAGTGGAATGCGGGTCTGGCACTCGGCCTGACTCGCTCTCAGGTGGTGAGCTACATCGTGTTTCCGCAGTCGATGCGTCTGGCGATTCCGCCGCTCACCAGTCAGTTCATGAACCTCACGAAGAACTCGTCTCTGGCCGTGGTGATCGGTTACCCCGACATCGTGGCCGTGGGTAATTCATCGATCAACATCACGGGGCAGGCGCTTGAAGTGATCGTGATCATCATGGCTGTCTACCTGTTCCTCAACCTCATCATCAGCGTGCTCATGAACGCGCTCAATAGCCGCGTCATGCGTGCGCCCCGCTAAAGGAGACTGAAAAAATGGAAACGACTCCTGCGGGATTGAAAAAAACGGTTTTCGAGCAAATCCGGGAACGATTCTTCTATTCCAGCCAGGCTACGGGCATTACGGTGGTTGCCTGTTTCGTGCTGGCGCTGATTCTGTGGCGACTGGTGGACTGGGCGATTGTCGACGCGGTATTTCGCGCCGACCCCAATGCCTGTTATCAGGCAAGCGGCGCGTGTTGGGGCTTTGTGACCGAGAAGTGGCGTTTGATCATCTTCGGACGCTTTCCCCACGAAGAGCAGTGGCGTCCAGCTGTTGCCACGACCGCTATCCTCTTGATGCTGGTTCTTTCGGCCTGGCCGTCGCTCTGGAACCGCAAAGGCGCTCGCATTTTGATGATCGGTTGGGTTGTCGGGTTTGCGGTCTTCTTCGGACTGATGTACGGTGGCTTTGCCGGCATGACGGCCGTACCCACTGACAGTTGGGGCGGTTTGCCGCTTACCGTCATCCTGACACTGCTGGGCATCGGGGTGTCAACGCCGATCGGCATTTTGCTGGCACTCGGCCGCCGCAGCAATCTGACTCTGGTGCGGGTGCTCTCGACGGGCTATATCGAACTCGTTCGCGGCGTGCCGCTCATCACTGTGCTCTTCGTGGCAAGTTTCGTCTTCCCGCTACTGTTGCCGAGCGGCGTGCGAATCGATCCGTTCTGGCGCGTTGCGGGCGGCATCATTCTCTTTCAGGCTGCCTACATGGCCGAAACGGTGCGCGGCGGCCTGCAGACGGTGCCGGCCGGACAGTTCCTTGCGGCCGACTCGCTGGGGTTGACGACCGTGCAGCGCTACGTATACGTGATCCTGCCGCAGGCTCTGGTGGCGGTGATCCCGGCTTTCGTCAACAACCTGCTTTCCATGTTCATGGACACGTCGCTTGTGACGGTCGTTTCCATGTTTGATCTGACGGGCAGTCTGCAGCTTGCGCTCGGCGATGCCAATTGGCGCGATTTCTTCCGCGAAGGCTATATTTTTGTAGCCGCCATTTATTTCGTGAGCTCGTTTGTGATGAGCCGCTACAGTCAGTGGCTTGAGAAGCGCATCGGTGCGGGCGCGAAGACCCGCTGATCAACGATACGGAGAGACGAGCGATGACGCAAAGCGGCGACGCGATGAAAAAGCTCTATTCGCACATCCAGATTCTTACGCAGGAAACGGCGGAAGTCGTGGATGAGGATGTGCTTTGGGAAGGGTTGATGCGATTTGTGCACGAACCCGAAAAATTCAACGATCAGGTCAAAGGCTGTACTGTCACGCCCGGCGCGGGTGATCGGGCCGGTACGGTCTTTGATCGAACGCTTGACTTCGGTTCGCACCGCGTCAAGGAGACGGTGTACCTCAATGAATCTGCACGATTGATGGAATTTCACGTGCAGGAGACAAAGGACTATCCGTCTTCGTGCCTGCGCATGGAAATTTCCCGCACGACGCAGCAGCTGCCTGCGGTGACGTTTACCTATTTTGCCCATAGCGAACCGAAGGTTCCGGCTTCGCTGCGCCCGCTCATCGAGCAGGCGTGGGAGCAGAAAGACAAAGCTATCCTCGAGCGCATCCTTTTGGATAAGCTTGATTCCGACGAACATTGATTGTGATCGACGCTCTGCCGGTAAGCCGCCTATGCGGCTGGCTTGCTGCGGAGCTTTTCTTTTGTTTGTACCATGACCGAACTTTCGACTGACGTGCGCTCCGCCATCGAGACGCGCATTGCCAAAGCCGTCGGCGCTAGCGTCGACCAAGTCCGAGCCGCCGTAGACCTGCTCGATGAAGGCGCTACGGTTCCCTTTATCGCCCGCTACCGCAAGGAAGTCACCGGCGGACTCGATGACACGCAGTTGCGCGATCTGCAAGAGCAGCTGATCTATCAGCGTGAGCTCGAGGAGCGCCGCGCTTCGATCCTGCAGGCCCTGAGCGACTCGGGCAAGCTCACCGAAGAGCTTGAACGCGACATTTGGGCGGCCGATACCAAGCAGCGTCTGGAAGACTTGTACCTGCCGTATAAGCCCAAGCGCCGTACTCGTGCGCAAGTAGCCCGAGAGGCGGGGTTGGAGCCGTTGGCCATGATGCTGTGGGAAGATCCCATGCGCGACCCGGAAACGCAAGCCGCGGCCTTTGTTAACCCGGACAAGGGCGTGGCCGACGTGCGCGCAGCGCTTGATGGTGCCCGCGACATCCTCGCAGAAGTTTTCTTTGAAAATGCTGACATGCTTGAAGAACTGCGCGAATTTCTCTGGAAGAAGGCGTATCTGGTGAGCAAGGTGGTGCCGGAAAAGGAAACCGATCCGGCGGCGGCCAAGTACAGCGACTATTTCGACTACGATGAACCGATTGAAACGGTGCCTTCGCATCGAGCACTTGCCGTCTTCCGAGGGCGTCAGGAAGGCCTGCTGACGGTAAAGGTGCTCCTTACTGAGGAAGAAGAAGCGCTGCCCGTGCATCCCTGTCAGGCGCTGATTGCCCGCGCGCATGGAATCAAGAATCTAGGACGACCTGCCGACGTTTGGCTGGCAGGCGTTGTGCGCTGGTGCTGGCGCGTCAAGTGCCTGGCTTCCGTTGAAGGCGATCTGCTTACTCGCCTTCGCGAACGCGCCGAAACGGAAGCCATCGGTGTTTTCGGTACCAATCTGAAGGATCTTCTTCTTGCTGCTCCGGCCGGCCACAAAGGCGTGATAGGTCTGGATCCGGGTATTCGAACCGGAGTGAAGGTGGCGGTGATTTCCGATACGGGTGCCGTATTGGATACGACGGTGATTTACCCGCATGAGCCTCGCCGAGACTGGGAGGGTTCGATCCATACGCTTGCTCAGCTGGCCCGCAAATACGGCTCCAAGCTCATTTCCATCGGCAACGGTACCGCCAGTCGTGAAACGGATAAGCTCGCCGGTGACCTGATCTCACGCCATCCCGAATTGGGACTGACGAAGATTGTGGTGAGCGAAGCGGGAGCTTCCGTTTATTCGGCTTCCGCTGCGGCGGCGGCCGAACTGCCCGATCTGGACGTGAGCTACCGCGGTGCGGTGTCCATTGCGCGGCGTCTGCAGGATCCCCTTGCTGAACTCGTCAAGATCGATCCGAAAGCCATCGGTGTGGGTCAGTATCAGCATGATGTGAACCAGTCTGAATTGGCGCGCAAGCTCGATGCGGTGGTGGAAGATTGCGTCAACGCCGTGGGCGTTGACGTTAATACGGCCTCGGCAGCGTTGTTGGTACGCGTGGCGGGCCTTTCCTCGTTGCAGGCCAAATCAATTGTGAGCTGGCGTGAGAAAAACGGTGCCTTCGCGGAGCGCCGCGCACTTCTGGACGTGCCTCGCCTCGGTCCCAAGACTTTTGAACAGGCTGCGGGTTTTCTGCGCATTCCCGATGCGGCCGATCCGCTCGATGCTTCGGGCGTTCATCCGGAAGCCTATCCGGTCGTGCAGCGCATCGTGGAAAAGACGGGACTGTCCGTAAAGAGCCTGGTCGGCAACCACGACGTGCTCTCGCGACTGAAAGCGTCGGACTACACCGATGAGCAGTTCGGCGTGCCGACCGTGACGGATATTCTCAAGGAGCTGGAAAAACCCGGCCGAGATCCCCGTCCGGAATTCAAAACAGCTAAATTCCAGGAAGGCGTGCACGAGATCAAAGACCTGGTGCCTGGCATGACGCTCGAAGGCGTGGTTTCCAATGTGGCAGCTTTCGGCGCTTTCGTTGACATTGGTGTGCATCAGGACGGTCTGGTGCATGTGTCGGAACTCTCCGACCGATTCGTTCGGGATCCTCGCGAAGTTGTCAAGGTGGGAGACATCGTGCGGGTTCGTGTTCTTGATGTGGATGTCGCTCGCAAGCGCATCAGTCTTTCCATGCGAAGTCGTGAAAAGGCAGTCAGAAACGTCACTCCGGCAACCGACAAGCGTTCGAACGTCACCGTGAGGCCGAACAACCGTCCGCAGAAGTCGCCTTCGGGGGCAATGGCAGCGGCGTTCGCCGGTCTGAAGCTTGGTCGTTAATCGTCCGGAACGGCAAACAAGAACGGTGTGCGGCAGGCAAAATCCGGCGGCGCACCGTTTTTTATTTTGGGTTTGCAACAGACATATTCCGATAAAGGCAAAATCGATCGATCTGGGCTAGAGTTTGTGCGTCATTGGTTTCATATTGGAGAGAATGATCATGGATCCTAAACAGCTGGCGCCGGTGCTTTCGAACGTGACGGCTTCGGCCGACAAGTTGGCGGCCTGTCCGACGGTCAAGGAAGCCCTTGCAGCGATTCTGCGCGATGAAAAAATCACGCTTGCCGATCAGATCGCCATTACGGAAGTGGAAGCGCCGCCCTTTCATGAAGACGAGCGCGCCAAGGATTTGATGCGTCGCTTTCAGGCGCTTGGCCTCACCGACGTCACGATTGATCAGGAAGGCAACGTCATTGCGCGCCGCCCCGGTACCGGCAATGGCCCTACGCTGGTTCTCGGAGCGCATCTCGATACGGTGTTTCCGGCAGGAACGGACGTGCGCGTTCGCGAGGAAAACGGCATTTATCACGCGCCCGGCATCAGTGACGACGCTCGCGGTCTGGCGGTGATCCTGCAGGTGCTTCGCACGATGCAGGAAAAGAACATTCAGCCGGTCGGCGACATCTGTTTCGTCTGCACGGTTGGCGAAGAAGGCAATGGCGATCTGCGCGGTTCCAAGCATCTCTTCCTGAAGTCTGGCATGAAGATCGACGGTTTCATTTCGGTTGATGGCGTTGATGTTGGTCGACTTCTTTGCGCCGCTACTGGCTCCAAGCGCTACCGCGTGCATTTCGACGGCCCGGGCGGCCATTCCTGGAAGAATTACGGTTACCCTTCGGCGATTCACGCTATGGGCCGCGCCATCGCCAAGATTGCCGACGTGCATCCCTGCGAAGAGCCGAGAACAACGTTTACCTGCGGTACGATTGGCGGCGGCACGACCGTCAACTCCATTGCGGCGCACTGCGAGATGGAACTCGACATGCGCAGTGCCGGCGGTAAGGAGCTCGAAGAGATCGAAGCGCAAATTCTGCCCCTGATCCAAGCGGCTTGCGATGAAGAAAATGCCCGCTGGGGCGCCGAAGGCGACTTGGCCGTGAAGCTCACGCTTGAGCCCATCGGTCACCGTCCGGGGGGCCAGCAGTCCGACGAGTCGAGCGTTTTGCAGGCCGCCCGCGCCGCGATGAACGAACTGGGCATCGAACTCAAGAAGTACGATGCGGCTTCGACCGACCACAACATTGCCATCCACTGCGGCATTCCCGCCACGACCTTGGGCGGCGGCGGAGCCGAAGGGTTCAACCATAACGTCAAGGAATGGTATGACCCCAAGGACGGATACTTGGGTGCGCAGCTTGCGTTTTTGACCTCTCTGTTGCTCGTCGGCATGCAGGGTGTCGCCGATCCGCTTTTGCCCAAGCGCGACTGAGGTTCTGAAAAGTGTCTAACGCCTTGAAGCAACCTGAAAAAACGGTGTTTGCCGTTTGGCAGGAAAGCTGGAAATAGGCGAAAATAGCGCACCTTTCAAAAAATAAAACTCGGCCCGTACGGGAGCTTTGACAAAAAGATCACCCGACGGGCCGTTGTTTGCGCGTGCGGCACACGGCCGCACCGTTTCTTTCGACTGATATTTCTCATCCATGTCCAAGCAAGCGCTTTTACGAGAAGTGCGCCGTCGTCGCACTTTTGCCATTATTTCTCACCCTGACGCGGGTAAAACGACCTTGACGGAAAAACTGTTGCTCTTCGGCGGCGCCATTCAGATGGCCGGTGCTGTCAAGGGGCGCAAGGCTGCGCGCCATGCCACAAGCGACTGGATGGAAGTGGAAAAGCAGCGCGGCATCTCGGTAACGAGTTCCGTGATGCAGTTCGAATACAAGGATCACATCATCAATCTGCTCGACACGCCGGGCCACGAGGACTTCTCCGAGGACACGTATCGTGTTCTCACGGCCGTAGACGCCGCCGTCATGGTCATTGACGCGGCCAAGGGCGTCGAAGCTCAGACGATCAAGCTTTTGAATGTCTGCCGCATGCGCAACACGCCGATTATCACGTTCATCAACAAGCTTGATCGTGAAGTGCGCGACCCGCTGGATTTGCTCGGCGAAATCGAATCCGTGCTCAAGCTGCAGTGCGTGCCCATTACCTGGCCGATCGGCATGGGAAAGACGTTCCGCGGTGTGTTTAATCTTCGTAAGAATCACCTGGTGCGCTTTGAACCGGGCACCGAAAAGCTTGCTAAGGAAACCGAACTCATCGAAGGGTTGGATAATCCCCGTCTTGATGAACTTTTTCCGATGGAAATGCCGCCTGTGCGCGAATCCGTGGAGCTTGTGCAGGGTGCAACCGAACCGTTTTCGCTGGAAGCATTTCTCGCCGGTCAGCAAAGCCCGGTGTTCTTCGGCTCCGGCGTGAACAATTTCGGTGTGGAAGATGTTTTGGAAGCGCTTCTGGAGTGGGCGCCGCAGCCGCAGCCTCGTGACGCAGGCTCTCGCTGCGTCGATCCTCTGGAAGAACCCTTTACGGGCTTTGTCTTCAAGATCCAGGCCAACATGGATCCGCGTCACCGTGACCGCATCGCGTTCTTCCGTGTCTGCTCCGGCGTTTATCAGCCCGGCATGAAGGTGCGCCATGTCCGTGAAGGTCGTGAAATGAAGATTGCCAATGCGCTGACCTTCATGGCAAACGAACGCGTCCACATGCAAGAGGCCTATGCGGGCGACATCATCGGTATCTACAACCACGGTCAGCTGCACATCGGCGATACGCTCACCGAAGGTGAAGTGCTGGGCTTTACGGGCATTCCGTACTTTGCGCCGGAATTATTCCGCTCGGCTCGCGCCCGCGATCCGTTAAAGGGTAAGCAACTGCATCAGGGTCTCAAGGAACTCGGTGAAGAAGGTGCCATTCAGGTTTTTGAAGGCGAATTCGGCAATCTGATGCTTGGTGCCGTAGGCCAGTTGCAATTTGAAATCGTGGCGCAACGTCTGGCGACCGAATACAAGGTAGACGCTATTTATGAGTCAACCGACGTTTCGACGGCCCGCTGGCTGGTGTTTCCCGACGAAAAAACCAAGAAGGATTTCTGTGAAGAACAGGCCGCACGTCTTGCGCGCGACAGCGAAGGCAACATCTGCTACATGGCGACGAGCATCTACAACCTGATGACCACGCAAAAGCATTGGCCGCAGGTGCAGTTCCTGACCACGCGCGAACAGGGCCAGAAGTTCGAATAAGGAAAATCAGCATGCACAAAACCGATCAGAACGTGTGTATTCGCAAGGCGACGCTACAGGATGCGGCGCTGCTTACGCAGATTGAAGCGGCGTGTTTTCCGGCGGCCGAGGCGGCTACCCGCGATCGCTTCGATGCGCGGTTGGAGGCGTTTGCCGACCACTTCCTGATTTGCGAAGTTGACGGTGAGGCGGTGGGCTTTATCGATGGGATGGTGATCGACAGCCCCTACATCGAAGATGTTATGTTCGAAAAGGCCGACAGGCACTGCCCCGACGGCGCCTGGCAGAGTATCTTCGGCCTCAATACGTTGCCCAAATACCGCCGTCGCGGTTATGCGGCGCGACTTATGCAGGCGCTCATTGCGCAGGCCAGAGAAGAGGGCCGCCGCGGCTTGACGCTAACATGCAAGGAGCACATGCTGCACTATTACGCCAAATTCGGGTTTGTGCCGCTCGGTGCCTCCGATTCTCAGCACGGCGGAGCCCGCTGGTTTGATATGGTGCTTGAGTTCAAGCCCGAGATTGCCGTGCAGCCGCCGGTGAAGGCCGTCTTATTCGATTTGGACGGTACGTTGGTCGATTCGGTGCCGATGCTTACCGCAGCCGTCAATCGCGTGATGCGCGCCAACGGCTGCCCGGAATTTACCGAGGCGCAAATTGCCGCCATGGTCGGCAGAGGCGCAAAGGCTCTCATTGAAAGCGTGTGTGCGGCGCAGGGTATTGAACCGACGCCTGAAAACGTCCAGCGTTTCCTGCAGGCGTACGCTGCTGCCATGATGGGAAGTGGGTTACCTGAAGAAAAGTTCTATCCGGGCGCACGAGAAGCCGTGGCCGCATTGCAGGCCGCAGGTTTTAAGACGGCTCTTGTTACCAACAAGATGCGTATGGTGACGGAGACTTTCGTTCAGCGTAGCGGTTTGAATGCGGATCTGGATGTCTTAGTGGCCGGAGACGACACAGATCATCCCAAGCCTGCTCCCGACATGCTGCTTCTTGCTTGCGAAAAGCTGGGCGTGAGTCCGACCGAAGCGGTCATGGTGGGTGATTCGGAAAACGACGCATGGGCCGCCAAAGCCGCTGGCATTCGCGCCATGCTCGTGAGCACCGGCTATAACGGTACGGTGCCGATGACGCAGTGGGCAAAGGACAACGGTTTTTCCCTGGTGTTTGACAGCGTTGCAGGCATCAAGGATTACATCTTTGCTTGCGAAGGAAAGTTTGTGAGCTGACAGAGAAAAGCGCGCCATCGAGCGCGCTTTTCGGATTAATGAGCCAACAAGCCGCTGCGGTTTCTAAAGTGCAGTGAGGAGCCGAAGCGATGGCGCCCGATGACGCGTCCGGTGACGGCTTCTAGTTCCTGCTCCAGCATCACGTTGCTGTCGGGTTCCGATTCGGTACCCTGCTTGTTGTCGTAGAGCTGATAGCTTGCGCGTGTGCGCTGAGGCGTGACGTTGGGCATGATCACGTTGCAGCCGGAAAGAACGCCCAGCGTGCGGCCGCCTGCCACGAGTGTTTCCAGTGCTGTGGCCGCAGCCATGTTGACGGTGGGCAGAGCCAGTCGCGTGGCGGACAACATATTGCGCGTGAGCGTCAGAAGCGCGTCCTTTTGCATCATGCCGTCGGCCACCATATCGCCGCCGTGGCTCACCAGGTAGGGGCCCATGCCGAGCATGTCGGCGTCAAGCGACTCAAAGGTGCGGATGTCGCGCACCAGATCTTCCAGGCTTTGCCCAGGGATGCCGATCATCACGCCGGTTCCGACTTGATAGCCGAGCTTGCGAAGCGTCGCCAAAGCTTCCAGTCGCGCGGGCCATGTCTTTTGTGCGCCGCCTTTGCCTGAGTGCAGATAGTTAAACAGTTCAAGATTGCTTGTCTCAATGCGAAGCAGATAGCGAAGGGCCTTGCGGTTGCCTGCCGCTTGTGCCCAGCGCTCGTATGTTTCTTCCGTCTGCTCGCCGAAGCTCAGCGTGACGCCGCACCCTTCGGGGATGCCTTCTTCGATGCTCATGCGGTGAATGCGACGCAGGACGTCTTCGACAAAGGAGATGAACCTTTCATCCGTGCGTTCACCTGCCTGCAGGGCCACCGAGCCGTAACCGGCTCGCACTGCGTAGCGGGCCGCCTCAACGATTTCGTCTGGAGTCAGCGTATAGCGCTGAGCCTGATGGTTGCCCTTGCGGATACCGCAGTAACGGCAGTCGTAGATGCAATAGTTGCTGATTTCGATAAGTCCGCGAAACCACAGCGCATTGCCGTGCACGCGGGTGGTGCGGTCGTAGGCTTCACGCCACAGACGGGCACAGCAATCGGTATCGGTCAGCGACAGGAAGGCGAGAAGATCTTCGTCGGTGAATGTGTCTTTGGCCAGAACGGATTCAAGCGTTTGCAGATTCATACTTAGGAGCGGTTGGAGAAGGTTTCGCGGGCTTCGTGAAACGCCTTCATGGCTTCGGGATGCAGTTCGAGCGCGCGCTCAAGCACACCTTGAAGGTGGCTGATGGCAACGCCGTAGTTGGTCATAGGCACGTTCTGACGCTTGGCCTGTGCAAGACGCGTGAGCATGTGGCGTCGCGTTACGACGCAACCGCCGCACTGCAAAATGAGTTTGTAGGGTGTCAGATCCACGGGAAAGTCTTTACCGACCACGACCTCGACGTCCAGTTCGCCTCCGACTTTTTTGGCTAGCCAGCGCGGCAGTTTTTTGCGGCCGATATCATCAGGCTGAGGATGGTGCGAGCATGTCTCGCAGATCATCACCTTGTCGCCCGGGCGCAAAAAGTCGATCATGGCTGCACCGCGGGCCATGTCAACAAGGTCGCACTTGCTGTAGGCCATCTGAATTGAGAAGGTCGTCACAGGAATTTCCTTTGGGGTCTGATCGACAACTGACTGCACCACCTGACTGTCGGTGACGACGAAGGCGGGTGGTTCTTTTTCATTGGCAAGCGCTTCAGCCAGGCGGTTTTCGCGCACGACGATGCACTTGGCGTCGGCGTCGAGAATTTCACGAATGGCTTGTACCTGAGGAAGAATCAGACGCCCCTTGGGGGCCCCCGTGTCAATCGGCGTGACGAGCATCACGGTGTCGCCCGGATGTACCAGATCACCCAGCAGCGGAAGATCCGGATCAACAGCGCTTTGAGCAAGTTTTACGATGGCCTCGCGCACGGCGTCAATGTTTTGCTTTTGGCTGGCGCAAACCGTGACCGGTTCGTAGCCGAGTTCGCGGACCTGATTTTCTGTGGCGGTAAGAGCTTGAGAGTCAGCTGTGTCGGCCTTGTTCAAAACGACGACGGCGGGCGTGGCAGTGCTTTTGACTGTGCCGATGAGTTCCAGCTCGCTCTCAGTGAGCGCCTTGGCATCGCAGACGATCAGCGCCACGTCTACCCAGCCCAGAACAGCGAGCGAACGTTCCGTACGAAGTCCGCCCAGTTCGCCGACATCGTCAATGCCGGCGGTATCGATGAAGACAACCGGACCGATCGGCGCGAGTTCGCAGGCTTTTTCCACCGGATCGGTGGTGGTGCCGGGTACGTCACTCACGATGGCAATTTTTTGATTGGTGAGTGCATTGATGAGCGAACTTTTGCCGGCGTTGCGTCGACCGAAAAGACCGATGTGAAGACGAAGCCCCTTGGGAGTCTGCATGCGGGATGCAATGCCGATGACCGGATTTGTCATATCAGTACAAAAGGTAATAAGTTAAAAGATTCGACCGTTTGGCGGACCTTGATTGTAGAGCCGCGACAGGCAAAAAAATCCCGCCCGAAGGATTTGTTTTCTTTCGAGCGGGATTTCGGACGGCAAGCCTGACGAATCAGGCTTGCTGCAAACGCAACATTACTTTTCGATGTTGGTGCGAATGACGTCCTTTTCGAGCCACACGGGCGAGTGGTGTTCAGCAGCTTCCCAGCTGATGTCGCCGGTACCGATACGCCAGATGCCGAGGAAGTGAGACATCGACAGCAGGGCGAGCGGAATGTGAGCGCAGACCACGAGCACAGTGATGAACAGCGAGCCCCAGACGTGGAGGTACCACATGGAGAGGAAGGCGTCCTTACCGATGGCCGGAGCGAACACCCACAGCAGCCAGCCGGTGACGATGAGCATCACGATGGCAGCGGTGAAGAGCAGGTAGGAAGCCTTCTGGCCGGCGTTGTAGCGGCCCTGCGGCGTGACTTCAACCGGGCCGAACGGGATCTTGAAGAAGCGACGCGGGTAGCCGCCGAAGTTGCGGAACCACAGGATCGTGTTCTTGTCCCAGATCAGGCAGGCATTGATCATCAGAGCAAAACGTTCGGGGGCGAACAGGAGATAGCCCACGAGGTTGAGCGTGAAGACGATGCCGAGACCGACGTGCCACGCCATCAGGCTTTCGCCCGTAGCAGCTTCGGGTTTGGCGAGGTAGACGATGGCGCCGGTGATGACGAGCGCAAACCAAAGAATTGCGTTAAGACCGTGGAAGACCTTATCGGCAACATGGAAGCGCAAAATGCGGTCGTTGTGATTGGCCATGATTGCGACCTCCTTCAATTAGTGGTGAGCGGAAAGCTGCGAGCGCTGGAAGTAGTGCGTGTGCAGCAGACCGTACATGGTGTTGTCCATCGGAGCGGCGCCGAGATCAACGTAGATCTGACGCACGACGGGGTTCTGGTGCGAGCTTGTCAGGTTCATGGCCTGGCAGAGTTTGTCGTCGGCATAGAGACCCTTCTGACGGGCAAGCAAAACGGAATTGCGGTTCGCGAGCAGATCGCCGACAGCCCAACCGGTGGCACCGGCGGCGACAGCGCAAAGACCCACAACCTTAAACAGACCGCGGCGGCCGAGAATGACACTCGCCGGGCGTTCTTCAAACTGGTAAACGGACATTTGTGTGTTCCTTTCTATCGGCTAATGGGTTAGAGGCTCACGGGGAGCGGGAACAAGGGCTTGAGCCAGCCGGTGCCGGTGCCCTGAACAGGCTGACCGCCGCCGTTGACGCAACCGCCCGGGCAGTTCATCACTTCGATGAAGTGCCAACGATCCGGATTTCCGCGCAGTTCGTTAAGAACGTGCTCGAGAGCCTGATTGGCGCCGTTGACCACGCAAACGCGCAGTTCGAAGGTCTTGCCGTTAAGTTCGGGCAGAGCCAGCGGAATCTTGGCTTCCACGTAGCTGTTGTCGAGGCCGCGCACCGGGATGATGTCGGCGTTGTCGAGTTCCTTGCCCATCAGCACACGGTAGGCCGTACGCAGAGCAGCTTCCATCACACCGCCGGAGCAACCGAAAATCGTGCCGGCGCCGGTGTAGACGTCGAGATTTTCACGCTTGCGATCCTTCGGGAGCGTGAGCGGGTTGATGTTGTGGCGACGCAGCAGTTCGGCGATGTCGCGGGCGGTGAGCACGGCGTCAACGTCGGGGAAGCGCGGCGTGTCGGCAGGAATCGTGCCGGCCTTGATGTGATAACGCCAGGCGGTGTCCATTTCGGGACGGCTGGCTTCGAGGATCTTGGCCGTGCAGGGAGCGATGGCCACAACCTTCACGTTGCGCGGATCCGTGTTGTAGAGGAACTTCGGAGCCCACACCTTGGCGAGCACGCCGCCCATCTGAATCGGGCTCTTGGCCGTGGACAAATGCGGGAGGAAGTCGGCGTTGAACGTTTCGGCATTGCGCACCCAGGCCGGGCAGCAGCTCGTGAAGTGCGGCAGCGGATGGTGAGCGGCGCGTTCGAATTCGGGGCCGCGCTTGCCGAGCACCCAGTACTGGACCTTGCGCACGAATTCCGTGCCTTCTTCCATGATGGTCTGGTCAGCAGAGCTGTTGACGTCGTAGGTCTTGAAGCCCAACTTTTCGAAGGCGTTCATCATCTGATCGGTGGACAGATCGCCGGGCTTGCCGCCGAATTCTTCCGCGATCGACACGCGAACAGCCGGGGAGGGGTGAGCTACCACAACGTTGCTCTTGTCGGCGAGCATCTTGTCGACGGTGTCGACAAAGCTCATCTGTTCGATGGCGTTGAACGGGCAGCTGATCAGGCACTGGCCGCAGGTGACGCAACGCTGATCGTCAATCTTGTGCTTGGAGCCGAGATGGCCCTGAATGGCATCGACCGGGCAGACCTTGCGGCAGGTGTCGCAAGCTTCGCACAGGTCTTCATTGATTTTGATGATGCCGCGCAACTCGCCCTTGCGAATGTTGCCGACAAAATCGGGGCCGTTCAGGCCGAAGGCGTCAGCCGTCGGATTGAACGTCTTGATTCTGATGGTTTTTGCACTCATCTTTAGGGATCTCCTGTTCTTTTAAAAAGGGCGTCGATCCTGACTCGAAACAGGGCTCTCTAACGCCGCTTTCGCTGGTGCCGAGAAACCGAAACAGACCCGTCCGCGGCAATCCGAACAACTGCCCCGGACTAGATACAGATAAACAAAGATAGGGTCGGTGCGGCTTTAGGGGAGGAACACAAAGAGACGGCTTTGCATTCCGGCACTCGCGCGGGTCGATTTTATAGGCAACAAGCGCGAAAAACTAGGCATTTCAGGGGGCGGACGGAATAAAAAAAGGATAGGTCGGAAGGTGATCGGAGGATCATCCGAAAGTTTGATTTAGCGCAAATTACTTGCGAACTGAAATAAATAGAAAAGAAAAAATGCTTTAAAAACAAAAGGATGACATTTGATTTGTGAAAGTTTTTCCTATGGCTTCGAAGGAAACAATGAAAGACTCTCGCAAATTGCTACTTAAAAAGAGGTAGATTGGGCTAAGGCAGAAGTAGCAATCGGTTTATTTTGTCGTGGCGTAGCAAAAGTTTGATTTAAGTCAAAAGTGGTGCAAAGTCTCACGGCGAAAGAGGTGAAGATCGAACCGCCGCTTTTGTATGAGTCCGAACGAAAAAAAGGCCGCCCGAAAGAGGCGGCCGCAGTGCGCGTTGCGAACAATCAGCAGTCGATGTCGCGAAGCGGTTTTCTGAGTTCGGCGCGGACGTTATCCATGCCCGAATAGAAGGCTTTCATCATCACCAAACCAAGGAACTTGCCCGCATCGGTCACGATCAGATTGTCTGGATCTTCGGGGTTGTCCTTGACGGCCCCTGCGATGCGAAGTCCAAGCATTTCTTTGAAAAGAGCTTTGTCGAGATCAACGCCATGTACTTCTCGGAAATACTTGCGCGACAGACGCGCCGAGAAGAGGCCCAAAAGCAGGCGGTACTGCAAGACGGCGTGTTTGTCGAAGTTGCGGCGGCGTTCCACGCCGGTCATGCCGGCCTTGATACGCTCGTTGTATCGGCGCAGACTGAAGGTGTTGACGTACAGGCTACTGCCCAGGAACGAGAAGGCGCCGGAGCCCACGCCCAGATATTCGTCGTGATCAACCACGTACTCATCGAAGCCTTCATCGTGAGTGCGTCCGAACGTCCAGCTCGTGAGCTGTCGGTAGTGGTTGCCGAGCGTGTTCATGATTACGGCGTACTGGTCAGCAAGTTCGATGCCCTTGGCGGCAATCGTCTGTTTGACGCTTTTGCGGGTCTGGCTCGTCACCATCAACGGATAGGTCGTGATCTGACGGGGATTGAGCTCCACGAGCAGATCCATGTCACGCTGAAGCATTTCAAGATTCTGGCCGCGGAAACCGAAGATCATGTCCACATTGGTCGTCGGAAAAAGCTCGAGTGCTTCCTGCAGACGTTCGTAAATGAGAGCGCCGGAGCCGAACTTGTCATAGCGTTCGGTCATCTTGAGGATGTCGTCATTGAAGCTTTGCACACCGATGCTCATGCGGTCTACGAGCCCCTTGAGATTGCGGAACGTGGGCGTGGCGATCTGAAGCGGGTCGGTTTCGCACGACACTTCCTTGATGCCGGGGAAAAGCGTGCGAGCGTGTTCGATCGTGCGAATGAGTTCGTCTTCGAGAATTGTCGTCGTGCCCCCGCCGATGTACATGCTCGTGAAGTCGTAGCCGAGCGCCTTCACGTAGTCCATTTCCTTGCGCAGATTGATGAAGTATTCGCGCGCCTTGTGTTCCTTGAAGAGGAAACGATGGAATGTGCAGTATGAGCAAAGCGTCTTGCAGAACGGAATATGGGCGTAAAGCAGGTACTGGTGACCGGGCTGCGGTTCCGGCGGTCGGTCGAGAACGACGGGATCGCAGTTGAGGTAGCGGTCGATGTAGTACTGCATGATTCGGTCGGTGAGATTGATCATCCAGTTGGGCATCAACTTGCCGATGCGAACCTGAGGCTGTTCAGTCATAAATCTAAAAAAAGCAGAAAAGACGGCTGCACGAGATGTGTCATGCAGCCGGAAAGCTAAAGGTTAGGTCGAAGCAATTGTACGGATAAACGGCACGGCTAAACCTTAAGCGCGAGCGTGCGAGAGGTACATTTCTTCAATTTGAGCGGCAAAAAGCTCGTTAAGCGGCTTGCGCTTGAGCTTGAGCGTCGGGGTGAGCAAACCGTTGTCGATGGTCCACGGCTCAAGCGTGAGCACCACATTGCGCGGTAGCGCATAGTGCGGAAAGCCTGCTGCTGCCGCGCGTGCGCGCTTCAAAACAGCCGAACGCACGGCGTTGCTTTGCAGCGCCAGTTTGTCGTTGGGGTCGACGCCGAGTTTGGCGGCAAGCTTCTTCCATTCTTCGGGGTTTAGAACGGCTACGAAGGAAATGAAGGGACGCGCTTCACCCACAACGAAAGTCTGCGCAAAGAGCGGATCCGTTTCGAGCGCGAGTTCCAAATCAACGGGCGGCACCTTTTCTCCGGTACTCGTTACGATGATTTCCTTGATGCGGCCGCGAATGCGCAGCAGACCCTCTTCGTTAAATTCGCCGACGTCGCCCGTGGAGAGCCATCCGTCGGGCGAGAGGACTCTGGCGGTGTCTTCCGGACGGTTCCAGTAGCCCTTCATGACGGAAGGCGCGCGAATCTGGATTTCATTGGTATCCGGCGCCAGGCGCAGCTCCACGTTCGGGAAGGTGCGGCCGACGGTGTCGGGCTGATTGAGCGTAAGTGAATTGCCAGCGATGATGGGCGAAGCCTCGGTCATGCCGTAACCCTGAATCGGAGGGATTCCCAGACCGCAGAACATGCGGGCAACCTTGTGGTTGAGTGCGGCGCCGCCAGCGATGGCGACCTTGAGCTTGCCGCCGAACTGCAGTGCGACCTTGTTGGCCACCAGATGCTTGAGAATCGGCCACACGATCGGATCAAGCCAGGACAGGGAAGTCGCAGTCACGGGCAGACGGTTGGCTTTGCAGAACCGGCGCCAGCCCACATCAACGCAGGTGTTAAAGAGCGCGCGGGCGATGGCCGATTGCTTGCCCAGACGATCCAGAATGCGGGCGTAAATGCGCTCGTAGATGCGAGGCACCGAAATAAGAACGTCGGGATGCACTATGCGGAAGTCTTCGCTCAACAGCATGATCGAACGATTGAAGACGATGGTGCAACCCATGCCGAGTGGCAGGTAGTAGCCCGCCGTACGTTCAAATGTGTGCGAAAGCGGCAGGAACGACAGAAAGACGTAGCCCGGCTGCGGCGCCGGAGCTATGTGTTCGAGCGTGGCAATTACGTTGGAGACGACATTGTTGTGCGTGAGCATGACGCCCTTGGGCTTGCCGGTGGTGCCGGACGTGTAGACGATGGCGGCCAGATCCTCGGGGGAGGGACCCTCGGGCAACTGATCAACGCCGTGTCCCAGTGCCAGAAAGTCATCAACACCGTAAATCTTGGGGCCGCCGCGCTTTTGTTTGGCGGGTGTTACCTCATCGGTGAGGATGACTGTCTTAAGAGCGGGCAGTTTTTCTCGGACGGCTTCAATGGCAAGCCATCGTTCGTATTTATTTGTGATCAGACATTCTGCACCGCTGTCTCCGAGGATGAAGGACAACGATCCTGGCGTGTCGATGGCGTGCAACGGTACGGGGATCATTGCGTTTGCGAGCACTGCCTGGTCGGCGAGTACGTGATCGACGGAATTGTTGAGCAGAATGCTCACACGGGCGCCGCGCGTCAAGCCGAGACCGGCGAGCGCCTTGCGCCATTCGACGATGCGGTCATTGAGTTCCAGGTAGCTGAGCGGTTCCCAGGTGTTGGTCGTACGGTCAAACTGCTTCAGGGCAATTTCGCCGCCCGTGAGCGAAGCCCGCAGGGGAACGAATTGATCAAGCGTGGTGCATTGCTTCAGAGCTGCAAGACGCTGCGCGGAATTGTCAACGGTTCTCTGATTCGACATCTTCAATCTGATAAAGCAAGGCGGAGTGCCGCAATTGGCGGCTCCGTATCTTTCGGAGCAAGCTGCGCAAAAATTTTAGCGCAGAGCTAGTTGGCGGCGATAAGCCCTTTTTCGTTGATTTTGAACGAAGTTATTCGCTGAAAAGCCCAGTTGAGAGATAACGCTCGCCTGAGTCGGGAAAAATGACGACGATGCGTCCATGATCATAGGGCGGTTTGCGGGCCAAACGAACGGCAGCCTCAAGAGCGCTGCCCGAACTGATGCCTACGAAAACGCCATCGGTTTTAAGAACCAGACGCGTCATTGCCGCCGCCTCTTCATTGCCGACTTGCATGACTTCATGGTAGACCGACGTATCGAGTGTTCCCGGAACAAACCCTGCGCCGATACCTTGGATTTTGTGCGGACCGGCTTTACCGCCGGACAGGACGGGTGAGCCCTTGGGTTCGACCGCGACGACGCGAATGCCGGGATCGCAGCGTCGCAGGAATTGGCCGGTGCCCGTGATCGTTCCACCCGACCCGACGGCGCTGACAAACGCGTCGATGCGTCCTTGCATATCGTCCCAGATTTCGGGTCCGGTGGTCTCGTAGTGCGCCTTGGCGTTGGCGGCATTGTCAAATTGGTTGGGCATGAAGGCACCCGGCGTGGAGGCAACGATTTCCTTGGCTTTGTCGACGGCTCCGCTCATACCGAGCGAGGCCGGCGTAAGCACGATTTCCGCGCCGTAAGTTTTGAGCAGCATGCGGCGCTCCACGCTCATTGATTCGGGCATGGTAAGAACGGTGCGAAAACCCAAGGCTCGTGCCACCAGCGCAAGACCGATGCCGGTGTTGCCGCTGGTCGGCTCCACGATGAGGCCGCCCGGCAGAAGTTTTCCTTCGGCCTGAGCCATCTTGATCATGGAGAGTGCCGCACGGTCCTTGATGCTGCCGCCGGGGTTGAAGCATTCGAGCTTGGCGAAAATCTGGGCGGTCAAGCCGAGCTCTTTTTCAAGTCCTTTGAGTTCCAGAAGCGGCGTGCGCCCGATGGTTTCGGTGATGGATTGGCAAAGTGACATACTGACCTCAAGTGGTGAGAAAACCGTGTGCCGTACTTAGGGAATGATGTTTCCGGAAAGAGGTACGGGCTCGATGCGTCCGAGCAGATCCGTAAGATGGATCGGATCGTTCGTGTAGCGGGAATACTGCACGGTGTTGGCGGTAACGCGCATCACGTAGTCACGGGTTTCCGAATAGGGAATCGTTTCGGCAAAAAGCGCTCCTTCGACTTCCTTGGTGAGCGTTGAGCGCCAAGCGGCGGCTTTGGATGGGCCTGCGTTGTAGCTTGCGGTAGCAAGCGTCACATTGGGGCTCACGTTCTCTCTGACGAGGCGCAGATACTGCGTTCCTAGAAACAGATTGGTGTCGATATCGGAGATTTTGCTGTTGCTATAACCTTTAAGTCCCGTCTGCTTGGCGACCCAGCGGGCCGTTGATGGCATGACCTGCATCAAGCCGCGTGCGCCTGCGGAACTGAGTGCCAGGCTGATAAAGCGCGACTCTTGACGAATAAGGCCGAAGACCAGATTTTGCGGTAGCTGTGCTTCGTCGGCAGCCCGATTGATCTTGTCGGCAAAAGGCTTCGGGTAGAGCTGGTTGAAGGCGGCAGCCCGGCCGGTGCTGGCGGCTGTGTTGATGCGGCGATGCTCCAGCCCGAGAGCGCCTGCGTATTCCGCAATTTCTAGGCGTTCGCGATTCTTCATGCCGATCAGGGCCCAGTTCCATTCGCGATGCCCCTCGTAGGGTAGACCCAGCGCGTAAAAGCGCACCGCGCGTTGGACGGAAGGATTCTTGGAAAACTTGGCAAAACTTTCCTTTGAGGGCTCGGGCTTCATGCTTTCGGGACCTTTGTGATAAGGTTTCCCGAGGAAGTCTGCGGCCAGAAGGTTGTAGAACTCATAGCCGCGCACGAGGCTTTGCATCAATTTGTCGGCCTGCGCTTTCTTGCCGACGGCCGCGAGCATGCGAGCCCGCCAATACGTCCAGTTGTCGGCTTTTTTCACGGAGGGAGAAAGCTGAGAAATCGCGGACAGCACCTCTTGAGGCGTGCCGTTGCGCAATGCGGCGCGAGCCTGCCAGACCAGTACCGTGGCGCCGTTGACGATCAGCGTCGAGGAGGCGGCCGATTTCAATCCTTCGCCGGCAAGCTTGTAGTAACGCAGACTTGCGGCATCTTGATCCACAGCCGCTTCATAACCGATACGCCCCCACAAGAGCGCCTTGGTGGAGGAATTGATGCGTCCGTCGGTGGCGTGTGCGATCGTGACAGCTGCGCCGATGTCTTTCTGTACGATGCGAAGCGAAGCGGCGATCAAAAGGCGAACGGGTTTTTTCTTGAGCACCTTGCGGTTGCGCTGCAGCCAGCGCGACGGATTGGTCAGAATCTGCGAAAGCTCTTTCTTGTTAACCGGTAGGTATTTGGCAGGCGTTTCCTTGACCAACTGCGTAGCCAGCGTGTAGCGCTTTTTCTGCAGCAAAATCAACAGGTACTGCCACGTCCAACTGCGGTCGGCCTCAAGTGTTCTGGCGGCAAGTTTCTTGCACGCGTCAATTTGCGGTGCCGTGGTGCGCAACAGCAGACTCTTGGCTTGTGCAAGTGCCTGCGCGGAGGGTTTGCCGCTTCCGAGCGCAAACGTTTGGCGCATGCACAGGATGTCGCGCTCTTCTCGATTCCACTTGAGTTTCGGATAAAGGGCGGCAAAGCGCTTGGCATCGTTGGCTTGAGCGGCATAGCGCAGCCAATCCGTGCGGGCGCGTTCGGCAAGATATTCCGACTCATGCATTTCGATAAAGCGTGCGTAGCGCTTTTCGACGGCGGCCGTGAGCTTCTTGTTTTTTTTGAGATCCTGCTCGGCTTGGGCGTTGATTTCCCAAAGTTCGACATAGCCGCCCAGTGGATGATTCTTGACGCGTGCTGCCAGGGTCTTCAATTGAGCAACGTCGTTTTTCTGCGCGGCCTTCCGGGCAGCCAAAATGTCTTCATCGCCTTCGAGTTCTTCGCCGAAGTGCGCGGGAAGAAGGTTGCTCGAAAGCGTTGCGGGCGGAACGAGCGTGTAGTCGGCCTTGGAAACAGGTTCAATAACAAAGCCCTGCTGCGGGACGACTGGAGCGGGAGAATAGGACGCAACCTGAGCGGTTTCGGATGTAGCAGTTGTGCCTGGCGTCAGCGGGGATGCGGGCACAGTTTCGCCCGTGACAACGACGGCGACGCTCGGATCGATCTTGAGGGTTTCCACCGGCTCGGTCTTTTCCGCCACGACAGGTTCGGAGGCGGCTTCGGCTGCGGCAGGCGTAATGGGAGTGGTCGGTGTCAGAGGCTGCCCGGAAACCGTGATGGCGGTTTCTCGAATGCCGTCGGCCGATTCGGTGACGGTTGTTTCGCGAATGCCCCCGACAGGCTGAGGCGAGACGGCGGTCGGTTCTGCAACGACGGCAGAGGGCTGAATTTCGGTTGGGTAGACAGGCTCGGAAACGGTTTCACGCACGGTTTGCGACGCGGGTGCCGCACCGCTCGGCGTTTCGGACTGAGCGGCAGCTTCGATTTCCTGCGGCAACTCGCGGCCGTCAAACTGCGATTCGATGCGTTCAATGCGGCTTTCTTCGATCTGCGCGGCAATTTCCTCTTCGGTGAGCTCCCGTTGACGAATGGCGGTTAGCTCTTCGATAGCCGGCGTCGTGACGGCCGAAGAGGCGAGCAAAAGCGAATAGACTGTAGCGGCAAATGGCATCGGAAAAAACCACAAGAAAAAAGGCGCGTGTCCATGAGTCGGACAAGCTCACACCCATAGCACCATGATAACGGCAAATAACAGCGCTGATTTCAAAGCGATCTCCCGACAATCGTTACGAAAATTAATGTTGGAGAAGCGCCGCCGCGTACAGGTTGAATGTCCGACGGCGGTGGAAAGCCTTTCGGCGCATCTGTTGCAATGGCTCGCCGAGCGGGCGGTTTCCCGATTGGGGTTTTATCGGCCGATAAAAAGCGAGCCGGATCTTACGGAGCCGCTTTTGACTTGGAAACTCGGTTCCCCGCAGCATTGCCTTTGCGTGCCGGTGGTCGATGACAGTCGAAGCAAGACCATGCACTACGCGCGCTGGGACGCCGAACGCGTGCGTATCGGATGCTACGGCATTGAGGAGCCGGTCGAGGACATTCTTGTCGATCCCGAGGTGATTTTGGTTCCATGCGTGGGTGTGACGCGGGAAGGATTTCGCTTGGGTAACGGCGGCGGTTATTTTGATCGGTGGCTCGCCGAGCGGCAAAAAACGCCGGGGCTTGTAACGGTAGCCGTGGCGTTTGATTGCCTGGTGACGGAAGATTTTGTGCCGGAGATTTTTGACATTCCGTTGGATTGGATCTTGACGGAATCGGGGATGCGTCCGGCGGAAAAGAAAACGGGCCGCAACACGATGGATGCAGCCCGTTTGATGCAACCCTAACGATTAATAGCGATAGTTTTCGCTCTTGTAGGGACCTTCGACCTTGACGCCGATGTAGTCAGCCTGCTTCTGCGTCAGAACGGAAAGTTCGGCGTTGAGCTTGGTGAGCTGCAGACGGGCAACTTTTTCGTCGAGAATCTTCGGAAGGATGTAGACGCCCACCGGATATTTGTCCGTGTTGGTGAAGAGTTCGATCTGAGCGAGAACCTGATTGGCAAAGGAGCTCGACATCACGTACGAGGGGTGACCCGTGGCGCAACCGAGGTTCACGAGACGGCCTTCGGCCAGAAGAATGATGCGGTTGCCGGAGGGGAGTTCAATGTGGTCGACCTGCGGTTTGATGTTTTCCCACTTGTACTGTTTCATGGAGGCGACGTCAATTTCGCTGTCGAAATGGCCGATGTTGCAGACGATGGCCTGATCCTTCATGCGAATCATATGATCGTGCGTGATCACGTGGTAGTTACCGGTGGCTGTGACAAAAATGTCTGCCTTGTCGGCGGCCCATTCCATCGTGACGACGCGGTAGCCTTCCATGGCGGCCTGCAGGGCGCAGATCGGGTCGACTTCGGTAACCCAGACCTGAGCTGAGAGTGCACGCAGTGCCTGAGCGCAGCCCTTACCCACGTCACCGTAACCGCACACCACGGCGATCTTGCCCGCGACCATCACGTCGGTGGCGCGCTTGATGCCGTCGACAAGCGATTCGCGGCAGCCGTAGAGGTTGTCGAACTTGCTCTTTGTCACAGAGTCGTTGACGTTGATGGCGGGAATCTTGAGTTCGCCTTTGGCGGCCATTTGATAGAGGCGATGCACGCCGGTGGTCGTTTCTTCGCTCACACCCTTGATGTGAGCCAGGCGCTTGGAGTACCAGTGCGGATCTTCCTGCAGGTGAGCGCGGATGGCGGCAAAGAGCACTTCTTCTTCTTCGCTTTCAGGCTTGTCGAGCACGGATAGGTCGCTTTCGGCCTTGGTGCCGAGGTGCAGCAGCAGCGTGGCATCGCCGCCGTCGTCCAGAATCATGTTGGAGTAGCCGCCGTCGTCCCATTCGAAGATCTTGTGGGTGTAGTTCCAGTAATCGGTGATCGTTTCACCCTTGACGGCAAACACAGGGATGCCTTCGGCGGCAATGGCGGCTGCGGCGTGGTCCTGCGTGGAGAAGATGTTGCAGGAAGCCCAACGGACTTCAGCGCCCAGTGCCGTGAGCGTTTCAATCAGAACGGCCGTCTGAATGGTCATGTGCAGGCTACCGGAAATACGAGCGCCCTTTAAAGGCTGGGCGGCTGCGTATTCCTTGCGAATGGCCATCAGACCAGGCATTTCCGTTTCGGCAATGCGGATTTCCTTGCGGCCCCAGTCGGCCAGACCGATGTCGGCGATGATGTAGTTTGCGGTTGCGCTCATCTCGCGCACCTCCTTTAGAAAATGAGGATGAAAAAAGGAAAGGAAACGCGAGCGCCGTTGGAGTCTTTGCCGTCAACGGTGGTTGTGCGGCAGAGAAAAATCGGAGCGTGTGCCCGAGCCTGGACGCAGACGGTCAAAAGGTTTGACCCGCGCTTGCAGCGCTCCTCGAGCAAAGCCAAGCGCATTATAAAAGTCCTAACTTCTTCTTGTCTGACGATTCCGGCCATCAGGAGCGGTTTGGAGCGCCGTCTTGCGCTATGCTTTTTCAAGTTGCAGTTCGAGACGGCGTATGACGGATAAAAAGCCCACTTCTATTTTTCTGATCGGCATGATGGCAAGCGGCAAGTCGACCGTCGGTCGACGACTTGCGGAGCGGCTCGGTTGGGCGTTTTACGATGCCGACCGCGAAATCGAGACGCGCTGTGGTGTACCAATATCCTATATTTTTGAAAAAGAAGGAGAGGCGGGATTTCGAGCTCGGGAAACGCAAATGCTGGCTGAGCTGACTTCCAAGGACCGTGTTGTGGTGGCAACAGGCGGCGGAGCACCGATGTTTGAAATCAATCGAAAGCTTCTTGCCAGAGGCTTGGTGATTCAATTGGCTTCGAGTGTTTCCGACATTATTGAGCGCACGCGCTTTGATTCCGTTCGACCACTGCTTGCTGGCGACGACCGTGCAGCGCGCATTCGATCAATCATGCTCGAAAGGGGGCCCGTATACGACGAGGTTTGCAATGAAAAGGTGATCACATCACGCAAACCGATAGATTTCGTGGTGGAAAAGATTCTGGCGTTGGAAAGCGTGCGAGAAGTGACGCAGCACAAACTCGAGGGAGGCGAGAAATGAAGGAACTGACAGTGGATCTGGGACAGAGGGCTTATCCGATTCATGTCGGAGAGGGCGCACTGGCGTTGCTCGGAGAAGAGCTCAAAAGACTGAAGGCGACACGCGTGCTTTTGGTGACCAATTCCACCGTTGGGCCGCTCTACGAGAGGGCCGCACTTCAGAGTATCTGCAAGGCGCAGACGGACCTGCCTGTTGCAGTCGTGACGCTTCCTGACGGGGAATGCTTCAAGGATTTGCACCACATCGAAAAGATTCTCTCGGCAGCTGTGGACGCCGGGCTCGACCGCAAGAGCTACATCGTGGCTCTTGGCGGCGGCGTGATCGGTGACATGGCAGGCTTTGCGGCAAGCATGTGGATGCGTGGCATTGATTTCATTCAAGTGCCCACGACGCTCTTGGCGCAGGTCGACAGCAGCGTGGGCGGCAAAACCGGCGTGAATTTGCCGGCCGGGAAAAACCTCATCGGCGCTTTTCATCAGCCGCGTTCTGTGATTGCCGATACGACAGTTCTAAAAACATTGCCGCAGCGTGAAATCAGTGCGGGCGTTGCTGAAATCATCAAATACGGCATGCTTGGTGATGCGGAATTTTTTGCCTATCTCGAAGAGAACATGGCGGCATTGTGCGCCTTGGATGCCGATGTGGTGGCGACGGTTGTGGCGCGCTGTTGCGAAATGAAAAAGGAAATCGTGCGTGAGGACGAACGGGAGTCAGGCGTGCGAGCCAAACTTAATCTCGGACACACGTTTGGTCACGCCATTGAAAAACTCACCGGGTATTCGACTTGGTTGCACGGCGAGGCTGTGGCAGCAGGTTGCGTGATGGCGGCGATGCTCTCTGAGGAACTGGGGTACTTGAGCGAAGAGGATGTAGCACGCGTGAAGGCGCTGTTTGAAGCGGCGGGGCTGCCGACCTGCATTTCAGGACTTTCTATGGACGCTGCGATGAAGGCGATGGCTTCCGACAAAAAGTCCGTTGCAGGTGTCATCCGCTTTGTGCTGATGAAGAAAATCGGCACAAGCTTTGTTCAAGAGGCGCCTCGAGACAAGATTGAGAGCGTGATGATCCGCAGTGGTTGGTACTGATCAAAACGGCGCCCGAAATTTCTATTTCCAGGGCGCCGCTTGTTGAAGAGCGTTAGCTCAGCCAATCCTTACCGAGCTTGGTGGGCTTGATGACCACTTTGCTCTGAAATGTCTTGGGCTTGCCCAGAAGAACGGCCCAAGCAAGTAATGCGTCGTCGCGGAAGGCGTGAATCAGAATTTCGTCGCCTTCTCCGTAACGGGCGAGCAGTTCGGGAAGGTTGCCGCCTTTGACCCGCACGCCGTCGAGCGCGATGATCACATCGCCTGGGGCAATACCGATCCACTGTGCCGTTTCTTTGTCATAAACCTGACGTACCGTAAAGCCGGCGTCATTGCCGAGGCCGCTGATGCCGAGAAGCTTGCGTTCGGCAGGCGTTTCCGACTCCTCCAGTGTGACGCCGAGCGGCTTGAGGAACTTGGCGTAATCAACCGGCATGGCCGTCTCAGTGAGATCGGCAATCAGGCCCGTGAGATCAAGTTCTGTAGCACGTGCGACGATTTCCGGAACATCGTCGGAAGTGATGCCGCTGTAGTCGGCACCGGCAGCCTTGAAGTCTTCCCAGAGCAGGCGCAACACGTCGTCGAGCGACTTCTTGGATTTTGTTTTGCGGCGGATTTCGGCGTCCAAAACCCAGGCGGCAAGCGCACCCTGACGATAGTAGGAAACGTGAGCGTTGACGCTGTTGGCGCTGGGCTTGTAGAACTTTATCCAGGCGTCGAAGCTAGCCTGCGACAGGCTCTGCGCCATGTGAGCGGGTGTTTCGACAACGGCCTTGAGGTCCTTGGAGAGGAGCTTTCCTAAGACTTCGTCATCAATGAGTCCGGCGCGGCGCACCAGCATGCTTTCGTAGTAACTCGTAAAGCCTTCAAAGAGCCAGAGCAGAGACGTATAGGCTTCTTCGGAGAAATCGGCATCGATGAAGGCCGCCGGCTTGATTCGCTTCACAAGCCACGTGTGGAAGTATTCGTGGGCAAACAGCGTGAGCAACTGCACATAGTTGTCGGTGCGCTTTTTGTCGTGCGTGCAGGGTAGCCATTTGCGCGGTGCCGCGAGTGCCGTGCTGTTGGCGTGCTCCAAGCCGCCGGCCGCGTTCGAGGTGACATTGAGCAGGAAAGTGTATTCATCGCCGGCGGGACACTTTCCTTTCTTGGGTTCGAAAAAGCCTATCACGGTTTCGGTGATTTTTTTGACGTCGGCAGCCAGCTGTTTTTCATCGAAGTTGACCGGGACTTCGTTGATGAGAATATGGTGCTGGGTACCCTTTGCCTTGAAAGAGATAACCGAGAAGTCAGAGAGCTCGATGGGGCAATCACACAACTGAGCGTAGTTTTCGGCTTCATAGAGACCCCAACCGAAAGGTTCGGTATCGGCCGCACGCTTCAGTCCCGTCCCAACCTTCCAGGCTTCGACGGCGAGGTGCAGTTCGTCGACCGGGGGAGTGAGATTGACGGCAAGGCGACCCTCGGTGCTGCCGAGCACTTCCATCAAAGCGGCTCCGGGATTGAAAAAGCCGCGGCAGTTGTCCAGGTAGCATCCGCGCACCGAGGTGTCGAAAGCCCATACCTGGTAGTACACGAAGAGTTCTTCATCGGCTTTGCGGCCGACTGTACTCACGCGCCAAGTAGTTTTGTCGACCTTTTCAATCGGAACAGGAGTTTCTCCCAGAAAAGCTTGTTCGGCCTGAACGGTGGAGGCGAAGTCGCGGATGAGATAAGAGCCCGCAATCCAAGTGGGTAGACGCAGGTACTGTTCGTCTGGCGTCGGATCGTCAATGGTGATGCCGACGATGTAAAGATGAGCTTCCGGATCAAGCGGACTGATGTCGTAGCGGATCATAAAACCCCAAAAGCTAAAGAAAACAAACGGTTGGACTCAATTGTACGGAGGAGCAAAAAAGTTTTTTAAAAATATTTCACAAAAGGGCTTGACAACCTGAAAAAGCCACTTCATAATTCGCAACCTCGTTTGACGGGAAGCCAAAAATGAGTCGCGAACAACGACTCTTTTTTATCGCCCGAAAATGAGAAGAGCGAAAAGAAAACAAAAAATTTTCGAAAAGCTCTTGACAAGACGAAATGAAGTTTTATAAAATTTCGATCTTGTCGCTGCTACGGCAGCAACGAAAAGTTCTTTAAAAACTAGGCAACGAACCGATAAGCGTGAGCGCGGTGAGAGAAGCGAAAACTGCAAAGCAGTGGTCTCGAAAAACAAACGAGACAAAGCGAATTTGTCCCGTGCTCATGGCTTAAAGCAAAGGAAGATTGAGAAGGCTACAAAAAGAGCCTGATCAATTCCGGCGAGAGTAATGAGCAAACCGGTCCCTTTTCACGAAGGGGCGAAAAAACAGAGATTGAACTGAAGAGTTTGATCCTGGCTCAGATTGAACGCTGGCGGCATGCTTTACACATGCAAGTCGAACGGCAGCATAGAGAGCTTGCTCTCTGATGGCGAGTGGCGAACGGGTGAGTAATACATCGGAACGTGTCCGTTTGTGGGGGACAACCACCCGAAAGGGTGGCTAATACCGCATAAGACCTGAGGGTGAAAGCCGGGGACCGCAAGGCCTGGCGCGAACGGAGCGGCCGATGACTGATTAGCTGGTTGGCGGGGTAAAGGCCCACCAAGGCGACGATCAGTAGCTGGTCTGAGAGGACGACCAGCCACACTGGAACTGAGACACGGTCCAGACTCCTACGGGAGGCAGCAGTGGGGAATTTTGGACAATGGGGGCAACCCTGATCCAGCCATGCCGCGTGCGGGAAGAAGGCCTTCGGGTTGTAAACCGCTTTTGTCAGGGACGAAAAGGTGCGGGTTAAGAGCTAGCACTGATGACGGTACCTGAAGAATAAGCACCGGCTAACTACGTGCCAGCAGCCGCGGTAATACGTAGGGTGCGAGCGTTAATCGGAATTACTGGGCGTAAAGCGTGCGCAGGCGGTTGGGTAAGACAGATGTGAAATCCCCGGGCTTAACCTGGGAACTGCATTTGTGACTGTCCGACTGGAGTATGTCAGAGGGGGGTGGAATTCCAAGTGTAGCAGTGAAATGCGTAGATATTTGGAAGAACACCGATGGCGAAGGCAGCCCCCTGGGGCAAAACTGACGCTCATGCACGAAAGCGTGGGGAGCAAACAGGATTAGATACCCTGGTAGTCCACGCCCTAAACGATGTCTACTGGTTGTTGGAGGGTAAAACCTTCAGTAACGAAGCTAACGCGTGAAGTAGACCGCCTGGGGAGTACGGTCGCAAGATTAAAACTCAAAGGAATTGACGGGGACCCGCACAAGCGGTGGATGATGTGGATTAATTCGATGCAACGCGAAAAACCTTACCTAGCCTTGACATGTCAGGAACGCTCCGGAGATGGGGCGGTGCCCGCAAGGGAACCTGAGCACAGGTGCTGCATGGCTGTCGTCAGCTCGTGTCGTGAGATGTTGGGTTAAGTCCCGCAACGAGCGCAACCCTTGTCACTAGTTGCTACGTAACAGAGCACTCTAGTGAGACTGCCGGTGACAAACCGGAGGAAGGTGGGGATGATGTCAAGTCCTCATGGCCCTTATGGCTAGGGCCTCACACGTCATACAATGGTCGGAACAGAGGGCAGCGAAACCGCGAGGTGGAGCAAATCCCAGAAAACCGATCGTAGTCCGGATTGCAGTCTGCAACTCGACTGCATGAAGTCGGAATCGCTAGTAATCGCGGATCAGCATGCCGCGGTGAATACGTTCCCGGGTCTTGTACACACCGCCCGTCAAACAATGGGAGTGGTGTTTACCAGAAGTCGTTAGCCTAACCGCAAGGAGGGCGGCGACCACGGTGAGCACCGTGACTAATGTTAAGTCGTAACAAGGTAGCCGTACCGGAAGGTGCGGCTGGATCACCTCCTTTCAAGTAAAGCAGTAGAGCTCAGAAGTTCTGAGTGTCCGCTCTTATCGGAAGTCGATAGAAATTTAAGGACGCAAATAGTTCTTTAACAATTCGGAATAATCAATCTAACGTTTAAGCTGATTTGATGAGAGTCAGCGAGAACGGGTAGTGATAAGAAATCTTTACAAAGAGAGAAACTTTGAGATTTCTCAAGCAAAGACATACAAGCATATGGCATGAGAACGAGAGTTACTTGTGACCCGGCCGGGCAATAGGCGGCAGGGTTATAGGATCAAGTGACTAAGTGCATGTGGCGGATGCCTTGGCGATCACAGGCGAAGAAAGACGCGGCAGCCTGCGAAAAGCTGCGGGGAGCTGGCAAACGAGCTTTGATCCGCAGATATCTGAATGGGGGAACCCACACCGCAAGGTGTATCCGTGACTGAATACATAGGTTACGGAGGCGAACGAGGAGAACTGAAACATCTAAGTATCCTCAGGAAAAGAAATCAACCGAGATTCCGGCAGTAGCGGCGAGCGAACCCGGAGGAGCCTAGCTTTTGATAGTACGAACTTTAGCCGAAAGGTCCTGGAAAGGCCTGCTATAGTGGGTGATAGCCCCGTAGGCGAAAGAGTTCGTATGGTACTAAGGAAGCGAGAAGTAGAGCGGGACACGTGGAATCCTGTTCGAAGATGGGGGGACCATCCTCCAAGGCTAAATACTCGTGATCGACCGATAGTGAA